>Ga0302254_10000094_pt1 | contig 16787 bp, 10 predicted proteins | sample I_Fen_E1_4_FD_194573 | JGI IMG/M metagenome (GOLD analysis project Ga0302254, IMG submission 194573) | Peat permafrost microbial communities from Stordalen Mire near Abisko, Sweden - I_Fen_E1_4 | ecosystem: Environmental > Terrestrial > Soil > Wetlands > Permafrost | place: Sweden: Abisko... | reverse complement strand
CGACTGGCGGCGACATTCGGCGATCAGCTGGTCGCGCGCGGCGCGGCCGCCGGCCGGGCCCGGCTGACCCTCGAGCTGGACGGCACATTCGCGGCCGGAGAAGTGCCGCTCTCGCTGGTCATCGACCAGCGCCTGCCCGAACCCACGTCCGAGGGTCTGGCCGTGGAACGGCTGCTCCTGGCCCGGATCGAGGCGTCTCCACCGCCGGCGCCGGTCTCCCGAATCGAGCTGGAACTGGGCGATGTGGCGCCGGCGGCCGGCTGCCAGCTGACCTTGTTCACGCCGCAGACGGGCAGAACGGGGCGGCTCGGCTGGCAGCTGGCCCGGCTCGGGCTCCGCTTCGGGGAGCACCGCGTCGGCTGGATGGAGATCGGCGATCCGGAGGCGCCGCTCGCCGAGGCGCGCTGGTCGTGGCGCCGCCCCGTCGGCGCCGGCGGAGTCGCCACTCCCGCAACTCCCGCCACTCCCGCCACTCCCGCCACTCCCGCCACTGCCACCGCCACTCCCGATCGCGGGCCGCACCGATGACCCGGCTGCTGCGCGAGCATCCACCCATCGACGCCGAGCTCGACTCGAACGGGTCTCTCGTGGCGTTTCGCTGGAACGGCCGCCGCGAGCCGGTCGAGGTGTGCAATCGCTGGCGCATCGAGGAGAGCTGGTGGAGCCGGCCGATCGCCCGCGACTACTTCAAGGTGGCAGGGCCACGCTGGCTGGCTCTGATCTACCTGGACAGAGTCGACGGCAGCTGGCATCTCGAGCGCGTATACGACTAAGTGTGCCCGCGGAGCCCCTCGGCGCCGCCCCGAGGTCGGTAGTATTGGCAACCTCATCGAGGATGCCGGCGCGACGCGAGGGCGTCTGGGTCTTCGAGAGGGGTATACCGGAGAGGGAATGCAGGAGTTCTGGTTCTGCGAAGCCTGCAAGTCGATGAACCGTGGCGACGCAGACCACTGCTATCGCTGCCGAGCTCCCAGAGCCCGCGCGACCATGGCAACGATCCACGAGCGGCACCTCGCGGACGTCATGATGCCCGGCGTCGACAAGCTCGAGCCGGGCACCGCCAGGGCGATGCTGGCCGGCTATCCGTACAACGACGTGGGGCCCCTGGGATACATCGCTGCGGCGCTGCTGATCCCGCCCATCCTCTTTCAGCTCGGGTTCCTGCTTTATGAGGTCGCCAATCTCGTCACGCTGATCGCCCCCGACAGGTACTTCCTCGGGGCCGGTTGGTCCCTCCTGTTGCAGGTCTGCTTGGGAGGCTACGCGCTCTTTGTAGTGATCGCGGCCGTGATCCATAGCATCTTCCTGGCGCTGACGAACACGAACGTTCCTTCCCTCGGCGGCGGTACGCCAAGGTTCGGGAGTCCACGTGCGGCCGCGTGGTGGATCGAGGCGGCACTCTGGGCCTGGCGGGCCAATCTGACGGTCTGGATACCGCTCTATCTCGGCATTCGGTCGATGGAGGTCCTGGGCCTCTTCGGTCTGGTGTTTGCCCTCGCCCTGGTGTGGCTGGCGATCCGGTACCTCCACAACCCTTTGTATAGCCTGCAAAAGCCCAGGCGCTTGCTGGAGGATCTGACCAGCCGGTTAGCCCTGCGAGGTTCTTCCGACGGCGGCCTGCCGAGCATGTGGTCGGCCGCGTGGGGCACGGCGCGCATGGTCGACGTCATCACCCCGTTAGTGGTCGTGGTCGCCGCGATCATCGTCGTGATAGCGGCCTTCATCCAGATGACGCGCACGACCACAGGCTCACCTCCTGCGTCGGAACTGAGCTTCGCCTCGTCGCTCACGACTCTGTCGGCGGCGCTGATCCTGATCGTCATGGTCGAGGTCGTAGCGAATATCATCGCCCTGGCCCTGCTGGCCCGATTGACCCTATCGCTCTCCCACAGCCAGAAGGTTCGGCGAAGCTGGGTGGTCGCGAGCGCGGGCAGGCCCTCCGACGTGCCACCAATGGGCTTTCCCGCCGCGGTCCCGGCCCCGGCCGCCAATCCGCCGGCCGGATTGGCCACTCGGCCACCCGTGGTTCCCGCACAGCCTGCGGCCGGACCGACTCCGCTCACCGCTCCACCGCAACCGCCACCCGCCCCGGCGTTCGTGCAGGCGCCGGCACCGGGCGCACCTGCGGCGGAACCGAAGACTCCGCTGTGGCTTCGCACCCAGGCAGAGTTTGCGGGCGACTACTCGTCGACGCCGGAGGCCGAACCGGAACGGGAGCCGGCCGCGCAGGAGCCGACCGAGCCGACCTCGCCGCCCGAGTCTCCGCGGTCGGTTCTGCGCCCGTCATCGAGCTCGCTATCGCGCTACGGAACGCCGCAACCGCCCGAGACGATCGCGCCTCCTCAGGCGCCGGTAGCTGATGTTGCAGCCGCGCTGTCCGACCCCGACTGGCCCGAGGGGATGTAGCGCGAAGGTTCCGCGCGCCACAAGCTACGCCACCCGCCGCGACCCACGCCCACCCGCCGCGACCCACGCCCCCGCGCCGGCACGCCGACGCGAGCCACGCCCACGGCCACGCCAGCCCGCCGCTGCTCCGCCCCTCACGTCTTGCTCCGGATGCGGCAAGGCCCGCCGCCGAAGCGACGGGCCTTGCAGTTCGGGAGACCAGCTCACCAGGCCACCCGAAGGTCGAGCGATCCGGCCACCACACCGGGTCGTCGCCGGAGAAGCGACTATTTCGAGGCCGCTCGCGCGGCTCCTGCCGCCGGCAGCCCACCAAGGATAAGCATCAGGGCCAGGACCACCAGCACTCTTGTGCAGTCACAGTGACGGCCATTTGGTCGTGGTGGTCCATCGGGCCGATCTGACGGACCGCCGGGCACGAGTGTGGCGCGTGAACGGCGGCGTGGACGGCGGTCGCTTTGGCCGAGCCCGGCGCGCGCGGGCGGGCCTGGGGCGTTGCGGCTGGTGGGTCATATTCGTGGCGCAGATACCCGAGTCGGGTGACTTTGGGCGGAGCTACCCTTGTCGGCCTAGAACGCCTGTTCTATTATGGAGTTTCTGCGACCGACCCGAACCGACCGAGGCGCCGGTGGCCTCCTACGCCGAGCTCCACTGCCACACCCACTTCTCGTTCCTCGATGGCGCCTCTCCGCCGGACGAGCTTGTCCAGCGCGCCGTCGAGCTGGGATTCTCCAGCCTGGCCGTCACGGACCACAACGGCCTCTACGGTGTGGTCCGCTTTGCCTCCGCGGCTCAGGAGGCGGGGCTGCGGCCGGTCATCGGGATCGAGATCGAGCTGATGGACGCGGCGGCGCCCGATCTTGCGGGGGTCGTTGTGCCGCCGCGGAGGCCACGCCGCCACGCTCCGGCGGTGGGCGCGCCACTCCCCGACGACGGCTTGCCGGTCCGGCCGCGCCCGGCTCGCGGCCGACTCCCGGGGCATCGGGACGCGGTCAAGGAAGATCTGCGTGGAGTCGGGGAGGGGCAGCGCGGCCCGCATCTCGTCCTTCTGGCGCGGAACGCGGCCGGCTATCGCAGCCTCTGCCGTCTGGTGAGCCGGGCGAATCTCGCCGGCACGAAATCCATGCCGCGTTTCAGCCAGGAACTGCTGGCCGGGCACACGGATGGGTTGGTGGCGCTCTCCGGATGCCGCGAGGGCGAGATCGCCCGGCGGCTGCGGGTCGGGGATCGGGCGGGGGCTCGGGCCGTCGCGGAACGGTATGCGCGGCTCTTCGGTGGCGGAGCCAGCGGCGGCCACGGCCACGGTGGAGCGGCCGGCCCCCGGACTCGTGGCGGCGCCACGGCCGGGCGCGATGCTCCGGCCACGGCCGGCTTCTTCCTGGAGCTGCAGCATCACCTGCTCCCCGACGACGACTGGCTCGTGGCGGAGACCGCGCTGCTCGCCAAAGAGCTCGGGCTGCCGGTCGTGGTCACGAACGACGTCCATTACGCCTACCCCGAGGGCCGGGAACTCCACGACGTCCTGACCGCGATCCACCACGGCCGATCGCTCGAGGAGCTGCGCGACCTTCGGAGACCGGACGGAGAAGCGTTCCTGAAGGCGGCCGACGAGCTGATGGCATTGCCGCCCGGGGATTCGGGTGCGGACGCCGGAACCGCGGCCGCTTGGGCTGAGGGAATCGGCAATGCCGGCGAGCTGGCCGCCGGCTGCTCCGTTGACCTTGGGTTCGAGCGCTACAGGTTTCCGGGCTTCACCGTTCCCAAGAGCCATACGCCGTTTTCGTATCTCGAAGAGTTGTGCCACGAGGGCGCCCGCCGCAGGTATCACCCGATCTCATCTCCGGTCGTGAAGCAGCTGGCTCATGAGCTGGACGTGATCGAGCGGACCGGCCTGGCCGAGTTCTTCCTCATCTGCTGGGACCTGATGCGTTTCGCCCGCGAGCGCGGCATTCCGGCGCAGGGTCGGGGGAGCGCCGCCGATTCGATCGTGGCCTACGTGCTCGGCATCACCCGAGTCGACCCGATCCGCCACAACCTGCTCTTCGAACGATTCATCAACGAGGGTCGAACGAGCTACCCGGACGTCGACATCGACTTCTCCTCCGAGCGGCGGGAGGAGGTGATCCAGTACGTCTATCGGCGCTACGGACCCGAGCACACCGGCATGGTCTGCAACCTGGTCACGTATCGGGCGCGGTCGGCGGTGCGCGAAGTGGGGTATGCACTCGGTTTCCCGCGGCCGCTGGTCGACCGAGTCGCCAAGGCGCTCGAAACCTACGACTCGGTGATGGTCCGTCGGGATCTGGAGGTGGAGGGCGGCTTCGGGCAGTTCTTTGCCCAGACGGTCGAGATCGAGGCCACGGCCGAGAGCGGCGCGGCGCGGGGCGTGGCGGCCGGCCTGGCGGGGAGTGGCGCGGCGGCCGCGGCGGCGGGGACGGGCGCGGCGACCACGACGGCAGCGCTCGAAACTGCGGGCGAGCACGGCCTGGTGGACCGAATGGGCCAGCTGAACCACCCGCGCGGCGGCCGGATCGGGGCAGGTGGCGGGGGCGGGGTAGTGAGCGGGCCTCCCGGCCGTCACTTTCTTTCAGATACTACTGGTGGGCGTGCTAAACGCGGATCGGAGCCTGAAACGGGGTCGGGGCTGGCTCCGGAGCGCTCGTATCCGCCTGATCCACGCTCAGAGGTCGGAGCCGCGGCGCCTTCCACGGGCGACGTTCGCGGATACCACTCCTACCAGGCGTATATGGCGGAAACCGGGGCGGAGGGTGCCGGCGCGACTCGGGGTGTCGCCGAGGAGGTGGAGGGTGCCGGCGCGACTCGGGGTGTCGCCGAGGTGGCAGGCGGTCCGGGCGATTCGCCGGCGAGCGCCGCCTGGCTGGCGGCCCAACGAGCGGCACAGCGGGCGGCGGATCGGAGTGACGGCGGTGGCGTGCCGCCGCTTACCGGCCACGAGCCGCATTCGAGCGTGGCGCGGGTTCAGCCCCAGCCGCAGATGCCATCCGACATCCGCCGCGGGTCGACGGTCGGGATGCCGGATTGGGAACGCTGGCTGGCGTTCTGTGCCCGCATTGACGGCTTCCCGCGCCACCTCTCGATCCACTCCGGCGGGATGCTCGTGACCGCGGCGCCGCTGATCGACATCGCGCCGTTGGAGCGGGCCACGATGCCCGATCGCGTCGTCGTTCAGTTCGACAAGCGCGACGTCGAGACTATGAAGCTGATCAAGCTCGACCTGCTCGGCCTCGGGATGCTGGCCGCGATCGACGAGACGCTGCAGCTCATCCAATCCGACTGCGCCACCTGCGTCGACCTCGATCGACTGCCGGAAGACGTGCCCGAAGTCTTCGAGATGCTCCAGGCGGCCGACACGGTCGGCGTCTTCCAGGTCGAGAGCCGGGCTCAGATGCAGACGCTGCCCAAATCGAAGCCGGCCAACCTGGACGACCTGGTCGTGGAGGTCGCGATCATCCGGCCCGGTCCGATCCAGGGCAACGCGGTGCATCCTTACCTGCGCCGCCGCCAGGGGATCGAAGCGGTCGAGTACCTCCATCCCAGTCTGGCGCCGGTCCTGAGCGAGACCCTCGGCGTGATCCTGTATCAGGAGCAGGTCATGCAGATCGCCATCACCGTTGCGGGCTTCACCCCCGGAGAGTCGGACGGTTTCAGGCGGGCAATGGGAACCTGGCGTTCGAGCCGCGAGATGGAGAAGCTGCACGCCCACTTCGTCGACGGCTGCCGCACCACCAACGGGCTGACGGACGAGCAGGCCGAGGAGCTCTTTCGCCGGGTGGCCGCCTTCGCCAGCTTCGGCTTCGCCAAAAGCCACGCCGCGGCTTTCGCCCGAACCGCCTACGAGTCGGCCTTCCTCAAGCTCTTCTACCCGGCCCAATTCACGGTCGGTCTGATCAACGCCCAGCCGATGGGCTTCTACCCCGTCGAGGTGCTGATCAACGACGCCAAGCGCCACGGCGTCGCGGTCCTGCCGGTGGACGTGAACTCGTCGAGCTATAAGACGACGACGGAATGGGTCGGGCCCGATGCGACCGAAGGCGGGCCGGAACCGCCCTTCGAACGGCCGGCAGTGGTGCACTCGTCCGGCTGCATCGTGCCCTCGGCTGCGTCGCGCGAACGCTGGACGCCCGAAACGGCGATCGGCTACGGGATCCGGCTGGGGCTGGCGCTGGTGAAGGGGATCGGCGACGAGCACGCCGAGCGCCTGGACGCCGAGCTTGCCCGCGGCCCATACGTGACGCTCGCCGAAGTGGTGGACCGGACTGCGCTGCCCGAGGAGGTGATCGAGCGATTGATCCGGGCCGGCGGGCTGGACTCGCTGGGTCGCCCGCGACGCGAGCTGCTGTGGCAGTTGCGGGAGGTGATGGGCGCGACGCGGGGTCGGGTCGCCGGTCGAACCGCCGGTCGGTCCGGGGCGGCCGCCGGGCGGTCCGGCGCCGCCACGGGCCGAGCTACTGAGCCAGCCTCGGGCCGGTCCGGCGCCGCTACTGGACGCGCTACCGGGCGAGCCATCGGGCGCGCCGCGGGCCGGCCGATGGATCTGCGTCTGCCGCCGACGCCCGCTCCGGAGCTTCCGGCGCTGACGGAGCGAGAGCGCCTCGGCGACTCGTACGCGGTGCTATCGCTCGACGCCCGCCGGCAAGTAATCTCGCTCTTCCGCCCGGCGCTGGAGCGGCTCGGCGCCGTCACGAATGCCTCGCTGGCGGATCGGGGCCCCGGCCCGGTGAAACTGGGCGGACTGGTGGTCACGCGCCAGCACCCGATGACGGCGAAGGGCACGGTCTTCCTGGCCCTGGAGGACGAGACGGGCATGGTCAACGTCACTCTCTGGCCGGACGTGTGGGCGCGCATGCGAGGAGTAGTCCGGCGCCACGCGCTGCTCTACGTTGAGGGGATGCTGCAGCGCGACGCGAACGTCGTGAACGTGGTGGCGCGCGAGGTCAGGCCGCTCCCCGTTGAGGTGGAGAAGGTCGGAGGCCCGGAACGGCCCGAAGGCGTGCGCTCGCTCGGCTACAACGGGATGCGGCGAGGCTGAAGACCCCGCTGGGCGGCGGAGCCTTGGAGCGCTAGCGTCGAGGCGACGAACGCCGCGGTGCCGACTTCTGGGGTGTGGAGCGCTTTTGGTTGCGCGCCCCGCCGCCGCCGGCCAGGTTCAAGAACCGCTTGTACCAGCCGGATGCTGCGCCCAGCAGTGCCCCGAAGGTCAAGGCCGTGAGGAACACCTGAAGCGTGAGGGAAATGTACTGGTCGGATGCGATGCGCTGGTTGGCCGGAACGTTCCCCAGGTGGCCCGAGAACCACCAGATGATCATGATCTCGAAGCAGAAGCCCGAGATCACCGAGGCGATGATGCCGGCCAGCCAGGTCGCCCGGGGAGCGAAGAACCCGGCGATCATCGGCTGGATCAAAGGCGTCATCGGGAGGGCGAAACTGATGAGGAACTGGATCGAGCTGTCGTTGTAGTCGGTCCGCGTGAGCGCGTATGCCAGCGAGACGAGGCTGATCAGGGCCGGTGGCCAGATCGCGTTTGTCTTCAGGATCAGCGTCGGCGCATAGCGAAGGTCGTCGAAGTAGTGGACCGGGCGCAGAGCAAGTCTGAAGGCGGAGACGATCCCAACTCTCTCGCCCGGCCTGATGACGGGGGTCGCCGCGCTGCGACTCGCCTTCGCGGTCGGCTGAGGCTCGGGCGTGTCGTCGTCTTCGGTGCTCACACCCTGGGCGTCGGCCTGGTCCGCCAGGTAGGCTCGGTAGCGGCGGCGCGACTCAGCTCGATCGGTCCTCTTGGCGCGAGCCACGATCTCTCCTCGGGTCGAAATGGATAGGCAAGTCAGGCGTCTGCCGCGATGACAACCGCGCGGTCGGAATGGTAGTCGATGGCGCCCGCGGCCACATGCCTCAGACCGAATCGCGGGCCCGGCTCCACTGTAGCGCCCCCCGGAACCGAGCCCGGATAAGCCGCCGCCAACGCGCGGATGAGCCGCGGATAAGCCGCCGATAAGCCGCCTCGCGTACAACTTGCGCGCCTTCCCCGCCGGCAATACGACCCTGAGGTGCTCGAATGCTCGCTCCGCGCGGGGTTGCCGTCGCGCTCGTCTCGCTACTCGTTTCTGTGGCTGCCATCTCCGCGGCGATGCCCGGCCACGCCCTCGCAGCCGTTCCGTGGCCGGCATCGACCGGTCTGGTACTGGCGGAGGCGGTCACGGGCGGAGCCTCCGCCTCGGACGAGTACGTGGAGATCTACAACGCGGGAGCTTCGCCGATCGATTTGGGCGGCTGCGAGCTTGTCTACGTGACCGCGTCGGGCGCCACGACGACGCGCAAGGCCGCCTTCTCATCGCCGGTCCCGCTGGCCCCCGGAGCGCACCTTCTGGTCGCCAACTCGGCCGGGGTGTACGGGCCACTCGCCGACGCCACGTACACAGGAGGGCTTGCGAGCGACGGTGGCTCGCTGGCGCTTCGGCATGTCGGCGGAGAGGTGATCGATGCCGTGAGTTGGGGAACGGCGAGCAACTCATTCGTCGAAGGTGCGGTGGCTCCGGCTCCGCCCGCCCAATCGAGCCTGGAGCGCCGGCCCGGCGGCACGTCCGGCAACTGGCTCGACACTAACAGCAACGCCTCGGACTGGGTCGTGCGGTCGAACCCGGTCCCGCAATCGCTCGCCTCCGCGCCGGTTCCGGCTCCCACGAGCCCGCCTTCGACAACGCCGATTTCGACCGCGACTTCGACTTCGACTGCCGGCGAACCGACGGAAATGCCTTCGCCCGCGCCCTTCGGCTCCGCGCCGTCCGACTCCGCACCGGCGACTGCTGCCCCGAGTGTCTCCGCTTCACCGACCTCGAGCCACACCGCGTCACCGACCGCAAGCCCGACCCCCACCCCGACCGGAGCCTCACCCGCGCCCACGGATCCGGCCGTCGATCTCGAGTCGATTGCGGCGGCGCGCGCGCAGAGCCCGGGAACCATCGTCCATCTGGCCGGCGCGGTGACCGCTCCGGTCGGCCCGGTCGGCGCCGACAACCTGTTCGCGATCGCCGATTCGTCGGGCGGGATCTTCGTCCGGCTGTCCGCGCCGGTCGCCGGTCTCGAGATCGGCCGGTCGATCGAGATCGTCGGCGCGCTCTCGGCGCCGTACGGTCAGCTCGAAGTCCGCGAGTTGGAGTGGCTGCAGCTCGGCGCCACGGACGCGGCCCCGCTCCCGATCGCCGCCACGCTGCCGGAAATCGGGGAGTGGCTGGAGGGCTCGCTCGTCACCGTGGAGGGAACGATCGATTCCGCCACAACAGAGAGCGGCCGGCTCGCCATAACCCTGGGCGACGGGGAGACTGCACTGCGGGTCCTCGCGGATCCTCTGTCGGGGATCTTCAAGGCCGATGTGATCCGGGGCGAGCAGGTAACACTCATCGGGATCGTGGGGCAGCGCGCCACCGCGCTCGGCCGGTTGGACGGCTACCGGTTGTGGCTGCGAGCGAGGAGCGACCTCGTCAACGTCGCCGCGCCATCGCCGAGTCCCTCCGCCGTGCCGTCCGCCACCCCAGCCCGGCGTCCGGCCGCCACTCCGACGCCCACTCCGACGCCCACGCTCGTCTACCGCGATCTGGCCACCGGCCTCGCTGCTCGGGGTCGCACCGTCGATGTTGAGGCGACGGTGACGGCCGCGGCCGGAGTCATCGATTGGGGCGGCCCGACGATCGTCGTCGACGACGGAACCGCGGCCGTGGCCGTCGTACTGCCGGCTGGGGTCACGAGCCCGAAGATCGGCGCCGGCGTACGGGTCGTCGGCAAGACCGGCAGTCTGCACAGCGGCCGCCGGGTCGTGGCCACTCTCGTCGAGTCCGGTACCGCCGCCGGGGCCGTCCAGCCCCGCCCGGTTGCCGTCGCACTGGGGCCGGAGCACGAGTGGCAACTCGTCGCGGCCTGCGGCCGCGTGCAGCGTCTCACGAAGGCGGGTTCGCGCTGGCGAGCCGACCTGACCGTGGACGGAAAGATCGTCGCGGTTCTGGGCGAGCCGGGCGCAGGCATCTCGCCCTCGGGCCTGGTTGCGGGGCGGCTGGTCATGGCCACCGGCATCGTCCGCAGGTCGACCTCAGATCCGAGCGTCTTCCAGTTGCTGCCGCGGTCGGGCGCGGACCTCGTCCTCGGTCCAGCTCCAGACTCTTCCGCAGTGACCGCTGGCGCGGCGGCCGGCCACGCATTCGGATCCGTCGCCTCGGGTGTCCCCGCGGTCGGCGCCGATGCCCGACTCACCACCGTTTCGGCGATTCCGGGCAATGAGGGCAGCACCGTCACGGTCGCGGGCCTGATCGTCGAGCCTGGCGAACCCGGCGCGCCGGCCGGCGCCGCGACCGCGAGCGCGACCACTCCGACGACCGCAATGCTCGACGACGGAACCGGCCGCATCCGCCTCGGTGGCTCGGCGGCCGCGGACGCGATAGCGCTGCTTGAACCCGGAGACGCCGTCGAAGTGAGTGGGCAAGTGGCGCGCGACATGGACGGCTGGCTGATCGAAGTCGACCCCGATCGCATTCTCGCTTTGGCCGGCACGACTCCGGGCACGACCGCATCCTCGGGCGTCGTCTCGAACGGCGCCTCTCCTGTGGCGGCGGCAGCCGCATCGGACGCTTCCGGCGAAGACGAGCTGTCCACGGCCGGGGCCCAGGCCCGCGGGCTGGCGCATCCGAGCGACGGAGCGGGGGCCCCGAACTCGATCGAGGTCGTGGCGCTGCTGGGCGGCAGCCTGGCAGTCGTGGTCTGCCTGGGCTTCGCGGCCGCCCAGATCGCCCGCGGTCGGCGCCTCCGGATTCGCGCAAAACGCCCCGCGGGCCTCGGTCGCCGGGCTCGAGACGGGTGAGCGGTCGCCCCAAAATGACCCCGAAACTGCTCTTTGACGGTCTTCGAGGGGTCCGACCGCCGTCGGAACCATAAACGGCGCGCTTGACGCTCAAAGTTGGCGCCGTCTATGCTCCGTCGAGGTGCCCAGCATTGCGCACCAGCAACGGGGACGAGGTATTGCCGAACGCGGCCAAACGCGTGCCCCACAATGGAGCCCGGCAGCACCGGAGCCACTTCGGCCCGGGCGCGTCGGTCGGGGTTCTCCTCTCTACCGCATGGTTGCGGGTTCTCAGGGCTTTCGAGTTCTGCCGCGAGCGGATGGAAGAGGCCGCGACCGGTTACGCTCGATACCCTTCGCACCGCCGTCCTCAGGCCGCCTGCCTGAGGCGCTAGCGCAAGATCAGGGGCGCCGGCGCCCCGTTTAGCATCTATCACCGGGAGGCTGAACGACATGGCAGAGGGCTATTGCGTCAAGGACAAGAAAATGGTCGAGATCAAGAATCCGGCCAAGATCATCATGAAGAACGGGAAGCCCGCCACCCAGGGCCTATGCCCGGTCTGTGGCGGAAAGGTGACCCGCATCGGCGGCTAACCGCTTCGTCAGTCGGTTCTACCGCGACCCCCGCGATGTCGGGGGTCGCGGCCTGTCCCGGGCATGACAGGGCCGAACGGCACGACCGGCCCCCGCGAGCCGCGTGGGCGTCACGTCGCGCCCGGTCGGAGCAGACGTCCCTTATAGGCCGACCGGCCCGCCGGGGCGCGAATCGGCTTTGCTAGAATTGGCGAGCATCCCACCAAATCCCCAACGCACGAGGTTCTACTCTGTCAGCACGGCCTGTTCTCGCGCTCGACGTCGGCGGCACGCAGATACGCGCAGCGGTCGTGGTCGACGATGGGACGCGGATCGCTCGAGCCCAGGGCTTCACGCCTGTGGTGCAGGGCCCCGCGGCGATACTCCGTGCTTGCGTCGAGGCTTTGACCGCGGCCCGCGACGGCGCCCCGCGTGAAATCCGCGAGGCGATCGTCGGCGTCGGCATCTCGAGCCCCGGCCCGGTCGATCCGTGGCGCGGCATAGTCCTGGAGACGCCCAACATGGGCCCCGACTTCTACGAAGTGCCCATCTCGGCTGAGGTCGGCCGCGCGCTTGACCTCCCGGCGTTTCTCGATCGCGACGCCAACGTCGCGGCCCTCGGAGAGATGGCTTTCGGCGCGGCTCGCGGCTGCCTGGACTTCATCTACCTGACCGTATCCACCGGTGTGGGCGGGTCGATCGTCTCTGAAGGCCGCATCTTTCACGGGCCCGACGGGACCGCCGGAGAGCTCGGCCATACGCCCGTTGCGATGGACGGCCTGTGCGGCTGCGGAGGAGTCGGGCACCTGGAGGCGTTCCTCGGCGGGGCGGCCATGGCCCGCATCGCACGTCAAGCCGTCGCCGAAGGTCGCAGCCCGTTCCTCACGGCTCTGGCCGAGCACGACGGCGTCGATTCCATCGATGCCAGGGACATCGCCGAGGGCGAAGACTCAGGCGACGAAACCTGCCACGCGATCCTCGAGCGCGGGCGCCGCGCCTTTGCCGTGGCTTGCGTCGGGTTCGTCGACGCGCTCAATCCCACTCGAATCGTGGTCGGAGGTTCCATATCCGACGCCCAGGGAGCGCGGCTACTCTACCCCGCACGAGCGGAAGTGGCCGCGACCGCCTTCAAAACGCCCCGAAGCCGGGTCCAGATCGTTCAGGCCGAGCTCGGCCCGGATGTCGGCCTGGCCGGTTGTCACCCGCTAGTGATCGCACGCCTCGGCGAACCGGCCCGGGACGGCGGTCAACCAATGTCCATATCCGCGCAGAACGGTTGATCCGGGCGCGGCAACTTCTCCTGGAGGATCAGACATGGCAGTTCGCGTCGGCATCAACGGTTTCGGTCGCATCGGCCGCCAGTCGCTCAAGGCGATTCTCGAGCGCGCACCCGGCCTCGAGGTCGTGGCCGTCAACGACATCGTGGACGTCCCCACCAATGCGCTGCTCTTCGCGCACGACTCGACCTACGGCAACTTCCACGGAACCGTCACCCACACGGCCGACTCGATCGTGATCAACGGCAAGGCGGTCAAGGTCCTGCAGATCACCGATCCTTCCCAGCTGCCCTGGAAGGACCTCGGTGTCGACATCGTCATCGAGTCCACGGGCCGCTTCACCGAGGCCGACAAGGCCCGCGCCCACATCACCGCCGGCGCTAAGAAAGTCATCATCAGCGCCCCGGCCAAGGGCGAGGACATCACCATCGTCCTCGGCGTCAACGAAGCCAAGTACGACTCCGCCAAGGACACGATCATCAGTAACGCCAGCTGCACGACGAACTGCCTGGCGCCGGTCGCCAAGGTCCTCAACGACACCTTCGGGATCGAAAAGGGCCTGATGAACACGATCCACAGCTACACCAACGACCAGAAGATCCTGGACGTGGCTCACAAGGATCCGCGCCGTGCCCGCTCGGCCGGCCTCAACATGATCCCGACGACGACCGGCGCCGCCAAGGCCCTCGGCCTCGTCATCCCCGAGCTCAAGGGCAAGGTCGACGGCTTCAGCCTGCGCGTCCCGACCCCGACCGTGAGCATCGTCGACTTCGCCGTCGAGCTGCGCGACGAGACCACTGCCGATGCGATCAACGAGGCGTTCCGGAAGGCCGGGGCGGGTTCGCTCAAGGGCATCCTCGGCGTCAGCGACGAGCCGCTCGTCTCGATGGACTTCAAGGCCGACTCGCGCTCCGCGATCGTCGACTCCGCTCTGACGATGGTCATCGGCGGAGCCGGCAAGTTCGTCAAGGTCCTGGCCTGGTACGACAACGAGTGGGGCTACAGCAGCCGCGTCGCCGACCTGACCAAGTTCATCGCCGAGCGCCTCTAACCAGCGCCAAGTGCCGGATCGGGGCGGTCGGAGTGGCCGCCCGTCCCGATCTCCGGCCCAGCCAAGCCCGAGGTAACGATGAACAAGCTCACGATCCGAGACCTGGACGCCGCCGGTAAGCGCGTCTTCGTCCGCGTCGATTTCAACGTTCCGCTCGAGGACGGCAAGATCACCGACGACAGCCGGATCGTGGCCGCATTGCCGACGATCAAGTCGCTGCTGTCCCAGGGGGCGATCGTCATTCTTGCCAGCCACCTCGGCCGGCCCGACGGCAAGGTCCAGGACAGCATGCGCCTGCGGCCGGTGGCCGAGCGGCTTTCGCAGCTGCTCAAGATGCCCGTGTCGGTCACGGGCGATGCTCTGGGCGCCGGCACCGAGGACGCGATCAAGCGCCTCAAGCCGGGCGAGTGCATCCTCCTCGAGAACCTGCGCTTCCACGCCGAGGAAGAGAAGAACGATCCCGGGTTCGCCAAGGCGCTGGCCAGCTACGCCGACGTCTACGTCAACGACGCCTTCGGCACCGCCCACCGCGCCCACGCCTCCACCGAAGGCATCGCCCGGCTCCTGCCGGCCTATGCCGGCCTTCTGATGGAGAAGGAGATCGAGTTCCTGGGCAAGCTCATGGAGAACCCCGAACGGCCCTTCGCCGCGATCATCGGCGGCGCCAAGGTGTCGGGAAAGATCCAGGTCTTGCGGAACCTCGTCGACAAGGTCGATGTCCTGGTCATCGGCGGCGGCATGGCCAACACCTTCCTGCTCGCCCAGGGCAAGCAGGTCGGCAAGAGTCTGGTCGAGCCCGATCGCGTCGAGGACGCCCGGGCGATCATGGAATCGGCCGCAGCGCACGGGACCAAGATCGTCCTCCCGTCGGACGTCGTGGTGGCCAAGGAGGTCACCCGGGGCAGCGAGTACAAGACCGTCCCGTCGGACAAGGTGCCGGCCTCCTGGAACATCGTCGACATCGGCAAGAACAGCCTCGATGCCATGCGCAAGGCCCTCGAGCCGGTCAAGACGGTCTTCTGGAACGGCCCGCTGGGCGTCTTCGAGATTCCGACCTTCTCTGTCGGCACCCGTGAGATCGCCCGCTTCCTGGCGGGACGCGCCCAGGCCGGCGCGACCGTAGTCGTCGGTGGCGGCGACTCCGTTGCCGCAGTCGAACAGCAGGGTCTGGCCGACAAGATGACCCACATTTCCACGGGCGGCGGCGCCTCGCTCGAATTCCTCGAAGGCAAGGAGCTGCCCGGCGTGGCCGTGCTGCTCGATCGTCCTGCTGCTGGGAGCAACTAATGACACAGATCGATCTAATCGAAGCCCGCCAGATCCTCGACTCGCGCGGCAACCCGACCATCGAGGTCGACGTCGTCCTGGTCGACGGTTCGGTCGGCCGCGCGGCTGTCCCGTCCGGCGCCTCCACCGGCGTCAACGAGGCGGTCGAGCTGCGCGACGGCGACAAGGCCAAGTACGGCGGCAAGGGCGTGCTCAAGGCCGTCGCCAACGTCCGCGAGATCATCGGCCCCGAACTGCTCGGCACGGATGCGGCCGATCAGGCCGGCCTGGACGCGGCGCTCATCGCCCTCGACGGCACGCCGAACAAGGGCAAGCTCGGCGCCAACGCGATCCTGGGCGTCTCGCTCGCGGCGGCGCACGCGGTCGCGGCAAGCTACGAGATGCCGCTATACCGCTACCTCGGCGGCGTCGGCGCGCGCATCGTGCCGGTCCCGTTCTTCAACATCCTCAACGGCGGCAAGCACGCCGTGAACTCCACGGACTTCCAGGAGTTCATGGTCGCCCCGGTCGGCGTCGACACCTTCGCCGACGCGCTTCGGGCCGGCGCCGAGGTATTCCACGCCCTCAAGGGCATCCTGAGCGCCGAGGGCTTCTCTGTCGGCCAGGGCGACGAGGGCGGTTTCGCGCCGTCGCTGCCGTCCAACGAAGCCGCAGTCGAAGTCATCCTTCGGGCCATCGAGAAGGCCGGCTACAAGCCGGGCGACGAAGTGGCGATCGCCCTCGATCCCGCGACGAGCTCGGTCCTGGTCGAAGGCACCGGCGTGGGCAAGGTGACCGGGCAGTATCTCCTCGAGCGCGAGGGCCGTACCCTCGACTCCGGCCAGCTCATCGACCTCTGGGAGAAGTGGATCAACAAGTATCCGATCATCTCCCTCGAGGACGGTCTGGCCGAAGAAGACTGGGCCGGTTGGGCCGAGCTCACGAAGCGTCTCGGCTCGAAGGTCCAGCTGGTCGGCGACGATCTCTTCGTCACGAACCCGGATTACATCGCCCGAGGCATCCGCGAGTCGTCCGCCAACTCGGTCCTGATCAAGCTCAACCAGATCGGCACGATCACCGAGACGGTCGACGCTATCGCGATGGCGCGACGCGCCGGCTGGACGGCCATGGTCAGCCACCGGTCCGGCGAGACGGAGGACACGACGATCGCGGACTTCGTGGTCGCGATGGGCACTGCCCAGATCAAGACGGGCGCCCCGTCTCGCTCCGAGCGGGTCGCGAAGTACAACCGGCTCCTCCGCATCGAGGAAGAGCTCGGCGGCGCATCGCTCTACCTCGGCCGCAAGGCTCTGGCAGGCGCCAAGCCGTAACCTCTGCGCACAAGACGAGCCGGTCCTTCTGGGCCGGGTCGTTT
>Ga0302254_10000090_pt1 | contig 17130 bp, 14 predicted proteins | sample I_Fen_E1_4_FD_194573 | JGI IMG/M metagenome (GOLD analysis project Ga0302254, IMG submission 194573) | Peat permafrost microbial communities from Stordalen Mire near Abisko, Sweden - I_Fen_E1_4 | ecosystem: Environmental > Terrestrial > Soil > Wetlands > Permafrost | place: Sweden: Abisko... | reverse complement strand
GTCGCAGCCGTGTGCAGCGCGTCGGCGGAGTGGTCCGAGAACCCCGACAGGCGGATGTAGCCCACGGTGCCGTCGGCAAGAGCCTTGGACTCGACCTCGGGGGTGACGATCACGGCACGCACGATCTCGATCTCCTGCGCCTGCCCGTCCCGCACGATCCCGAGGCGCACGGCCGTGTCCTTCGGGCCGCGGATCTTGCCGCGCGCCGCGTCCACGGTGAGGCCGTCCAGGGACGCGCCATCGATCGTCTCGATGACGTCGCCCGGCTTCAGGCCGGCCTTCTCCGCCGGCGAGCCGGCGATCGGCGCAACGACCGCGAGCCGGCAGTCCGCCGCGATCGTGGTGCACGAGGAGGTGTTGCCCGCCGCGTCCACGGTGCCGATGGTGGCCCCGATGCCCTCGAACTCCCCGGAGATGTCGCGGAGCGTCTGCTTGAACTCCTCCGGGGTGAGATACATGGAGTACGGGTCGTCGAGCGCGGCGATCATCCCCTTGATCGCACCCTCGATGACCTTGCGGCGGTCCACCGTGCCACCGGCGTACCGGTCCGTCACGGCGCGGTAGGTGTCCCAGAACGCCTGGAACGCCTCGGACTCGCCCGCCGGGGTCCCCGGGGTCATGGCCGACTGGTGGCCGAGCGTCCATCCGGAGAGGAAGAGCGCGCCGCCGGCGAGGACCGCGACCAGCGACAGCGCGACGATCAGGACACCGCCGCGGCGACCCGATGTCGATCCCGGAGCGGCTGTCGGGGCCGATGCCGGCATGTCCGGTGACGGCGCATCCGGCGAAGGCACGTGCGGCGGCGACGAGGCCACGGGCGATTCGAGGATTCCGGGCGCCTCGGGCGACGGTGAGGCCTCGTCGTGCGCGGCGGTCGGTTCGGGGGACATGGGTGATTCTCGATCGGTGGCAGCGCCCTCCGGGCGCGGGGCGCCAGCGTACAACCGGTCCCTGATCCGGGCGGAGGAGCGCGCGTGGCCGGGTGCCGGGGACGGTGCCGCGGAGCGTGCGGGCTCCGGGGGCAGGTCAGCGGATCAGGTACGTCCGGACGGAGAGCCAGGATCCCAGCACGCCGAGTCCCAGGCCAGTCGCGGTCACGATCACCGCCGTGTCCCGGGCAAGGGACCCGAACTGCAGCGGCAGGACGTTGAAGAAGCCGACCATCGCGGATGAGAGCGGGTCCGCGGCCGCGTACAGCAGGCCCAGCGTGATCAGCGCCCCGAACAGTCCCACCAGCGCCCCCTCGAACACGAACGGCCAGCGGATGAACGCGTCGGACGCGCCGACCAGGCGCATGATCTCGATTTCCTCGGCCCTGGCCACCACGGCCAGCCGGATCGTATTCACGATGATGAACAGCACGATCAGCCCGACGATCGCGACCATCGCCACGCCGGCGGTGCGGACGAAGGTGGTCACGGTGACCACGCGGTCCACCAGCGCCTCGATGTTGAGGACGTTGCGCACGATGGGCTCGTCCCGCAGAGCCGCGACCACCGTATCCAGGTCGCCGGGCGCGGTGAGCTTGACGTTGATGCTGGCGTAGAGCGGGTTGGCCTCGAGGTACTTCGTCAGGTCCTCGCGGCCCTGCGCCGCCTGGGTCTCGCGGAACCGTCGCAGCGCCTCGTCCCGGGAGACGAACTCCACCGACGCCGTTTCCGGCATCGCGTCGATCTTCGCCACCAGCTCACCCACCTGGCCCTGCGTCGCCGTGTTCTCGATGTAGGCGACGACCTCGACCTTCTGCTCCACGTACGAGAGGCTGGCGAGGAGCACGTTCTGGAGGATGAAGAAGCCTGCGAGCAGCAGGAGCATCAGGACCATCGTGAGGGTGGCCGCGAGGCTCATGAGCGCGTTGCGCCAGAACCCCTGCCAGGCCCGGCGGAACGAGAAGACGACGAACGTCAGCACCGTCGGTCAGTCCTCACGGTGGTAGGCGGCACCGGTCTCGTCGCGGATGACGCGGCCGTCCTCGAGCGCCACCACGCGCTTGCGGAGCGCGGTGACCACCTCGGCGTCGTGGGTCCCCATCAGGATCGTGACACCCAGCTCGTTGATCCGGAGCAGGAGCTGGATGATCTCCCAGCTGATGACGGGGTCCAGGTTTCCCGTGGGCTCGTCCGCGATGATCAGCCGCGGGTCGTGGACCAGCGCCCTCGCGATCGCCGTCCGCTGCTGCTCGCCGCCGGAGAGCTGGGTGGGCACCTGGTCCGCCTGTGCGGTGAGCCCCACCAGGGCCAGCACCCTGTCCACGGACGGCCTGATGTTGCGCCGGGGCGATCCGGTCACCTCCAGGGCAAAGGCGACGTTCTCCCAGACTGTCTTGCGCGGCAGCAGCTTGAAGTCCTGGAAGACGATGCCGATCTTGCGCCGGACGCGCGGCACCATCCGGCGCGGGATCCGGGCGAGGTCGTGGCCGTCCACCAGGACGTCGCCGTGCGTCGCAAGCAGGTCGCGGATGAGAAGCTTCATCAGCGTGGACTTGCCGGCGCCCGACGGCCCGACGAGGAACACGAAGTCGCCCTCCGGCACGACGAGGTCCACGTCCTTCAGGGCTTCCTTGCCGTTGGGATAGCGCATCGTCACGTCGTGCAGGACCACGACGTTCTGGTCGCCGCGCACGGGCCGGCCGCGGCCGGTCAGGCGGTCGATCAGGGAGGGGGTCGGGCCGGGGGAGACGGTCATGGCTCGGGCTCGAGGCTAGCACAGGGGGGCGCCGCACCCGCCGGCCGGTCCCGCCTCACACCAGCGCGAGCGAGATGGGGAGGTAGCGCTCGAACGGGTGGGTGGCCGCGGACCAGCACACGAGCGCGGGGAAGCCGTCGAACCGCAGGCCGGCGTCCAGCAGCGCCCGCGTGGCCTCGGCCGCGGTGCCGGGGACCCAGGTCGCCAGCGGGCCCAGGACGGGCGCCTCCCGCACGATCGTGCCGAGGATCGCCGGGTGCAGGGCGGGATCAACTGCAGCGACCGGTCCCACGCGCCCCGCCGACGTCCCGTAGCCGTACCCGAGCGCCCGCCCGGTGCCGCGCTCCCGGACCAGGAACCCGGTCCGGCCGTCACGCCGCAGGTACGCATGATCGGCCGGGTGGGACACGCCCACGATCTCCCGGTCCAGCGTGTCCACGATCTCGGCCAGGCGCCGATGCCCATCCCGGCCGTCGGCGGCGAGCGCCTCGAACGGCACGGACTCCAGCGCCGCGGGGAGTGGCGGGATGGCGGACCAGCGCCGCGGCTCCCCGGACAGGCGCCAGACCGGGACGCGCGGCAGCATCCCGCGTCGGGCGTAGAGACCGTTGGAGATGGGCTGTGCCGTGTCCGTGCCCATGCCCCAGGTGGTGATCCCCGTGTCGAGCGGGGCGTCGGGACCCGGAATCGCCGGGCCGCCCGGGTCCACGTCCCGTCCTGCCTGCGCGCGGTCCATCAACGCGGTCCCCACGCCGCCGGCCTGGGCCTCCGGGCTCACGAACAGCATGGCCAGGAACCAGAGTGTCTCGCGCACCGTGGCGGATGCGAAGCCGACGACGCGTGCGTCGGCCGGATCCTCCGCGACCCAGAACCGGTCCGGGTCCGTGGTCAGCGTGTGGGCCAGGAGCCGCCGCAGCGGGCCGAGGTCCTCGGGCACCGGCGGGAGGCCGAGGGGTGCCTGGTAGCCCTCCAGGGCGGCCTTCCAGGTCCGGATGCACGCGTCGAGATCGGTGTCCCGGCCCGGCCGGCAGGTGACGGTGCGGGCGGGTCGCACCGGCTCAGGCGTCCCCGTCGTCGTCCGCGGACGGCGGTCGCCCGGTGGCGACCCGCTCGAGCTCGGCCTGCATGAACGCGTCCAGGTCGCCGTCGAGCACCGCGCCGGTATTGGACGTCTCGTGCGCGGAACGGAGGTCCTTCACCATCTGGTACGGGTGCAGCACGTAGGAGCGGATCTGGTTGCCCCACCCGGCGGTCACGTGCTCGCCGCGGAGCTTGCGCAGCTCCTCCTCGCGCTTCTCCAGCTCCAGCTCCAGGAGCCGGGACTTGAGGACGCGGATCGCGATCTCGCGGTTCTGGGTGGCGGATCGCTCGTTCTGGCAGGAGACGACGATGCCGGTGGGGATGTGCGTCAACCGGATCGCCGACTCGGTCTTCTGGACGTGCTGGCCACCGGCGCCCGACGACCGGAACGTGTCGGTCCGGATCTCGTCCCAGTTGAGCTCGATCTCGACGTCCTCGTCCGCCTCAGGCATGACCTCGATCAGGGCGAAGGTCGTTTGACGCCGCTTCTGGGCGTCGTAGGGGCTGATACGCACGAGGCGGTGGACGCCGCGCTCGACACGCAGCCAGCCGTAGGCGAACCGCCCGGTGATCTCGACCGTCGCGCTCTTGATCCCGGCCTGGTCCCCTTCCTGGGAGTCGATGATGTCCGTCCGGAAGCGATGACGCTCGGCCCAGCGGAGGTACATCCGGAGGAGCATCTCGGCCCAGTCCGTGGCCTCGGTGCCGCCGGCGCCCGCGCTGATCGTCAGGACCGCGTTCTTGGCGTCGTACTCGCCCGAGAAGAGCAGGAGCGTCCGCTCGCGCTGGAACTCGGTACGGAGCCCGTCCGCCTCGCGTTCGACGTCCGTCTCGGTCTCCGGATCGGGCGAGTCGGCGAGCAGGTCCAGCAGCTCCTCGAGGTCTCGGGCGCGCTTCTCCAGGGACCTCCAGAGGGTGATCTCGTCACGCAGGCCCTCGGCCTCGCGGGTGACCTTCTGCGCGGCGCGCTGGTCGTCCCAGAAGCCCGGATCCATGGCACGGGCATCCAGCTCGGCGACGCGTGTCTCCTTGGCGGCTAGGTCAAAGCCGCCCCGAGGTCGACCGGATCCGCTCCGCCAGGTCCCTTGTGGCAGCGGCGTCCACTAGCCGCGCACCTGGAGGTCCTGGAGCAGGATCGGACGGAGCTCGATCAGCCGCAGGGCTGTCTTGCTCCGGGCGACTACGGGGTTCACGCAGGGGCAATACGAGTTGTGGGTGCACACGCCACAGTTGCCATCGCAATCGAGGGCTGCGGCATAGCTGCAGGACCGGCAGTCCCGTTCGCAAGCGATGAGATCCACGAACTGGGCTTCCTCGGCCTGCTTCACAGCTCCCTCTCTCTGGCCCTTCGGTTGTCGGTCGAGCGTGACAGTTCGGGACGGGGGCGCCGCGAGGAGCTCTGGGCGGTGCTTGGGGCTCGGCGCCGGTCCCTGGGTGGCGAAGGACTACGCCCGAGTATAGGAGAGCGTTCGGCGCATTCCAAGAGGGGGAAACGGGTTTCGGACGCGAAAAACGCGCCATTCTGGGCCGTTTCCGGCCCCAGCGTCGTCTCGAGCGTGATCGATCACGGAAATCGTTCCCACCGGGGCGTCCCCGTGGACTGTCGATCGGCCGGATGGCCGGCATTCGGCCTCCTGCCTGCCCGACCCTCAGCTTCCCGCCTGCTCGACCGCGGGGGCCCCGCCGGTGAGGAAGTAGACCCCCAGGGCCCCCAGCTCGTGCAGGGTCGCGCGGACCGCCTGGGCCGGGTCCCCGGCGACGGGGGACGTCGTGGTGGGCGATCCCCAGGCCTCGAGGCCAAGGTCGCCGGCCATCCGCAGGGATCGGAGCATGTGCGTCGGGTCCGAGACGATCACCGCCGACCCCAGCCCCCGGTCCCGCATCCGGGCGGCCACGGCCGCGAGGGAGGTCAGGGTGTTGTGGGCCTCGTCCTCGCCGAAGATCGCCTCCTTTGGAACGCCGTGGGCGATGGCGTAGGCACGGGCGACCGCCGCCTCCGTGGTCCGGTCACCCGGCAGCTTGCCGCCGGTGACCACGAAGTACGGCGCGACCCCCGCCTTCCAGAGCGCGACGGCATGCTGGAGGCGCGCCTCGAACACGGGTGACGGGCGTCCGTCGTACTGGGCGGCGCCGAGGACGACGATCGCGTCGGCGGGCCGCTGCTCGTCCTGGGCGCCCTGCTGCCAGATGCGGACGGTCGCGAAGGTGGCGGCAAAGGCGAAGGCGAGGCAACCGGCAAGGAACAGGCGCACGAGATCCCTGGCCCTGGACCCGGTCAGGCCCCGTGACACTTCTTGTACTTCTGTCCCGATCCGCACCAGCACGGGTCATTCCGGCCGATCTTCGTGCCCGTGGGCGTCAGGCCGGGTCGTGCCTGGCCGGAGGCCGCCGCGTCGCCCGGGACCTGCCGGGCTGTGCGCATCGGGTCCGCGGGCAGTCCGCGGATCGGCAGCGGGGACCCGCCGACCGGCCCCGTCCCGGTTCCCGCGCCGGGGTTCCGGAGCGCGGCGCCGCCGGGCTCCATCGGGGCGCGGGCCATCGGGCCGGAGGCCGTGGCGGAGGTCGAGCCGGAGCTGAAGCTCCCGCCGTCGGCGTGACCGTGGTCGTGGCCGTCCCCACCCGCGAGAGGCGGCTGGCCCGGTCCCGGCAGCGGGACCGTCGCAGGCTCCCGCTTCACGGTCACGCGGAAGATCGTGGTCGCGACCTGGCGCCGGATGAGGTCACCCAGCTCCTCGTAGAGGCGGAACGCCTCCTTGCGGAACTCGTTGAGCGGGTCCTGTTGCGCGTAGCCGCGCAGCCCGATGCCCCGGCGCATGTCGTCGATCTCGGTGAGGTGCTCGACCCACAGGCTGTCGATCGTGCGCAGCAGGACGAACCGTTCCACCTGCGACCAGACTTCCTCGCCGTGTTCCAGCGCACGGGCCTCCAGCCGCTCGTCGACGAGGTCGCGCACGTACTCGACGAGGGTCTCGCGGTTGGTGGCCGCCTCGTCGAGCGCCGCCTCGGACGTCGCCTCGCCTTCAAGGCCCATCGCGCGCAGCGCGCTCGAGAAGCCCTCGAGGTTCCACTCCACCGGCGAGTCGCCGCCGAGGTACGTGTCGGCAATGGACTCGACCTCGGCGTCGAGGAAGTCGCGGACGGTCTCGGTCAGGTCCTCGTTCCGGAGGACCTTGTCGCGTTCCGCGTAGATCGTCTCGCGCTGCCGGTTGATGACGTCGTCGAACTCGACCACCCGCTTGCGGGTGTCGAAGTTGAAGCCCTCGACCCGGGTCTGGGCGCTCTCGATGGTCTTGGACACGAGCCGCGACTCGATCGCGACATCGTCCTCGAGACCCAGGCGCTCCATCAGGCCCGCCACGCGCTCGGAGGCGAACCGCTTCATCAGGTCGTCCTCGAGCGAGAGGTAGAAGCGCGACGAGCCCGGATCGCCCTGGCGGCCGGATCGGCCGCGAAGCTGGTTGTCGATCCGCCGGCTGTCGTGCCGCTCCGTGCCGATGATGTGCAGCCCGCCGGCGGCGACCACGGCCTCGTGGTCAACGTCGGTGATCGCCTTCGCCTCGGCGAACGCCGCGTCGTACGTCGCCTTGTCCACCTCGGCGGGGTTCAGGTCGCGCTTGTGGAGGATGTCGGACGCCATGCCGGCAGGGTTGCCGCCGAGCACGATGTCCGTGCCGCGGCCCGCCATGTTGGTCGCGATCGTGACGTTCGCGCTGGCGCCGGCCTGCGCCACGATCCCGGCCTCGCGCTCGTGGAACTTGGCGTTGAGAACCTCGTGCCTGATGCCGCGCCGCTTGAGCAGCGTGCCCAGCACCTCGGACTTCTCGACCGACACCGTGCCCACGAGGACCGGGCGGCCCGCCTTCGTCATCTCCTCGATCTCGTCGATGACCGCGTTGAACTTGCTGAGCTCGTTCTTGAACACGAGGTCCGGGTAGTCCTCGCGGATCATCGGGCGGTGGGTGGGGATCGCCACCACCTCGAGCTCGTAGATCTTGTGGAACTCCTCGGCCTCGGTCATCGCCGTGCCGGTCATGCCGGCCAGCTTGTCGTAGAGGCGGAAGTAGTTCTGGAAGGTGATCGTCGCGAGGGTCTGGGACTCGCGCTGGACGCGCAGGCCCTCCTTCGCCTCCACGGCCTGGTGCAGGCCCTCGCTCCAGCGCCGGCCCGGCATCTTGCGGCCCGTGAACTCGTCGACGATGACGATCTCGCCGTCGTCGACGATGTAGTCGCGGTCCCGCTTGTAGAGCGCGTGCGCCTTCAGCGCGGAGTCGAAGTGGCGGGCGAGCCGCGGGTCCGCGTCGTAGAGGTTCTCGATGCCGAGCAGCTTCTCGATCTTGTCGATGCCGTCCTCGGTCGGCGAGACGGCCTTGTCCTTGAGGTCGACGAAGTAGTCCCCGCCCTCCTCGGCGTCCTCTGGCCGGGCCTGGAGTCGCGGGACGAGGCGGGCGAAGGTGAAGTAGAGGTCCGCGGATTCCTCGGCCTGGCCGGAGATGATGAGCGGCGTCCGCGCCTCGTCGATGAGGATGTTGTCCACCTCGTCGACGATCGCGTAGGCCCGCTCGCGCTGCACACGGCCATCCAGCTGGTCGACCATGTTGTCCCGCAGGTAGTCGAAGCCGAACTCGTTGTTGGTGCCGTAGGTGATGTCGGCGGCATAGGCCTCGCGACGCGTGACCGGGCGCAGGTTGATCAGGCGCTCGTCGGAGGTCGGGTGGCCCGGCTCGAACAGGTACGACGTGTCGTGGGCGATGACACCGACCGACAGGCCGAGGAAGTGGTAGACGGGCCCCATCCACTGCGCGTCGCGGCGGGCGAGGTAGTCGTTGACGGTGACCAGGTGGGCACCGTGACCCGACAGCCCGTTCAGGGTCAGGGAGAGCGTCGGGACCAGGGTCTTGCCTTCGCCGGTCTTCATCTCGCTGATCCGTCCCTGGTGCAGGACGATGCCCCCCATCAGCTGTACGTCGAAGTGGCGCATGCCGATGGTCCTCCGGCTCGCCTCGCGGGCCGCCGCGAACACCTCGGGGAGAACCTCGTCGAGGGCGCCCCCGAGGCGCTCGTTCTCATGCTTGTGCCGGGCCTTCGCGAGCTCCCGGCGGCGCTCGGAGTCCGGGGAGTGGAGCTCGTCGTCGGACGGCTCGTCCGGGGCCGCCACCTCGGCGAGATCGGCCCGGATGATGTCCACCCGCCCGCGGATCTCCGCGTCGGAGAGGGCCTCGTATTCGGGCTCCAGCTCGTTGATGCGGTCCACGAGGGGCTGGATCCGAGCGATCTCGCGGTCGTTGCTGTCGAAGAATCGTGAGAGGAAACGCATGGCCGGCTGAGTATAGGGTGCGAGCGCGGGAGCCCGGTCGGGCCTCCCTCGCCGGGGCTACTGGCCGGAGGGCACCGCGTCGGGTGCGACCACCGTGCCGCCGCTGGCGTCGATCGTGACGGGCACCGCCATCGGCGCGACGGCGCCGCCCTTGGCCCAGACCACCCCACCGCCGTTCCAGCCGGCGGCCACGGTCGCGCCGTTCGGGAACGCCAGCGAAACCAGGGCGGCCGCGCCGAAGACGAGGACCGTCCCGATGCCGAGCACGCCCGTGACGATGAACCCGGCACGCATCAGGGGGCCGCCTTCGGGACCGGGGAGGTGGCGAGGACGTCGGGTCCCTGGGCCGCACCGGTCCCCGCGACGACAAGCATCTGCCCCCCGACATTCGCCGGCATGACGCGGTCGACCAGGAAGCCCGGCGACTGGGGGACGATGCGGGTGGGCGGGATCAGCGTCGCGGTCAGCGCGGCGGCCACGAAGACCAGGGCCGTGCCTCCGCCCAGGACGCCGCTGCAGATGAGGATCCGTCGCATGGTGCTCCTCGGACGCCCGGGGCGCCGATCAGGTTCCCGGGGTGACGAGGCTCCAGAAGCCCGACCCGTAGCCTGCCACGATGACCGCGAACGTGATCAGCCCGAGCACGACCCAGAACGCGACGGCTCGCCCCGTGGACGTGGGGTTCATCGCCGGGTTCAGGAGCCCGGGGAGCTTGCCGCCCTTGAGCGCAGCACCCCAGCGCGTCGAACGGAGGTCAGTCCGCCAGTCCTTGTCCGGCGCGGTGCGGACCTCGAGGCCGCCCTTGCCGTCCGGGCGGTGCAGCTGCAGGCTCATTGGTCTCCGTTGGTGGCGGGCGTCAGGCGCCGGCCGAGGCGGGCAACACGGATGGTACGCCGTCCCCCGAGGGCGCAGCAGCGCCGCCGGAGGGTCCTGTGCCGTTCCCCGGATGCATCCCGGGCAGCATCCCCTGGTGGATCCCGGGCCCGTCCAGCCCCTCGTCCCACAGCAGCATCTCCTGCGTGAACGAGACCTCCGAGGAGAACAGCGCCCCAACGGACTCGCCGCGATGGATGCGCTTGATCGCCTCGCCGATCAGGGGGGCGACGGAGAGGACCTTGATCTTCGGGATGTGGCGTGCGGCCGCCAGGGGGATCGTGTCCGTGATCACCACCTCGGACAGGTTGGTGGCCTGCTCGATCCGCTCGATGGCCGGGTCCGACAGGACGCCATGGGTGGCACAGGCGTAGATCTCGTGGACTCCCTCGCGCTCGAGCGCCCGGGTGATCTCGATCAGCGTCCCCGCCGTGTCGATCTCGTCGTCCACGATGATGACCCGCCGCCCGCGGACCTCGCCGATGACGTTGACGACCTCGGCCTTGTCCAGGTTGCCGTAGCGGCGCTTCTCCACGATCGCCAGCGGCGCGTTCAGCAGCTCCGCGAATGATCGCGCGCGCTTGGCGAACCCGAGGTCCGTCACCACGACGGAGTCCTCGAGCTTCCGGTCCAGGAAGTACCGGCTGAGCATGTGGACCGCCGTGAGCTCGTCCACGGGGATGTTGAAGAACCCCTGGATCTGCCCCTGGTGGAGGTCCATCGTCAGCATCCGGTCCGCGCCGGCGACCGTGATCATGTCGGCGACCAGGCGGGCCGTGATGGGCACCCGCGGCTGGTCCTTCTTGTCGGAGCGGCCGTAGGCGTAGTACGGCACAACGGCGGTGATCCGCCCGGCCGACGCCCGCTTGAAGGCGTCGATCATGATCAGCAGCTCCATGATCGACTGGTTGACCGGCCTGGACGTGGGCTGCACCACGAACACGTCCTTCTCGCGGACGTTGTCGATGATCCGGACGAAGATGTTCTCGTTGGCGAACTGGAACACCTCGGCCTGTCCCGGCTCGCTGCCAAGCCAGCGCGAGATCTTCCGGGCCAGCTCCGGGTTGGCGTTGCCGTGGTAGATCTCGAACTGATCCGCGTACACGCCGGCCTCCCGTTCGCCGAAGGCGTTCACGCCCGACCCTGATCCGAGTCCGCCGATCCGCCACCGGTGGGCTGGGGGTCGTCATTGTCCCCGATCTCACCCCGCTCCGCCAGCCCCGCGCGGAAGGCGGCGATCGCCACCACCTTGTCTCCGTCGGCAAGACGCATGACGATGACGCCGCGGGCGGCCGCCGAGTAGTGGTTGATGGAGTTCGTGTCGGTCCGGATGACCTGGCCATGTGCCGAGATGAGCAGCAGCTCCTCGTCCTCGGGGGTGACCTGCTGGACCGCGGCCACGAGGCCCGTCTTGCGCCCCTCGAGGGCGATGAGCCGGACGCCCTGGCCGCCGCGATGCTTGAGGCGGAACTCCTTGAGCCCGACGCGCTTGCCGTACCCGGTCTCCGTCAGGACCAGGAGGTCCGCGCCCGCCTGCACGACGCTCATCGAGACCACCGCGTCGCCCTGGCGGGCCAGCAGCCGGATCGCGATCACGCCGGCGGCGTCGCGGCCCATCGGCCGGACCTCGTCTTCGGAGAAGCGGGCGAGCATGCCCTGCGAGGTGGCGATGATCACGTCGTCCTCGCCGCCGGAGACGTCGACCCACGCCAGCTCGTCGCCGTCGTTGATCGTGATCGCCCGGATGCCGGTCGAGCGCACCCTCTCGAACTGCTCCAGCGGGGTCTTCTTGATGATCCCGTTCCGGGTGGCCATGACCAGGTAGTGGCCGGGCTCGAAGTTCGGCAGGCAGATGGTCGCAACCGGGACCTCGCCGGACTCGACCTGCACGCCCGGCAGGTTGATGATCGCCATGCCCTTGGCCTGGCGGGAGGCGTCCGGGATGGCGTGGACCTTGGCCGAGAACACGCGGCCGCGGTTCGTGAAGAACAGGGCCCAGTCGTGGGTGTTCGCCGCCAGGAGGTGCTCGACGGCGTCCTCTTCGCGGGTCACGTGGCCGATGATCCCCTTGCCCCCGCGGTGCTGGCGGCGGTAGGTGGCGACCGGCTGGCGCTTGATGTAGCCGCGGCGGCTGATGGTGACGACGACGTCCTCGTCCGCGATCAGGTCCTCGTCGGTGAGCTCGCGGTTGGAGTCGTCGACGACGCGCGTGCGTCGCTCGCCCGCGTACTTCTTCTTCAGCTCGGCCAGCTCGTCCTTGATGATCGACAGGACCCGCTGCGGGTTGGCGAGGATGTCCTCGAGCTCCGCGATGAGCTGGATGATCGCGAGGTACTCGTCCTCGATCTTCTGGCGCTCCAGGGCAGCCAGGCGCGCGAGGCGCATGTCCAGGATCGCCTGGGCCTGGAGCTCCGAGAGGCCGAACCGCGCCATCAGGTTGCGGCGTGCGGTGTCGACGTCCGCGGACTCGCGGATGGTCTTGATGACGGCGTCCAGGTTGTCGAGGGCGATCTTGAGACCTTCGAGGATGTGCGCCCGCGCCCGGGCCTTCTCGAGGTCGAACTCGGTGCGGCGGCGGACGATCTCCCGGCGGTGGTCCACGTAATGGGACAGGACCGCCTTGAGCGGCAGCGTCTGGGGCTGCCCGTCCACGAGGGCCAGCATGTTCAGGTTGAACGCCGTCTGCAGCGCGGTGTGCTTGAACAGGTTGTTCAGCACCTTGTGCGGGTTGGCGTCCCGCTTGATCTCGATGTAGATCCGCATCCCGTCCCGGTCGGACTCGTCGCGGAGGTCCGCGATGCCGTCGAGCTTCTTGTCCTTGACGAGGTCTGCGATCTTCTCCAGCAGCGTCGCCTTGTTCACCTGGTACGGCAGCTCGGTGACGATGATCGCCGTCCGGTCGAGGCGGGTCTCCTCGAACGCGACCTGCGCCCGCACGACCACGCGACCGCGTCCGTGCGCGTACATCTCGCGGATCGCGTCAACCGTCTCCTGCTCGCCGGTGAACGTGTTCCGGCGGGTCTCGAAGCGGAAGATCGAACCCCCGGTCGGGAAGTCGGGGCCCTTGACGTACCGGCACAGGTCGTCGTTGGTGATGCTCGGGTCGTCGATGTAGGCGACGGTGGCGTCCGCGATCTCGCCCAGGTGGTGGGGCGGGATGTTGGTGGCCATGCCGACCGCGATGCCCGACGACCCGTTGATCAGCAGGTTCGGGAGCTTGGCCGGCAGGACCGTCGGCTCCTTCTGGGTCCCGTCGTAGTTGTCGGTGTAGTCGACCGTGTCCTTGTCGATGTCGGCGAGCATCTCTGCCGAGATCGCCGTGAGGCGGGCCTCGGTGTACCGCATCGCCGCCGCGGAGTCGCCGTCGACAGAGCCGAAGTTGCCCTGGCCGTCCACCAGCGGGTAGCGCAGCGAGAAGTCCTGGGCCAGCCGGACGAGGGCGTCGTAGAGAGCCACGTCACCGTGCGGGTGGTACTTGCCCATCACCTCGCCGACGATGGCCGCGCACTTGCGGTAGGAGCTCGTCGCGGAGAGCCCCATCTCCCCCATCGTGTACAGAATCCGGCGGTGCACCGGCTTGAGGCCGTCGCGGACGTCGGGGAGCGCGCGGGCGACGATGACGCTCATCGCGTAGTCGAGGTACGAGACGCGCATCTCGTCCTCGATCTGGATCGCTCGGACGTTGCCCAGGTCGTCGGTCACGTGGTGGAGCTCCTGCGGTCGGTCGGGTCAGGGCTGGTGTTGGTCACGATCTGGTGTCGATGGGGCGCTCGGCGGGCGGGACGCCGACGCCGAGGCCCAGGAACTCGGCGGCGGTCGCCGAGGCACGGGATGTGGATGGGGCGCCGGGGCGCTTGCGGATGCCGGCGAGACCGGTACCCAGCTCGACGGAGACGGGTGCCGGCAGCTTCGCGAACGTGTCGCGGATGACCCAGGCGCGGTGGCCGTCGGCGGTCGCGGCGGCGCGAGCGGTCTCGGCCCGCAGGAAGGCGACCGTGGACGCGAGGTCCACCAGCGCCAGGCTGCGCAGGGCCCACGAGAGGGCCTTCTGCACGTCGGGCTCGGCGTCGCCCAGCAGGTCGCCGACCAGGGCGAGCCCGTGGCGTGCGACGTCGGGCGTTCGACCGGCGGATCGATCGACGAACGGGATGGTGGCGACGGTCGAGCCGACGAGGCGGCGCTCCCAGCGCGACGGCGAGTAGACCAGCTGCTCCAGCTCCGCCCACCGGTACGCCTCCGCGAGGATCCCACGGCCGACCACGTGGGCGAGCGAGTCCACGGTGATCCAGTCGGCGGCCGCCCTGGCCTCGGCACGGACCAGCTGCCAGGCCCGCTCGGGCTCAGCGCCGATCGCGCGCTCGAGGAGGTCGAAGGCGAGCCAGTGGAACTCGAGGGGCTGCTCCCGCAGCATCCTGTCGGCGAGGTCCAGGATCGCGGAGCTGCGATCGTGCCGCGTCGTGGCGCGGAGCCCCCGGCCCACCGCGTGAAGGAGGGGACCCCGGACGCCCAGGACGAGCCCGATGCCGGGGGCGATGCGCTGCTGGCCCTCGAGGTACTCGGGGTCGGCGAGGGCGGAGAGGCCACCGCGCAGGATCTCGACGGCTGCTGCCGGGTCCGGGGCGACGTCACCGGCGGCACGGCCGAGCGCCACGGCGGCGGGCGTGCGCTCCGCAACCAGGGCCCTCGCCCGCGCGGTGGTGGCGCTCGGCGTGGGGAGGACGTCGGCCGTGGTCATCGGGCAGCGTCCACGCTGTCGGGCGTGCCGGTCGCGACGGGCCGTCCAGTCACCTCGGGCTCCTGCGGCGTCTCGGACACCTCGTGGAATCCGTAGCGCTCCTTCAACTCCCGCTTCTTCTCATCCGACGCGCCAACGAAGGTCGCCTGGGCGCGTGCGAGGAGCGTGCCGTCCGCCTGGTCCAGGATCACGCCCTCGGCCTGGACGATGCGCCGCCGCACCTGGAGGACGCGTCCCTCGGCGCGGATCCGCCGTCCGAGTGGAACCGGGCGCTTGAACTCGACGTTCATGCGTGCCGTGACACCCCACAGGTCGTGATCCACCAGTGCCCAGGCCATGACCTCGTCGAGGATCGTGCACACGATCCCGCCATGCGCGATGTCGTCCCATCCCTGGAACCGGTCCGGCAATGCCAGCTCGGTCCAGCAGCGGTCATCGCCGGCGTGCAGCTCCAGGCCGATCCCGTGGACGTTGAGGGTCCCGCAGGCGAAGCAGTTGTGGGGCTCGAGGACGATCCTGGAGCCCCCGATCCGCACGTCGGAGATGTTGACCGGCGCCTCAGATGTCAAGGTTGCGCACCTTGCGGGCTTCGGTCTTGATGAAGTCCTTGCGGGGCTCGACCCGCTCGCCCATCAGCATCGTGAAGATCTGGTCGGCGACGGACGCGTCCTCGACCTCCACCTTGAGCAGCGTCCGGGTCTCCGGGTTCATGGTCGTGTCCCAGAGCTGGTCGGCGTTCATCTCGCCGAGACCCTTGAACCGCTGGACGCTCACGTTCCGCGTCGTGAACTCCTTGATCCGCTGGTCGCGCTCCTTCTCGGACTGGGCGTACTTGGTGACCTTGCCGGTCGAGATCCGGTAGAGCGGCGGCTGCGCGATGTACAGGAACCCCGCGTCGACGACCTCGGGCATGTGCCGGTAGAAGAACGTCAGCAGGAGGGTCCGGATATGGGCCCCGTCCACGTCGGCGTCGGTCATGATGATGATCCGGTGGTAGCGGAGCTTCGCGATGTCGAAGCTGTCGCCGATGCCGCCCCCGAGGGCGATGATCAGCGGCTTCACGTTCTCGGAGCTCAGGATCCGGTCCAGGCGCGCCTTCTCGACGTTGAGCAGCTTCCCGCGCATCGGCAGGATCGCCTGGAACCGCCGGTCCCGGCCCTGCTTGGCCGAGCCGCCGGCGGAGTCGCCCTCCACGATGTAGATCTCGCTCTTCGCAGGGTCGCGCTCCTGGCAGTCGGCGAGCTTGCCGGGGAGCGACATCCCGTCCAGGGCACCCTTGCGGATCACGAGGTCGCGCGCCTTGCGGGCGGCGTCGCGGGCCCGCGCGGACATGAGGCACTTCTCGATGATCCGCCGGCCGTCGGCCGGGTTCTCCTCCAGGTACTGGCTGATGGCGTCCGCGACCGCGCCCTCGACCTGACCCGCCACCTCGGCGTTGCCCAGCTTGGCCTTCGTCTGTCCCTCGAACTGCGGCTCGGTGAGCTTGACGCTCACGACTGCGGTCAGGCCCTCGCGGACGTCGTCGCCGGAGAGGTTGGCGTCCGACTCCTTGAGCACCCCGGCGCGCTTCGCCCACTCGTTCAGGGAACGCGTGAGGGCGCGGCGGAAGCCCGTGATGTGGGTGCCGCCGTCGACGGTGTTGATGTTGTTGGCGAAGGCAAGGACGTTCTCGGCGTACGTGTCGTTGTACTGGAGCGCGACCTCGATGGTCGTCGAGCCGTCGCGCCGCTCGCAGTAGATCGGCCGACTGTGGAGGGCCTCCTTGTTCCGGTTCAGGTGCCGGACGAACGAGACCAGCCCGCCCTCGAAGTAGAAGGACCGCTCGCGCTCGTTGCGTTCGTCGCGGAGCGTTATCCAGACCCCCTTCGTGAGGTAGGCGGACTCGCGGAGGCGCTGGGAGATGAGCTCGAAGGAGAACTCCGTGGTGTCGAAGACCTCGGCGTCGGCCTGGAAGACGGTCTTCGTGCCCTTGCGCCCGCCCTGCGGGCCCACCTTCTCGACCTTGGTGATGGGCTTGCCGCGCTCGTACTCCTGTGACCAGACGCCGCCGTCCCGCGCGGTCTCGACCCGCAGCCAGGAGGAGAGGGCGTTCACGACCGACACGCCGACGCCGTGCAGGCCGCCGGAGACCTTGTAGCCGCCGCCACCGAACTTGCCGCCAGCGTGGAGGACCGTATGGACGACCTCCAGGGCGTCCTTGCCGGTCGAATGGCGCCCGACGGGGACGCCACGGCCATCGTCCTCGACCGTCACCTTCCCATCCGCATGGATGGTGACGAAGACCGTCGTCGCGTGCCCGGCCATCGCCTCGTCGATCGAGTTGTCGACGACCTCCCAGACCAGGTGGTGCAGGCCCCGGGCGTCGGTCGAGCCGATGTACATGCCGGGCCGTCGCCGAACCGCTTCGAGGCCCTCCAGGACCTGGATGCTGGCGGCCGTGTAG
>Ga0302254_10000086_pt1 | contig 17500 bp, 14 predicted proteins | sample I_Fen_E1_4_FD_194573 | JGI IMG/M metagenome (GOLD analysis project Ga0302254, IMG submission 194573) | Peat permafrost microbial communities from Stordalen Mire near Abisko, Sweden - I_Fen_E1_4 | ecosystem: Environmental > Terrestrial > Soil > Wetlands > Permafrost | place: Sweden: Abisko... | reverse complement strand
AGTGGGGTTCAGGTTCAGAGGGGTTCAGGTTCAGAGGGGTTCAGGTTCAGAGGAAGGCGCTGATGCCGGTGGCGGCGCGGCCGATGAGCAGCTTCTGTATCTGGCTGGTGCCCTCGTACAGGGTCATCACCCGGGCATCGCGGAGGAACTTCGCGACCGGGTACTCGTCGATGTATCCATAGCCCCCGAAGACTTGGATGGCATTGTTGGCGGCCCGCACCGCAGCCTCACTGGCGAAGTACTTGGCCTTCGACGCGGCGGTGCCGAACGGCTCGCCGCGTTCGATCAGATCGACCACCTGCCAGACCAGCAACCGTCCCGCGTCGGCATCGACCGCCATCTCGGCGATCATTTCCTGCACCAGCTGAAACGACGCGATCGGCCGGCCGAACTGGCGGCGTTCCTGAGCGTAGGTCACCGACGCGTCCAGGCATCCCTGGACGATGCCGACGCATCCCGCGGCGACCGACATCCGGCCCCGGTCGAGCGCCCCCATCGCGATGCCGAACCCGCCGCCCTCCGCGCCGAGCCGGGCGTCGGCCGGCACCCGCACGTCGCTGAGGTACAGCTGGGCGGTCGCCTGCCCCCGTAACCCGAGCTTGCCTTTGATCTCCGCGGCCTCGAAGCCGGGGCTGCCGGTCGGCACCAGGAAGGCGCTGACCCCCTTCGGTCCACCTCCGCCGGTGCGGGCGAACACCAGGGCCAGGTCGGCCCACACGCCGTTGGTGATGAACATCTTCGAGCCGGTCAGCACGTAGTCGTCTCCGTCGCGGACGGCGCGGGTCTGTAGGTTCGCAGCGTCGGAGCCGATGTCGGGTTCGGTCAGGGCGAAGCAGCCCAGCGACGCGCCAGAGGTGATCCCGGGCAGCCATCGGCGTCGTTGCTCCTCGCTGCCGCAAGCGGCGATGGTCTTGCCGACCAGGCCCAGCGACACCGACACGATCCCGCGCACCGCCGAGTCGGCACGGCCGAGCTCCTCGGTGACCAGCGCATAGGAGAGGTGGTCGCCGCCCGACCCGCCGTACTCCTCCCCGATCGTCAAGCCGAGGACGCCGGCCGAGCCCAGCTTGGCGACCAGGCTCCGGTCGACGGCCTCGACCCGGTCCCACTCCCGCCGGAAAGGCACGACCTCCCTGTCCACGAAGTCGCGGGCGAGCTCGCGGAACTGTTGCTGGTCCTCGGTCAGCCGGAGATCCATATCTGCCCTCTAAACCGAACGCCGTTAGGATATCGGCCCAGGGTAAACTGACGACGTTAGTTTGGCAAGGGGGTGCCTCAGTTGGGCCGTCCCAGGCAGCCGCTGCTCAGTCGCGAACGCATCCGTGACACGGCATTGGAACTGATCGACGCGCACGGGCTGGAAGACCTGTCAATGCGCCGGCTCGCCTCCCAGCTGGGCGTGCAGGCAGCCTCGCTCTACGGCCACTACCCCACCAAGGACGCGCTACTCGACGCGATCGCCGATAAGATCATGGAGTCGGTGGACGTTACGGGATTCGCGAGCGCTGACTGGCGCTCGGGGCTGCTCACTTGGGCCCGCTCCTACCGGGCGGCACTCGCGGCGCACCCCAACACGGTCCCCATCGTCGCCTCCGGACCCGTCCACCGCGACCTGTCCCTACGCCGGGCGGACGCGGTGCACGGCGCCCTGGTGGGTGCGGGTTGGCCACCGCGGCACGCCACGATGATCGGCGCCTCGGTGAAATACCTCGTCGTGGGCGCCGCAGCCACCTCCTTCGCCCGAGGCTTCGTCGATGACATCCAGGTCTATCTCGACCGCTACCCGAACCTCGTGCAAGCCCACCGGCTCCGCGAGCACGCCGAGCAGATCGACGGCGAGAGCTTCGAGTTCGCACTGACCGCACTCGTGTCGGGTCTGGCACTTGGCTACGACGCGGTCGCGGTCGGCCGGGTGCAGGAGGCGTCGCCAGCCCGTGGCAGCACGACATCCGGTCGCTGAAGTTGGCCCGAGCTGGTCGCGGGCGACAATGGCGGCATGGCTGAAGGCGAGAAGTCCGCGCGGGAGTTGAACGAGGAGCTGCTCTACACGCTGTATGCGGTGCTCCGGGTGACGGGCCCGCTGCCGGCCGGCGAGCGTCCCGAGGCGGGGGCCGAGGTGGAGGCCTTGCTCGACCAGCTGGCAGCCAAAGACGTGTACACCCGCGGCACCTACGACGTGTCGGCCTACCGCAGCGACGCCGACCTGCTCTTCTGGTGGACGTGCCCGGACCCCGACGTCCTGCAGGAGACCAACGCCCGGTTCCGGCATACGCGACTCGGGCGGGTCTGCCAACCCGTGTGGTCGGCCTACGGCCTGCATCGGCCGGCCGAGTTCAACCGTAGCCACATCCCCGCGTACGTCCGGCGAGAGGACCCGCGCAGGTACGTCTGTGTCTACCCCTTCGTCCGGTCCCTGGAGTGGTACCTGCTGCCCGACTACGAACGGCGCGGGATGCTCGCCGAGCACGGGACGATGGGCCGCGGCTACCCGGATGTGCGGGCGAACACGGTGGCCGCCTTCGGTCTGGGCGACTACGAGTGGGTGCTGGCGTTCGAGGCGGACGAGCTGCACCGGATCATCGACTGCATCCGGCACCTTCGCGGGAGCCGGGCGCGGCTGCACACCAAGTTGGAGACGCCGTTCTTCACCGGCTTGCGCAAGCCGGTGGGGGAGATCGTGGCGGCGTTGCCCTGAGTCGGCCAGGCGCCCGCGCCGCCCATGCGGGCCGCGCGGGAGGCCCGCATGGGCGGCCAGCATGGGCGGCCCGCCGCGGTGGGTCGAGTGGCGGGCTCAGGGCCGTCGCAGCGTCGCGTCCAGCCAGTCGAACACGCGCTGGTCGGTCAGGCTGCGGCCCATCGGCTGACAATGCAGGTCGGCGCCCTCCGCGGCCGTAAAGTGCACGATCTCCTTCTTGCCGGGCAGCATGTCGTAGAGGCGCTCAGATTGCCCTGGCCAGAATTCCTCGCCTTCGGGATCGGTGACGAGCACCGGGCAGGTGATGCGGCCGACCGTGTCGGCGTCCACCCGGTACTGCACGGCTTGCTGGTACACCTCGAACGGGTCGGTCGCGCCGTAGGGGCGGGCCCGGAACGCGAAGACGGCGCGAAGCTCGCGGGAGAACATCATCCCGATCTTCATGTTCCGGTCGAACTCCTTCTGCCGTCCTTCCGCGAGCTGCGTCTTCATCCCGGAGGGCAGCTGTTCCAGCCATGACGTCGACACATCCACCACGCCGGGGTCGACCACTGCGGCGGCGGCGCGGTGCTCGAAGGCGGCCGCCCGGGTCACCCAGAAACCCGCTTGGCTGGTGCCGAGCAGGACGATGGCGGCCGGGTCGACCTCAGGCCGCGTCTCCAGCACGTCGATGATCGGCCCGATCACCGCCTCCCAGTCCGGGCGGAAGTAGATCTTCTGCTGAAACAGCATCGACTGCTGCCCGGGCCCGTCGTAGAGCAGGACGGCATAGCCGCGTCGCAGCGCCGCCGCGGCCCCCGAGGCGTAGGCCCAAGTGATCGGGCCGTCGCTGCCGTTGGTGACGAGCAGGAGCGGATGCGGGCCGCCGGAGGCGTCCGGGCGCATCAGGTACGCGGGCATCGTCGTCCCCGCGTAGGGGATTTCCAGCCGGTCGATGGGAGTGTCCGCGAGGTTGCAGAACTCGTCGAAGCACTGCCTGTGCGCCTGGAAGTTCGACAGCAGGTCGTCGTCCAGCTTGGCGTTGCGCAGGGTCACGTTGAACGAGTTCGCGTAGTAGGAGGCCGCCCGTAGGAAGGCCTCGCGCGCGCTCACGCGGCGCCCGTCCCGGGCGCAGGTCTCCGCGATCGACCGAACCCGGGTCGCCAGGCCGATCCACTCCGCTGCCCACGAGTCATCGTGACCGTCGCGGATGTTCTCCGCGGTCGCCAGGATCTCGCCGACGTCGCCGCAGCCGTAGTAGACGCCACCGAGTGCGATCTTGATTTCAAAATCGAACTGCTCGTCGCGGAAGAAACGATGCGGCATTGCGGGCCTCCCAGTGACGGGCCTCCTCGATGACACAATCGTGCTCCTGCGACCTCGCGCCCCTGGAGGTTAGATGCCTGCGCTCGTCGCCGAGGTGCGGGCAGGCGAGCACGTGGTGCGAGTCTCCAATCCCGACAAGGTCTACTTCCGTGATCTGCCGGATGGGCGCGGTCGCAAGATTGACCTTGTCAACTACTACGTGCAGGTGGGAGAGGGCATCGTCCGGGCACTCTTCGAGCGTCCTTGCACGCTGAAGCGACACCCGGGCGGCGCCGAGAGTGAGGCCATCTACCAGAAGCGGGTGCCGGAGTCCCGCCCGCAGTGGATCGAGACGGCGCGGGTGGATTTTCCGAGCGGTCGGCATGCCGACGAGCTGTGCGTCACCGAGGTGGGGGCCGTGGCGTGGGCGGCGAGCCTGGGGACCGTCGACTTCCACCCGTGGCCGTCGCGCCGGCGCGACCCGGACCATCCCGACGAGCTGCGCATCGATCTCGACCCGCAGCCTGGCACCGACTTCTCACACGCCCGGCGGGTTGCCGAGCAGGTGCGGATTCTGCTCGAGGAGCTGGGATTCACGGGATGGCCCAAGACGTCGGGTTCGCGCGGGCTGCACGTCTACGTGCGGATCCTTCCCGAGTGGACTCACCCGCAGGTGCGGCGGGCTGCTCTCGCGTTCGCCCGCGAAGTCGAACGCCGGCTTCCCGGGCTCGTCACGACCGCCTGGTGGAAGGAGCAACGGGGTGAGCGGGTCTTCGTGGACTACAACCAGAACGCCCGCGACCGCACGATCGCCTCGGCCTACAGCGTGCGGGCGAGGACTTGGGCACCTGTCTCCGCACCGCTGGCCTGGGACGAGGTCGCCGACGCCGAGCCGCGCGACTTCTCGATGTTCACCATGCCGGAGCGGTTCGCCCGCCTCGGCGACCTGCACGCGGGGATCGACGACATCAGTTACGACCTGAACGTGCTGCTGGAGATGGCGGAGCGCGACGAGCGGGACCGCGGTCTCGGTGATGCTCCCTACCCGCCGCACTTTCCGAAGATGGAGGGCGAGCCCAAGCGCGTGCAGCCCAGTCGCGACCGCTCGACGACCTCAGGGCGGTCGGGGCTGCCGGCATCGGGGCGGCCGCCGTCAGGGCCGAAGTCAGGGCCGACGTCGGAGCCGACGTCGGGGCGAGAGGGGCCGGAGTGAGGCGATGTCAGCGCCGGATGCCTGCCCCGGGCCGGGGTCGGCCCACCGGTGTGCCCAGCAGGGTGTCGACCAGGTCGGCGAGGCGGAACGTGGTGGATGCCGGATCGCCGACGGCATCCGGCTGTACCTGTGACCGGGACCCGATCCGGTAGCTCGCTAGCTACGCCCGGCCGGCATCCTGCATGAGCCAGCCCTCGCGCTCCAGGTAGGACAGGACCCGGTATGCCGCCTGCTCGGGCGAGAGTTCGTTCGTGTCGAGCGTCAGTTCCGCATCGGCAGGTATTTCGTAGGGGTCGCTGATACCGGTGAATTCCGGGATGAGTCCTTGCCGGGCCTTTGCGTACAGGCCTTTACGGTCACGCGCCTCACACACCTCGAGGGAGGTTGCGACGTGGACCAGCACGAAGCCGCCTGTCGCCGCGACCATCTGCCGGACATCCCGGCGAGTTGCGTTGTAGGGCGCGATCGGCGCGCAGATCGCGATCCCTCCCGCGGACGTGACCTGGGCGGCCACGAAGCCGATCCGGCGGACGTTGGTGTCTCGGTCGGCGCGGGAGAAACCGAGCCCTTTGGACAGGTGCGTGCGTACGACGTCCCCGTCGAGGAAGGTGACGTGGCGGTCGCCGCGCTCCTTGAGCAGCGCGGTGAGGACGCCCGCGACTGTGGATTTCCCGCTGCCGGACAGTCCGGTGAACAAGACCGTGGCCCCCCGCAGGTGGCGCGGCGGGTAGTCGCGGCGCAACTGGCCGGCGAGCTCGGAAGGCACGGCCCACTGCGGCATCTGCGCGCCCGAATCGAGAGCGCGGGCGAACTCGGCGCGACCGAACCGCAGCCCGGCACCTTCGACCCACTGCCTACTGCCGGTGGCGAAGCCGACGGCGGGCACGGGCACGACGTCGATACCCAGCCCGAAGGGACCAGTCTCGGCGGTACTCGTCGTCCCGGAGTTGACGACGAGCGCAGTCGCGCCACATGCTTCGGCGGCGGTGGCGGCGAGACGCAGCGCTGCGTCTGCCGGGGTGGCCGCGGGGGCGTCCGCTGGGGCGTCTGCCCCGGGTGCACTGTCGGGCACCGCTGGCACCGGCAACAGGACCTGAACCACGTCCGCCCGGCCGGCCAGCGCCGCCCGGTGCAGGCGCGCCCGGGCGAAATGGCCGTCGTCGTGGGGATGTGCCGGCCTGGTAGAAGTGATCACAAGCAAGCCATCGGCGTCGGGACGGGCGAGGCGGGCCGCGGCGAGGTCGCCCGGCAGCAGGGGGCCCGAAGGCACAATCGCCGTCACGCGATGCCACCCCCGCGCTCGCAGGGCGGCCTTCAGCTCGGCGGGAGCGCTGCGCAGCGTCCGGAAGTCGGCGTGGGCGGGCAGCGCCAGCCCGATGACGCGTCCGCAGACGTGTCCCGAGGCCGTCACCTCGCTCACCTCGACCCCCGCGAGCAGCACGCCTTCGGCGTCCCGCAGGCCGAGCACGGCGCCGGGGGCCAGTTGTGCCCGCAGCGTCTCGGGCACCGCCAGTTGCAGCGTTGCGGCACAAGGGCGCCCATCCGGCAATGCGCCCACGGCGAGTACCGATCGGGCCTGCGCGTCGGTGAGGTAGCCGTCCAGCGGGCGAAGCGCGCCCAGCAACAGCAACTCGAGATCGGCCGCCTGATCGAACGCCAGCTCGTGCGATGGCCAGCTCAAGCTCGACTCCCGCGCGCGGCGAACCTCGTCCGGATTCGCCAGCAGAGTGTCCATGTGGCTCATGGTCCCGCGGCAACCGCGTGTGGGGGTCGCATACCCCGTGACGGTGGCCAGCACGGCAGTCAGGACGAGTTTGGCAATCCTTCTCACACTCCGCGGCGGGCGAGCGGCGGGTCGCCCGCCGGCGGAGGCACACTGGCTCGTGATGACCACTGTCGGCGCCGACGCCGTTTTGGCCGCCGAACTCGCGCGCGCGGCCGGCCGCATGCTCATGACGCTGCGCGCCGAGATGGGATTCGACGACCCCCGCGCGCTGCGCGACGAGGGCGACCGACGTTCCCACGAGCTCATCACCGCTGCACTTGCGGACCGGCGCCCCGGGGATGCCGTGCTTTCCGAGGAAGGCAAGGACGATCTGGGCAGGCTGACCGCCGACCGCGTGTGGATCGTCGACCCCCTCGACGGGACCCGGGAGTTCGGCGAGCCGGGCCGCACGGACTGGGCTGTCCACGTCGCCCTGTGGGCGGCGGGAGGGACTGGGTCACGGGCCGGCGAGGTGCCCGGGCGTGCTGCCCCGGCGGGCGATCTGGTGGCCGCGGCTGTCGCGCTGCCGGCGGCGGGGCTGGTGTTCTGCACCGAGCCACCGCCCGTGCCGGCGTCGCCCGCCGGCGGACCGGCCCGCATCGTCGCCAGCCGAAGCCGGGCCCCTGCGGTGGTCGACGAGGTCACGTCGGCGCTCGCGGGACAGAAGTTGACCCTGGGCTCGGCCGGAGCGAAGGCCATGGCCATCCTGCGGGGCGAGGCGGATGTCTATGTGCACGCGGGCGGGCTGTACGAGTGGGACAGTGCGGCACCTGTCGCCGTCGCCCGGGCCGCAGGGCTGCATGCCTCGCGGATCGACGGTTCCCCTCTGATCTACAACGTCCGCGATCCGCTGCTTCCGGACCTCCTGATTTGCCGGGCTGAATACGTGCGCGACGTGCTGGCCGTCACGCGCCCGAGCGCGGGTGACCCGCTCTGACGACAAACGCCGCACTACTGGCCAAGAGCGTCATAGCCGGCGATGTCTCGCGGCTAGCCTGAAAGTGCGGACACTGCTGAGGCGGCGCCGCGACGCTCGCGGCGCCGACGACTTGCTGCACGTCGAAGGGGGCTCCACCACGATGCGGGCAATGCGGTATGAGCTGTCATATCTGGACATGCTCGAAGCCGAGTCGATCCACATCATGCGTGAGGTGGCGGCCGAGTTCGAGCGGCCGGTGCTGCTGTTCTCCGGTGGCAAGGATTCGATCGTGATGCTCCGGCTGGCTGAGAAGGCCTTCTGGCCCGCCAAGCCGCCGTTCCCCTTGATGCACGTGGATACCGGGCACAACTTCGCGGAAGTGATCGATTATCGCGATCGCCGCGTCGCGGAGGTGGGCGTCCGGCTGGTGGTGGCCAGCGTTCAGCAGGCCATCGATGAGGGGAAGATTCACGACGAGACCGGCCCCCGCGCCAGCCGCAACCAGCTGCAGACCGCGGTTCTGCTCGAGGGAATCGAGCAGAACCAGTTCGACGCGGTGTTCGGCGGCGCCCGCCGGGACGAGGAGAAGGCTCGGGCGAAGGAGCGGGTGTACTCGTTCCGTGACGAGTTCGGCCAGTGGGACCCGAAGAACCAGCGCCCGGAGGTGTGGAGCCTCTACAACAGCAGGCACAAGCGAGGTCAGCACATCCGGATCTTCCCACTGTCGAACTGGACCGAACTCGACGTCTGGCAGTACATAGACCGGGAAGAGATCGAGATACCGTCGATCTACTTCGCCCACAAGCGGAAGGTCTACCGTCGCGACGGGATGCTGCTGGCATTCGGTCCGCAGGTGACCTTGCTTGACGGCGAGGAGACCGTCGTCGAGACGGTCCGCTACCGCACCGTCGGGGACATGAGCTGCACCGGCGCCGTGCTGTCCGGGGCGCGCACCGTGACGGAGATCATCGATGAGGTCGCAAGCACCCGCATCACCGAGCGTGGCGCCACCCGCGCCGACGACAAGGTGAGCGAAGCCGCGATGGAAGATCGTAAGCGTGAGGGTTACTTCTGATGGAGATGCTGCGGCTGGCCACTGCCGGCTCGGTGGACGACGGCAAGAGCACGCTGATCGGGCGACTGCTCTACGACACAAAGTCGATCTTCGAGGACCAGCTTGAGTCCGTGGAACGTACGAGCCGCCAGCGCGGTGAGGAGTACACCAACCTCGCGCTGCTGACGGACGGGCTGCGGGCCGAGCGCGAGCAGGGCATCACGATCGACGTCGCGTACCGGTACTTCACGACCCCGCGGCGCAAGTTCATCATCGCGGACACGCCGGGTCACATCCAGTACACGCGGAACATGGTGACGGGCGCGTCCACGGCCAACGTCGCACTGATTCTGGTCGACGCGCGGAAGGGCGTCCTGGAGCAGAGCAGGCGGCACGCGTTCCTGGCGTCGCTGCTGCGGGTCCCGCACCTTGTGCTGTGCGTGAACAAGATGGATCTGGTCGAATATGACCGGGCGATCTTCGAGAGCATCCGCGACGAGTTCAAGGACTTCGCCGCCAAGCTGGACATCAACGACCTCACCACGGTTCCGGTGTCCGCCCTCAACGGTGACAACGTGGTCACCAGATCACCGAACATGACCTGGTATGAGGGAACCTCGCTGCTGCACTACCTCGAAGACCTCCATATCGCCAGCGACCGCAACCTCATCGACGTACGTTTCCCGGTGCAGTACGTGGTGCGGCCCATGCACAACGCGTTTCACGACTACCGGGGATACGCCGGAACGGTCGCGGCCGGCGTGCTGAAGGCAGGCGACGAGGTCATGGTCCTGCCCAGCGGGCTGACCTCCACGGTGGAGTCGGTCGACACCTTCGGGGGCAGTGTCGACGAGGCGTTCCCACCGATGTCCGTGACGGTTCGGCTGACCGATGACCTCGACATCAGCCGGGGTGACATGCTCTGCCGCCCGCACAACGTGCCCGCTGTCGGCCAGGACATCGAGGCAATGGTCGCGTGGATGACCGACCAGCCGAAACTGCGGCCGGGACAGCTCCTGTCGCTCAAGCACACGACCCGCCAGGTCCGGGCGAAGGTCATGGACCTGCAGTACCGGATCAACGTGACGACGCTGCACCGGCACGAGGGCGTCCCCGATCTCGGGCTCAACGAGATTGGCCGTGTCCGCCTGCGCACGACGCAGCCGCTGTTCTTTGATGAATACCGTCGCAACCGGGTGACCGGCAGCTTCATCCTGGTCGACGAGGCGTCGGGCACCACAGCGGGAGCCGGTATGATCATCCGATCGTGATGTGGCCTCCCTGATGGATGAGGAACTGACATGCAGTACAGCGGCTTCTTCGCCTTCTTCTGGTATTCGCTCGCGCGCACGACCGACCAACCGCTCCCTCCGCGGGAGACCGAGATCGCGCAGCTGGAACAGCTCTACCGGGGCACGCACGTGCCCCTGACGGCGGCGCAGGTGTCCCTGCGATTCGCCGCGCTGGTGGTGATAGCAGTCCTCGTCGCGTTGGGCACGACGCTGGTGCTGACTCCCGCCTGAGTGGAGAGCGCGCGCGGGTGAATGCCGCTCGGTACGGACCGACCGCCGTCGGCCTTCGGACGGGAGGAGCCGCTGGCCCACTATCGGGAGAAGATGCCTTCGTGCGCTTGCCCGTGATGCCTCCTGTCGGCCCCATGCTCGCGAAGTCCGTGCCGGACATCCCGCCAGGCATGCTGTACGAGCCGAAATGGGACGGCTTCCGAAGCATCGTGTTCCGCGACGGTGACGATGTGGAGATCGGCAGCCGCAATGAGCGCCCGATGACCCGTTACTTCCCGGAGCTGGTCGCCGGTTTCCGGCGCGAGCTCCCGCCTCGCTGCGTCCTCGACGGGGAGATCGTCGTCGTCCGCGGTCCGGGCCTGGACTTCGAGGCTCTCCAGCAGCGCATCCACCCGGCCAAGAGCAGGGTGACCCTGCTCGCCGAGCAGACACCGGCGAGCTTCATCGCCTTCGACGTGCTGGCAATGGGGGACGACGACCTACGCGAGCAGCCGTTCCAGGTGCGCAGGGCGGCGCTGGAATCGGCGCTCGCGGAGGCCGGCCCGCCGGTGTTCGTCACGCCCGCCACCGATGACGAAGCCGTGGCGCGGACCTGGTTCGAGCAGTTCGAGGGCGCGGGGCTCGACGGCGTCGTGGCCAAGCCCCCCGGCCTGCGCTACCGCGCGGACCAGCGGGTCATGTTCAAGATCAAGCACGCCCGTACGGCGGACTGTGTCGTGGCCGGCTTCCGGTGGCACAAGAGCGGGCCGGTGGTGGGGTCGCTCCTGCTGGGGCTCTACGAGGAGGGGGGCGACCTGAACCACGTCGGCGTCGCCGCGTCCTTCCCGATGACGCGTCGCCGCGCCCTTCTCGACGAGCTGGCTCCTTACCGGATGGACGGCTTCGACGGTCACCCCTGGGGGGCCTGGGCGGGCAGCATCGTCGGCAACCCCGCCGCGATGGCGGGCCCGGGCTCTGGCGCCCCGGGCTCTGGCGCCCCGGGCTCTGGCGCCCCGGACCCAGCGGTGGCCGGCCGCCTGCCGGGCGGGCTGTCCCGATGGAACCGGGACAAAGACCTGTCCTGGCAGCCGCTGCGCCCGGAGCTCGTGTGCGAGGTCGCCTACGACCACATGGAGGGCAGCCGCTTCCGGCACACCGCACAGTTCCGCCGGTGGCGGCCCGACCGGGAGCCGCGCAGCTGTACCTACGCCCAGCTTGATCGTCCCGTCTCCTTCGAGCTGGCGCAGGTGCTGAGCGCCCGATGACGCTGCCCGCCCGTACGCTGATCCCCCTACTCTGATCGCTGTGACGGGGACGAACTCGCTCGTGACCCGCCCGCTGTCGATATCGCGGGACGACCTCGTGGCCGGGCTGGTTCCGCCGCCGCGGTTTCAGGGGGTGCGCTTCGAGACCTACCGTCCCGACGCCACCCAGCCCAGCCAGGAAGTCGCCGTCGACGTACTGCGGCGCTTCGCCGACGAGCTGGCCCAGCCGCCAGCCGCACGCTGGGGTTGGCTGGGCAGATTCGGCCGGATGGGGCGGGCCGGCAACGGGGCGGCCCGCCGTGGGCTGCGCTCCGGGGTGTATCTCGACGGAGGGTTCGGCGTCGGCAAGACGCACCTGCTGGCGTCGCTGTGGCACGTGGCCCCGGAGCCGAAGGCCTACCTCACGTTCGTGGAGCTGACCGCGCTCGTGGGCGCCCTGGGGTTCGCGACGACAGCGGAGGCGCTGTCCGGGCACCGGCTGCTGGCCGTCGACGAGTTCGAACTCGATGACCCTGGCGACACCGTGCTGGTCTCCACGTTGCTCACCAAGCTCGCGGGCGAGGGCGTGCGGTTCGCGGCCACGAGCAACACCCAGCCCGAGGACCTGGGCGAGGACAGGTTCGCTGCCGCGGACTTCTTCCGCGAGATCCAGGGGCTCGCCGCCCACTTCGTCGCCCTGCGGGTGGATGGAGAAGACTACCGGCACCGGGGTCACCCGGCCCCGCCCGCGCCCGTCTCCGATGCCGAGGTGTCCCGGCGGGTAGACATGACTACGGGAGCGACCCGCGATGACTTCGACGCGCTGCTCGCCCATCTCGAGGGCCTGCATCCCAGCAGGTACGGCGCTCTCGTCGAGGGCGTGCCGCTCGTCGGGATCCACAGCGTGCGGGCTGTGAGCGATCAGGCGACCGCGTTGCGGCTGGTCGTCCTGGTCGACCGTCTCTATGATCGCGCTGTTCCGATTGTTGCCTCGGGCCTGCGGCTCGACCGCCTGTTCCCCGACGATTTCCTGGACGGCCCGCATCGCAAGAAGTTCCAGCGGGCGACGTCGCGCCTCGTCGCCCTTGCCAGGGAAGGCGCGATCGCATAGCCCGTGCAGGTAGCCCCGGACCTCCCATGCGAGTAATTCGGACCAGATGCGGGACCGCCCCATTCTGTTCCTATAGTTTGCCGGGGTTAGTCGACAAGACACACGAGGCTCAGTCCGGATCGCCCCTCCCCTCCGGCGTGGGCTCCGGACGCCCGGGGGGCTGCGTGGAGATAGACCGGCACATCGCTCTGGCCGTGCTGCGGCTGGCGGTCCGTCCGAGAGGGAGGCAGCCGAACCGTACGCGGGTGAGGCGGCCCGCCCGGTCCCGTACGCCGGCATCTGGGCTCTCGTCCCCGACCCGGCCGCCTGACAGGCCTTGACCAGGCTGCGCGTCTGGGCGCCCTTCGCGCGCGAGGTGGCGGTCGTGGTGGACAGCACCCGCGTCGCGATGCGCTCGCAGGAGGGCGGCTGGTGGTGGGCCGAGGTCCGCGGCGAGCACCTCGACACCGACTACGCCTTCCTGCTGGACGGCTCTGACGAGGAGATACCCGACCCGCGGTCGCGGCACCAGCCGCACGGGGTCCACGGCCGCTCGCGGACTGTGGATCTTTCCGGATTCCCGTGGACGGACCGGGGCTGGCGGGGGATTCCCCTCGCGGGGTCGGTGCTCTACGAACTGCACGTCGGGACGTTCACGCCGGAGGGGACCTTCGACGCGGCGATCGGCAAGCTGGCACATCTGGCCGACCTCGGTGTCGACGCGGTGGAGTTGCTGCCGTGCAACGCCTTCCCTGGGGAGCGCGGCTGGGGCTACGACGGGGTCGGGCTCTACGCGGTCCACGAGCCCTATGGGGGACCGTCCGCCCTCGCGCGGCTCGTGAACGCCGCCCACGCCTACGACATCGCAGTCGTAATGGACGTCGTCTACAACCATTTGGGGCCGGACGGGAACTACCTGAAGCGCTTCGGGCCCTACTTCACCTCGACGCACGCCACCCCGTGGGGGCCGGCGGTCAACCTCGACGCCCCGTTGTCCGACGAGGTGCGCGCGTTCCTGCTCGACAACCTGCGGATGTGGGTGCTCGACTATCACGTTGACGGCATCCGCCTCGACGCGGTCCATGCGCTGCGCGACGACCGCGCGGTCCACATCCTGGAGGAGCTCGCGACCGAGGTGGAAGTGCTGTCGGCGCACGTCGGCAAGCCGCTGTTCCTCATCGCGGAGACCGATGCCAACAACCCGCTGTTGATCCGCGCCCGCGAGGCCGGCGGGTTCGGCCAGGACGCGCAGTGGTGCGATGACGTCCACCACGCCCTGCACGCGGCCCTCACCGGGGAACGGCAGGGCTACTACTGCGACTTCGGCTCGATGGCCACGCTGGCCAAGGCCATGACGAACGCCTACGTGCATGACGGCAGCTGGTCGACGTTCCGGGGCCGCAGCCACGGGCGCCGCCCGCACGGGCTCCCCGGCTCCAGGTTCGTGACGTTCCTGCAGAACCACGACCAGGTGGGCAATCGCGCGCAGGGGGACCGGCTGTCCCAGCTCGTCTCGCCAGGCCTGCTGCGCGTGGGTGCCGCGCTGCTGCTCACCTCGCCCTTCGTCCCGATGCTGTTCATGGGGGAGGAATGGGGTGCGCGCACCCCGTGGCAGTTCTTCTCCTCGTTCGCCTCCGAGGAGCTGGCCGAGGCGGTCCGGGCCGGCCGTTCGGCGGAGTTCGCCGCTTTCGGCTGGGAGCCCGGCGACATACCCGATCCGCAGGACCCCGAGACTGCCCGCCGGTCCACGCTGGACTGGTCCGAACCCGAGCGGGAACCCCAAGCCTCGCTGCTGGCCTGGTACCGGTGGCTCATCAGGCTGCGAAAAGCGTGGCCCGAGCTCAACGACGGCCGGCGCGACCTGGTCCGCTGCGCCTACGACGACGGGGCGCGCTGGTTCGTGATGCACCGTGGCCGCATCAGCGTCGCCTGCAACTTCGCGGACACGATGCTGGACGTCCCGATGCCCGGCGCGCAGGACTGCGACGTGCTGTTGGCCTCCGGCGACCCCACGGTCGGCGGGAGCGTGGTCACCCTGGGTCCGGAGTCGGTGGCCCTGCTCGTGCGCCCGTGAGCGCGGCGCGGCGGCTCCGGTGGGTCAGCCTGCACGCACGAGCAGGGCTACGGGCCCCGGGTCGAGCAGGTCCGCAAGTGGCGCGGAGCCCTCGGCAGCTGCGCCGGTCGTGACGTTGACCCAGCGGCCGGGGGGCAGGGACACCGCGGTATCCCCCCAGCCGCCGCGACGGGCCACGGTCAGCGCCAGCCGAGGGGTCACCGTGACCACCCGGCCGCCCCGCGCGAAGGCGAGGACGTGTTCGGCTGAGGTGCCCCGCGCTTCGAGGCGTTCATAGGCCGCCTCCGGACCGAAGCACTCCGGCCGCTCCCGGCGCAGCCGAAGTGCCGCCGCCACGACCTGCTGCTTGTCGTCGCGGGCCGCCTGCAGCGTGTCCCGGAGCCGGGAGAAGTCCACCGGTCGCCGGTTGTCCGGGTCGACGAGCGCGAGCAGCTGCGTCTCGGACCCCTGGTACAGATCCGGGACTCCGGGCATGGTCAGTTGGATGAGTTTCTGCGCGAGGGAGGTCACGCGGGCTGCCGGCGTCAGCGCCTCGACGTAGGCCTCAAGCGCCGCCCGGAACTCGTCGTCGGCGAGGGCAGCGTGAACGTAGCGTCGGAGCGCGTCCTCATAGGCCGGGTCAGGGTCGGTCCAGGACGTGCGCAGCTTGGCCTCCCGGCTCGCCTTCTCCATGTAGGCGACCGCCCGGTCGGCCGACACCGGCCAGGCCCCGACGAGGGTCTGCAGCAGGAAGTACGTGCTGTTGCGGTCCGGCCCGGCCGCCGAGACGTACTTCTCGCCGAGGGAGAGCAACCGCGCGGCGGTTTCGGCCCAGCCCCGGGCGTCCTCTGTCAGGACGCACAGCCTGGCCCGGACGTCCTCCGAGCGCTTCGTGTCGTGGGACGACAGGGTGGTCATGGTCAGCGGCCAGTCGTGCTGCAGGTCGGCGCAGTAGCGGTGGAAGTCGGCGGGGGACCTGCCGAAGCGGCCGGGGTCGCCGCCCACCTCGTTGAGCGCGAGCAGGCGCGCGTAGCGGTAGAAGGCGGTGTCCTCGACGCCCTTGGCCATGACCGGCCCGCAGGCTTGCTGAAACGCGACGACGACGTCCGCGGGGCCGTCGAGGACGAGCCGGCCCACCGCGTCCACCTCGGCAGCGCGTGACGGCGCTACCGCGCGCGCCCGCTCGCAGGCCGCCCGGACAATCTGCCGGGACACCTCGGGGACGGGCTCACCCGGTCGCACGTATGCCCGGTACACCTCGAAGCTCGACAGCACCGCGACCAGGGCCTCCCGGATGCCCCGCCGGGTCAGATCCCGGGTGCGCGGGTCCGCCCAGGCGGTCGACGTGAGGCGCTCATCGAGCCGGTTCACCTCCGCGGCCAGCACATGTTCAACGACGTACTTCTTGGCGGCGGACACGACCGACCCGTAGTCGCCGGACTCGCCCGTGAGGGCTTCGTAGAGCTCGGTGAACTCGGCTTCGGCGCCGGACTCGACGAACAGGCCCATGATCTGGTTGAGGGCGTCGTAGCCGGTCGTGCCGGCGCACTGCCACGTGCCGGGAAGATGCTCGGAGCCCTCAAGGATCTTCTCCACGACGATCCACGCTCCGCCGGTGTCGGCGGCGAGCCGCTGAAGGTACTCATGCGGGTCCGCGAGACCGTCCGGGTGGTCGATGCGCAACCCGTCCACTGCGCCGGCACGGACGTACTGGCGTACCAGTGCATGGGTCTGTTCATAGACGGTCGGATCTTCGACTCGGAGGGCGGCCAGCGTGGTGATGTCGAAGAATCGGCGGTAGTTGAGTTCCTCGGTACCCACCCGCCAGTGGCACAGCCGGTAGTGCTGGCGCGCCAGGATCGCGGCCAGGTCCGGCGTGGGGTCGCCTGCCGGCACGCTGCCCGGTGCCAGCGGGACCTCATGGCGGTGGTAGCGCAGCCGGTCGCCGGTTCGTGTCAGCTCGGGCAAGCTCGCGTCGAGGCTGTCACCCAGCAGCGGCAGCAGGACCCGTCCCGGGTTGTCGCGGTCGTCCCACACGATGTCGAACCAGCCGGCGTAGGGGGACGCCGGTCCCTCGCGCAGCACCGACCACCACGCCGCGTTCTGGGACTCCGGCTCGCTGACCGCCATGTGGTTGGGGACCACGTCGAGGATGAGGCCGAGGCCCGCCGCGTGGGCGGTGGCCACCAGGCGCCCGAAGGCCGGCGCCCCGCCCAGTTCCTCGCTGAGCCGGGAATGGTCGATGACGTCGTAGCCGTGCGTGGAGCCGGGGACCGCCTGCAGACAGGGTGACAGGTAGAGGTGGCTGACGCCGAGCTCGGCGAGGTAACCGACGGTCGCCGCGGCGTCGTCGAAAGTGAAGCCGCGGTGCAGCTGGAGGCGGTAGGTGCTCGTGGGCGCGGGCCGTCCCGGCGCGGGTAGGTGCCGTGGGTCGGTCACTGGTGGGGCCTGCCCGCGAGCGTGCGCATACCCGGCTCAGAAGACCCGGCGGAGGACGAGCACGGCGCGCGCATCGACGTCGACCACGTCGAGCGGCTTGAAGCTGCGTTCGACCGCGAACTCCGCGAGGGGCGCCGCGGTGTTCACGACGGCCTCCCAGCTCTGGCCGTAGTCCTCCGGGGGAAGGGTGAAGGGAACATCTTCCCAGTGGGCGTTGAAGCAGAGCATGAACGAGTCGTCAA
>Ga0302254_10000085_pt1 | contig 17531 bp, 14 predicted proteins | sample I_Fen_E1_4_FD_194573 | JGI IMG/M metagenome (GOLD analysis project Ga0302254, IMG submission 194573) | Peat permafrost microbial communities from Stordalen Mire near Abisko, Sweden - I_Fen_E1_4 | ecosystem: Environmental > Terrestrial > Soil > Wetlands > Permafrost | place: Sweden: Abisko... | reverse complement strand
TGTTGATGTTGTTGGGGGTTCTGCGATTTCTGCCCCGGCCCACCGCGACCGCACCTGCCACTGCCAACGTCGCAAGCTCATCCCATCGAGGCATCGGACGCTTGGGGGTGGTCTATGGACTGTACGGCCTGGGCTACATCATCCCGGCCACTTTTCTGTCGCAAATGGCCAACGCGCAGTTCCACGGGCATTGGCAGGCCGATCTGTTCTGGCCGTGCTTCGGCCTGGCAGCGGCGATTGGCGTGGTGTTGGTGAGTCTGCGTCGACAAGCGGCCAATACCACGCGTCAATGGCTGACGCTGACCTTATGGATGCAAGCCGCCGGGGTCTTCGCTTGCCTGCTGGGCAATGGTCCGGGGCTCGTGCTGGGAGTGATCTTGTGTGGCACACCATTCCTGGCCTGCATGCAGTTGGTGATGCAACGTTCACGGGAGCTGGCGCCCCACGCCAGCCAACGCAACGCCGGGCTGCTGACCGCCTGCTTTGCCGTGGGCCAGCTCAGCGGGCCGTTGCTGGCAGCATTGAGCAGCCATTTCAGCGGTGGCTTGCAACCTGCGCTGGTGATCGCCGGCAGCGGTTTGCTGCTGGCCGGCGGATTGCTCTTGAGTCCGGTCAACGCTGCCCGAGCGCTTTGCGCAAACGGCGACGCACCCACTGCTCAGCGCTGACAAACGTGATGCCCAGCAGCACCAGCACTGCCCCGATGACAAAGTTGAGGCTGAGTTTTTCTCCCAGCAGCACCACGCCGAACGTGACGCCGAACAACGGCGTCATGAACGAAAAGACCGCCAGGTTCGCCGCCAGATACCGGCGCAACAGCCAGAACCAGGTCAGATAGCTGAAGAACGACACCACCAGGCCTTGAAACAACACGCTGGCCACCGCCACGGTGGTCAAGCTGACGTGGGTGATCTGACCGCTGAGGAGCGCGATCAACAGCAGCCCGACGAAGCCGACGATCAACTGATAAAACAAGGTCAGGGTCACCGGCGCTTCCGACAATCGCGAAGCACGCACCACCACCGTGGTGGCCCCCCAGGCGGCACCGGCCAATACCCCCAGCGCATCGCCCATCAGCATGCGGTGATCAAGGTTGGCCCAGGACACGCCACCGGCAAACGCAACGGCAATGCCGACGAAGGCGAGGAAGATTCCCAACCATTGCACCGGCCTCAAGCGCTCGCTCGGCAACAGCCAATGCACACCCAACGCGGTAAAAATCGGCGCGGTATAGAGGAACACCGACATATGGGCCGCCGTGGTCAGTTGCAGGCCTTCGGAGATGAAGAAAAACTCCAGGCCAAACAGAGCCCCGGCCAACAAGCCGCCGCGCCAGGTGGTGCCGACTTGATCCCAGCCGCCCTTCCAGCAGATCAACAACCCGACGAGCAACGCGGACATGCCCGAACGCCCCGCTGCCTGCATGACCGGTGCGATGTCAGGTGCCGCCCACTTGATCATCACCTGTTGAACGCCCCAGATCAGGCACAACCCCAGCATCACTTGCAGGGCAAATCCATCGGCGCTACGCCGGGCGACGCTCACCGCAAGACCTCAAGAACAACACACAACATGGCAGTGACTCGACAGTAAAAGCAAAGCCCCGAGCGGCTTGTCGAACAAGCGGCGTCGGGGCGAAAAATTATGCTGTCGATTATTAACCAGACGGCCAGAAATTTCCGCCTGATAGAGACCTTTAAATTCCCGCTTGCGTCATGCCGCCGTGACCAGCGGGAGAGATCGCTGCACCTGCTCACGCTTGGCCAACACGAAGAACAGTGCGCCACCGAGGAAACAACCGGTGAACCAGGCAAAGTTGGCCATCGGTTGCAGGAACGGGGTGAAAGTGATCGCCACGCCCATCAACGTCGCCGGAATCAGTGCCTTGACCGCCGTCCAGTTAACCCCGCCGCTGTAGTAATAGCGCCCGGTCGGGCCATCGTTGAACAGCGCATCAACGTCGATCTGCTGTTTTTTGATCAGGTAGAAATCCACCAGCAGAATCCCGAACAACGGGCCAATGAACGCCGCCAGCACATCGAGGGTGTAGTGAATCACTTCGGGGTTATTGAACAAATTCCACGGGGTGATGAAGATCGACGCCACGGCCGCGATCATGCCGCCGGCACGCCAACTGATTTTACTCGGGGCGATGTTGGCGAAATCGAATGCCGGGGACACGAAGTTGGCGACGATGTTGATGCCGACGGTGGCGGTGACGAAGGCAAACGCGCCGAGCAGCACGGCCACGCTGTTGTCGATCCGCGCCACGGTGGCAATCGGGTCGTGAAGCATTTCACCGAAGACAGGCAAGGTGCCGGAGACAATCACCACGGTCACCAGGGAGAACGCCAGAAAATTCACTGGCAGTCCCCAGAAATTTCCGCGACGCACGTCCTTCATACTCCGGCAGTAGCGACTGAAATCGCCGAAATTCAAGGTCGGCCCGGAAAAGTACGACACCACCAGGGCCATGGCCACGATCACTTGTCCGAACGCTTCCCAACCCGACAGGGACTTTTCCGCGAGGGTGAAACTGATGTTGCTCCAACCGGCCTGCCAGACAATCCACCCGGCGAGCATGAACATCACGCCGTACACCACCGGGCCAGCCCAATCGATAAAACGGCGGATCGACTCCATGCCTGCCCAGAACACCAACGCCTGAACGAACCACAGGCTGAGGAAACCGAACCAGCCGAGGTAGGACAAACCGGCAAAATGTGGTTCTGCGTAGGTCGCCATCGAAGGAAAGAAGCGCAACACCACAATGATCAACGCGCTGGACGCGAGGTAAGTCTGAATCCCGTACCAGGCCACCGCGATCAACCCGCGAATGACCGCCGGAATGTTCGCCCCGAACACCCCGAACGCCAACCGGCAGATCACCGGATACGGCACTGCCGCTTGCTGACTCGGCCTGGCCACCAGGTTGGCGATCAACTGCACAATGCAAATTCCGCCCAGCAAGGCAATCAACACCTGCCAACTGGCCAGCCCCAGCGCGAACAGGCTGGCGGCGAATACATAACCGCCGACGCTGTGCACATCACTCATCCAGAAGGCGAAAATGTTGTACCAATTCCATTTCTGCGGCAGCGGTCCCAAGTCCTGGTTGTACAAGCGCGGGCTGTAGCCGTTGGGCATTTGCTCGGTCATTGCGAAGCTCCTCGTAAACACTCCCGACGTGATGCCAACATCACACTGCGTACGGGAGCTGTCATTGTTTGTATACGAGTTGCTACGCAGAATGCGTGCCATAAACGATAAAGGTGTGACGAATCGCGGTTCTAGCGGTGTTTTATGCAGGCGGATAAACGGCATTTTTTGCTCAGAGATGCCCATGAACAGGGCACTGCCGCCTGCAAACGGTGCACATGTCATGTATACAGAGAGGAATAGCCGACTGCTGCTCAGTCAATCGTGAACGGGCCAATTCCCACTCTTGGACTGTTGCGCAGGCTCAAAGGGGGGAGCGAACTTGCTCTCGATGACATTCGTCCAGCCAACACCGTTCATGATTTGCTTGCAGCCAGCGCATTCGCCACACGAAAACCCACAATGCAGGCAACGGCACTTGCCACCGCGCCCCACGCCATGTCCATCAATGCCAACCGCGCCGACCACCCTTGCAGGGTTGCCCAGTTGGACAAGTCATAGGTGCCGTACGCCACCGCGCCCAACAATGCCCCCAGACGTGCGGCGTGTGTCCAGCTCCGCGCCGGCAACACCACAAACACCACACAACCGATGACATAAAGGAGGTAAAACACAGCGGCTGGGACCCACCGCGGTTGCTCGAGCATCAACGAACCGAGCAGTTCCCGATAGGTCGACGCCATAAGGACGCCCAGCCAGAGGCCATCGAGCACGAGAAACGCCGCCAGGGTGGCGACATAGGCTATGAGAGTTTTTTTCATCATCCGGCCCTTGCAGGAGCCGCCGCAGGTTCGGGCGTCTTCTGCATAGGGCCGCAAAGCGCTCAGCTTAGTTCAATACGATCGGCATGAATGACAATCTGGCCATTCTTGTACAACGCACCGATGGCTTTCTTGAAGTTGCCTTTGCTGACACCAAACATACTGCTGATCAGCGTGGGGTCGCTCTTGTCGTTGACCGCCAGGGTGCCATTATTCTCGCGCAACTTGGCGAGGATCTTCGAGTTCAGACTGCTGGCTGCTTCCTGGCCAACCGGTTGCAGGCTCAGGCTGATCTTGCCGTCGGCGCGAACTTCCTTGATGAACCCCTTCTCTTCTTTACCGGCGCGCATGAACTTGAAGATTTCGTTTTTGTGGATCAGGCCCCAGTGTTTGTTGTTGATGATCGCCTTGAACCCCATGTCGGTGGCTTCGGCAACCAGCAAATCCACTTCCTGGCCTGCGGTGTAGTTGGCCGGCGTCTTGTCCAGGTAACGGTCCAGGCGCGCCGTCGCGGTGATGCGGCGGGTGTGCTTATCCAGATAAACATGCACCACGACGTATTCGCCCGCCGTCATCTGCCGCTTTTCTTCGGAATACGGCAGCAACAGATCCTTCGGCAGCCCCCAATCCAGGAACACACCGATACTGTTAACTTCAACAACTTTCAAACTGGCGAATTCACCGACCTGAACTTTCGGTTTTTCCGTAGTTGCAATGAGTTTGTCATCGCTGTCCAGATAAACAAAAACATTGAGCCAGTCTTCATCTTCGCTGGGAATATCTTTTGGAATATAACGATTCGGCAGAAGGATTTCGCCATCCGCACCACCGTCCAGATATAAACCGAAGTTAGTGTGTTTAACCACTTGCAAACTGTTGTAACGCCCGACTAAAGCCATGTTCAATACCCTCATTGCGTGGGCGCATTCTACCCGGTTTTACCGGGCGCGTTCGGTGTCCGGCCCGATGACGCAGGAAAATCTCGCTCAAAGCCTTGAATTTCATGGGCTCTGGCGCGTGGCGTGGCCGCTCGTCAGTCCATTCTGGGAATTTCAACCCTGGTTACTCAGCGGCAAAACGGCCATTCCCACACCCTTGTTCTTATTTAAAACAGCAGCTTAGGGGATTCATCAAGAGAATAACTTGCGCTTGACCTCGCGCATGCCCGCTGTGCTTAAAGGGATATTTACCAAGCAAATAGCCGGCCTTTCCTGTACGATACATGGCCAAGTTAATTTTCTACAGGTTAATGGCCGCCATGCGCGTAAAAGCATCCAACAGCAAAGCAAAGCCAGCTCCAGCCGTCGAAACCAGCGAATCGATCAACAACCAGATTGCTGCGTTCCTCAAATCCGGTGGTGAAATCCAGCAAATTGCCAAAGGCGTCAGCGGCCAGACGTTCGGCCCGTCCAAGCAGATCACCTTGGGCAAGAAGTAATACCGGTAATACACCCGTCCTGAGGCGCTTTGAGCTTCGAAGCGCCTGGACTGGCACCCTCGCCACACCTCTTCTGTTTAATTAATCCGCAAAAATCGACGAACGGCCATCGACCACGATGAATCGCCGGTATCCTTGCACGCGTCTAGATCAAGCGTTTCAGCGGGCCCGACGCCCTGCGCTCGCTGTTCATGGAGTGACGCATGCTCAAGTCCACCTGTTTATTGCTTGCTGGCCTGCTGGCCGGCTCATCGGCGCACGCGCAAATTTTCCAGCGCGAGCTCGGCGACTTCGACCTCAAACTCGGTACCACCCCCAGCCGCAGCATGGCCCAGGGGCTGGTCAAGCCTTCGGCAGTTGGCTCCTTTCACGGTGGCCTCGACCTCAGCCACGACAGTGGCCTGTATTTCGGGCAGTACGCACCGAGCATGGGCATCTCGTCGGGCAAGAACCTCGAAATCGATTCCTACATCGGTTTTAAACAACCCTTCGACCAAACTCTCGGCTATGAAGTCGGGATGATCCACTACAGCTATCCCAAGGTGGACACCCTCGACAGCCAGGAACTGTTCGGCGGCCTGACCCTGCTCAGTAGCCGCTTCGGCGTGGCTTTCAGCAACGATCCGGACAAACAGAACAACACGCTATTCGCCGACCTTGGCGGCAATCAGCCGTTCGGCATCGGGATCAGCATGAAATACACCACCCATCAGCTGAACTCGCCGGTTTCGGTGGGCGGTGGTTACGTCAGCAGTTTCACCGATTGGTCGGTGAAGTTTTCACGCCCGTTCATGGGCATCGACCTTGACCTGATCTACAGCAACTCCAACCTCAGCGGCAGCGAGTGCTCGGCGTATTCCGGGCACAACAGCCAGTGTGATGGCCTGGTGACGCTCAAGGCCGAGCGCGCATTCTATTGATTGGCTGAACTGCCCGGCTCATCCTGCGTTCACATGAGAATAAGACGCGCCCGGCCTCGCAAGGATTCGCCCATGTCTCGCTGGTTCAAGCACATCGCCACCCTGCTGATCTTCACCCTCGCCCTCGGCGCCTGCAGCCGCGTCGGCCTGGCCTATCGCAACCTCGACGTGATCATTCCGTGGACGCTCAGCGACTACCTGGACATGAACGGCGAGCAAAAGGACTGGTTCAACGAGCGCCTCAAGAAACACCTGAACTGGCACTGCACCACACAATTGCCGGGTTACCTCGCATGGCTGGATCGCTTGCAGAGCATGGTCGAAACCAATCAGGTGACCGACGCGGCGCTGCAAGCGCGAACCACGGAAGCCAAAATGGCTATCGCTGAAACCGCGCGCCAGATCACGCCTTCGGCCATCGAGTTGCTGCAGGGACTGGATGACAAGCAAGTCGCCGAGATGAACGACGCTTTTGCCAAAGATCTGCGCAAACGTGAAAAGGAATACGTCAAACCGCCGCTGGCTCAGCAAATTGCCGAACGCGGTGCGCGCATGGACAAGCGCCTGACCGATTGGCTCGGCCCGTTGAGCGTTAGCCAGGAACAACGGGTGATGGCCTGGTCGACCGCGCTGGGCGACCAAAACACCCAATGGATCGCCAACCGCGCGCACTGGCAGAAACAGTTCAGCGAGGCCGTGGCGCAACGTCAGAGCCCACAATTCCCACAACAAATCGAGACGCTACTGGTCGATCGAGAACGTTTGTGGACACCGCAATACCGCCAGGCCTTCGCCAACACCGAAGCCCAGGCGCGCTCGCTATTTGTGGATTTGATGGCAGAGAGCACACGGGAACAACGTCAGCGTTTGCTGAAGAAAATTGAGGGTGTGCGCAAGGATTTCAGCGATTTGAAATGCTTGAAGGCGGCAAAGCAGGGGTAGATGGATCGCAGCCTTGGGCAGAGCCAACAAACGGCTGCGATCTTTTGTTTCAGGCAATCTGCGCCTTCGCCGCCAGCGCATCAAACGTCTCCTCAGCCAGCGCATCCTCCTGTTCATCCAAGACCTGACGTGGATGCTCGTTGCCCGGAATGCTGCTGTCGATCAGGCTCAACAGGCTTGAGCCACGAGGCGTCAAAATGTAATTGGAACCGCTACCGCCTTGCTCATCGGGCCGAGGCTCGATGTAACCCCGCGCCAGCAGCAACTTTTCGTATTCGCCGGCCACCGCTTTCAGGTGATCCAGGTTTTCGGTCTGCTCACCTTCCGCAGCCTTCTGCGCCGCGTACTGCTCGGCATAGGGTCGAGGCGTGAAACTGCTCGCTCCGTTTTGCACCTCGTGCAGCAAACGCTCAATTAAATCCCAGTTATAAGTCGTCATCCTGATTCAACCTCCGGTGCCCGTGAGTGAGAGGGCCTTCATAGGTTGTGACCGGCGTGGACGGCAGCCGTTCAGCCGGGGTTTCGAACAGCAGCGACCGGCGGTATGTCGAATTGAGCAGGGATCAAACGACTAAGCTGTGTCCGTCACCTCCAAGCATCACGCAGGAGAAAAACCCATGAACATTCAGAATCATCCCGTCGTGTCCCGGGAAGAATGGCTGGTCGCCCGCCAACACCATCTGGCCCACGAAAAAGCCTTCACCAGGGAAAGGGACAAACTCAGCGCTGAACGCCGCGCCCTGCCCTGGGTGAAAATCGACAAGGTCTACCGCTTCCAGGGACCAGGCGGCGAACTGAAACTGGCTGATCTGTTCGGCGGGCACAGTCAGCTGGTGATTTACCACTTCATGTTCGCCGAAGGCTGGGATGAAGGGTGCCCCGGTTGCTCATTTCTCAGCGATCACATCGACGGCGCCAACCAGCACCTGGCCCACCATGACATCGCGCTGGTGGCGGTCTCCCATGCACCCTTCGCCGAGTTCCAGGCATTCAAACGCCGCATGGGCTGGAAATTCGACTGGGTATCGTCGGCCGGCAGCGATTTCAATTATGACTTTGGTGTCAGTGCCCGAGCCGAAGAGGTCGCCGCCGGAACGGCTAGGTACAACTACGAAAAAACCGACGGTTCCGAGGAAGAACTCCCCGGGCTCAGTGTTTTTTATCGCAATGAAGCCGGAGAAATTTTCCACACTTACTCCACCTATGCCCGTGGCCTGGACATGCTGGTCGGCGCCTACAACTACCTCGATCTGACGCCCAAGGGCAGGAATGAAGAGGAAATCATGGAATGGGTGCGGCACCACGACCGGTACGAGGAGGGGGCGAAATCGAACTGCTGCCACGGAAGTTGACCTGCTGGCACAGAATCGCGGCCATTGCCTGACACTGAACTTTTGCCATGGGGCAGCGCTCAACCGGGTAACCCGCCTTAACCGGAACCGAGACCTGCCGCCATGAAATCACTGCTCACGCTCACCCTCGCCGCCGCTCTGACCTGTGCCCTGCCCGCCTGGGCCTGCACGCCCGAAGAAGCCACCGCCAAACGCGAACAACTGGGACAGGAAGTGGCCAGGCTTACGGAGCAGAACCCGACCAAGGCCAAGGAGATCAATGCCGAGTTGCAGAAGATGGACCTTGGGACGGCATCCAAGGATTTGCCTGACAAGTGCCAGTTGATCGACCAGCGCTTGAAAGAACTGGGCTCGGCGGAGAAAAAGACCGAGGGTTGAAAGCCGTAGGCGCTGGCCGGTGCGATGTGTCGGCGTCGACTTCGCAGGGCCGTTGTCTGGCATAAAAAAACCGGACCTGGGTCCGGTTTTTTTATGGGGATCGCTACGTTGCTTTATTCAGCAGCCGGCGCTTCCGGCTTGCGACGCTTGAGCGGGGCCATGCCATCCTTGCTGACCAGGGAATCGCTCTTCGGCCGGTTGGCGCTCTTGCGCTTGGTCGGGGTCTTGGCGGCGGCTTTTTTCTTGTCGCCCTTGGCGTCGGTCTTTTTCTTCTTCACGCCAACAGCCTTGCCCGAAGCCTTGACCTTCTTCGGTCCGCCGTAAGTGCCTTTGACTTCCTTGATGGTGCGGCGCTCGAAGCTCTGCTTGAGGTAGCGCTCGATGCTCGACATCAGGTTCCAGTCGCCGTGGCAGATCAGCGAGATGGCCAGGCCATCGTTGCCCGCGCGACCGGTACGACCAATACGGTGCACGTATTCGTCACCGCTGCGTGGCATGTCGAAGTTGATCACCAGGTCCAGGCCGTCCACGTCCAGACCGCGAGCGGCGACATCAGTGGCTACGAGGATTTTCACCCCGCCCTGCTTCAGGCGGTCGATCGCCAGTTTGCGATCCTTCTGGTCTTTCTCGCCGTGCAACACGAACGCCTTGTACTCCTGAGCCACCAGGCGGCCGTAGATACGGTCAGCCATGGCCCGGGTGTTGGTGAACACGATGGCCTTCTGATAGGTCTCGTTGGCCAGCAGCCAATTGACGATCTGTTCTTTGTGCTGGTTGTGGTCGGCAGTGATGATTTGCTGACGAGTGGTCTCGTTCAGCTGGCTGACCGCATTGAGCTGCAAGTGCTCAGGGTTGTTCAGCACCTTGGCGACCATCTCGCGCAGGCCCGAACCGCCGGTAGTGGCGGAGAACAGCATGGTTTGCTGACGGTTGGTGCACTCGTCCACCAGGCGCTGAACGTCGTCGGCAAAGCCCATGTCGAGCATGCGGTCGGCTTCGTCGAGCACCAGCACTTCGACTTCTTTCAGGTCGAGGTTGCCAGCGTTCAGTTGCTCGATCATCCGGCCCGGCGTGCCGATCAGGATGTCCGGTACCTTGCGCAGCATGGCGGCCTGGACCTTGAAGTCTTCACCGCCAGTGATCAGGCCGGATTTGATGAAGGTGAACTGCGAGAAGCGTTCGACTTCTTTCAAGGTCTGCTGGGCCAGCTCGCGGGTCGGCAGCAGGATCAGCGCCTTGATGCTGACGCGGATCTTGGCCGGACCGATCAGGCGGTTGAGGATCGGCAAAACGAATGCAGCGGTCTTGCCGCTACCGGTTTGCGCTGTCACCCGCAGGTCACGCCCTTGGAGCGCCAGCGGAATGGCCGCTGCTTGCACAGGCGTTGGCTCGACAAATTTCAGCTCGGCCACGGCTTTGAGCAGGCGTTCGTGCAGGGCGAATTGGGAAAACACGGGTGCTACCTCGAAGAAATGCAAAAAAACAGCTGCATAGGGTAACGGTTTCGAGCGCTCAGGCCGAGTTTCTTTATGCAAACGACAGCAAACAGTGGCTTTTTTGTTGCCTGATTTGTCCCCGAGTCTAATTCAAAGCCTCTAACTGGCTGGCATTCTCACCTAAATGGGTGTCCGGGATTCGTTGGCCCCCGACCTCAAGCGGTGTGATCTGAAATCATTTGGTCAGCAAATGAGTACAAGTGGAAATAGCCTTCACGACACGCAAATGCGAATACGTATCAACGGCAAATAATTTGATATACCATGCGCCGCGAACTATTGGCACGTATGCCGTCCCCTTTGGCTATTTTCTCAAGGCTTCCCCGATGCGTCGTACGCTGGTCTCTATCTGTGTCCTTAATGTGTTTTCCGCTCCCTCTTGGGCGCAACCCACAACCGATACCCCCAGTCTAGAGTTGCAAGCGACCGAAATCGTCGGGTCAGCCGAGTACGAAACGGCTCAAGGGCCAGTGCAGGGTTACCGCGCAACGCGATCCGCCAGCGCGACGCGAACTGACACGTCGATTCATGAAACTCCGCAATCCATCAGCGTGGTGACCAAAGAGGTGGTGGAGGACATTGGGGCTACGCGCCTTCAAGAAGCACTCGACTATGCCGGCGGGGTGGGACGCGCCAACAACTTCGGCGGCCAAGGGCTGACCACTTTCACGGTGCGTGGATTTACCACCGGCGAGTTCTATCGAAACGGCTTTCCGATCAACCGCGGTTATCCGAACATGCCCGATGCCAATACCATCGAGCGGCTCGAAGTGCTACGAGGGCCGGCGACCATGCTCTACGGTCGAGGCGACCCGGGTGGCACGTTCAACGTGGTATCCAAACAGCCTCTGGCCGTGCCCACCGTCACGCTGGGCAGCCAACTCGATGACCAGGGGATGAAGCGCGGCACACTGGACGCCTCCGGTCCGCTGGATGAAGAAGGCCGCCTGGCCTATCGCTTGAACGTGGTGGGTGAGGGCGGCGATACGTTCCGCGATCATGTCGAGAGCGAACGTTACGGCGTGACGCCGGTGCTTTCCTGGCAGGCCACCGATGACACCAAGGTGATTTTCGAGGGCGACTTCATGCGCAACAATCACCCGCTCGATCGCGGTGTGACCCGCTATCCCAACCAGATTGGCACCGCGTCGCGTGATACGTTCTTCGGTGAAAAAGACGTCGGCAAGTTGCACAACGACAACAACATGGCCCAATTGCGTTTCGAGCACTTCCTGAGTGACAACTGGACATTGGGTGGCGGTTTCCAATGGCTCGATGGCACCTTGCAGGGCAATGCCATTGAAGCCAACGGCGTCGCAGCCGACGGCCGCACGCTGGGGCGCAACTTCAACTATCGCAAGCTGGAGTGGACGGACAAGGACATTCAACTGAACCTTACCGGGCATTTCTCCACCGGCGGTTTCGATCACACCTTGTTGACCGGTGTCGAATACGAAGATTACGACTACAAGTCCATCATCCAGCGTTCCAGTGGTGCAGTGGGTGCCTACCCGATTGATCTCTTCAACCCGGTGTACGGCCAGCCTCGTCCGACCCTGACCCGCACGCCGACCCACGATAAGGAAAATCTCAAGACATACGCCGCCTTCGTCCAGGACCAGGTGGCATTGACCGAGCGCTTGAAAGTTTTGGCTGGCGCCCGTTTTGAGCGTTTCGAGCATGACTATGAAACCTTTGTGCCGGGGGCCAGGAGCTGGGAGGCGAGCGACAACGCGGTGACCCCGCGTCTCGGAGTGCTTTATGACCTTACCGATACCGTCGCGGTGTATGCCGATACCGCGCGCTCGTTCAAACCCAATACGGGCGCGAGTCGACAGGGGGGTGGCTTTGAGCCGGAAAAGGGTCAGTCCTATGAGATGGGGATCAAATGGGAGGCGCTGGATCGCCAGTTGAGTGTTGACGCCGCGATCTACCAGATTGAAAAACGAAACGTCCTCACCACCGACCCCCTGGACTCGACGTTCAGCGTGGCGGCTGGCGAAGTCCGCAGCCGGGGCTTTGATTTGGACGTGGCAGGCAATGTAACCCCGGAATGGAGAGTGATTGGCGGCTATGCCTATGTCGACGCCGAAGTCACCCAGGACAATGTGATCCAGTCGGGCACTCGGCTGTTGAACATCCCGAAGAACAGCTTCAGCCTGCTCAACGTGTATGAATTCCAGGATGGCAACCTGAAAGGGCTGGGCTTGGGTGTGGGTAGCAAGTACGTCGACGAACGTGCAGGCCAGACTGCTAACACAGCGTTTTCGATGGGCAGTTACACCGTCGTCGATTTGCTCAGCTTTTATAAGATCAACGACAAGGTCAGGCTTAATCTCGATGTGAAGAACGTGTTCGACCGGGACTATGAAGAAGGCGCCTTCGGTAATGTCTACGCTTACCCGGGTGAACCGAGAACCGTTCAAGTCGGTATTTCGTACACCCTGTAGTCGATCCGGAAGATGAGGGTTAGAGCTTGACGGCCCTTCCAGCGCCTTTCTTGTTGGGTATAACGATACAAGTGTTCCCTCACCCTGAGTGGAAAGTTGACTGCCGAGGCTTAACATCTCAGGCTGGATAACTGTTGTGCCGCCCGTGCAACGCGTGGCGGCCAACATTTTTCCGTCCCATCCATCAGGCCTTCCAGTGTCAATTGAAATGGAGCAGTAACGTTTGGAATTAAGACAACTGCGCTATTTCGTAAAAATTGTCGAGCAAGGGAGCCTGGGACGCGCAGCGCTTGAGCTGGACGTCGGCGTGTCGGCTCTCAGCCAACAGATCGCGAAACTTGAAAACGAACTGGCAACCCGACTTCTGAATCGCACCACTACCGGCGTCACACCGACCAGCGCCGGGATGGCGTTCCTGCACCATGCCCAGCTGTGCTTGCGGCAATCCGAAAATGCGATCATGGCGGCTCACCGTGGGCGTATGAGTGGGTATGTCACCGTCGGCTTGCCGCCTACGACTGCCACTGTGCTTGCCCTGCCATTGATCAACGCGATGCGAGAGCGCTATCCGGATATTCAATTGCATCTGGTTGAGATGCTGTCCGGGCACTTGGCCACGCAACTCAATGCACGCCAGATAGACTTGGCCATTTTGTTTCAACTTGAAGGTGGAAAGCGCTGGAGCGTTACACCGCTGCTCGACGAGAAACTATTTGTCATCAGCTCGCCTCACCTGCCCCACGCTCCACGAGGAGCCTGCGTGCAGCTGGCGGATCTGGGTCAACTTCCGCTGGTGATGCCGAGTGCGCAACACGGGTTGCGTTCAACGCTGATGACTGCGTTTGAACGCGTGGGATTGGCTCCCAACATCATCATGGAAGTGGATGGTCTTGCCGTATTGATGAATGCCGTACGCGCAGGTCATGCCGCCACCATCCAGCCCGGTGCAGCGGCGGCGCTTAAAGGCGAGTCGGGACTTTCAGTGGTGGAAATTTCCGATACTCACGCAGGCAGACGAAACCTGTTGGCGACGCTGCCTGACGATGAACTGGCTCCCGCAGCCCTGGCGGCGCGACTGGTCATCACCGATGTCGCGCGACAGTTGGTGATTGATCATCAGTGGCCAGGCGCCTCGTGGATCGACGACGGCGCGCCATGATCTCGATGCCCCCTACCCCGGCGTTACGATGAGCGCCAATCGGCAAAGCCTTTATAAAAACTAAACACCCCAAGCGGTAATGCGCCTTTCGACACAAAACTGTCTGCCCTAAGGTCTCCCTACTCGCGAGGAGTTTTTCGTTCATGCCTCCTTGCGATTGAGGAGTGATGATGATCGACGTATTAGTAATTGGCGGCGGCAATGCGGCCTTGTGTGCAGCCTTGATGGCTCGGGAGGCCGGCGCTAGCGTCATGTTGCTGGAGGGTGCACCAAAAGCCTGGCGCGGCGGCAACTCGCAACACACCCGAAATCTGCGCTGCATGCACGACGCACCGCAAGATGTACTGGTCGATGCCTATCCCGAAGAAGAGTATTGGCAGGATCTGCTGAAGGTCACCGGTGGGATTACCGACGAGAAGCTTGCACGTCTTGTCATCCGCGCCTCATCGAACTGCCGTGACTGGATGCGCTCCCATGGCGTGCATTTCCAGCCGTCGCTGTCCGGTGCCCTCCATGTTGCGCGCACCAATGCATTTTTCATGGGTGGCGGCAAAGCACTGGTTAACGCTTACTTCCGCAGCGCCGAGAAGCTGGGCGTCGAAATTCGCTATGACGCTCAAGTGACAGATATCGAATTGAAGGATGGAAAATTCATCGCCGCCCACATCAGTGAGCGCGATGTCGATGGACAACGTTTTCCCGCCGAGCGTATCCAGGCCAAGGCCTGCGTCTTGGCTGCCGGCGGATTCGAATCCAACCGCGAATGGCTCCGTGAGGCCTGGGGTCAAAACGAGCGCGGAGAATGGCCTTCAGACAATTTTTTGATTCGCGGGACGCGTTTCAATACCGGCGTACTGCTTCGGCGCATGCAGAACCTGGGCGCCGATTTCATTGGTGACCCGACGCAAGCACACATGGTGGCCATCGACGCCCGCGCCCCCCTGTATGACGGAGGTATCTGTACCCGTATCGATTGCGTATCGCTGGGCGTGGTGGTTAATCGCGACGGCGAACGCTTCTATGACGAGGGTGAAGACTTCTGGCCCAAGCGCTATGCGATCTGGGGTCGCCTGGTCGCGGGTCAACCCGGTCAACAGGCCTACTCGATCATCGACCAACAAGCCCTCGGCCGGTTCATGCCGCCGGTATTTCCGGGCACTAAAGCCAACTCGCTGGAAGATCTGGCCCGCCAGTTGAAGCTTCCCGTTACGCAATTCGTCAACACCATCGAGCAATACAACGCGGCCTGCCGCGTCGGCACGTTCGACCACACCGCGCTGGACGATTGCCACACCGAGGGTTTGACGCCCGCCAAAACCCATTGGGCCCGCCCACTGGTAAAGCCCCCCTTCTGCGCCTACCCCCTTAAGCCCGGCGTGACCTTCACCTATTTAGGCCTCGCTACCGACGACACCGCCGCCGTTCACTTCAACGGCAAGCCTAGCCCCAACCTGTTTGTCGCAGGAGAAATGATGGCGGGCAATGTATTGGGCAAGGGCTACACCGCCGGCATCGGCATGGCCATTGGTACTGCCTTCGGTCGGATTGCCGGTGTACAGGCAGCCGCTTCGGCAGGCTTTGTTTCTCTTTCACAAACGGAATTTAGACATGCAGCTGTTTGATCCCAAGGCACCGAGCGATTTGATTCCGGTGCTCAACCTTGATGAAAGCGAAGTTCAGCGACAAATGACCGTTTGCAATGCCTGCCGTTATTGCGAGGGCTTCTGCGCTGTATTTCCGGCCATGACACGACGCCTGGAGTTTTCCCAGGCCGATATCCATTACCTGGCGAACCTTTGCCATAACTGCGGCGCATGCCTGCATGCCTGCCAGTACGCCGCACCTCACGAATTCGAAATCAATGTGCCCAAGGCCATGGCCAAAGTCCGCCTCGACACTTACGCCGAGTACGCCTGGCCACAGGCGATGGGCACGCTATACCGGCGCAACGGACTGACTCTGGCGCTGTCAGCCGGTACCGGGCTGGCACTGTTCCTGTGTCTTACGTTGATGGTGATGGGCAACTTGTTCACCGCGATGCCCGGGGGAAATTTCTACGGGATCTTCCCGCACAACACCCTGGCCGTAATGTTTGGTGCGGTTTTCGGATTCGCGGTACTCGCGTTGACCCTTGGCGTGCGGCGCTTCTGGCGCAATGTTTCACCGGCCGACGCGCCCGCGCAGGTAAAAACCGCTGCTGCACTGGAAGCCACGGCCAACGTCGCCCGGCTCAAATTCCTGGACGGTGGTCATGGCGAGGGCTGCAATAACGCTGATGATCGATTCACCTTGTGGCGGCGGCGCTTCCACCACTTCACCTTCTACGGCTTCATGCTGTGCTTCGCAGCCACTGGGGTCGCCACGCTCTACCATTTCCTGCTGGACTGGTCGGCGCCCTACCCCGTCTTGAGTTTGCCGGTGATGCTGGGCATCAGCGGTGGGCTCGGATTGCTGGTCGGCCCCGCGGGCCTGTTGTGGTTGAACCTGCGTCGCAACCCCGAACACGGCGACGAAAACCAGAAACCCATGGATCGCGGCTTTATCGCGCTGCTGTTGCTGGTCAGCGCCAGCGGTCTGGCACTCCTGGCGTTCCGTGAAACCGCAGCCCTGGGCCTGTTGCTGGCGATCCATCTCGGCCTGGTCATGGCGTTTTTCCTGACCATGCCCTACAGCAAATTCGCCCATGGCATCTTCCGTAGCGCCGCGCTGCTCAAGTACTCCATCGAAAAACGCCAACCCAACCCGATTAACGCCGGAAGCGACTGATCGTAGAACCACTCATTCCAATAACAATATTGATCACCCGGGTAACCATAATGAAAACAACAACTCAAGATAGCGGATCCAAGGGGTCAAAGCTGGGCGCCATTCTACGGGTCACCAGCGGCAACTTTCTCGAACAGTTTGACTTCTTTCTGTTCGGTTTTTACGCGACCTACATCTCCCAGACGTTCTTTCCTGCCACCAGCGATTTCGCCTCGCTGATGATGACTTTCGCCGTATTCGGCTCGGGGTTCCTGATGCGCCCACTGGGCGCTATCGTGCTGGGCGCTTACATCGACAAGGTGGGACGCCGCAAGGGGTTGATCGTGACGCTGTCGATCATGGCCGCGGGAACGGTATTGATTGCACTCGTGCCAGGCTATGCCAGCATTGGTGTCGCGGCACCTGTACTGGTATTGATGGGACGACTGTTGCAGGGTTTCTCCGCTGGCGCGGAGATGGGTGGCGTTTCAGTGTATCTGGCTGAAATCGCCACGCCGGGCCGCCGCGGTTTCTACACCAGCTGGCAGTCGGCCAGCCAGCAGGTGGCGATCGTTCTTGCAGCCGCTTTGGGCTACACGATCAATGCGTCCATGGAAGCTGCCGAAGTGGCCGCCTGGGGCTGGCGGATCCCCTTCTTTATAGGTTGCGTGATTATTCCGTTCATCTTCATCATTCGCCGTTCACTCCAGGAAACCGATGCGTTCAAAGCA
>Ga0302254_10000082_pt1 | contig 17652 bp, 14 predicted proteins | sample I_Fen_E1_4_FD_194573 | JGI IMG/M metagenome (GOLD analysis project Ga0302254, IMG submission 194573) | Peat permafrost microbial communities from Stordalen Mire near Abisko, Sweden - I_Fen_E1_4 | ecosystem: Environmental > Terrestrial > Soil > Wetlands > Permafrost | place: Sweden: Abisko... | reverse complement strand
GCGGGAAGAACGTTTAGTACTTATGGTCGGGGCGAGAGGATTTGAACCTCCGACCTCATCGTCCCGAACGATGCGCGCTGCCAAGCTGCGCCACGCCCCGACCGAATGCCCGCTGAGGGCCACGGAATGATAGCAGGGGAGTTGCCGGACGGGTAGCGGCCCGAATGGCTGCCGGCGGCGCGCCCGAGTCCTCCCTAGCACGCATGGGGTGAGTGTTGTGTCGGAGGCACAAGCGGCGCCTGAGCAAACAGGCGCTCGGGTGGCGGCCGAACCGCCTGGGCGGCCTGATTCGGCCGCAATTGGCACCGATCGACCCGCTGTCGGGCGGGAGCCACGCGGGAGAGCGGTCGCCAGCCGGCGAATCGGGTGCCACGACAACTTTGTACTCATGGAGTGCGTGTTGGGGAGTCGCGGGCGGCGGGCGGCGGGCGGCGGGCCGCGGTGGCCAACACTGGACTGGCCCTCCGGGACGACTTCCCGGCATTGCGCCATGATCGGCATATGAACGAACCGCTAACTCTTGACCGGTTCTATTCCACCCCCCGAATCTCCGGCCTGCGGCTGTCGCCCGATGGGCGCCGTCTGGTCGTCGCCGTCACGCGCCCCGGCCCGGAGGCCAACGAGTTGCGGACGGCACTCTGGCAGGTCGACCCCACAGGAGCCGCTGCCCCGCGCCGCCTGACTCGGTCGAGCGCGGGCGAATCTGCCCATGCGTTCGCGCGCGACGGCTCGCTGCTGTTCACCTCCGCGCGGCCAGATCCGGACGCCAAGGCCGATCCGGACAAGAAGATCGCGGCCCTCTGGTCGCTGCCGGCCGAAGGCGGAGAGGCCCGACTCCTGCTCGCGCCCGACGGCGGCATCGAGGGAGTCGCCGCCGCCCGAAACGCCGCCATGCTCGCTTTTGGCGCCCTCGTCCATCCCGCGGCGACAAGCCTGGAAGACGACGCCGCCCGGACGAAGGCTCGGACGGACGCCAAGGTGGGCGCGCTCCTGTTCGACGACTATCCGATCCGATTCTGGGACCACTGGCTGGCTCCTCAGCGCCAGCGCTTCTTCGCGGCGCCGATGCCGGCCGATCCCGAAGCCCGGCTCGACCCGACCGATGTCACCGGCGATGTCGGCCCCGTCTTCCTGGAATCCGATTTCGACATCTCGCCCGACGGCCGAACGATCGTCGCCGGCTGGGCCGATTGGTCGAACCTGCCCAAGACGCCGGTCGGCCTGATGGCGCTCGACGTCAAGACGAAGGCCAGACGGAAGCTTGCCGAGGGCGACTTCTACTTCGCCCACCCGAGGGTCTCGCCCGACGGCCGCTTCGTAGTCGCCGCCCGATCGACCGCCGGCTCGCCCGATAAGGCTTCGGCGACCGTTCTTTGGCTCATCGATCTCGCGACCGGCGAGGGCCGCGACCTGACGCCCAAGCTCGATCTCTGGCCCGAGTCTCCGGAGTGGGCGCCCGACTCGAGCGCCGTCTTCTTCGTTGCCGATCGCCTGGGCGGGGTAGCCGCCTTCCGCGTCGATGTTGCGGACGGCAAGACCACGTGCCTCGTCTCGGATGGAGCGCTCAGCGATCTCTGCCCCTCGCCGGACGGCAAGACCGTCTACGCGTTGCTCTCCACGATGGCCACTCCGGCACGGATCGTGCGATTTGCCGCAATCGGCGCCGACCAGACGCCGGTGGTGCTGCCCCGCAGCATCGACGATGGCGGTACGGTCGGACGCGGTCGCGTGGAGCGGGTCTCGGCCACGGCCGCCGACGGCACCGCCATCGGTTCGTGGCTCGTGCTCCCGCCGGACGCTTCCGCCGAGAAGCCCGCGCCGCTGGTGGTCCTCGCGCACGGCGGCCCGATCGGGTCGTGGACCGGCTGGCACTGGCGCTGGAACCCGCAACTGCTCGCCGAGCGCGGATATGCGGTGCTGATGCCGGACCCCGCAATCTCCATCGGCTACGGCCAGCACATGGTCGAACGCGGCTGGGGTCGCTGGGGCGAAGCGCCGTACACGGACATCATCGCGGCTCTGGACGGGGCGCTCGCCCGGCCCGATCTCGACGCATCGCGAACTGCTCTGGCGGGCGGCAGCTTCGGCGGCTACATGGCCAACTGGGTCGCCGGCCACACGGATCGGTTCCGCGCGATCGTGACCCACGCGTCGCTCTGGAACCTGCGGCCGTTCCACGGCACCACTGACACGGGCGCAGATTGGGAGCACGAGATGGGCGATCCATACACCCAGCCCGAGCTGTACGACCGGCAATCGCCCGCAGCGAGCATCGGTTCGATCAAGACGCCGATGCTCGTCATTCACGGCGAGCGCGACTTCCGAGTGCCGCTTAGCGAGGCGCTCATGCTCTGGACCGATCTGCGCCGTCACGGCGTGCCGGCCCGCTTCCTCTACTTCCCCGACGAGAACCATTGGATCCTCAAGCCGAACAACTCGAGGATTTGGTACGAGACGGTCCTCGCCTTCCTCGACGAGCACGTGCTCGGCAAGGAGTGGGTGCGACCGGAACTGCTCTAGGAGGAGTGGGACCGTGGGTGGCGGGATGGCCAGGGCGTGCCGCCCCACTCCGCCCGAGGAGCAGTGAGACCACCCGTTGTTGCGTAATAGCAACTCCAGTACTGCTAAGCGAAGCCCGAACCCACGGCGGCTCGACCGGGAGACAGAACGAACCCGCGGGTGCCGATCCCACGCTCGCTTCCGCTGGAGTTGGGCCGGCAAGCGGGTGGGAGCGACCTCGGTACGCACTTACAAGTACTGGTACTGCTAAAGCGCGAGTTCTGGGGACTGTGGAGTGGCGCCGCCTTGCCCCGCCGCCGGCCCGGCACGCGTGGCCCTCGCACCCGCCCCGCCCCCCGCCGGGCCCGCCACGCCAACGGCCCTCGCGCAGCCCCTCGGCTCCCGGCCCACGGCCCTCGCGCCGTGCCCGCCCCGCTCCACGCCGGCCACGGCCCTCGCTCCGCGCGCATCGGCCCGCCCGCGCCGGCCCTCGCGCCGTGCCCGCCCCGCCGTGCGCCGCGGAGCCCCGTCGGCGGCCGAGGAACCCCGCTGGGGGCCGCAACGGTTTCATTTGCGGATCATTTTGGGGGCCCGCCGGGTCGGACTCTTGGACATCGCCCATTCATTCCGGTAGCGTTCTCAATCGATCCCTTGGATTAGGTTCCCTGCTGCCGATGAGGCGGGAATCTGGGAAGAGGCTGCCACACACCAGTCGACCAAAGGTCCGATAGGAGTCCAAATGACCGCTCGCCAGAAAGCAATCGAGGCGATTTCCAACCGCAAGGTTGCCTCTACCCAGAACTACATGGACAACGCCGGCGAAGACATCTACGGCGAGTACGTGTTTGGGGAGGCCGCCCAGCGCCAGTACCTGGCAAAGCCGGTCTTCAAGAAGCTGCGCCGCACCATCCAGGGTCACGAGGCCTTCGATCCGGCTATCGCCGACGCGGTCGCCCAGGGTGTCAAGGAGTGGGCGCTGGACCACGGCGCCTCCCACTACACCCACTGGTTCGTGCCGATGACCGGCGGCAGCGCCGAGAAGCACGACTCGTTCCTCAGCCCCACCGGCGACGGCCAGACCATGGCCGAGTTCTCGGGCAAGGGCCTGGTTCAGGGCGAGCCGGACGCAAGCTCGTTCCCGTCGGGCGGCATCCGCTCCACCTTCGAGGCCCGCGGCTACACCGCCTGGGACGTGACCAGCCCGATCTTCCTCCAGGTCGAGCCGAACGGTGTGACCCTCACGATCCCTACCGCGTTCGTCTCGTACACCGGCGAAGCTCTGGACCACAAGATCCCGATGCTGCGCTCGCAGGAAGCCCTGGGCAAGCAGGCCCTGCGCGTCCTGAAGTGGTTCGGCAACACCACCGCCACCCGGGTCTTCACCCAGATCGGGCCCGAGCAGGAGTACTTCCTGGTCGACCGGCGGCTGGCAGAGCAGCGCCCCGACCTCATCCTCACCGGGCGCACCCTCTTCGGCGCTCCCTCGCCCAAGGGCCAGGAGCTCGAGGACCAGTACTTCGGCTCAATCCGGGAGCGCATGCTCGCGTTCATGATGGATCTCGACCGCGAGCTCTGGCGCCTTGGCATCCCCTCCAAGACCCGCCACAACGAAGTCGCGCCGGCACAGTTCGAGATGGCTCCCGTTTACGAGGCCACTTCGGTCGGGTCGGACCACAACATGATCGTCATGAGCACGATGAAGCGCATCGCGCATCAGCACGACCTCATGTTCCTGGCCCACGAGAAGCCCTTCACAGGCATCAACGGCTCGGGCAAGCACAACAACTGGTCGATGGCCACCGACGACGGTGAGAACCTTCTCGACCCGGGCCACAACCCGCACGACAACGCCCAGTTCCTGGCGTTCCTGGCCGCGGTCATCCGCGCCGTCAACGTTCACGCGGATCTGCTGCGCGCCGGCATCGCCGACGCCGGCAACGACCATCGCCTCGGCGCCAACGAAGCGCCCCCGGCGATCGTCTCGGTCTTCCTCGGCGCCCAGCTCGAAGACGTCGTCGAGCAGCTCGAGAAGGGTGCCGCCTCCACCTCCAAGACCGGTGGGTCGATGGAGTTGGGCGTGACCACTCTGCCCGTCCTGCCGCGGGACGCCACCGACCGCAACCGGACCTCGCCGTTTGCCTTCACCGGCAACAAGTTCGAGTTCCGCGCCGTTGGTTCCTCGGCTCCGATCTACTGGCCGCAGACCGTCCTCAACACGGCCGTCGCGGACTCCCTCGAGAAGCTGGCCGACGACCTCGAAAAGCTCGAGTCGTGCGACTTCGACGGGCTGGCCAAGATCCTGTCGGCGATCGTCAAGGCCAACAAGCAGGTCCTCTTCGAGGGCAACAACTACGCCGAGGAATGGCACGCCGAGGCTGCCAAGCGCGGACTGCCGAACAACCGGAGCACCATCGACGCCCTCCCGGCCCTCTCGACCGCGAAGGCCAAGAAGGTGTTCTCGCATTTCGGCGTTCTATCCGAGCGTGAGCTCGCGGCGCGCGTCGAGATCAACTGGGAACGCTACGTCAAGGTCTCCAACATCGAGGCCAACTGCTCGCTCGATCTGGCCAAGACCATGATCCTGCCCGCAGCGGTGAAGTACCTCGGCCAGCTCGCGGCCGCCGGCAAGTCGAAGGGCGCCGTCGCCGTGGCGGACAAGGTCGCCGCCCTGGCGGATCAGCTCGTCGACGCCATCCATGCCCTGGAGCACGCTCAGCACGCCGCCCACGAGGCGGGCTCCGTGCGCGCCGAGGCCAAGGCATTCCACGATGCGGTCATCCCGGCGCAGAACGCGGTTCGCGCCGCGGCCGACGAGCTCGAGACCCTGGTGGCCGACGACCTCTGGCCGCTGCCCAAGTATCGCGAGCTCCTGTTCCAGTACTGAGGTCCCGAGAGATCGAGCCGGGCTCGATTTCGAAGCCGAAATAGCGGAAACCTCTCCGAGCCTTCGGGCCGGAGAGGTTTCTTGTTTCCGGTGGAGATCCGCCGAACCGCCCGCGGTGGCGCGACGCGACGCCCGAGGCCGCACCCGGCGGCGCAACACTACTTCCTGGACGTGGCTCCGGTGGCTGCCCGAGCGGCCGCCAGGCCGAGCTCCATGTCGGCGCGGAGATCCTCCACGTCCTCGAGCCCGATCGAGCAGCGCAGCAGACCGGGGGCGATGCCCGCCTCCCGCAGCGCGTCCGTGTCCAGCTGCCGATGCGTGGTGGATGGCGGAGCCGTCGTGATCGTGCGCACCGCACCCAGCGAGGCGGTCCGTTCGGCGACGCGCATCGCGTCGAGGAACGCTCGTCCGGCTTCGCGGCCGCCCGCCAGCTCGAACGCCAGCATGCCGCCGAACACGTGGAGTTGCCGCACGGCGACCTCGTGGCTCGGGTCCCCCGGCAGTCCCGGATAGTGCACGCGCTCGACGCCGTCCTGCCCGGCCAGCCAGGCCGCCAGTTCGAGCGCCGTTTCGGTGTGGCGCTCCATCCGGATCGCCAGCGTCGGCAGGCCGCGCAGGACCAGGAACGCGGCGAGCGGCGCCAGGGCCCCGCCCACGTCCACCAGGATCGGGCGGACGGCGGCGATCCTCTCGTTACTCCCGACCACGACTCCCGCCAGAACGTCGCCGTGGCCGGAGAGGTACTTCGTGGCCGAATGCATCACCAGGTCTGCGCCGAGTTCGATCGGGCGACACCCGTACGGCGACGCGAAGGTGTTGTCCACCAGCAGAAGCGCGTTGTGGCGATGCGCGACGGCAGCGAGCGCCGCCAGGTCCGAGACCACGATCGTCGGGTTCGAGACCGTCTCCACATACAGCACCGGCGCGCCGGTTCGCGCCAGCGCGGCGTCCACGGCGGCGAGGTCGCGGGTATCGACGAACTCAGTGGCGACACCCAGCCCCGAGAGGATGCGCACGAGCAGGTCGCGGGTCGTGCCGTAGACCGCTTTCGCAGCCACGATCGTCTGCCCGGCCCGGACGACGGACACGATCGCCGCATGGATGGCGGCCATCCCCGTCGCGAAGGCCAAGCCGGCCTCCGCGCCCTCGAGTTCCGCCACGGCATTGCCGAGTGCAGCGGTCGTGGGGTTGTCGATCCGGCTGTACGCATAGCCCGGCGCCGCGCCGGTCAGCACGTCGCCCAGCTCCGCGGCGTCGGCCGTGGAAAAGGCCGCGGCCTGATAGATCGGGACGCTCGAGGGAACCTGGTCGACGTGGGGTGCGGTTGTCGACGCCTTGATTGCGCGTGTCGAAAAGCCGGCCATGCGGGGATGCTACACCGCGGGCCGTTTCGACCGCCCGCTCAAACGGAATCCAACTCGCCGCGGTCCAGCTCGGTTCGCTCGCGCTCATCGCGCTCCCGCTCGCCACGGTCGGCGAGGAAGCCGGGGGCCGGTACCGGCATCGGGTACTGCGGGGCCGGGAACGGCGCCGTCAGATCGTCGGGGTGGGCATAACCGACAACCCGGTTCTTGCCATGTCGCTTGGACGAGTACATCGCTTGGTCGGCGGCGATCATCAGCTCGTCGGCCGTGCGTCCGTCGTCCGGATAGGACACGACCCCGATCGAGATCGACGTCTTGATCTCCAGACCGCGGGCCCCAACGACCATCTCGCTGGCCGCCTGGCGGATCTTCTCGGCTACCAGGTATGCGCCCGCGGGATCCGTTTCGGGAAGCAGCGCCACGAACTCGTCGCCGCCGTAGCGGGCGGCAACGTCCACGCCGCGCAGTCCCGTCCGGATCACGTGGGCGACGGCGCGGAGGACGAGGTCGCCCTGGTAGTGGCCGTAGCGGTCGTTGATCGACTTCAGCCCGTCCAGATCCATCATCAGCAGGCAGAAGCCGCGCCTGAAGCGCCGGCTGCGCAGAACTTCTCGATCGACGGCGTTGAAGAAGAATGCCCGGTTGCGCAAGTCTGTGAGCGAATCCACGGTGGACATGCGGATCGCCGCTTCACGCGTTCGCCGCTGAATGCGTGAGATCACCATGCCGGTGTAGGCGAGGAGCACCAGGACCGTCAGGCTTATCGCGACGCGGGCCATCGACTCCCTTCCGGCGTCCACGCCGAGGGGCACGTAGAAAGAGCCGACGAAATAGGCGGCGGTCGTTTCAGCCGTGAGTAGGAGGGTCGCTCTGGGTGACGCGATGAGGGCGGCGCCGCCGACGAGCAACGGGTAGATGAAGAAGAAGGGGCTCAACGCGCCACCGGTCAAGATGACAAGCATCGTCAGCATGACGATGCCCGCGGATGCCTCCAGCACGACGCGCAGCGTCCCGAGGCCACCCGGCGGCATGAGTTCGTGGACGACCAGGACGAAGACGCCGGCCGCGGCCAGGGTCGCGAAGATCTGGGGCTGAGCGGACAGCCACAGCTTGCTGACCGAAATGATCACCACTACGACCAGGATGAAAGACCAGGCCAGGATTCGGATGCCGCGGTTGAACGCCTCCGCCGAGAATTCTCCGCGCAGCATCTCGTCCAGGGAATCGTCGGGGGGCCGTACGCTCTTGCGAGCCAGGGCATCGTGTCGACCTTCCGGCCTGTGCTCCCGCCCCAGGAGTCGGACTGACGGCAGGATGGCGATGCCCGCGACCGGAGCAGTGTCGGGCTGACCCTTGCGCTTGCCGGCGCGATGTCCCCTTCCGATTGCCACAAGGCGCCGATATAGAGGGCCTCGCCCAAAGAGCGCGAGCCCCACCAGCACGGCCACGATCACGAGCGCCACGGTGGCCACCGCCAGTAGCGCCACAAAGGGGTCGACGGATTCCATTTGCCCCTGACTCAGCCCCGGCAGACATGGGCAGGTATGGACGCGAATCCATATTAGCGCCCGTGCATCCGTGCTCGGTGTCGGATTGCCGACTTGTGTTCCGTTGTGCAACCTCCGGGTCGGCTGTTCGCGATAGCATCAGCCGATGGAAAGGCACGCCGAACCGGACAATGCGCGCGGTATGGCCCGCGGGCGGCGGCTGGAAGCGGCGCTGGCGGACGCGTTTCCCGACGCCGCCGGGCTCGCACGCTCCGAGGTCGAACTCTTCCGGGCGCCCGGCCGAATCAACCTGATGGGCGCTCACACGGACTACAACGACGGGCTGGTCCTGGATTCGGCGATCTCTCTCGAGACCTGGATCGCGGTCCGGTGGCGGAGCGACGGACTGGTCCGGGTTGCATCGCTGCCGACCCGCGAACGGGCCGAGTTCCGGATCGACGAAATCGAAGGGTTGCGGGTCGGCCGGGCGGTGGCGACAGGTGAGGCGCCGCGCGCCGGCCTGGCGCTGCGCCCGCGCTGGAGCGATCACGTCGCCGGCATGGCCTGGTCTCTGCACGAAGCCGCCCTCCCGGTCCGCGGCTTCGATGGCGTATTCGACTCCACGATTCCACCCGGCGCCGGCCTCGGCTGGACGGCGGCGCTGGAGCTCGTCTCGGGCCTCGCGCTTCTCGCTCGAGAGCGGCTCGTGTCGGCGCCGATGCTTGCGGCTCTTGCCCAGCGCGCCGAACTAGACTTCCTCGGAGTGAACGGTGGGCTCGTGGATTCGTTTGCAGCAGCCGCCGGCCGCCCTGGTCGGGCGATGCTGCTCGATTGCCGCTCCCTCGAGAGCCGCTACGTGACCATGCCGGCGGGCGTGACGGTCGTCGTCTGCGACACCGGCGAACCCTCCGATTCGACCGCCGTCGGCGAGCTGGGCGCCGAGTACCGCTCGGCGCCCGCGCCGGCCAAGCCCCACTCCGCGCCCGCGGCCACCGCCGCGGCCCTCGGGGGCGTCGCCGCGTCGCACGAGGCCGTCTTCCTCGAGCGCCGCGCCGAGTGCGGCCGCGCCGTTGCCCTCGTGGCGCAGGAGATTCCATCGGTGGCGTCGCTTCGTGACCTCGACATGGACACGTTGCGTAAGAACCGCCAATTCCTGTCGGAGACCGTCGCTCGCCGCGCCGAACACGTCGTCAAGGAGAACGATCGTGTCGTGGCCGCGGCAGCCGCCCTCGGCTCGGGCGACCTCGACGAGCTCGGCCGCCTCTTCGCCGCCTCGCACGAGTCGCTCCGCAACTTGTACGAAGTCAGTTCGCCCGCGCTCGACGCCATGGTGGAGATCGCCCGATCCGTCCCGGGTGTCGTGGCCGCGCGCATGACCGGGCCCGGGTTCGGCGGCTGCACCGTCAACCTCGTCCACGACGCGGCCGTGCCCGACTTCGAACGGGTCGTCGCCGCCGAGTATCCGCGTCGGACGGGTCTGACGCCCCACGTCTACCCCGTGTCGATCGTCGCCGGAGCGGGCCCGGTTTAGGGCCTGTTCACGCCCGCGAAGCCGGCCAGGATTGAGGAGAGCCGCTCGTACTGCCCGAGGTAGTTGTAGAGCTGGGCGGAGACTCGGATCAGCAGGTCGAATTGGGTGTCGGGCGGCAAGTCGCCCGAGTCCACGAGCCAGGGGCACGGCCACATCATCAGCGGCGCTTCGAACTTCCTTCCGCGCAGCGCTTCCTCGATCATCTCCATCCGCCGCTGCGCCTCGGCTCTGGGCCAAGGGCCTCCGGGCAACCTGATCGTGGCCATCGATCCGATCATCTCGGCCGGCGCCTGAGTCTGCGTCTGCATCGCCTCGGCAAGCATCTCGCCGGCGGCCACCGCCATGCGGTGATTGAGCGACATGATCGCGGGCCAGCCGCCCTGCATGATCTCGGCCATGCCGTCGATCGCGGCCGGCCAGGTCAACCAGGCGCTCGGGTCGAACGTTCCCTGCCAGTCGAACTCGAGTCGGAAGCGCGAGCGGTCCGTTCGATTGTCGTTAGCGCCGTGCGAGATCGAAAGCGGCTTGATGAGGGCCTGCCGGTCCCGGCGGACGTGCAGGAAGGCGGACCCTTTCGGTGCACACATCCATTTGTGGCCGTTCCCGGTGTAGTACGCGGCGCCGATTTCTTTGATCCGGAGCGGCACCATTCCGGGTCCATGGGCGCCGTCGACCACCACGTCAACGCCCCGTTCGGCGAGCGCCGGCACCAGCCGCTCGATCGGCATGATCAGCGCCGTGACGCTGGTCACGTGGTCCAGGAGCGCGAGCTTCGTGCGCGGAGTGACGGCGGCCATGACCGCGTCGAAGGCTTCGTCCGGCGAGGTGATGGGGAAGGGGATCCGCGCCAGCACGACCTTGGCTCCGTCCTTCGCCGCGCCGAACCGGACCGCATTGAGCGCGGCGTTGTAAGCGTGGTCGGTCGCCAGCACCTCGTCGCCTCGTTCGAAGCGCAGCGAGTGCAGAACGGTGTTGACTCCGGCGGTGGCGTTCGAGAGTAGGGCGAGGTCGTCGGCCTCGGCGCCCACGAACGCCCCGATCTCCGAGCGGACCCAATCCAGCAGGTCCTCGAGGTCGCGCGCGAGGAACCGCACCGGATTTGCCTCAAGCTTGTCGCGCCAGCCCTTCTGGACATCGAGGATCGCTCGCGGACACGCGCCGAACGAGCCGTGGTTAAGGAAGGTCACGGTCGGATCGAGGGCCCAGTCGGCAGCCGGCGAGGCGGGCCTCGAAAGCGGCGACTCCTTGTCGACCATCTGCGGTGCTGGCTCCTTGCCGAAGAATCGATGGAGGCGGGCGGCGCGAAAGCCGCGGCTTGACCCGGCCCGCGAGACGCCTCGATGTAGGGATCGGTCGCGAAAGGCTATCCCATCAGGGCCCATTCGATGGGGTATTGCATCGACCCTAAAGCAGGCGTAGCTTGGAGGCAATCTCCTACGTGCCCCGGTATGTCAGGAGGCGAGATGCAAGCGGCAACGATGGCCAGAGATGCGCGACTCAATCGCGATGAAGGTGGGACTAACCTGCCGACGGCCGATCCGCACTGCGACGCGTCGAACCCCTTGTTCAGACCCAGGGCCGGCAACATCAGCGGTGACACTCGCGCGGGCCTTACAGCGAGGTAGTGGCGGAGGGTCACCAGTACAGGAGAGGTTTCGGGACCGGCGCAGCAGCGCCGGTCTTCTGCTATCCGGCCGCGCTTAACCCGGCAGCCGCAGCCGGTTGGCGCGCGAGATCTCGCCGAGGAAACGCCCCGACGGCTTGACCGTCCGTTCCTGCGTGGCCCGATCGACGGCGATTAGACCGAACTGCATGGCATAGCCGCTCGCCCACTCGAAGTTGTCGAAGGCGCTCCAATGGATGTAGCCCTGGAGCGGGATTCCGTCCGCGATGACCTGGTGGAGGGAGCGGAGACCTTCGGTGATGAACTCGACGCGCTCCGCATCGTCGGCAGTGGCGACGCCGTGCTCGGTCACGATGATCGGCTTGCCGGGCAGGAGCTGTGCGGCCCGCCGGACCGTGGCGGCCACTGCCTGCGGCCGGAACTCGTAGCCCATCTGGGTGCTGCGAGCGCCGGGTTCGTGGCTGATGCCGGAACCGGCGTTGCGCTGCCACGCGGTAAAGCGGTCGACGATGAGCTTCTCGATCTGCGGAATGCCCAGCGCCAGATTGGCCAGGAGGCCGGCGGCGCGCGCCAAATCGAGCCTGATGCGGGTGTAGGTCTGGACGCCGATGAAGTCGTCATCGACGGCCGCTTCGAGGTATGCGTCCTCCATCAGCCGGCGGGCGTATTTCATCACCGGTGCGCCGCCCGCGTTCGACTCCCATTCCTGCATGGCGTTGGTCAGCCCGACCTTGGCGTCGGGTCGAAGCTCCTTGATGGCTGCTCGGGAAAGCTTGTGCGCCTGCACCAGGGCGGCGGTCGCCGCCTTCCAGCTCTCGATGCCCTTGAGCCCGGGCGGGAACGGGAACCCGCCGCCGTAGCCACCGAAGGCGACCATGCCGGGCTCGTTGAGCGTGCAGTACCAGTCGACCCTGTCCGCAAGCGCCTCGACGACGCGACGGGTGAAGCGTTCGAAGAGGCCGGGCGTCGACGGCGAAAGCCAGCCCCCGCGATCGGCCAGCCACTTGGGCAGCGTGAAATGGTTGAGCGTCACCATCGGCGTGAGCTTGCTCTTGCGACATAGCTCGACCATCCTGCGGTAGTGATCCATCTGGACCTGGTCGAAGGTGCCTTCGGTCGGCTCGATCCGAGCCCACTCGACCGAGAAGCGGTAGGTGTTGAAGCCGAGGCCGGCCAGCAGCGCGATGTCGCGCGGGTAGCGCTGGTAGTGCTCGATGGCCTTGCCGCTCGGCTCCTTGCACGGCGTCCCCGGTTTCAGTTCGAAGGCCCACCAATCGCTGTTGGTGTTGTCGCCCTCCACCTGGTGCGCCGCGGTGGCTGTCCCCCAGAGAAACCCGTTGGGAAATGCAAAGTCGCTCACCGGGTGAGAATAGCCGGTGGGCAGTGCGCCGTGGCGAAGGCCGCGCCTGGCGACGCGGCTCAGGGCTGGCCCTCCGCGGGCGGACGATACTTGCGCCATGGACGACAAGCCCAGGGTTCAGCCCGCGAGTCGCGCCGAGTGGCGAGCCTGGCTCGAGGCCAACCATCGGGAATCGTTTGGCGTGTGGCTGGTCACCTGGAAGAAGCACGCCGGCAAGCCCACCGTCTTGTACGAAGAGGCAGTCGAGGAGGCCCTCTGCTTCGGCTGGATCGACGGCGTCCTGAACCGACTCGATGACGAGCGCTCGATGGAATGGTTCGCCCCGCGCAAGCCCAAGGGCACATGGGCACGTTCGAACAAAGAGCGCGTCGCCCGATTGGAGGCTGCGGGTCTGATGACCGATGCCGGCCGCCGGGCAATCGAGGTCGCCCGGGCCAACGGCGCGTGGGAGTCGCTCGACGTCATCGATGCGCTCCTCGTGCCCGACGACCTGGCCGCCGCCCTCGCCGAACGCCCGGGCGCTCGGGAGCGGTTCGACGCAAGCTCGGCCTCCGTCCGCAGGAGCGCCCTCGCCTGGGTCTATCAGGCCAGGCGGCCGGCGACCCGCGCCGCCCACGTGGAGCAGATCGCCGCCATCGCCGGCCGCGGCGAACCGATCTCGAACCTCTGGCGGCGCGACTGATGCACAAGACTGCCCGGATCGCGGCGATTAGCGGCCGCCAACCTACCCCGATGAGACCACCCGGCGAGACAATCCTTGTGCGTCCGCAGATCCACCCGATACTCCTCTTTCAGGTCGGAGAGCCTTGGGGGCACGTGTAAGGAGCGCCATTCGTGCGGTTGGTGTACTCGAAAGTCGAATCGGTCGGCGCGGACGAGCAGGATCCAACCCATCTCGCCATCCGCCTCGCCCAGGTTCCCGGGCTCGTGAACCCGAGCCTCATGATCGCGCGCGACCAGGTCGAGAGCTTCCTTACCATCCTGGATGTTGCCAAGGAAGGCGACCTGGTTGGATGCAGGGTCCGGGTCACGGTCGACGATGAGAAGGGCAGTGAACGGATCAACTTCCTCACGCGCGCCGAGCCGGTGAAGCCGATCGAGCCTGTCGCCTTCTCGCCGGCTGTGCCTGTGGGCGTTTCGGGCGCAGGGCTGTTGGCAGGTGCCCAGGCGGCCGAGCTGGCGGCGGCGGCCCAGGCGCCCGAGCCGGAAGCCGTTTCGATCGATCCCGCGGCCGCGGCTGAAACAGCCCAGCCGACCCCGGCCATAGAGCCGGCGGTCGCAGCCGAGGCAATTGCGACGGAGCCCGTCGCCGTTTCGGCCGAGCCGCTCGAGGCCACCGAGGATGTACCGGTCATGGCGGCCAGTGCGCCTCAAGGCGTACCCGTGATGGCCGCCTCCGCACTCGCCGACGAAGTGAAGGTCTACGACGCCGGTCCTGCATCGACCACCCCGGCTGCGGAAGAAGACTGCGCAGATGTAGCTTCCCTTGAGCCCGCCGATCTGGCTGCCGAGGCACGGGCGAGGGCCGTTCTCGCCGCCGCCGCGACGGCACCGCTGGACCAGCGCTATTTCCTGTACCGCGAGACGTACGGCGAGGGCGCCTATCAGAGCGTCGTCGAGGTCACGCCGGATGAGTTCGTGCTGTTGGGTGGGTCCGCGGCGTACCTGCACGTCGAGGACTGCGCCGTCATCGCTTCCCGGGATCTGTCGCCCGACGCGGCCAAGGGCATCGAGCGCCTGCTCGGTCGTGCCACCTCGCGGCCCGACGCCGCGCTTCCCCGCGCCGAGCTCGAGCGCCTCTCCGACGCCGGCCGTGTCGTCAGCTGCGCGGTTTATTAGCCAGGTCCGCCCGATCTCGACGCTCGCGCCCCGCGAGGGCGTGCGTACCCGGGGAACGGTCACGAGGGGAAGATGGTCGGGGCGGAGGGATTCGAACCCACGATCTCGTGCTCCCAAAGCACGTGCCTTGCCGCTAGGCCACACCCCGGCACGTACATCATACGGCGTGGCTGCTGTCGGAGGCCATAAAGACTGCCCGCTCAGCGCTCGGATTGACCGGGAAGCTGTTGATCTCGTAGCGGCAGGCCTACGACGGCAACCCGATCCAGAGTTGGGGATTACTCGACCACTGGTCGCCGTCGGCCCACAGAATGCCCGTCGGACCTATCGCCCACTTCCCGACCGAGTCGCCGTTGGTGACGTAGGGTGGTCGATTACCCTGTTGCGCCATGACCGCCATCGATCCGTCGTCTGTCACCGTCGAGATCGACATCCCCTCCGAATTCGAAGATCCGTCTGCAGGATGCACGACAGACAGGACAATTCCATGCCTACCGTCGGTGAGGAATTGAGTCGGGTCCAGACCGGGAGGCCAGCCGGGAGACTTCCAGGTCCGGCCGTCGTTCGAGGTCCAGAGCGCGCTGCCGAAGTTTCCATCGCTGCCGTAGGACTCGAACGCGACCAGTGTTTGGACGTTGGCTCGGCATACCTGCATTGCGACCGAGTAGGCGGGGGTGGCGTCGGGCAGCTGGGCTTTGGTCCAATTCGCGCCATCCGCAGACCACCAGACCGCGGGTGACCTCATCGGCGGAGGTGGAGTCGGTCGGGCCGAGGGGTCGGCAAGGGCCGGGCTGCAGCTCACCGGTCCCACGGGAACCGTCGAGCCGGCGAGGACGTAGCCTCCCGAAGACGCGGTACCGCCATCGATTCGGGCGCCGGCAAAGGCTGACGCAGCCAGATTGACGGACCGCCAACTCTGGCCGTCGCGCGACGTCCACACGGCCCGTCCGGCCGCGTCCGTAGCTACGAACCCACTGGAACCGCCGGAAACATTCTCGATCGTGGCATTCCCGAATGCCTTCTTGGTGTCGACCTTCTGCCAGGAGATGCCGTCGGCAGAAGTCCAGAGTGCCTCAACCCAGCCGGTGCCACAGGCGCCGGAGATTCCGACGGCCAGCAATCGGGACGGGCCCTCGAAGACGCCAGTGACCTCCAGGTTGTCGTTTAACATCGGGTGCTGGAGAACGGTTCCGTCGTGCCAGTGCACGCCGTCCTCGGAATGGATGGTGCTGATAGTCGCCACGGTCGGACCGCCGTCCCACATGCCGGACGAGGTCGATAGCCACATCTGAGCCGAAAAGCCTACGAAGCCCCGGCTCCAGCCGTAGATCCCAAACGTCTGGCTGCCTGCACTAGCGCTTGAGCCTGGGCCAGGGGACGGCGGTGCGCCTACAAATGTCCCCGGTACCTGCACCCAGCGGATACTCTTCCACGCTCCGACGGGCGCCGGAGGGATGTTCGATAAGTCGGCCGGTGCGCCGGTCGGGGTGGCCTGACCAGGATCAGATACGGTGTCGTCGGGCGCGATCGTGGGCAGGGCCGACATGGACGTTGTCTTGGCCGGACTGGCTGAGGGTGAGTAGGTGGCGGTGCCCGTAACGCAACCTTCCATTGCAAGTGCCGTGAGCGCCATGAGCGCGGCGTACCTGCCCAAACCTCGCACATTGGCGAACATTGATGCCACGGTTGGCCCCCCTTCTAAGCTCCCACGTTGGGCCTTGGACGGCGTCTGCGGGCACCTTGTGATGGCCCATCAGGTTCACTCCGGGGGCGCCCCGGCTCACCTCGTATCGCACAACTATCGGCGCCTTCATCGCTCGTCCCCTCACGCTCAGGCATGGACATCATACGGCGTGCCTGCTGCCCGAGGCCATGGGGACCAAAGGCCCAGGCGTGCGGGCCGTGGGCCTTGAAGCTCCGCCGCTCAGGTTCGGACGAACCCGGCCGGGCCGGCCGCCGCTGTCAAAACTTGATCGCGGTGGGCTAGATGCGGCCCAGGACCAACATTGCGAGGCCCTTCTCGCTGGCCATCAGCTGGCTGTCCGAGGCGCCCTTGAGGAGCACGGACGCTGAGAACACCGACTGGCCCTTGCGGACGTTGAGGACCACGTGGCCGGCGCCGATGCTGATGTAGTAGGCGTCGTCGCCGATGCCGGAGACCCGAGTAATGGTCAAACCGGTGATCGACTTCTGCGTCGGCTTGAACTCGGCGAGGTCGAGGACGGTTATCTCGATGGAGTCGAGACTCAGGCCGGTGGTGGTGAAGAGGCAGGTGCTGGCGCCGGGTTCCGGAGGCTGGCCCGGGTCGACAGGCTTGCCCAGGACCGCCGCGGCCTCAGCGTCGGTGATCAGCTTGCACGGGTCCAGCTCCTTGGGAGCGCCTGCCGCCGTCGTGTCGGTGGCGACCGGGGCCGCTTGAGTAGCGCCGGCCTGTGTGGCGGCAGGCGGCGTTCCGTTGGCCGGAGGGGCGCCTGTCGCGGTCGAGCCACTGCAGGCCGCGACGAGTCCCACGACGAACCCAAGCAGGATCAAATTCTTGCGCATTGCTGAAAGCTCCCCGAGCCTGCGCTATGACGTCGTGGTTGCCGCGGATCGCGGGGACTGCCTGAGACAAATTGCCGGGCAAGTCCGATGCCGGACGACGACCTCGCGAGGCCTCACTCCGAAACGATAGGGTGGGGCCCGAGATCCGCACCCAAGCGGGTGGCTCGTTGCGCCGGGTGAACGGGGAGGATCCGTCGGCGCGCCAACGCCAGGCGGGCAAAGACGCTAGAAATCCGTGATGCGAGTCGCCCGGTCCAGATACTTGTCGCGGAACTCGGCGTTGACGCGCAGGACCTCCGCCTCGGGCCCGAAGAAGGAGCAGCGCAGGCAGTAGTACTCGCCCTTCTCGTTGTCGAAGAGCATGTCCATGTCGATCTCCCGCATCAGGCAGCGTGGGCAGCGGTAATTCAGCTTGCCTTTTCGACCTTGAGCCATGTGCGCAGCTCCCCAGTCCCTTGGACGGTCTTCTTGATGCCGAGCGTGTACATCGGCGAGAACGCCATGCCCTCGCGGAAATAGC
>Ga0302254_10000078_pt1 | contig 17779 bp, 12 predicted proteins | sample I_Fen_E1_4_FD_194573 | JGI IMG/M metagenome (GOLD analysis project Ga0302254, IMG submission 194573) | Peat permafrost microbial communities from Stordalen Mire near Abisko, Sweden - I_Fen_E1_4 | ecosystem: Environmental > Terrestrial > Soil > Wetlands > Permafrost | place: Sweden: Abisko... | reverse complement strand
TCGGTCCAGTGCAGCCGGTGGCGGTAGGCCGCCGCCAGGAGGCGGGTGCGGTAGCCGCGTTCCCTGAAGATGCCGTAGGCGCGCTTGAACGCGGCGATGCCCGCCCAGTTGGCGGCGTCCGGATCCAGGGCGATGTTGTCCTTCTCGACGAGGACCTTGATCCAGTCGTCCAGCCGCCCGATCATCAGCGAGCAGACCGGGCTGAACCTGCTGGTGTCGCCGCCGGCAGCCTCGAAGCGCGCGAGGCCTCGCTCCACAGCCTCGGCCGCCGCGATGCACTGGGCGACGGAGAACACGACGGTGATGTTGGCGACGACGCCACGGGCGGTGGCGTCCTCGACGGCCTGGAGGCCCGCCGCGGTGCACGGGAACTTGACCTGGATGTTCGGGGCCAGTGTGCTGAAGTGGACCGCCTGATCCGCCATCCGGACCGGGTCGCGGTAGTTGGCGGGGTTCGTCTGGAGCGAGAGACGGCCCTTGCGACCGTCCTGATCCTCGAACACCGGTGCCAGGATGCCGGCTCCGCGGGCGCCCATCTCCTCGATCAGTGCCCAGGTGAGCTCCACCTCGGACCAGGTCGGGTTGTCCGCGATCATCGCGCGGGCCCGCGGGGTCCAGTGGTCCTTCTCCTTCTTCATGACCTCGAGCACGATGACGGGGTTGGACGTCGCACCGGTCCCGCCGCGCTCCACCGCGTAGGCCAGCTCCGCGACCGCGCAGGAATCGTTCCAGAAGTCGGTTGGTGTGTGCTGCACCATGCGCGACAGCGGGCTGTCGACCGTGATCAGGGTCATCGCGTTGCGTCCTCCGTGGCCGCGACGGGCGCGGCCGGATCCCAGTTCATCAACCAGGCGTGGTCGGGGTCGACCGTGAAGTGCCAGGCCCGGTTCGGGCCGGCCATCACGTTGAGGTAGTAGCAGTCGTAGCCATGCGGGGCGCCTACCGGGTGATAGCCCTCGGGCACGACGATGAGGTCGCAGTCGCCGGGCGTCATGGCCTCGTCGAGCGAGCGATCCGGCGTGTAGACGCGGGCGAACGCGAAGCCCTGGGGCTTGGCAAAGCGGTAGAAGTACAGCTCCTCGAGGCGTGCCTCGACCGGCGGGTTCTCCGTGTCGTGCTTGTGAGGCGGGTAGCTGGACCAGTTGCCGCCCGGCGTGAACGCCTCGAACGCGATGAGGCGGCCAGCCTCGGCCGCCGGCGGCAGCAGGTGGTGGATCGTGCGTTCGGTCTGCCCGGACCCGCGGGTCTCGACGAGGATGTCCTCCGGCGGGACGAGTGCGGTCCGCCGGACAGGCCCGCCCGGCGCGCTCGCCACGACCACCAGGGCGTCGGTCTCCGCCACGATGGCGACGGGCAGGCCGGGCTCGAGCAGGATCACCGGGCAGGGCGGACCGTCGAACACGGTGGTCCGCGAACCCACCACGCCGAAGTCGTGGTCCCCTGCCCCGACGGCTGCGCGCCCCTCGAGCACCAGGACGAGTCGCTCCTGGTCGTCGGCCGCCCGGTCGACGGACTGGCCGGGCCGGAGCCGGTAGGCGTGGCAGCTCGTGTAGTCCCACCCTGCCGACTGGGGGTCAATCCCGACGATGAGACCGTCAGGGCCGGGGGCGGCCGCGCGGTGGAGGAGGCCCCGCGTGGCCCCCGGCAGGTCAGTGCTCATTGCGGGTCCCACTCGTGTCGGGCCGGCCGGGCATCCGGGCGGTGCCGGCCGTCTCGCTGATCATCGTCGCCTCCGAGGTTCGAACCGTGGCCGGGGGCGACGCCCGTCGGAGAGCGGTTCTCGACCGGACCGGCGATCGTGGCACCCTGCCTGCTGCGCATCGACTGCCAATCTCTGAACAATCGATTATCGAGAATACCGGCCCAAGGGTCCCGGGTCAACCGGGTCGTCGCCGGTCCAGCCGGGCGCCGCACGCACCAGCAATCGATTACATGAGTATCTTGCCCCGAAGGCTGCCTGTCAGTCAATAGGCGCAGGCGATTTGGTCATGCCCGACGACACAACCTGCGCCGGCCATCAACCACCGGCCGCCCGGCCTTCCGCAGGTGACTCCGGTGGCGCCGACTCCGCGATCTCAGGGCCCGCGCGTGAAGCGCACCCACTCGCGACCCGGGTCGAAGCCCGGGCCGCGGTGACCGTTCCGACCTACCTGCTCAAGGCCTCCGCATCGACTTGCCGTCCTCCGTCCGCATCCGGGACGCGTTGCTCGCCGCGAAGTGGCGCATCTTCCGGTCCATCTCCGGCATCGCGGCGCTGTAGGCGGGGGCTTCCGCGGCGAGGCTCTGCACGATCTCGCGCAGCTCCGGGTCGGAGCCCGCGTACGCCTCCACCCTGCGGCGGACGCTCGCCAGGCGGTCCGCCGACTCCTGGTAGCGACCCTGGCGGTTGAGCATCACCGCCTCCTGGCGGGCGCGCTCGGCAAAGAGCCGAGCGACGACCCGATCCACCTCGCGGTCCCGCGGCTGGACGTCGTTCGCGGCGTCATCTGCGTACGTCCAGGCGAGCGTCACCGGCGCCGCTGCGGGCTGAGCCGCCTCGAACGCGTCGTCCCGGTCGGTGACACGGACGACGACGCCCGCCTCGCGGCCGATCTCGCCGAAGTCGAACGTCATCCGCAGCACGATCGAGAGCACCTGCCCCGACAGCATGTCGCCCAGGAAGACCCGCGCACGTCCCGGGCTCTGTTCCACGCGGAACGGGGAGAGCGGCTCGAGACGCACCGATTCCGGCAGCGTGAGCTCCAGGACGACCTCCCGGGCGACCACCTCCAGGGTCTCCCCTACCTCGCTGGTGATGTGGTCGCGCATCTGCGTCACGTCGCCGATGAAGTAGAAGTGCCCGCCACCGCTGTCGGCCATGTCCTGGAGCAGCGACTCGTCGAAGTCCGTGCCGACGCCGAACGTGCTGGTGGTCACTCCGCGACGACGCAGGTCGTACGCGATCCTGGCGAGCTCGTCCGTGTCAGTCACGCCGCGATTGGCCAGGCCGTCCGTGAGCAGGAGGACGCGGTTGACGCCCTCCGCCACGATGCCCTGGGCCACCTGCTCGCAGCCGCTGAGCCAGCCGGCATGCAGGTCCGTGCTGTTCCGCTCGTTGATCGAACGCAGGCGCTCGGCGGCGATCTGCCGGGCCGCGGCAGTGGCCTGGGTGCCGGATACGACGACGTCCACCCGGTCGTCGTAGGTGACCACGGAGAAGCGGTCCTGCGGGTCCAGGCGGTGGACCGCCTCCAGCACGGCCTGCTTGGCCAGGCTGAGCTTGTTGTGCCCGCCCATCGAGCCGGAACGGTCGAGGACGAACGCGAGGTTCACCGGGGGCCGACGGCGCGCCGGGTCGGCGGCGACCGTGGGGGCAACGACGTCCACGAGCAGGAACCGCGCGCTGCGGCCGTTGGCGCGGATGAGCCGGCGGTCGGGGCGGACCACCAGGCGTGGATCGGTGAGGCGAGCCGGACCGCGGTCCGGAGTCTGGGGCGTGGACATGGAAGGGCCTCCTTCTCGAAACGGTTTCGAGGCCCGGATGGGGCGGGTCTCACGATGGGCAGTCGGACGCCCGGCAGGCGCCCCGACGCCGGGTGGGGAGGGGCCGCGAGCCCCGCGCATTCGGCTATTGCTCCTCGCCGAACAGCTCCCGGGCGATCCGGGTCAGCTGGTCGACTCGCTTGTTGGCGGCGCGGTCCAGGGGCCGGCGGACATGCAGCTCCACGTCCGGGCTGAGGACCAGACGCTCCCACGTGCTGCGATCGCCGGCGGCGGACCGGGACGACGACTCTGGCGGCGGCGCCGGGACAGGCTTGTCCGCGGGGGCCCCATTGTGCTCGCCGGCCTGGGGGTCAATGAAGAAGCCGGCAGGGGGCTCACCCGTGGGAGCCTTCAGCGCATGCAGGGCCGCAGCGCCCGGGATCGCCCGGACGGGCACGGGTGTCGCGACGGCGTAGGCTGCCCCGCTCTCGGCCACCCGTTCGTGGGTCCGCGGCGAGACCCCTGACCTCGCCATCAGCGCCCGGACGTAGGAGAGCGTGTCCTTGCCGGACTGTGAAGGCTCCGGGGCGACGCTGTCGGTGGCGTCCAGGATGGCCCGGACCTCCTCGTCCCCCAACCGCTCCAGGCGGCTCCGGATCTCGGCCAGCGGCAGGTGCTCCCGCTGGAGGCGCTTGATCAGCCGCAGCCGCGCGAGGTGACCCTCGCCATAGCGCGTCGCGGGGCCGGCCGCCTCCGGAGAAGGCAGCAGGCCCTGGGCCACGTAGTAGCGGATCGTGCGCGTGGTCACATCCGCAAGGCGGGCGAGGTCTGCGAGGCTGTAGGCATCGTCGGGCATGGGCAGATTGTGACACTGCTACGTGCCAATGTCAAGATCATCCCTCCGTGCCGCGCTGGCTCGTCTCGATAGCCCCAACGTCGGGGTACCGTATTCGCACCGTATCTGTCACCCTTCGGGCATGCGTCCGATCCTCGCCGCCCTGCTGCTCGCCGCGGCGCTGGCCGTCCCCGCCATCGCGCCCCAGGCCGTCGCCGCCGCGGAGCCGAACTTCCCGGCCTCGATGAGCGGCTACCACAACTGGCCCGAGCTGGTCGGCGAGATCATGCAGGCCCAGAAGGACCACCCGGACATCGTCTCGGTCTTCTCGATCGGCAAGAGCTACCAGGGTCGCGACATCTGGGTCGCCAAGATCAGCGACAACGTGGCCACGGACGAGGCGGAGCCCGAGGTCCTGATCGACGCACTCCACCACGCCCGGGAGCATCTCTCCACGGAGCAGGCCCTGGCCGTCCTGCGCTGGCTGACGGACGGGTACGGGTCGAACGCGACGGTCACGCGACTCGTGAACTCGCGAGAGGTCTTCATCATCTTCGCGCTGAACCCGGACGGTCTCCGGTACGACCTGACCGGCTCCCCGTTCCGGCTGTGGCGCAAGAATCGCCAGCCGAACGCCGGGACGACGGCGGTCGGCACGGACCTGAACCGCAACTACGGGTACCACTTCGGGTGCTGCCGCGGCTCCTCGGGCAAGCCGTCCTCCATCATCTATCGCGGGCCGAAGGCGTTCTCGGCCCCCGAGACGCAGGCGCTCCGCGACTTCGTGAACAGTCGCGTGGTGAACGGCGTGCAGCAGATCCGGACGCACATCACCCTGCACACGAACGGCAAGCTCGTGCTGTGGCCGTACGGCTACACGAAGACCAACGTCCCGTGGGACATGACCCATCGCGACCACGCCACGTTCGTCGCCCTGGCGCGGGCGATGGCCGCGCGCAACGGCTACAAGGCGGAGCAGTCCTCGGACCTGTACGTCACCGACGGCGACGAGATCGACTGGCTGTACGGGCGCCACCGGATCTTCTCGTTCACGTTCGAGCTGTACCCCGCCGAGACACCGACCGTCCTGGGTGACCACTACCCCGACGACTCCCACATCCATGCGGCCACGGAGCGCAACAGGTCGGCGATCCTCTACCTCATCGACCGGGCCGCCTGCCCGGTCGCGGTCCTCGGCGCGATCTACAGGCGGGCGGACTGCGGGCCGATGTTCGACGACATGGAGATCAACCGGGCCTGGACGGTGAACGCGGCCGGCACGGACACGGCCACGGCCGGAGCCTGGATGCTGGGCGACCCTGCCGCCACGAGCTCCGCCGGGCCCAAGCAGCTCGGGACGACCGTCTCGGGCGTGCGTGCCCTGGTGACGGACGGCGTCGCAGGCGCCGGCGCGAACGCGCGGGACGTGGACGGCGGTACCACCACGATCCGGAGCCGGCCGGTGGCGCTTCCCGCCGCGACGGCGCTCGGTCCGATGACCTTCCGGTACTACCTGGCGCACGGCGCGAACTCCGGGCCGGAAGACTCCTTCCGGGTGTTCGTGGAGACGGCGGACGGCACCCAGACCCAGGTGTTCGAGGAGAAGGGCGCTGCCGTGGACGACGACGCCTCCTGGGGATACGCCACCGTCTCGCTCGCACCGTGGGCAGGCCAGACGATCAGGCTGGTGTTCGCGGCCACGGACGGCGGCCCGGACAGCCTGGTCGAAGCGGCCGTGGACGACGTCCGGATCCGCCTCCCGTAGTCGCGTCGTGTCCGGCCGCCGGGGCGGCGTCGTGTAGCCTCGTGTCGGGGGCACGGAGCGGCCAGCAATCGGTCACGGAGGCGGCATGGGCGACATCGGCGCGCTGCGCGGGGTCTGGAACATCGTCCCGACGCCGTTCGCTCCCAACGGGACGGTGGACGACGCCTCGATCCCCGGGCTGGTCACGTTCGTGCGGTCCACCGGCGTGGACGGCATGACGATCCTGGGGGTCCTGGGCGAGGCCGGACGCCTGGGCGACGCGGAGCGCTCGCTGGTCATGCAGACCGCGCTGGAGGCGGCCGGCGGGGCGATCCCGATCTGCGTCGGGGTGTCGCACCCGTCGACCGATCGCGTGATCGCGTTCGCCCGGGAGGCCGAAGCCGTCGGTGCCCACTCCGTCATGCTGGCCCCGCCGCCGCTCGCCCGGGCCACCGACGTCGCGCTGCGCCGCCACTATCTCGCGGTCGCCGAGGCCATCTCGATCCCGATCGTCGTCCAGGACCACCCCGCCAGCTCTGGCGTCCAGATGACCTCGGACTTCCTCCTGGCGCTCGCGGCCGAGGCGCCGCAGTGTCGCGCCATCAAGCTGGAGGAGGAGCCGACGCCGCCGAAGGCCGGGCGCCTCACCTCGGGCTCGGCGGAGGTGCTGGTGCTGGGTGGTCTCGGCGGCGCGATGCTGATCGAGGAGCTGGGGCGAGGGACGCACGGCACGATGACGGGCTTCGGGTTCCCCGAGGTGCTGGTGGCGGTGGTCCGGCGATGGTTCGCGGGCGACCGCGATGGCGCCGCGTCGGTCTTCGACCGCTACGCCACGCTCATCCGGTTCGAGAACCAGGCGCTGCTCAACCTGCCGATCCGCAAGCTGGTCTACCAGCGTCGCGGGGCGATCGCGCACGCAACGGTCCGGGCGCCGGGCGTCGGGCCGGATCCCGGGACCGTGGCGGACCTGGATGCCGTGCTGCGGCGGACGGGCCTTGACCGGCACCTGGCCGCCGGGTCCGTGCTGCCTGAGCTCCTGGACCGTGTACCAGGCGGGATCTGACCGCGGCCGGCCGCCGCGACCATCCGCCCGGCCGGCCGCCGGAAGCCGCGTCCTCCTGGCCGCCGGCGCTACGGCAGGGCGCGGATCATGCCCCCATCCACCGGGACGATCGCCCCGGTGACGAACGAGGCGGCGGGCGACAGCAGGAACGCCCCAACCCGCCCGATCTCGGCCACGTCCCCGTAGCGGCCAAGCGGGATCGTCGCCCGGGTCCTGCGGGCGATCTCCTCCGGGGTGACGCCGGCGGCCTCCGCCCGCCTGCCGTCGAGGTACGTGATCCGCTCCGTCGCGATACGCCCGGGGGCGAGCCCGTTGATCCGGATGGGGGCGATCTCCGCCGTCAGCGTCTTGACGAGGCCCGCTAGCCCCGGGCGCAGGACGTTGGACGTCGTGAGCGCCGGGATCGGCTCGCGCACCGACGACGAGAGGACGATGAGGATCGCGGGGTCAACGCCGGCGCGCAGGTGCGGGAGGGACGCCCGGATCAGGCGCAGCGTGGACTGGAGCGTGCCGGCGATCGCCGCCTCCCACTCCGCCTCGCCGAGCGTCTCGAACGTGCCGCCCGGAGGCCCCCCGGTGTTGACGACGACGAGGTCCAGGCCACCCAGCGCGGCGACCGCCTCCTCGACCGCGCCGCGCGGACCGTCCGGCGCCGAGAGATCCGCCACGACCGCCACGCCGCCGAGGCGCGCGGCCTCCGCCTCGATCCGCTCACGCGTCCGTCCCACGAGCGCCACACGGGCACCCTCGCTCGCGAGGACCGCGGCGATCCCGCCGCCGATCCCCGATCCTCCGCCGCCGACGAGTGCCCGCCGGCCGTGCAGTCCCAGGTCCATCGTTGCCTCCGATCCGGTGAGCGGTCAGGGTAGCCCGCCACCGGTCGCTCGCGCTCCGGTACGCTCAACCGGACGACGCCGGAGCGTCGCATGGATCGGAGGATCGCAGCACGTGCAGAATGGAGCCATCCTCGGCGTCGAGCTGTTCGTCGTCCTCCTGGCCGTCGCCGTGGGCGTGTCCCTGCTGACCCGACGGGTTCCCATCCCCTACTCCGTCGCCCTGGTGCTTGCAGGCCTCGCCATCGCCGTCGTGGGTCCGCTGTCCGACCTGCAGCTGCCGCCCGACGTGATCCTGGCCGTGCTGATTCCCGGGCTCGTGTTCGAGGCCGCGTACAAGATCGATCTCGACGAGCTCCGCCGCACCTTTCCATCGGTCGCCGTGCTGGCGATCCCCGGAGTGGTCGTGACGGCCGCGGTCGTTGCCGTCGTCGTCTCGAAGACCACCGGCCTCGACATCGGGTACGCCTTCCTGCTCGGGGCGATCGTCTGCGCAACGGATCCGGTAGCGGTGGTGGCAATCTTCAAGCGCCTGCGCACGCCGAGCGATCTGTCGACGGTCGTGGAAGCCGAGAGCCTGCTCAACGACGGGACCGGCGTCGTCATGTTCTCGATCGCCCTCGCCGCGATCGCCGCGCCGGTCAGCCTGGGCGAGGCTCTGTTCTCGTTCGTCGCGACGGTGATCCTGAGTGGGATCCTCGGCGTCGTCGCCGGCATGGTGGCGGTGCGCCTGATGCGGCTGGCCGGCGACCCGCTGGTGGAGGTCATGGTGTCGGTGGTCGCCGCCTACGGCATCTATCTCCTGGCGGGCATCTCGCACGAATCGGGCATCATCGCAACCGTGACCGCCGGGATTGTCATCGGCAACCCAGGCCCGCGGCACGCCCTGAGCGAGCGCACGACCCAGGCGCTGGATCTCGTCTGGGAGTTCGTCGCCTTCCTGCTGACGGCCCTGACGTTCCTGTTGGTGGGCGTGGTCATCACGCCGGGAAGCCTCCTCGCGGCGACCCCGGTCATCGTCGCTGGGTTCATCGCCATCACGATTGCCCGCGCGCTCGTCGTCTACGGCGTGATCGGCGGCGGGCAAAGGCTGTTCGGAGGGCTCCTCGGGCACCAGCTCCCTCTCGGCTACCTGCACGTGATGTTCTGGGCCGGTCTGCGAGGAGCGATCGCAGTTGCGCTGGTCCTGTCGCTGCCCGCCGATCTGCCCAACCGGGAACTGATCGCGGGAGGCGTCTACGGCATCGTGCTTCTCACTCTCCTTCTGCAGGGGACCACCGCCGGCCGGGTGGTCCGCAGGTCCGGCGTGGCAGCGACCGAGAACGCCGCGTAGGCGACGCCCGAACCCGTCAGCCCTGCCCCGCCACGCGTCTGCGGCGACGCGCGACGAACGAGAACCGAACCCCAACCCGCCCGCGCCAGACCGCACCCAGCCCGAACAGGGCGCAACGCGTTCGCAACCGGGCGTGACCAAATCGGCCCCGGCGCGACCCATCGGTACGCGCTGACCATCCAGCGCCAGGCCGCCAACCTCCGCCCATCACGCGCCGGCCCAGCCCCGGGCCGGCACACAGGGAGGTGGATCGCGCGATGCGCTTCGGACGAAGATTCCTCTTCGGCGGCATGGCGGCCGCCCTGCTCCTGGCGGCGGTGCCAGGAGTCGCCGCGGCGGCGGACGCCGGCACCATCGACACCGGCGACACGGCCTGGCTCCTCATGGCGACCGCGCTGGTCATGGTGATGCTGCCGGGCCTCGCGCTGTTCTACGGCGGCCTGGTGCGCCGCAAGAACGTCCTGTCGACGATCATGCACAGCTTCTTCGGCCTCGCCCTGGTCAGCATCGTGTGGGTCGTGGTCGGCTTCTCGCTCGCGTTCGGCAAGGACATCGGGGGGCTCGGCCTGATCGGCAACCCGCTCGACTACGTGGGCTTCATCTCCGTGGGCCTCACGCCCAACCCGGTGTACGGCCCGACCATCCCGTTCATCCTGTTCGCCGCGTTCCAGCTGATGTTCGCGGCCATCACCCCGGCCCTGATCACGGGCGCCTTCGCCGAGCGCAAGCGGTTCGGCGCGTTCGTGCTGTTCACGATCCTGTGGTCGGTTCTCGTCTACTCCCCCGTCGCCCACTGGGTCTGGGCGACCGACGGCTGGCTGTACAAGCTCGGCGCCCTCGACTTCGCCGGCGGCACCGTCGTCCACGCCACGTCGGGCGTGTCGGCCCTCCTCGTGGCGATCATGATCGGACGCCGGGTGACCAACGGCGACGGCATGGAGCCGCACGACATCCCCATGACCGTCCTGGGCGCGGGCCTCCTGTGGTTCGGCTGGTTCGGCTTCAACGCCGGCTCCGCGCTCGGCTCCAATGGCCTCGCCGCGAACGCCCTCCTTGTCACCAACACCGCGGCTGCCGCGGCGACTGTCACGTGGGTGATGGCCAGCTACTTCCACAAGGGCAAGGTCAGCGTCGTGGGCGCCGCGGCGGGTGCGGTCGCCGGCCTGGTGGCGATCACCCCGGCATCCGGCTTCGTCACGGCCGGCGGCGCGCTCGCCATCGGCCTCACGGCCGGCGGGCTGTGCTACAGCGCGACGCTGCTCCGGGAGCGAATCCACGTCGACGACGCCCTCGACGTGTTCGCGGTCCACGGCGTCGGTGGCATGTTCGGCGCGATCGCGACCGGCATCTTCGCGACCACCGCGATCAACGCGGCCGGAGCCGGCCTCATCGACGGCAACCCCGCACAGGTCCTGATCCAGATCGTGGCCGTCGGCGCGACGATCACCTACGCGGTGGGCGCGACGTTCCTGATCGTCAAGCTCGTCGACTTCCTCCTGGGGATGCGCGTCGGGGCGCACGAGGAGGAGATGGGCCTCGACCTCTCCGTCCACGGCGAGGTGGCCTACCAGGTCTGACGGCACCCATACCGCGGGCTGCAGGCCGGGCAACCGGGGGGCCCTGCAGCCCGCCACCCAACTGCAACCGGCTCGTTGCCGCGCCGCTGTCGTCGCACGGGCGGGCCCGGAGCAGGATCGTCGCTCGGGGAAGGGTCCTTCCCATCCCGACATTCCCAACGGATCCCGTCCCGGTCCGCTCGTCCCTCCGGCCACCGCCGGTCCCTCCCCCGGCCGCCCTGCCGGGCCAGCCTCGAACGGAGGACACGATCATGACGTTCCCCGCCTTCAACGCCGACGGCCTCTCCGGTAGCACGGAGACCGCGGGAGGGCCCGTGACCTGCTCGACGTGCGGATGCCGCCTGGAGCACGCGGCCGACCTCAACGGGTGGCTCCACTTCTCGCCGATGGCCGGGCGCGATGCCCGCGGCTGCATCGTCAGCTGCGCCGACGAGGTGCACGACGCACGGGGCCACGCCCTCTCCCGCTGAGCACCCAACGGGCGGCGACGCCCACCACAACGACACGACCTCGGGCACGCCCCCGGGGTCGTTTCGATTCCGGGCCGATCGATTCGGGCAGGATCCTCGGGCAGCCCCGGTGCTCCGGGGCCTCGCTCAGGCGGGCTCGTCCGCCTCGATCCGGTAGCCGACGGAGCGGACTGCGACGATGCGCGGCCCTCCCACGGCCTCGAGCTTCGAGCGCAGCCGCGCGAGGTGGGGCTTCAGCCACAACAGGTCGGGGTCCGGCTCCGCGGGCCAGCCGGCGCGGGCCAGGCGGTGGTGCGCCACGAGGTCGCCGCCCGCGCGCACGAGCGCCTCCAGCAGCCGGAACTCCGTGGGCGTGAGGCTCAGGCTGGTGGCGCCGACCCTCGCTTCGTGACGCGCGGGCTCCAGGGTCAGCGAGCCTGCGGTCAGGACGCCCTGGGCCCCCTCACCGGCCCCGCCGCCCCTCCCGGTCCCGGCGAGGTCCACCCTGCGCATGACCGCGGTGATCCGGGCGAGCAGCTCCTGCTTGCCGAACGGCTTGACCAGGTAGTCGTCAGCGCCGATGCCCAGGGCCCTGACCTTGGCCGCCTCCGCGCTCTCGCCCGAGACGACGAGCACCGGGACGTTCCCCGAGGCGCGGAGCTGCCCGATCACCGTGAACCCGTCGGGGCCCGGCATCGCGAGATCGAGCAGGACGAGATCCGGGCGCTCCTCGCGGAAGCGCTTGACGGCCGTCAGCCCGTCGTACGCGGTGATGACCTGGTGGCCTTCCGTGCCGACCAGGGCAGTGATGGCCCCGACCATCGCAGGGTCGTCGTCCACCACGAGAATCCGCAACGGTCGCGTTCCGATCAACTCGTCCTACCTCTCTCTTTGCTTCTGGTCAGACGGCGACGGCCGCGGGGAGGGCGAGCACGAACCGCGCCCCTCCCGTGGGTGCGGGTTCGCACCAGAGTCGCCCGCCCATCGATTCGGCCAGCCGTCGCGCCGCGTAGAGCCCGATGCCGGACCCCCGCGCCGTCTGCGTCTGGCGCCGTGCATAGGGCTCGAAGATCTGCTCGCGCCACTCGGGCGGGATCCCGGGGCCCCCGTCCGTGATCGCCACGTGGACGACGCCCTCGACGAGCGCCCACGCCAGGTCGACCCGGGTTTCGGGCGGGGCGTACTTCACGGCGTTCTCCAGGAGATGCTCGAGGACCTGCCGGAGTCGCGCCGGATCCGCCAGGACGTACAGGCGCCGCGAGCGCGCGATCGCGGCCTTGTGCCGCTGCAGCAACGGTTTCAGCTCCCGCACCACCTCCGTGACCGTCGCCTGCAGGTCGAGGGGAGCCAGCTGCGCCGGCTGGTCCGGCACGACGCGCACGGACTCCAGGATGGAATCCACGAGGCGGTCCAGCCGCTCGATCTGGTCCAGCGTCCCCTGGCGCCACGCGGCGCGGGTCGCACGGCGCTTGGGGTCTCGCGAGGACCGTCCGTCCAGCGACGGCTCCTCCGAGAGCAGGTCCGTGTAGGCGCGGACGACCGCGAGCGGCGTCCTGAGCTCGTGGGTGACGAGGGCGATCAGCTCGGTCCGGCCCTGGTCCAGGGTGCGGAGCTGGGCGACCTGGGCCTCCGCCTCACGCTGCAGCCGGCCCTTCTCCACGATCCCCGCGAGCAGGTCCGCGATTGCCGAGAGCTGGGCGACGTCGGCCTGGCTGAACGCCCGGCGCGTCTCGGTCTGGACGTTGAGGACGCCCACAACCTGGTCCCGCCAGGTCAGCGGGACGGAGAGCATCGCGACGATGAAGCGCCGCTGGTCCAGGCCACGGACCCAGAGGAACCGCGAGTCAGCCGCGATGTCGGGGACCGCGATGGGCTCTCGGGTCGCCGCCACGCGCCCCGTGATTCCCTCCCCGAACGGGACCGTGACTCGCCCGATGTGGTGGCGGTCGAGGCCGGTGGTCGCGGCCAGGGTCAGCTGGAGACCGCTGCGATCGAGCAGGTAGAGCGACGAGACGCCGGCCTGGAGCGCGTCCCGCGTGCCGTCGACGACGGACTCGAGGAGCTCCTCCCACGTGCGGGCGGTCGTCGCCAGCCGGAGGATCTCGTGGAGGAACCTCAGCTGCGCGACCGGGTCGTCGTTCGACGGCGCGACGGGAGGAAGGCTCTCCGCGGGGCTTTCGGAGGGACTGTCGGCGGGTCGCTGTGCGTCGGTCCCGGGGGCGTCCGCGAGCGGCGCCTGCGGGCCGGGGTGCAGGGCGTTCGGCTCGCCATCCTCTGCCGGTGTCGGGATCACCGCGCAAGCCTAGACGGCGCCGCTACCTTCGTCGGTTGCGATGGGGTACCGGGACGGTGCCCTTGCAGTCGAACCGTAACCCGCGGTGGCTGGCGACGCGTTCGCGGACCCTCCATCATCTCCCGCATGGCTTCCCGCGCCCCGCGTTCCACCCGATCCTCCTCTCCTGGCGCCCAAGCATCGGCGGCGACCCGGCGGCGCCCGGACGAGCGGTTCCCCGCCGTCGCCGCGGAGCCTGCGGGACCCGGTATCGGCCGCGCCCGGGATCCCATCGCCCGGGAGGTCCGCCTGCTCGGAGCGCTCCTCGGGCAGGTGATCGCCGAGCAGGGTGGGCCGGAGCTGTTCGAGCTCGTGGAACGGGTCCGCCGTCGCACGCTCGCGATGCGCCGCGGGGATCCCGGCGCGTTCAGGGAGCGGGATCTCGAGCGCGAGGGCCTGACAGCTGAGATCGCGGCCCTGGACCTCGGGCAGGCCGCCGCCGTCGCCAAGGCGTTCACGCTCTACTTCCAGCTGGTCAACCTCGCAGAGGAGCGGGAACGGATCCGGGTGCTCCGCACCCGCGCCCGAAGCGCCCGTGACGGGGCGATCGACGACTCCATCGGCGAGGCCGTCAACCTGCTCGCCGCCACCCGCGACGCCGCCGGCGTCCAGGCCATCCTGGAACGGGTGATCGTCCACTCCGTGCTCACGGCCCATCCCACCGAGGCGCGGCGCCGGACGCTGCTCGTGGCGCTGCGCCGGATCCGGCGGCTGCTCGACTCGCTGGACGCGCCGCTCACGACGCCCAACGAGGACGCGGACCTGCGGCGCCTGATCCGCGAGGAGATCTCCCTGCTCTGGCACACGGGAGACCTGCGCACCGTGGCCCCGACGCCGCTGGACGAGGTGCGGTCCGCGCTGGCGATCTTCGACGAGACCCTGTTCACCGTCGTGCCCCGGTTCCAGCGGGCCGTCGACCGCGCGCTGGACGCCGCGGACGATGCCGGGCGGGCGGGCGACACACCCCCGGAGCCGGCCTACGCCGGGGACAGCGGACGGACCGGGACGCGTGCGGCGATGGCGCCGGCGCTCCTGCGGTTCGGGTCCTGGATCGGTGCGGACCGGGACGGACACCCGGGCGTGACATCGGACGTGACCCTCCAGGCCGCGCGGCTACAGGCCGAGCACCTGCTCCGCGGCTACGAGGCCGTGGCGTCGCGCCTGATGCAGACCGTGGCGGCCAGGGTCCCGGCGGAGCGCCTCGATCGCGCCCTCGGCAGCCGACTCGCCCGCGACGCGGAAGAGCTCCCGGAAACCATGCGCCACCTCCGGAACCGTTTCCCCGAGGAACCCTACCGGCAGCGGCTGGGCGCCATTGCCGAACGGCTGCGCCGCACGCGGGCGACGCTCACCGGCGAGACGGCCCCGCGGACAGGTGGCTATGCCGACGCGGCGGCACTGGACGCGGAGCTCGTCGTGATCCAGGACGCGCTCGCGGCGGACGGGCTGGCGCGCGTCGCCTTCGGCGAGCTCACCGACCTTCGCTGGCAGGTGGCGACATTCGGGTTTCACCTCGCCTCGCTCGAGGTCCGCCAGCACGCGGAGGTCCATCGGGCCGCGGTCGAGGCGCTGCGCCGCGGGTCCGGCCCGGACACCGAGGTCGCGCCGGGCGTCGCGCTCGGCGAGGTGCTGGCCACGTTCCGTTCCGTCGCGCGCCTCCAGGCGCGGCACGGCGTCGAGGCCTGCCGGCGGTATGTCATCTCGTTCACCACGGGTCCCCAGGACGTGACGACCGTGCTCGACCTCGCACGGCTGGCCGCCGGGCCGGAGCCGTTCGGGACGCCCGCGCCCGTCCTCGCAGACCTGCCGCCGGCGATCCCGCACCTTGACGTCGTGCCGCTGCTCGAGTCCGCCGAGGCGCTCGACGGGGCCGGCCCCATGCTGGATGCGCTGCTGTCGGACCCCGCATACCGGGCGCATCTCCGCGAGCGGGGCGATGCCCAGGAGGTGATGCTCGGCTATTCGGACTCGTCCAAGGAGAGCGGGTTCCTGGCGGCCAACTGGCTCCTCTTCCGGGCGCAGGAAGCGCTCGTGGCCACCGCACGGCGGCACGGCGTGACGCTCACGCTGTTCCACGGGAGGGGCGGGGCGATCGGGCGGGGCGGCGGGCCCGCGAACCGCGCGATCCTGGCCCAGGCCCCGGGCTCCGTGAACGGGCGCCTCAAGTTCACGGAGCAGGGCGAGGTCATCGCCGCCCACTACGCGGACCCGACGATCGCGCAGCGGCACCTCGAGCAGGTCACGGCCGCCACGCTGCTCGCCTCCACCCCGGAGCACGAGACCGAGGTGGCCGTGGCCGCGGCAGCCGGCGCGGCAACGATGGCGGAGCTCACCGCGATCTCGCGGACCGCCTATCGCTCGCTGGTGGAGCGGCCCGCGTTCGGCGCATTCTTCCGCGCAGCCACGCCCATCGACCTGATCGCCGGGCTCGGTCTCGGTTCCCGGCCGGCCTCGCGTCCGGGTGCCGGGAAGGCGGCGACGCCAGAGCCGGATTCGACCGCCATGATGGAAACTAGCCCCGGCGGGGACATCGCATCGCTGCGGGCGATCCCGTGGGTCTTCGCCTGGTCGCAGGCCCGCGCGAACCTGCCGGGCTGGTACGGGCTGGGAACGGCGCTCGAGGCCCTGGCCGACCGGGGCGGGCGCGAGGTCGTGGAGCACCTGTCCGGCCTCTACCGGAGCTGGCCCTTCTTCGCCTCGGTCATCGACAACGCGGAGCTGTCGCTCGCGAAGGCGGACCTCGCAACGTTCAGGCAGTACGCGGATCTCGCCGGCGGCGCCGAAGCGACCGCGATTCGCGGGATGATCGACGCGGAGTACTCGCGTTCGGTCAGGATGCTCCTGCTGGTGACGGGCCAGGACCGGCTGCTGGCGGGGCACCCCAGGCTCGCCCGATCGATCGAGCTGCGGAACCCGTACATCGACGCGCTGTCGGCCGTCCAGGTGGAGCTGCTCGGGCGCCTCCGCGACCCTGTGCTCGACCCGCGTGACGCGGCCGCCATCCGGGCCGTCATCGGTGCGACCATCAACGGGATCGCCGCGGGCCTCCAGAACACCGGCTAGCGCGAGCGGGCCAGAGCTCACGGAGGGCACGATGCGCGAGATCCGGGCGGCGGTGATCGAACGGGCCGGCATGCCGGTGTCCATCGAGACGCTCTCCCTCGCAGACCCGGGCCCCGGCGAGGTCCTCGTCCGGATGACCTCGGCCGGCGTCTGCCACTCCGACCTCCACGTGCGCGACGGACACTGGGTGCGCCCGGGACCCATCGTCATGGGCCACGAGGGTGCGGGCGTCATTGAGGCCGTCGGACCCGGGCTGGATCCGTCGGTCGTCGGGCGGCCGGCGGCGCTGTCCTGGTATGCCCCGTGCCTGCGCTGCCGCGAGTGCCAGCGAGGCCGCCAGTGGCTCTGCTCGGGCTCTCCGTCCCTGCGCCACGCGCAGGCCGACGGCACCACCCGCCTCGCCCGGCCCGACGGATCGCCCGTGCTCGCCTACCTCTCGATCGGGACGATGGCCTCCGCCCAGGTCGTGCCCGCGACCGCGGTGGTGCCGATGCCCGACGGTGTGCCGCCTGAGGTCGCGGCGCTCATCGGGTGCTGTGTCTCGACCGGGGTCGGGGCGGTGGTGAAGACCGCCGATGTCCCCGCCGGGTCGACCGTCGCCGTCCTCGGGCTGGGCGGCGTGGGGCTCTCGTGCGTGATGGGCGCGGTGCTGGCGGGCGCGGCGAGGATCATCGCCGTGGACGTCAGCCGGACGAAGATCGACCTCGCCGGCGGGCTCGGCGCCACGCACTGGGTCCAGGCAGACCCGTCCAACCCCGCGGCCACGGTGGAGGGGATCCGGAACGCGGCGGGCCCAGGTGGCCCGGACTTCGTGTTCGAGGCGATCGGCCTCCCGGCCACGATCTCCCAGGCGATCGCGTCGCTGCCGCCCGGTGGCACGGCGGTCCTGGTCGGGCTGACGCGGTTCGGCCAGGACGCGACGTTCGAGGCATTCCCGTTCGTGGACGGCGGTCGCCGGATCCTCGGCTCGAACTACGGGTCGGCCGTGGCGGCGATCGACTTCCCGCGGTACGCGGAGGCGTACCTGGCCGGCCGACTCCCGATCGATCGGCTGATCGACCGCCGTCTTCCGCTGGACGACCTCGAGG
>Ga0302254_10000075_pt1 | contig 17935 bp, 17 predicted proteins | sample I_Fen_E1_4_FD_194573 | JGI IMG/M metagenome (GOLD analysis project Ga0302254, IMG submission 194573) | Peat permafrost microbial communities from Stordalen Mire near Abisko, Sweden - I_Fen_E1_4 | ecosystem: Environmental > Terrestrial > Soil > Wetlands > Permafrost | place: Sweden: Abisko... | reverse complement strand
CACCGACCGCAGACATCACCGGCCTCGTCACCTGGATCCTGACGTTAAAGAAGTAAGCACATACTTCTGTGATAGACAATGCCGGCCGGGGGGTGACCCCGGCCGGTTTCGTTTTGGTGGCCACCGGCAACGGTCGAATCGGCAGCCTTTGACCGAAGCGGGCCGACGCCGGTAGAATCAGCCCGGTTCGTGCAGGAGAGAGCGATGCGCGCGGAAAACAACTGCGCAAATTCGCCGCCGAAGGCGTATTCCCGAAATCGCTCAGGTACCGAGGACTGCACGCAACGCAACGCCGATCTGGAGAGCGGCCGCGGGGGAGGACCGGCAAATCGCCGCGCCACCCTTACCGGTCCACCGAAGGGGCACCGGGTGCTGGAACGGGCGTAACGTTCCGCCACCCCAAATCTCTCAGGTAAAGAGGACAGACGGGGCGAAGTGGCAGTATCGCTTCACCCTATTGTCGTCCCTTGCCGGAGAATTCCACGTGCTCAAAGAAACCCCGCTCAACGCCACCCACCGCGCCGCGGGCGCGCGCATGGTCGACTTCGGCGGCTGGGACATGCCGGTCAACTACGGTTCGCAGATCGACGAGCACCATGCGGTGCGGCGCGACGCGGGCATGTTCGATGTGTCGCACATGCGCGCCGTCGACTTAGCCGGCGCGGGCGCGCGCGACTTCCTGCGGCGGGCGCTCGCCAACAACGTCGACAAGCTCAAGGAACCGGGCAAGGCGCTCTACTCGTGCCTGCTCGCCCCGGACGGCGGCGTCCTCGACGACCTGATTGTTTACTTCCTGCGCGAAGACTACTTCCGCATCGTCGTCAACGCCGGAACGGCCGACAAGGACATCGCGTGGTTTCGCCGTCTCATCGGTGAACACGCGCCGCACCTGACGCTGACGCCGCGCGCGGAACTGGCGATGATCGCCGTGCAGGGTCCGAATGCGCGCGCCAGGGTCTGGCAGGCGCTGCCCGGCAGCGAAGCCGCGAGCGCGGCGCTGAAACCTTTCATGGGAGCGCCGTACCGGGATGGCGGCGGCGAGGTCTTCATCGCCCGCACCGGCTACACCGGCGAAGACGGATTCGAGCTGATGGTGCCGGCGGCACGCGCTGAAGCAACGTGGCGCGCCCTCGTCGAGGCCGGCGTCAAGCCGTGCGGTCTCGGCGCGCGCGACACGCTGAGGCTCGAGGCCGGCATGAATCTCTACGGGCAGGACATGGATGAGTCCGTGTCCCCGCTCGTCTCGGGCCTGGCCTGGACGGTGGATCTCGCGAGCCCGCGCGATTTCGTCGGCAAGGCCGCGCTGCAGGCGAATGCGCCTGCGCAGCAGCTGACCGGATTGCTGCTGCAGGATGCCGGCGGCGTGCTTCGTGCTCACCAGAAGGTGCACACCGAGCACGGGGACGGCGAAATCACCAGCGGCACGTTCAGCCCGACGCTGGGCAAGTCCATCGCGCTGGCCCGGCTCCCCAGGGGCGTGGCGCAGGGCGACATCGTCCACGTCGCCGTGCGCGACAAGCAACTCGCTGCGCGCGTCGTCAAGCCGCCGTTCGCGCGCAACGGCAAAGCCCTCGTTTCCTGATCACTGGCATACCTCACGGAGAACCCGCATGAACGTACCCGCCAATCTCAAGTACGCCGACAGCCACGAGTGGCTTCGCGCCGAGTCCGACGGCACCGTCACCGTCGGCATCACCGACCACGCGCAGGCTGCGCTGGGCGACCTCGTGTTCGTCGAACTGCCCGCGGTCGGGCGGCAACTGAAGGCAGGCGAAGCCTGCGCGATCGTCGAGTCGGTCAAGGCCGCCAGCGACGTGTATGCGCCGATCGCCGGCGCGGTTGTCGCGGTGAACGATGCGCTGCCCGGCGCGCCCGAGGCGCTCAATGCCGACGCGTACGCTGCCTGGCTGTTTCGCGTGAAGCCGGCAGACGCCGGTGCGCTGGCCGCGATGCTTGATGCGGCGGCCTATGAAAAACTGATCGGCGAAGTCTAGAGGACCGCCCCGGATGAACATGAACGATCCCCTGCCCGGCGCCGCGCCGTCCAGCCTGCGCGCGCTCGAAGACCGCGCAGCTTTCCTGAGCCGGCACATCGGCACCACCGATCGCGACCAGGCTTCGATGCTGGCCACGCTGGGCTTCGCGACGCGCGGCGCGCTGATCGACGCCATCGTCCCGAAGGCGATACGCGAACAGGCGCCGATGAAGCTCGCCGCACCGGTGCCGGAGGCCGAGGCGCTGGCCAGGCTGCGCGCGATCGCCGGCCAGAACAAGGTGCTGAAGTCGTTCATCGGGCAGGGCTACTACGGCACGCACACCCCCGGCGTGATACTGCGCAACATCCTCGAGAACCCGGCCTGGTACACGGCGTACACGCCCTACCAGCCGGAAATCTCGCAGGGGCGGCTCGAGGCGCTGGTCAACTTCCAGACGATGGTGTGCGACCTGACGGGCATGGCGATCGCCAACGCGTCGATGCTGGACGAGGCGACGGCCGCGGCCGAGGCGATGGCGCTGAGTTTTCGCGTGGGCAGGAGCGGCAGCAAGCGCTTCTTCGTCGCAGACGATGTGTTCGCGCAGACGCTGGATGTCGTGCGCACGCGCGCCGGTCCGCTGGGCATCGAAGTCGTCGTCGGCCCCGCGGTCGATGCACCCGCGAGCGGGGCGTTCGCCGTCCTGCTGCAATGTCCGGGCGCGTCGGGCGAAGTGCGCGATGGCCGCGCGCTGGCCGCCGCCGTGCATGCGCAGGGCGGCCTGGTGATCGTGGCCGCGGACATCCTCGCGCTGACGCTGCTCGCGCCGCCCGGTGAGTGGGGCGCCGACGTCGTCGTCGGTTCCACGCAACGCTTCGGCGTGCCGATGGGCTATGGCGGGCCGCACGCCGGCTTCTTCGCGACGCGCGACGAGTTCAAGCGTTCGATGCCGGGGCGCCTGGTCGGCGTCACCGTCGACGCGAACGGCAACTCGGCCTACCGGCTGGCGCTGCAGACGCGCGAACAGCACATCCGTCGCGAGAAGGCGACGTCGAACATCTGCACGGCGCAGGTGCTGCTGGCCGTCATCGCCGGCATGTATGCCGTCTACCACGGCCCCGAGGGACTGACGACGATCGCTCGGCGCGTGCACCGGATGGCCGCGATCCTGAAGGAAGGGCTGGAGCGCCTGGGCTTCACGGTACCGACGCAGGCGTTCTTCGACACGATCACCGTGGCGACGGGGCGCAAGTCCGCGGACATCCTGGCCGGCGGCGTCGCATACGGCTTCAACTTCCGCAAGGTCGACGACCGCACGCTCGGGATATCGCTCGACGAGACGACCACGCGCGACGACATCGCGCGCATCTGGGACGTCTTCGCGTTCGACGATGCACCGTTCACCGTCGCCGATCACGACGCCGCGGTGTCCGACGCGTTTCCGGCGGCGCTCGCGCGCACCACGCCATTCCTGACCCACCCGGTCTTCCATCGCCATCGCTCGGAAACCGAGATGCTGCGGTACCTGCGGCGGCTGGCCGACCTGGACTTGGCACTCGACCGCTCGATGATCCCGCTGGGCTCGTGCACGATGAAGCTCAATGCGACCTCCGAGATGATCCCGGTGACCTGGCCCGAGTTCGGCGCGCTGCATCCGTTCGCGCCGGCCACCCAGGCAGCCGGCTATCACCGGATGATTCACGAGCTCGAGGCGATGATGTGCGCGGCCACTGGCTACGACGCCGTGTCGCTGCAGCCCAACGCCGGATCGCAGGGCGAATACGCCGGGCTGCTGATGATCGCGGCCTATCACGCGAGCCGCGGCGAGCCACATCGCAACGTGTGCCTGATCCCGGCTTCTGCGCACGGCACCAATCCCGCGTCGGCGCAGATGGCCGGCATGCAGGTGGTGGTCGTCGCCTGCGATGCCGAAGGCAACGTCGACATGGCGGAGCTGGAGGCGAAGGCAGAGGCACATGCGCGCAATCTCGCCGCGATCATGATCACGTATCCGTCGACGCACGGCGTGTTCGAGGCCGGCATCAGGCGGATCTGTGAAATCATCCACACGCGCGGCGGGCAGGTGTACGTCGACGGCGCGAACCTCAATGCGCTGGTGGGGCTGGCGGCGCCCGGGCATTTCGGCGCGGATGTCTCGCACTTGAACCTGCACAAAACGTTTTGCATTCCGCACGGCGGCGGCGGCCCGGGCGTCGGTCCGGTGGCGGTGAAGGCGCATCTCGCGCCGTTCCTGCCCGGGCATCGCGACATGCCGGAAGGTGAGCGCGCGCCGCGCGCGATCGGCCCCGTTGCCGCCGCGCCCTACGGCAGCGCATCGATCCTGCCCATCTCCTGGATGTACGTGACGATGATGGGCGGCGAGGGATTGAAGGCGGCCAGCGAGAGCGCGATTCTAGCCGCCAACTACATCGCGAAACGATTGGCGCCGCACTATCCGGTGCTGTACACGGGCCCCGGCGGGCTCGTCGCCCACGAGTGCATCCTGGACCTGCGCCCGCTAAAGGCCGCGTCGGGCATCGAGGTCGACGACGTCGCGAAGCGGTTGATGGACTACGGCTTCCACGCGCCGACGATGAGCTTTCCCGTGCCCGGCACACTGATGGTGGAGCCGACGGAGTCCGAGCCGCTGGCCGAACTCGACCGCTTCATCGACGCGATGATCGCGATACGCGCCGAGATCCGCGCCGTCGAGGAAGGCCGCGCGGACCGCACGGACAACGCCTTGAAGCACGCACCGCACACGGCCGCCGCGGTGTCCGCCGACGAGTGGACGCATGCGTATACGCGGCTGTCCGCGGCGTATCCCACCGCGGCGCAGAAGGCGGTCAAGTACTGGCCGCCGGTGGCGCGCGTCGACAACGTGTACGGCGACCGCAATCTCTTCTGCAGCTGCATCCCGCTCGCCGACTGCGAGGTGTCGGAGCCGGCGCCGGCCGCCGCCTGATGCGCATCATCGTCCTAGGCGCCGGAGTCGTCGGCGTCACGGCCGCGTGGTACCTGGCGCAGGACGGCCACGACGTCACGGTGCTCGACCGCCATCCCGGCGCGGCGCTCGAGACGTCGTTCGCGAACGGCGGACAGATCTCGGCGTCGTATGCGGAACCGTGGGCCAACCCGGACGCGCCGCTCAAGATCCTGCAGTGGCTGGGCCGCGACGACGCGCCGCTCTTGTTCCGGCTGCGCGCCGATCCGCAGCAGTGGCGCTGGGGATTGCAGTTCCTCTACGAATGCCTGCCGTCGCGCACCCGTCACAACACCATCCAGTGCCTGAACCTCGCGCTCTATTCGCGCGATTGCCTGAAGGCGCTGCGCGCACAGACCGGCATCGAATACGACCATCTCGAACGCGGCATCCTCTCGTTCTACACCGACCCCAAGGAATTCGCACAGGGCGTGGCCTCGGCGGAATTGATGCGCCAGTTCGGCTGCGACCGCGACGTGAAGACCGTCGCCGAATGCGTCGCGATCGAACCCGCACTCGCGGCATGCCGCAACCAGCTGGCCGGCGGCATCTTCACCGCTTCCGACGAATCCGGCGACGCGCAAGCGTTCACGCAGGAGCTGGCGCGGATGGCAGCCGCGCGTGGCGTCCGGTTTCGCTGGGGCATGGCCATCGAGTCGCTGGCAACGGAAGGCGACGCGCTGACCGGCGTGCGCTGCATCAACGAGCAGCACCGCAAGGAAGTGCTCGCCGCCGACGCCTACGTGATGGCGCTGGGAAGCTACAGCCCGTTCCTGCTGAAGCCGCTCTCCGTGCCGTGCCTCATCTACCCGGCCAAGGGCTATTCGGCGACGATCGCCATCGATGAACATCAGGGCGCGCCGACCGTTTCGCTGACCGATCTCGCGTGGAAGATCGTGTTCACGCGGCTGGGCGACCGCCTGCGGGTCGCCGGCACGGCGGAACTGTCGGGGTACAACAAGGATCTGAATCTCGTTCGCTGCGAAGCGCTGGTCCGGCGGACGTTCGAGCTGTTCCCCGACGCCGGCGAGCGCGACAGCGCGCAATTCTGGACCGGACTGCGCCCCGCCACGCCGTCGAACGTGCCGCTGGTAGGGGGCACCCGCTACCGCAACCTGTTTCTCGACACCGGACATGGCACACTCGGCTGGACGATGGCGTGCGGATCGGGCCGCGCGCTGGCCGACGTGATCGCCGGCCGCAAGCCCGATGTCGACTTTGCCTTTACCGGCGACGCTGCAAGGAAGGGACTCCATTGAAACTGTTTGCCCCGGAATCACTCGCCCGCTTCACGCGCGTCCAGGCGGCGCTGATCCATTTGGGGCTCAGCGCGCTGGTCGCGGCAACGATCGTCGCGGTGATGCTGCTGCTCTGGTATCCGAGCCCGTACTTCGCGGCGGCCGGCGGCGGCACGCTGTTGATGTTGCTCATCGGCGTCGACGTCGTTCTCGGCCCGCTGCTGACGCTCATCGTCTACGACCCGGCCAAGAAGAGCCTGCTCTACGACCTCGCGGTAATTGCGATGCTGCAGATCGCCGCGCTCATCTACGGGGTGAATGTGATGGCCTCGGCGCGCCCGGCATTCGTCGTCTACCTGCGTGGTGGATTCGATGTCGTCTCGGCCAATGACGTGGTGACCGAAGACATGGCGCAGGCACAGCTGCCGGAATTCCAGTCGGTGCCGCTGACCGGACCGCGCCTGGCCGCGGCGCGCGTCCCCGTCGATCCCGGCGTGCAACTCCGGATCGGCATGGAAGCGGCGGCAGGGGGGGCCGATCTCACCGCCTATCCGCGGTATTACATTCCGTACGCCACCGCGTCCCGGGAGGCCGCGGCGAGCGGCAAGCCGCTGGCCGCGCTGGCGCAGGCCAGCCCGGAAAATGCGGCGGCAGTGGCGAGGCTCGCCGCTTCGTCGGGCAAGTCTGCGGATGCATTGGTCTATCTGCCGCTGCATACCCGTTCCGTCCAGATGTCGATCGTCCTCGACAAGGCGAACGGCGACGTGGTGGGCGTGCTGCCGCTGGAGCCGCGCTGAGCGTCGGCGCGCGAAGAGTGCGAGGCTTCAACGTGAAATCCTGCAGACCGGTGTCCCGGTTCGGCGCGCTCTTTGCCGTCCTCATCCTTTGCAGCACGGCGGCACAGGCGTTGCTGGTCGTAGGCGCGCCATGGGTGCGGCCCACGCCGGAGCGCACGGCGACCGACGCGTACATGGTGCTCACCAGCAGCGAAGATGCGGTGCTGAAGGACGCGCGGTCGATCGTCGCGACCACCGTCGTCATTCGCGGGGCGACCGGCGTGAAGATTCACCCGCAGCTCGCGTTGCCTGCAGGCGTTCCGGTGGTACTTGCGCCGGATGCGTTTCACCTCGTGCTGCGCGGCTTAGCCCACCCGCTCAATCCGGGCGATCGCGTGCCGCTGGTGCTGACGATCGAAACGGCGACGGGCGCCCGGCAGGAAATTTCGGTCATTGCCGAAGTGCGCGCGCGCCCGCCGGCGGAGGACGAACGACGCGCACCGAAACGCTGAACTGGTTGTCGCCGGTATAATCAATTGCTTTAGCGGTCACCCATGCGCATTCGCACGCTCTTCGCCGCGCTGTTCGCCGCGGCGCTCGCTCTCCCGCCGCCCGCCCTCGCGCAATTCACGGGCGCCACGGCTGCGCCGCAAATCGCCGCGGCCGCGCATCTGCTGGTGGACGTCACGAGCGGCCAGACACTTGCGGCGGTCAACGCCGACGAGCGCAGGGACCCCGCGTCGCTGACCAAGCTGATGACCGCCTACGTGGTGTTCGGCGCGCTGCGCGCCAAGACGATCCAGCCGTCGCAGATGGTCAACGTTTCCGAACGCGCCTGGCGCGCGGAAGGCTCGCGGATGTTCATCGAGCCCAAGCGCGCGGTGAGCGTGGACGAACTGCTGCACGGCATGATCATCCAGTCGGGCAACGATGCTTCGATCGCGCTGGCCGAACTCGTCGGCGGCAGCGAGGCCGCGTTCGTCGCGCGCATGAACACGGAAGCCGTGCGGCTCGGCATGGCGAACACGCACTTCGCCAACGTCACCGGACTCTCGGCCCCGGAGCACTACTCGACGGCGGCCGACATGGCCAAACTCGCCGCTGCCGTGATCACCGACTATCCGGAGTTCTATCCGCTCTATGCGCAGAAGGAATTCCGCTACAACAACATCACGCAGCCGAATCGCAACCGCCTGCTCTGGACCGACGCGTCCGTCGACGGCGTCAAGACCGGGCACACGGACGCCGCCGGCTGGTGCCTGATCGCGTCCGCGAAGCATGGGGAGCGACGCGTGCTGGCGGTGGTCCTGGGTGCCGCCTCGGATGCCGCGCGGGCGAACGAGGCGCAGAAGCTTTTGACCTGGGGATTCCAGGCATTCGATACCGTCCAGCTCTACCAGTCGGGCAAGGCGCAGGTCACGCTCAAGGTATGGAAGGGAATGCGCAACGACGTTCCCGCCGGATTCCTGGCAGATCGCTACCTGACACTGCCCAAGGGCAAGGCCGACAAGCTGGCGCTGACGATGGAGGCGATTGAGCCGCTGCTGGCGCCGATCGCGCGCGCGCAGCGCGTCGGCACGGTCAAGGTGGCGCTCGAAGGCAAGCCCGTGGCCGAGTTTCCGCTGATCGCGCTCGAGGACGTCCCGGCGGCGGGAATCTTCGGCCGCGCGTGGGATACGATTCGCCTGTGGTTCAAGCGCGCGTGACGCCCCGGCTTTGCGCGTTCTGCAACGATCAAACCAAGGACCGATTCCCGACATGTTCGACTCCGACCAGATTGTCTACCTCAACGGCGAATTCATTCCGCTGGGCGAGGCGAAGGTGCCCGTGCTGGACCGCGGCTTCATCTTCGGCGACGGCGTCTACGAGCTCATTCCCGTCTATGCGGGCGAGCCGTTCCGCATGCCGCACCATCTCGCGCGATTGCAGCGCAGCCTGGAAGGCATCGGCCTCAACAATCCGCACACGGACGCGCAATGGGAGTCCCTGGTGCGCGCACTCATCGGCCGCCAGCCGTTCGCGGACCAGGGCGTCTATTTCCAGGTGACGCGCGGCGTCGCCAAGCGCGACCACACGTTCCCGAAGGACGCCGTGCCGACGGTGTTCATGATGAGCAATCCGCTCGCCACGCCGTCGCGCGAAGTCGTGGAGAATGGCGTCGCCGTCGTCACCGCGGTGGACAACCGCTGGCATCGCTGCGACCTGAAGACCATCTCGCTGCTGGGCAACGTGCTGATGCGCCAGCTCGCCGCCGAACACGGCGCGGTTGAAACTGTGATGTTCCGCGATGGTTTCATGACGGAGGCTTCCGCGTCCAACGCGCTGGTCGTGGTTGACGGCACCATCGTCGTCCCGCCCAAGGACAACCTGATCCTGCCCGGCATCACGTTCGACGCGACGATGGAGTTCGCGCGCGAGGCCGGCATCCCGCTGGTCGTGCGGCCGGTGCCGCTGGCCGAGGCGCTCGCCGCGGACGAGATGTGGCTGTCGTCGTCGACGAAGGAAGTGGTCGCGGTCACGACGCTCGACGGCAAGCCGTTCGCAGGTGGGCGTCCCGGCCCGCTGTTCCGCCGTATGTGGGAAATCTTCCAGGCGAAGAAGCCGAAAGCCCACTGAGGACACACTGAGGGCGCACTGAGGGCACACTGAGCGCGCGCGGCGCGCGAGCCGCGTCAGGCATCGCGCACGGGCACCACGGAACCAAAGCGGCCGTGGTGAAAGACGAGGCCGTGGCCGCTGGCGCGTTCGCAGGTCGCGACCTCGCCCACGAAGATCACGTGGTCGCCGGCGCGGTGCCGCGTGTGGTGCGCGCATTCAAACCACGCGGCGCAGCCGTCGATCAGCGGTGCATCGGCCCATCCCATCCGATAGGCGACACCGGCGAAGCGGTCTTCGTGCGGCCGCGAGAACCTGCGCGCCAATTCCGACTGCCCCGCCGACAGGACGTTGACGCTGTAGCGCTCCGCGGTTTCGAACGCGGCCAGGCTTGCCGATTGCGCCGACAGGCTCCACAGGACCAGCGGCGGGTGGAGCGACACCGAGTTGAACGAATTGGCCGTGAGCCCCGCGTAGCGGCCGTTTCCGGTGCGCGCGCAGATGATCGTGACGCCGGTTGCGAATTCGCCCAGCGCGTCCCGGAACTGCCGGGAATCGAAGGCCTGTGGCGGGCTGGCGGCCTGTCCAGGGATCGGCATGGGGCGTGGGAGACGGCGCCGCGGTCGCCCGCGTGCCGCGTCTTGGGAGAACCGATGTTAGGGGGCGGGTTGCGTGATGTCAAAGCACGTTGCCCGCGAACGGTGCCAACTGCCCGCGATTCTTGCTAGACTTTTGCCGCTGCAGTGGTGGTGGTTCCGGATCGCCAAGGGGTGTCGTCTGCCTCAACGGGGGTGTAGACCATGGCCGAAGCGCTTCAGCATTTCATCGCGAGCCGCTACGACGGGCGCAACGTGCCCGTCACGCTCGTCCTTCCCGACGGCGCGCGCGTGCCATTGTCTGCCGCGCCCATCACCGAGATCGTCGCGCGCTCCTGGCGCGGCTTGCGCGCGCTGGCCTCGCCCGCGCTGGGCTCGCTGGCCCGCGCCTATGTGCGGGGCGACCTCGACTTCACCGGCAGCGCGCAGCGGATGCTGGGCGTCGCGGAAGGGATGGTGGGGTCGGTTTCGCACGGGCGCGACCATGTGCGGGCGCAGCTCAAGTCCTGGCTCAACCGCAAGCGCGGCAACCGCCGCAACATTGCCCACCACTACGACGTATCCGACGCGTTCTACCGGATGTGGCTCGATCAGCGGATGGTCTACTCGTGCGCCTATTTCCGCCAGGACGCGGACTCGCTCGATACGGCGCAGGTGCAGAAGCTCGACCACATCTGCCGCAAGTTGCGGCTCGAGCCCGGCCAGGAATTCCTGGACATCGGCTGCGGCTGGGGCGCGCTCCTGTTCCACGCCGCCGAGAACTATGGCGTCGCGGCCACGGGCATCACGCTGTCGCAGAACCAGTATGACCACGTGATGCGCGAAATCGCGGCGCGCGGGCTCGGCGGGCGCGTCCGCGTCGAGCTGCGCGACTATCTCGACCTGCCGGAAGACGCGCTGTACGACCGGATCGCGAGCGTGGGCATGTTCGAGCACGTCGGCGTGCGGCGCTTTCCCCGCTATTTCGGCAAGATCTTCCGGGTGCTGAAGCCGGGCGGGCTCGTGCTGAACCACGGGATCACCCTCAACCAGGCGGGCGCGCAAAACCTGGGCAGCGGCATCAGCGACTTCGTCGAGGACTACGTGTTTCCGGGAGGCCAGCTCACGCACGTCGCCCAGGTGATCGAGGGCATGGCGCGCGAAGGGCTGGAGCCCATCGATGCCGAATCGCTGCGCGAGCACTACGCGAAGACACTTTGGCACTGGGTGGAGCGGCTCGAGTCCAACGCCGACGCTGCGCGGGCCGAGGTCGGCGACGAGAGGTACCGTGTCTGGCGCATCTACATGGCGGGGTCGGCGCATGCGTTCGACCGCGGCTGGCTGTCGCTGTGGCAGGTGGTCGCGGGGAAGGCGAACCCGGATGGCCGCCTGCCGCGTCCGCTGACGCGCGAGCACATGTATGCCGGTTGCAACGACGGCGCACCGCCCGCATATTGACGGGATCGCCGGCGCGGGTCCCAACCCTTCCGCCCGGCCGGAGACCGCCATGACCATGACCAAGAACGACACCGACACCGCGCTCGACGCACTGCACACGGAAGAGCGTGAATCCGCGCTCAAGTTCCCGTGCACGTTCCCGATCAAGATCATGGGGCGCACGCAGGACGGCTTCGCGCAGGCGGTTGCCGACGTCGTGGTCAAGCACGCGCCCGACTTCGATCCGTCGGCGCTGGAGATGCGCGCGTCGAAGGAAGGCAACTGGCTGTCGTTCACGGCGACGGTCAATGCCAACTCGCGCGAACAGCTCGACAACCTGTACCGGGAGCTGGTCGCCCATCCGATGGTGAAGATGGTTCTCTGACGGCGCCGTGCGGCGCGCGGGCGGGCGCACCGCATAGCGCGCCGGGGTTGCGGGACGGTCGTTTCCAGAGCAAACTATCCGATGATTACTTTCCACATGAACGCCCGCCTCCAGCCCCTTCCCGCCAGCCTGTCCGAGGCCGCCGTACTGAGCAAGGCCGCGGTACGTGCTGCCCGGCTGCTCGACCTCACGCAGCGCGACGTCTCCGCCGCGCTGGGCGTTTCCGAGGCGACGGCCTCGAGGCTGTTCGCGGGTAAGTACTTGCTCTCTCCCGATCGCGCCAAGGAATGGGAGCTCGCTCGCCTGCTCGTCCGGTTGTTCCGGTCGCTGGACGCGCTGTGGGGGCACGAGGATACGGCGCGTACATGGCTCGCCAGCGACAACCTGGCATTGGCGGCCCGTCCCCGGGACCTGCTGCGTTCGGTCGAAGGGATGGTTCGTGTCGTCGCGTACCTGGACGCCGCGCGCGGTCGCCTCTAGCGCCGGGCCGTTCGCCGGCGACGTGTGGCGCGCGGTCGAGGCGCAGCACGTCGTGTCGACGCGCGCGCTGGTCGACACGCTCGACGAGCAGCACGTGCTGGAGCGCGTGCTCGACCAGGGCAAGCCGCCGCTTCCCGAAGGCGCCGCACGCCTGCACTACCTGCTCTTCACGCCGTTCCGCTATGCGCCGCCGCCGGGAGGCTCGCGTTTTCGCGGACCCAACGACTCGGGCGTGTTCTATGCGGCCGACGCGCCGCGCACCGCGTGCGCCGAGCTGGGTTACTGGCGCTGGCGGCACCTGCTCGACGTTCCTGCATTGCATTCGATGCCGTCGCGGCCGCAAACGGTGTTCCGCGCCAAGGTCGCGGTGACGACCGTGGACCTGCGCGAAACCCCGTTCCGGCGCGATCGCGCGACGTGGACGCATCCGGACGATTACGGCGGATGCCAGCGTTTGGGTGTGATCGCGCGCGAGGCCGGGGTTGGCGCCATACGCTATGAATCGGTGCGGGATCCGCTGCACGGCGGATGCTGTGCCGTGCTTTCCCCGCGCGCGTTTGCGCGGCCGGCGCCCATCGAGCAGCAGACGTGGATGCTGTCGGTCTCGCGTGACCGCGTGGTATGGCAGCGCACGCACGCACTCAAGGCGGAAGAACATGAATTTCCCGCCAGCCTGTGGACCCGGTCGCCATGACGCCGGTACAAGTCGACGCCCCGACCAGCGTGACGATCCGTACGCTCGGCCGCACGGAATACGAAGCGACGTGGCGCGCGATGCAGGCGTTCACCGATGCGCGTGGCGCGGCAACGCCGGACGAAATCTGGCTCACCGAGCATCCGCCTGTGTACACGCTAGGACTTGCCGGCCGCCGCGAGCACCTGCTGCGCGACAACGGCATTCCGGCGATCAAGGTCGACCGCGGCGGGCAGATCACGTATCACGGCCCCGGCCAGCTCGTCGCGTACACGCTGTTCGACCTGAAGCGCGCGAAGCTGGGCGTTCGCGACATGGTCCGGCGCATCGAGGCAGCGGTGATACAATGGCTTGATTCCGTTGGGATTTCTGCCTACGGCAAGACTTCCGCCCCCGGCGTCTATGTCGCGACGCCACGCGGCGAGGAAAAGATCGCGGCATTGGGACTCAAAGTGCGCAACGGCTGCACCTATCATGGGCTGGCGGTGAACATCGCGATGGACCTGGCACCCTTTGCCGACATCGATCCCTGCGGCTATCCCGGACTCGGCGTCACGCAACTCGCCGATCTCGGCGTCGCGCGCTCGCTCGATGCGGCGGGCGCGGAGCTGGCACCCATTCTTGCCCGGCATTTGACACGGCAATGAGCATGGACCGCCCCGACTCCCCGGCCCCGACGCCTGCCAATGCCGCGGGCGTCAAGCACCAGGGCGCGGCCAAGACCGACAGAATCCCGATCAAGGTGATTGCAGCGGAACGTCTGCCCAAGCCCGAGTGGATCCGCGTGCGCGCGTCGTCGAGTCCCCGCTTCAACGAGATCAAGAAGATCCTTCGCGACCACAGTCTGCACACGGTGTGCGAGGAAGCGTCGTGCCCGAACATCGGCGAGTGCTTCAGCAAGGGCACGGCGACGTTCATGATCATGGGCGACATCTGCACGCGCCGGTGTCCGTTCTGCGACGTCGGCCACGGCCGCCCGCTGCCGCTCGATGCGGAGGAGCCCCTCAACCTGGCGAAAACGATCGCCGCGCTGAAGTTGCGCTACGTCGTGATCACGAGTGTCGACCGCGACGACCTGCGCGACGGCGGTGCCGCGCATTTCGTCGACTGCATCCGCGCGGTGCGCGAACTTTCGCCGGCCACGCAGATCGAGGTACTGGTGCCGGACTTCCGCGGCCGGCTGGATCGCGCGCTCGCCATCCTGCGCGACGCGCCGCCGGACGTGATGAACCATAACCTCGAGACTGTGCCGCGGTTGTACAAGCAGGCGCGTCCGGGCTCCGACTACGTCCACTCGCTGGCGCTTCTGCGCGACTTCAAGGCGCAGTTCCCGGACATTCCGACCAAGTCCGGACTGATGGTGGGCCTGGGCGAGACCGACGACGAGATCCTGGCGGTGATGCGCGACATGCGCGCGCACCACATCGACATGCTGACGCTCGGCCAGTACCTGCAGCCGACGGCTTCCCACCTGCCCGTACTGCGCTACGTGCACCCGGACACCTTCGCGATGTTCGAGCGCGAGGCGTATGCGATGGGCTTCCGGCACGCCGCCGTTGGCGCGCTGGTGCGCTCGTCGTATCACGCGGACAAGCAGGCCGAGGACGTTCTCGCCTAGTCAAAGTAGTTCGCGGTCGGCTGCAGTCTCCTGCCATTCGCCTCGCGCGATTCCAACGGCGCCGGTCCCGATCGCCTGCATTTCCGGTCGTCCGGAATAGAATTCCCTGAGCGGTGTTTATGACAATGGAATGGGCGAAGTGGGCCTCCATCCGTCCCGCGCGGCAGCGCGCGCACATCCAGGAGATTGATAATGCAGAATAATTTGATTCGAATTGCCGCGCGCTGCGTGCTGGGGTTCACGGCCATGCTGGTTGTGGGCGCTGCGGTCGCCAAGGACGGCATGGACGACCCGTCGGCGACGGAAATCTCGGGCGTCGTCCAGACGATGCCGGCCGATGGTTTGGTCGGCGACTGGAAAATCGCGGGCAAGGCGGTCACGACCGATGCCACGACGCAATTCGACCAAGAAGACGGCAAGGTCGGCGTTGGCGCGATGGTCGAGGTCAAGGGCGCAGTCCAGGCGGACGGCTCGCTGAAGGCAGCGACGATGGAGGTCAGGATCGGCGTCGGCGCCCCGCCGCCGCCGCCGGGCGGTGATGGTTCGGACGATGGCGAGTTCGCCGGCCCGATCGTCGCGTTGCCGGATGGAACGCTCATCGGCAACTGGACTGTGGGCAGCAAGACCGTGATCGTGGTCAGCACGACTGCGCTGGAACAGGAGCACGGCGCGTTCGCCGTCGGCGCCATCGTCGAGGTCGACGGTCTGCCCGACGCAAGCGGCGCGATCGTTGCGAGCAGGATCGAGACGAAGACCTCCGCGCCGGGCGCGCCGGGCGGCAAGATGCCCACGCCGGGCAATGTTGAATTGGCGGGGAAGATCGAGACGCTTCCGGCGGCCGGACTGATCGGCGACTGGCAGGTCGGCGGACGGAAAGTGATCGTCTCGGCGAGTACCTTGAAGGACGCCGAGCACGGACCTTTCGTCGTCGGCGCGAGCGTCGAGGCGAAGGGCGCACTCGATGCGACCGGGGCACTTGTCGCAGCCAGGGTCGAAACGACAGAGGGCCAGGGCGCGCCCGAACCGGCGCTCGAGTTCTTCGGCAAGGTCGTCGCGTTGCCGGCCGGCACCGCCGGACTGATCGGCGTGTGGCAGGTCGACGCCAAGTTCGTGAACGTGACGGCCGCAACGAAGATCGAGGCCAAGGATGCGCCGCTCGCCGTCGGCGTGGCGGTGGAAGTCAGCGGTTTCGCGCAAGCCGACGGCATGATCGACGCCTCGGAAATCGAGACGCGCGTCGCGGTGGGCGCGATGGCGGCACAGGCCCCGCGCGCCGTCGAGTTCGTCAATGCGGCGCTCGGTCATTTCTTCATGACCGCGAATCCGGCGGAGATAGCGATCCTCGACGCAGGCAGTGCGTGGAAGCGCACCGGACAATCGTTCAACGTAGGCGCCGGAACAAGCGCCGTGTGCCGGTTCTATGGCATGCCGCCTAAAGGTCCCGATTCGCACTTCTTCACTGCGGACCCGGCGGAATGCCAGATTGCGATGACGAAGCTGGCCGCATGGACTTTCGAAGGCCACGTGTTCTCGATCACGCCGGCCGTGAACGGACAGTGTCGGGCGGGACTGGTCGCGGTGCATCGCTTCTACAACAACCCGGCGACGGTCAGCGCCGTGAATCACCGCTTCACCGTCACGCAGCAGGCCTTCGACCAGACGCAGGCGATGGGCTGGATGCACGAGGGCGTCGTGATGTGCGCGCAGCCCTGATCCTGCTTCGATTCCCCATGGGCGCCGCAGACGAGCCGGCACCCGATTTCTCCGGCGCCCGCGTGGCGCCGGTTTTTTTTGCGATTGCTCGCTAGCGCGCCGAGGGGTCGGCGCCCTTCGGCCACAGGAGCCACATCCGTCCGTCCTGCAGCATGCGGCCCGCTTCGCGTCCGGCCTGCGGGCCGAATCCCCAGAAGTAATCGGCGCGCACGACGCCGCGAATGGCGCCGCCGGTGTCCTGCGCCATCACCAGCCGTTCCAGCGGCGTCTTCGACAGCGGCAGCGTCGTCGCGAGGAACACCGGCGCGCCCAGCGGAATGGCGCGCGCGTCGACCGCGATGGTGCGCTCGGCCAGCAGCGGCACGCCGAGCGAGCCGATCGGGCCGTCGATGCGCGCGTCGGGTGATCCGGGCGCCGGCGGCGGCACCTCGCGGAAGTAGACGTAGCTCGGATTCTCGTCGAGGAGCGCGCGCGTTTGCTCCGGGTGTGCCTTGGCCCACGCGCTGATGCCCTGCATCGACGCCCGTTCGCGCGGCAGGTCGCCGCGGTCGATCAGCACGCGCGCGATGGAGCGATAGGGATGGCCGTTCTGGTCGGCGTAGCCCAAGCGCACCACCGAACCGTCGGCGAATTCGATGCGGCCCGAGCCCTGGATCTCCAGGTAGAACGCCTCGACCGGATCGGCCACATAGACGAGCGGTTTGGCCGGTACGGGCACCGCGCCGCGCTCGATGTCGGCGCGCGACCAGTAGGGCACGACCTTCTTCCCCTCCACGCGGCCGCGCACGCGCTTGTCCTTCAATTCCGGATAGAGCTCCGACAGGTCCACGGTCAGCAGGTCGTCGGGTGGCGCGTACAACGGCACGCCGAACTGCGCCGTACGTTCGCGCGAGCCCTTCTGCAGCGGCTCGTAATATCCGGTGACGCGGCCGACGGTGCGTCCATCGGCGTCCGCGATCCGGTATGGGATAAAATGCGACTCGAAGAACGTGCGGATGCCGCGCGCGTCATTCGGGTCCACTTGTTCCGAGTCGGTGCAAGGCGACCGCCACAGCTGCACGGCTTTGGGATCAGCGAGCAATGCGCGGCAGCCGATGCGGAACGCGGGCCATACGGCCTCGACGGCGTCGGCGTTCCAGCCGGGCAGGTCGGTCCACGCGGCCGGCGTGAACACCGGCTTCGGCGGAGGCGTGGGCAGTGGTGGAACTGCCGGCGGTACCACGACCGGTGGCGCGACGGGTGGTATGACAGGTGCTACGACCGGCGTGGTCTGGCAGCCGGCGAGCAGCAGGCACGACAGTGCGGCGGCGAATGCGCACCTGGGCAGTTTCAAGGGAAAGGTCGGGGCCATGGAATGGTTCTTCATCGAGGCGCTCTTCGCGTTGGCGGCAGGTGTCGCCATCGTGTGGTGGACCATGGCGCCGCAGAAGAAGTTGCGGCCCGACGCAAAGACGGGCGCCGCGCCCGC
>Ga0302254_10000074_pt1 | contig 18034 bp, 17 predicted proteins | sample I_Fen_E1_4_FD_194573 | JGI IMG/M metagenome (GOLD analysis project Ga0302254, IMG submission 194573) | Peat permafrost microbial communities from Stordalen Mire near Abisko, Sweden - I_Fen_E1_4 | ecosystem: Environmental > Terrestrial > Soil > Wetlands > Permafrost | place: Sweden: Abisko... | reverse complement strand
GTCCGGCCCGATACCCTGAAGGTGGCCGTAGCTCCTGCGTCACCGCTGACGTCGTCCCTGCCGTCCTACCAACGGACCGTGTTCGTGTCGTGACGGACAAACAGGCGACCTCGACGTGACGAGCAGGTAACGTCAACACGGTTGCAAGGCACCGGGTCCTTGAGGGTTCTACGCACAGAAGATCGAGAGGGCACATGGCACGCATCGGTGACGGGGGCGACCTGCTCAAATGCTCTTTCTGCGGAAAGAGCCAGAAGCAGGTACGCAAGCTGATCGCTGGCCCCGGGGTGTATATCTGCGACGAGTGCATCGACCTGTGCAACGAGATCATCGAGGAAGAGCTGGCCGAGACCAGCGAGGTCAAACTCGACGAACTTCCCAAGCCAATGGCGATCCGCGAATATCTCGACCAGTACGTCATCGGTCAGGACGTCGCGAAGAAGGCGCTGTCGGTAGCGGTCTACAACCATTACAAGCGGATCCAGGCCGGCCCGGACCGCGGCCCCGAGCCGGTAGAATTGGCCAAGTCGAACATTCTGATGCTCGGCCCCACAGGGTGCGGAAAGACCTATCTGGCGCAGACCCTGGCGAAGATGCTCAACGTGCCGTTCGCGATTGCGGATGCCACCGCTCTGACCGAGGCGGGCTACGTCGGGGAGGATGTCGAGAACATCCTGCTCAAGTTGATCCAGGCGGCGGATTACGACGTCAAGCGTGCGGAAACCGGCATCGTCTACATCGACGAGGTCGACAAGATCGCCCGGAAGTCGGAAAACCCGTCGATCACCCGTGACGTTTCCGGTGAGGGCGTGCAGCAGGCGCTGCTGAAGATCCTGGAGGGCACGCAGGCGTCCGTGCCGCCGCAGGGCGGTCGCAAGCATCCCCATCAGGAATTCATCCAGATCGACACCACCAACGTGCTGTTCATCGTTGCCGGCGCGTTCGCGGGCCTGGAGAAGATCATCGGCGAACGGGTCGGTCGGCGCGGGCTCGGGTTCGGTGCCGAGGTCCGGAGCAAATTCGAGATCGATGGATCCGACGTCTTCTCCGACGTGATGCCGGAGGATCTGATCAAATTCGGCCTGATTCCCGAATTCATCGGCCGGCTGCCGGTGGTCGCGTCGGTGACCAACCTGGACAAGGACTCGCTGGTCAAGATTCTCACTGAGCCCCGGGACGCACTGAGCAAGCAATACCAGCGACTGTTCGACATGGACGGCGTCGCGTTGGAATTCCATGACGATGCGCTGGATGCGATTGCCGATGAGGCGATCCTGCGGGGCACCGGTGCCCGCGGGCTGCGCGCGATCATGGAAGAGGTGCTGCTGCCCGCCATGTACGAGGTGCCGGGCCGCGATGACGTGGAGCGCGTTGTCGTCACCGCCGAGACGGTTCGATCGAACGTCTACCCGACCATCGTTCCCCGGGTGGCCAAGCGCCCGCCGCGGGAGAAGTCCGCCTGATTGGCGCGTGCTCGAACGCCCGGCCTCGGCTGCCCCGGGCCCCGGGTCCGTCGCATGGCTGGCTCTGCGTTCGTGCTGTCGTGACCCCCTGCAGTCCGCCGGCCCCCGGCGCGGATCATCGTGGCGAGCGCGGACGAACTAGTCGACTCCTGTCACACCGTCACCACAACTCGAACGTTCGTACGCGCCGGCGACGATGATCCGCGCCATTCAAGGGGCCGGCCGAGTCAGCCGCAGCAGTTGGAGTCAGCCGCCGCAGTTGGAGTCAGCCGCCGCAGTTGGCGGTCGTCCAGTCTTCTATGTGCTTCGTCGCCGTCGTGTACTTCTCGGAGTCGAGCAGCTCCGACACCTCGACGAGGGACTTGCCGTTGGCCTCCTGGGCGACCTCGGCAAGCGCCTGGACGTCGCCGGCGAGTTCAGGTGGAACCTCCGCGGCAAGACTGGTGATCGCGGACTGCAGCTGGGTGGCGTCGAAGGTGCCGGTGCCTCCGAGGGCGGGCAAAAGGGCAAGCCCAACGCTGGCGTAGGCGAGGGCGACCGTCAGGCAGGGCGAGTCGAGCCCGAGGTTCGACGGGATGCTGAGATCGCTGGGTATACCCAAGTCGGACGGAATGCTGAGGTCGCTGGGTAACCCCGACTGCAGCGCCGACAGTTCGGCTGACAGCTGCGAGAGGTCGGTCGGGATGGTGAGTTCCTCGCTGGTGCGCTCCGATGTCTCAGACGTCCGCGATGTCTGCGACGTCTCGGAATCGGCTGACGCAGCCGCAGACTGATTCGGCTGGGCCGAACCGGTGACGGAAGATCCGCAGGCGGCGATGGTCAGGATGGTGGCGGCGGCCAGAGCGAGTGCGGCGGAGACGGTCGAACGATTCCTCATGTTCACTCCTATGGACGCAGCGGTGGAGCGCAGAATGATCGTAGCCTCGTGAGGAGCCCCCCGCTGTGGGGGGTGATACACCCTCGTTCGATGCGCCGATCGGCTGGCTTCCACCCATTTGGCGGCAAGCATGACGACACCATGGAGTAGCGGCTGTCGCAACGACGTGCCCTCCGGTAGTCAGCCCGCCGAACCGCGGACCCTCCTGGCACCCGAATAGATGTTGAAGCCGGCCGCTGAGGTGAACCCGATGAGGGTGAGCCCGGTCTCCTCGGCGAGCTGCACCGCCAAGGAAGATGGCGCCGACACCGCGACCAGCATCCCGATGCCGGCCATCGCCGCCTTTTGCACGAGCTCGAACGAAGCCCGCGACGACGTGAGCAGGGCACGGCCGGAAATGGGCAGCTCGTGAGCCATCACGGCGGTCCCGATGACCTTGTCGACCGCGTTGTGCCGCCCTACGTCCTCCCGCAGATGGTCCAGCTGACCGTCCGGGTTCACCAACGCGGCGGCGTGCACGCCGCCGGTCGTCCTGAAGGCCTGCTGCCGTGCCCTGAGTCGATCGGGGAGCGCGATGATGGTGGTCGGCGCGAAGGCGGGCAGGTCGGTCAGCCGATAGCGCATCCGCCGTTGCAGACCCTCGATGGAGGCGGTGCCGCACACACCGCAGGCTGACGTCGTGGTGAAGGAGCGTGCGGGGATAACGGCGGAAGAGGCTGTGGTCGCGGTGGGGGAGGTGGCGGTGGGGGAGGTGGCAGTGGGTGACAGCGTGACGTCCAGGACGTTGTAGGTGTTCCGTCCCTGCTCATCCACGCCGTCGCAGTATCTGATCTCCGAGATGTCGTCGGCGGCCGCGATGAGCCCCTCGGCGTGCAGGAACCCGTGGACCAGCTCGATGTCATGCCCGGGCGTGCGCATTGTCACGGTCAACGACCGGCCGCCGATCCGGATCTCCAGCGGTTCCTCGCCGGCAACCATGTCCGGGCGCGAGGTGAACACCCCGTTGTGGAACCGGCGAACCGGTGTCCGGACCGTTACTCGACTCACGGGCTCCAGCATGCCAGCCGACGCGGTGTCGCCCGACCATCGTTGCTCCGCCGGGGCAACGGAACACAACCCCATTCGCAGAGACAACGGCTCAGTGGCGCACCATGCGGATCTCCAGGATGCCGACCGAGTCGGTGCGCTCGTCGCCGTCGGGGATGAAGTCGTGGTGGACGTAGAACGCGCTCGCCCGTGGGTTGTCGCGGTAGACCCAGAGCGAAGCCGGGCGATCTCCCACCGTGGAGTCCAGCAGATCGTCGGCCAGCCCGCTGCCCTGGTGGGCGGCTCGCACGTAGATCCCGTAGAGCTCCTGCTCGGTGGGCGCGTCGGCGTCCCTGGTCGGACCGGCGATGGCGATGCCGATCACCTCGCCGTCGAGTTCGCCGAGGAAATGCTGGGCGATGCCGGCTTCGATCTCCTTGCGCCGACGGACAGCCATCCGCTGGACATCGAACTCGTCGAACCGTTCGGCGCCCCACAACTCCTCGTACGCCTCGCGCCAGCAGGCCAGGTGGCACGCCGCGAACGCGTCGGCGTCCTCCGGCTGGGCCGCGCGGACGGTCGGGGTGGAGCTCATGCGACCACCTTTCGGCGACGTTGACGTGGGTGAGAGTCGAACCGGCACAGTGTTGTCGACGACCGGTGGGGGTGTGCTGAAGTCAGGCTAGTGCACGGACTGATGCAGGCCGTCAGCCGATCAACCAAGGGCGAGCCGGCCGCCGGCACCGGCTCCCGGAGCGGGCGGTTCGCTGCGCTGCCGAGGTGTCGGGCGACGAGGTGGGCAGCCGATTTCCGGTCGGGCTGATCGTGCGCCGGACGCCGGATGTCAGGCGTCATGGTGGCACCATGGGCCAGGTGACTGTGTACCGCGACGCCGCTGTGGTGCTGCGCGTGACGAAACTCGGCGAGGCCGACCGCATCGTCACCCTGCTCACCAGGCGCGAGGGGCGGGTGCGGGCAGTGGCCAAGGGTGTGCGGCGGACCAGGAGCAAGTTCGGCGGCCGGTTGGAACCGTTCAGCCACGTCGACCTGCAGCTGTACGCCGGCCGGAATCTGGACATCGTCACCCAGGCCGAGACGCTCGATCCCTTCGGACCGGTGCTGGCGGCCGACTACCCGCGCTACACCTGCGCCACGGCTATCGCGGAGACCGCAGAACGGATGACCGCGGAGGAACGCGAGCCGTCGCTGCGGCTGTACCTGCTGGTGGTGTCGGCGCTGCGTGCGCTGTCCGAGAGCAGGCGCGAACCCTCGCTGATCCTGGACGCGTTCCTGCTGCGTGCCATGGCGCTGGCCGGCTGGGCGCCCGCGCTCAACGACTGCGCGCGGTGCGGCGAGCCGGGACCGCATACGGCCTTCCACGTCCCGTCCGGAGGGTTGCTGTGCGCCCACTGTCGAGGCGCGGGAGCGGTGGGCGCGGCCCGCCCCGCCCCGGCCACCATCGAGTTGATGGCCGCCCTTGCCGACGGAGCCTGGCCGGTCGCCGAGTCCGCGGAGCCCGCCGCCTGCCGGGAGGCCTCCGGGCTGGTCGCGGCGCTGCTGCAATGGCATCTGGAGCGCGGGTTGCGGTCGTTGCCGATGGTCGACCGGATAGGCGAATTCGCCCCGATCGACCGCGCGAAGGTGCAGTCCGACATCGCTGATCCCGCCGCACCCGCCGGGCCCACCGAAATGATCGCGGCAGCGGATCTGGCCGTGTCACCGGTGCCGGTGGTGATCGCGACCTACGCCCCGGTCGACGCACCCAACCGGGCGCCCTCTAGCCGGGCGGTGTCATGACGTTTCCTGCACGCCCGGCACCGCACCCCAGTGGCGCCCTGCCGCCGGTGCTGACGGCCGATGGCGTTCCGCGGCACGTCGCACTGGTGATGGACGGCAATGGACGGTGGGCCAAGGCGCGCGGACTGCCCCGGACCGAGGGTCACAAGCGCGGTGAGGCCGCACTCTTCGACGTCGTCGAGGGCGCCATCGAGATCGGCGTCAAGTACTTGTCGGCGTATGCGTTCTCGACCGAGAACTGGAGGCGGTCGCCGGACGAGGTGCGCTTCCTGATGGGGTTCAACCGGGACGTCATCCGCAGGCGTCGGGATGACATGCACGCCCTCGGGGTGCGGGTCCGCTGGGCGGGCCGGCGGCCGAAGCTCTGGCGCAGCGTGATCCGCGAACTGGAGGTCGCCGAGCAACTGACCGCCCGCAACAGCGTCCTGACGTTGACCATGTGTGTCAATTACGGCGGCCGCGCCGAGATTGCCGACGCCGCGAAAGCGATCGCCATTCTGGCCGCGGCGGGCCGGATCGACCCCACGAAGGTGGACGAGCGAATGCTGGCACGGTACCTGGACGAACCCGACATGCCCGACGTCGACCTCTTCCTGCGCTCGTCCGGCGAGCAGCGGACCAGCAATTTTCTGCTCTGGCAGTCCGCGTACGCCGAGCTGGTCTTCCTGGACACCCTGTTCCCGGATTTCGACCGCCGCGAGCTGTGGCGGGCGGTCGAGATCTACGCCTCCCGGAATCGGCGGTTCGGCGGAGCGGTCCCCAACCAGGTGGATCCCGGGCTGGGTAGTGGGGGAGCAGTCGACCCTGGCACCCCTGCGGTCGCGCACGGGGCGGCCGGATGACGTCACGGGACACCACTGGGACGCCGGTCGACGTCGATCCGCCGGCACCCGACGACTCGCTCGGCGGCGATCCGCCGGCACCCGACGACTCGCTCGGCGGCGAGGCGCCGGCCGCCAAGCGCGGCTATCGGCCGGGTTCGCTGGAGCTGTTCGGGGCCGTGCTGCTGCTGGCCATCGTGCTGCGCGGCCCGCTGGCCAGCTGGCTCAACCAGCCCGTCATGCAGAGCTGGTCGACGGTGTTCGTGGCCATCTGCGTGCAGGCCACCCCGTTCCTGGTGCTGGGTGTTGTGGTGTCCGGGGCGATCGCGGCGTTCGTTCCGGCCCGGGTGTTCGCCAGGATCATGCCCAGCAGCGCCGCGCTGGCGGTGCCGGCGGCCACCGTGTGCGGCGCGGCACTGCCCGGGTGCGAGTGCGGGTCGGTGCCGATCTCCAACCGGCTGATCGAGCGGGGTGTCCGGCCGTCCGCGTCGCTGGCGTTCATGCTGTCGGCGCCCGCGATCAACCCGATCGTGCTGATCGCGACCGCGGTGGCGTTCACCAGCGAACCGATGATGGTCTGGGCCAGGCTGGCGGCCGGGCTGCTGACCGCGGTCATCGTCGGCTGGACTTGGGAGCGGATCGGCCGGCCGGAGTGGATGAAGCCACGGGTGCCGGTCGCCGCTGACGGGCAGTCCGGGTGGCGGGTGTTCCTGTCGACCGTTCTCGGTGACTTCACCCAGGCCGCAGGGTTCCTGGTGATCGGCGCTGCCGCCGCCGCGACGTTCAAGACGATCGTGCCCGCGCACATCATGGAGGGCATCGGATCGTCGTTGTTCCTGTCCATCGCCCTGATGGCCGGTCTGGCGTTCATCCTGGCGTTGTGCTCTGAGGCGGACGCGTTCGTCGCCGCCTCGTTCTCCACCATCCCGGTGGTCGGCAAGCTGGTGTTCCTGACCGTCGGGCCCGCCGTCGACGTCAAGCTCGCGGCGATGCAGGCCGGGGTGTTCGGACGCAAGTTCGCGGTGCGGTTCGCGCCGCTGACCTTCGGGGTTGCCGTCGTCGTCGGGACAGTCGTCGGCCTGCTGTTCTGGGGATGGTGACCGTGATGGTGACCGTGCCGTGAACAAGGAAACCCAGTCGATCGTGGTCGCCCTGCTGGGCGGGCTGCTGATCTCCATCACGCTGTCCCACCGGTTCACTTCCTACGTCAGACCGGGATTCGCCCCGCTGCTGCTCATCGGCGGTGGGATCCTGGTGCTGGTCGGGGTGCTGTCGCTCGTCCTGGCGATGCGCGCCGACGCCAAGAAGGACCGGGCTGGCGCGACGCAGAAGTCAGCCACGGGTGCTCCGGTGGTCCGCGACCCCCATGATCATGACCACGACAAGTCCAAGGCGCCGTGGCTGCTGCTGATCCCGGTACTGGTGCTGCTGCTGGTCGCTCCACCCGCGCTGGGCGCGGACGCCGTCGCGCGAAACGCCAGCTCGCAGGCACTGGCCGGGGTGGACGTTGTCGCCAGGGACAACTCGACCAGCAAAGATGGCGCCGGCGGCGGTGGGGGATACAAGTTCAACGACGGCAGCGGCTCCGCGGCGGACTCGACGGGGTCGCGCCGGACCATGCATTTCCCGGCACTTCCGGCGGTTGACAACCCGTCCGTCGGGATGAAGGACATGATCCTGCGGGCGCTGTACGACGCGGACAACTCGGTCGAGGGGGTCCCGGTGACGGTGACCGGGTTCATCGCGCCGCCGGGTGACGGGTACACCGACGGCTACACCGTGGCCCGGATCGTGATCAGTTGCTGCGCGGCCGACGCGAACCCGATGCAGCTGCACATCGCCGGTGACCCGCCGTTCCCCGCCGACACCTGGGTCGACTCGGTTGTCACGGTGGTGCCGAACACCGCGACCATGGACAACGGGTACGTGCCGACGGTGACGGTGACGTCGATGACGCCGGTGCCGCAGCCGGACGATCCGTACGAGCACTGAGCCGGTCCGTGACTCGCGCGGACGGGGCGTCACGCCGGTCGCAGGTGCGAGGACAACCACTCCCGGATTTCTTGCAGGGTCAGCTCCCCTGAGGCGGCCGCGATGGTGAAGTCGTAGGCGTCGTCTTCGGTGTGTTCGAGTCGGAAGCCGTTGTTGAGCAGGAAGGTCCAGGTCAGCACGACCGCCAGCCGCTTGTTGCCGTCCAGCAAGGGGTGGTTGCGCACCAGCGATTCGAACAACGCGGCGGCTTTGGTCGCCAGGTCGGGATAGGCGTCCTCGCCGAAAACAGTGGTCCGGGGCCGAGCGATCGCAGAGGACAGCAGGCCCGCGTCGCGGACGTGAAACCCCGAACGGTCGACGACGGCGAACGCTTCGTCGTCGGTCAGGTGGTCCTGTTCTTCAGCCAGGTTGGATCCGGTCGCCCCGGGCCCGGTCACTGGCCGAGACGGTCCAGCAGACCGGCGTTCTCCGCGACGATCCGATCCGCGTTGGCAACGGTGCGTGCGATGCGGCCTTCCCTGGCCACGTACTCGCGCGTTGCTCGCACCAACAATTGCTGCTTGCTGATCCCTTGCGCCACCGCGAGCCGTTCGACCTGGGTGTCGAGATCATCATCCAACCGAAGGGTCATCGCCATGGCATCGACAGTACGCCACAGTGATACCACTGTGGTATCACTTTCCGCTTGCGGTCGAAAAACGTCAGGCCATCTCCGCGGCCAGCGCCTCCGATAGCGTGCGGTGTTCGAACTCGAACCCGGACTCGTGCAGCACCACGGGAAGCGCCTTCTGCCCGCTCAGCACCTCGCCGGCGAACTCGCCGAGAACCAGGTGCAGCGCGAAGCCGGGCACGATCCACGGCGCCGGACGGTGCAGTGCCTTTCCCAGCTCCTGGGTGAATTCGGCGTTGGTCACCGGGTAGGGGCCGGTGATGTTCACCGCTCCGTCCACCGGGGCGGTCAGCAGATGCAGGACGGCACGGATCTCGTCCGTCAGCGACACCCACGGCCAGAACTGCTCGCCGGAGCCCAGCTTGCCGTTCAGCATCAAGCGAGTCAGCAGCGTCAGCTTGGGCAGCAGGCCGCTCTCCTTGCCGAGCACCAGCCCGCTGCGCAGGTTGACCACCCGGACCCCGGCCTGCCTGGCAGCGGCAGTGGCCGCCTCCCAGTCGACGCACAGCCTGGCCAGAAAGGTGTCGCCGGGCGGGGTCACTTCGGTGACGATCTCGGGACCGTGCGCGCCGTAGTACCCGACGGCGGAGGCGTTGATCAGCACCGGAATCTCGAGCCTTGCGCATTCACCCGCCAGCAGCCGCGTCGGGTTCATCCGCGAGGACCACAGCAGCCGCTTGTAGTCGTGGGTCCAGCGCTTGTCACCGACCCCGGCGCCGCACAGGTTGATCACCGCGTCCGCGCCCTCCAGCACGGCGCTGTCCGGTTGGCCGGCGTCCGGGTCCCAGTGACTCTCCCCGGGCCCGGTCGGCCCGGTACGGGTCAGCCGGGTGACCTGGTGACCGGCGTCAGTCAAGGCGGTGGTGAGCCGGGTTCCGATGAACCCGCTCACCCCCGCTGCCACGATGCGCATGGGTGATAGTCCCCCCGAGTCGTTGGTGTGTCTGCGGCCGGGCGTGTTACAGGCCGACCTCGCCCTCGAATTCGCCGCCCTCGATCCGCTTCTTGACCGCGGCCAGGAACCGCGAGGCATCGGCGCCATCGATGTTCCGGTGGTCGTAGGACATCGCGAGGTAGGCCATCGACCGGATCGCGATCACGTCGTTGCCGTCGGCATCGGTGATCACCATCGGCCGCTTGACGATGGCGCCGGTCCCGAGGATGGCCGATTGCGGCGGCACGAAGATCGGGGTGTCGAACAGCGCGCCCACCGAACCGGTGTTGGTGATGGTGAAGGTGCCGCCGGACAGCTCGTCAGGTCCGATCTTGTTGTCCCGGGTGCGCTTGGCCAGGTCGGCGATCTTCCGCGCCAGGCCGCCGATGTTCAGATCGTCGGCGCCCTGGATGATCGGGACGATCAGCCCGCGCGGAGTGTCCACCGCGACGCCCAGGTTGACGTTGCTGTGGTAGGTGATCTCCTTGACGTCCTCGGACAGCGACGAGTTGATCACCGGGTAGGCCTTCAGGGCCTCGATGGCGGCCTTGACGAAGAACGGCAGGAACGACAGGTTCACGCCCTCCCTGGCGGCGAATCCGGACTTGGCCCTGGCCCGCAGTTGCGCGACCCTGGTGACGTCGACCTCGGTCACGGTGGTCAGCTGCGCGGCAGTGTCCAGGCCGAACTTCATGTTCTTGGCGATGGACTGCCGGATGCGCGGCAGCTTGACGGTCGTGCCGATCAGCGCGGTGGCGGCGGCGTCGGGCGTGGGCGCGCCCCCGGCTGCCGGTGCTGAGGGGGCGGAGGCCGCCGCGGGGGCTGCGGGTGCCGCCGCGGCTGCCTTGGCGGCTTCCGCGGCCGCCGCGACGTCCTCGCGGCGGATGCGTCCGCCGACCCCGGTGCCCTTCACGGTCGACAGGTCGACTCCGCTGTCCGCGGCGAGCTTGCGGATCACCGGAGTGACATAGGTGCCCTCGGGCACCTTCGCGGGCGGGATTGCCTGCACGGCTGGGGCCGGGGCGGGTGCCGCGGGAGCGGCCGCCGGAGCCGGTGGCGCCGCGGGGGTCGGGGGAGTCGGCGGGCTGGGCGGAGCGGAATGGGCGGGTGCCGGAGGCGGGGCCGCGGGCTTGGCCGGTTCCGGCGCAGGTTCGGGTGCAGGGGCAGCGGCCGGCGCGGCACTGGCGTCACCGATGACCGCGAGCTGGCCACCCACCTGGATGGTCTCGTCCTCACCGACGCTGATCTCCAGCAGGGTGCCGGCGACGGGGGAGGGGATCTCGGTGTCGACCTTGTCGGTGGACACCTCGACCAGCGGTTCGTCGACGGCGACCTGGTCACCGACGGCCTTGAGCCAGCGGGTGACGGTGCCCTCGGTGACGGACTCGCCCATCTCCGGCAGCGTCACCGAGGTGCCTGATCCGGTGGAGCCGCCGGTGCCGGCGGTCGGCTTCTCGGCCGGTGCGTCGGTGTCGGTGGAGGGGGCCTCGGCCGGGGCAGAGGCCTGCGGTGCGGGCACCGCCTCCGGTTCGGGAGCGGGCTCCGGCGCCGCGGCAGTCCCACCGCCGTCCCCGTTGCCCAATGACCCTGACCCGTCGCCGATCACCCCGAGTTCGGCGCCCACCTCAGCGGTCTCGTCCTCGCCGACGATGATCTTCTCGAGCACGCCGGCGTACGGGGACGGGATCTCGGTGTCGACCTTGTCCGTCGAGACCTCGAGCAACGGTTCGTCGACCGCGACCTCTTCGCCGACGGCCTTCAGCCAGCGGGTGACGGTGCCCTCGGTGACGCTCTCACCGAGCGCCGGCATCTGGACGGAGTGGGACATGAGGTGAATCTCCTGCCTGTAACCGGGTGTCGTGGACTCGGATAGCGGGTTCGGGGCGGCTGTGGTTCAGCGGGCCGGGTGGGTGGGCCGGAATATCAGGATTTGATCAGCGATTTGATCAGTGCAGAGGGATTCGGAACCTCAGTCGTGGACGTGCAGCGGCTTTCCGGCCAGCGCGAGGATCGCCTCGCCGACCGCCTCGTACTGCGACGGGTGACCGTGCAGGTAGGGCGCGACGTCCTCTGGGTGGGCCTCCCAGCCGACGATCAGCTGGGCCTCGCCCAGCAGTTCGCCGACCCGGGCGCCGACCAGGTGCATGCCGACGATCGGGCCGTCCTTGACCCGGACGAGTTTGACCCCGCCCGCGGTTTTCAGGATCTGCGACTTGCCGTTCCCGCCGAGGTCGTAGACGTAGCTCTCGATCGCCGAATCACCGTGCACCTCTTTGGCTTTCGCCTCGGTGAGGCCGACGGAGGCGACGTTGGGGTCACAGTAGGTGATCTTCGGGATCTCCGCGTCCGGGATCACTCTCGGGTTCAGCCCGGCGATCTCTTCGGCCACGAAGATGCCCTGCTGGAAGCCGCGGTGCGCCAGCTGCAGGCCCGGCACGATGTCGCCGACGGCGTAGACGTGCGGCAGGTTGGTGTGCAGCCGCTCGTCGGTGATCACCCAGCCGCGGTCCATGGTGATGCCCGCCTCCTCGTACCCGCACCCGGCGGTGTACGGCCCCCGGCCGACGGCGACGAGCAGCAGGTCGGCGGTCAGCGTCGTGCCGTCCTCCAGACTCACCGTCACCCCCGAGTCGTCCTGCTTGACACCCTGGAACCGGACGCCGGTCTTGAAGTCGATCTTGCGCTTGCGGAACGCGCGCTCCAGCAGTTTGGACGCCCAGGGATCCTCCAGCGGGACCAGCGTGGGCAGCGCCTCGACGATGGTCACCTTGGTACCGAAGGACGCCCAGGTCGAGGCGAACTCGACGCCGATGACGCCGCCGCCCAGCACGATGGCGGTCTCCGGGATCCACTCCAGGCTCAAGCCCTGGGTCGAGGTGATGACCCGGCCCTCGATCTCCAAACCCGGCAACGACCGCGCGTAGGAACCCGTGGCCAGCACCACGTCCTTGCCGATAAACCGGTCGCCGCCGACCACAACGGTGTTCGGGCCGACGAACTTGCCCTCGCCCTCGACGACCTGGATCTTGCGGGACTTGATCAGCCCCTGCAGTCCCTTGTAGAGCCGGTTGATGATGCCGTCCTTGTACTTGAGCAGGGCGGGCACGTCGACGCCGGTGAAGGTGGTGGTGACGCCGATGGACGGGCCGTCCTTGGCCTCGTCGGCGACCTCGGCGGCATGCAGCAGGGTCTTGGCCGGGACGCAGCCCCAGTGCAGGCAGGTGCCGCCGACCTTATCCTTCTCGATCAGCACCACCGACGAGCCAAGCTCAGCGGCGCGCAGGGCCGCGGCGTAGCCGCCGGACCCCCCGCCGAGAACGACCAGGTCGACGTTGGTATCGCTCATCGGATGACTGCTCCTCGGTTCGCGGTGACTCTGCTGCGGAATCGGCTCCGAGAGATGGGGCCGAGAGATGGGGCCGTGGGATGAAGCTGGTGGATCGGCTCGCGGTATCGGGACGGTGCAACGGGGTTCCGCTGGACGGGCGGATGTGATGCGTCGCGTGCACAACCCGCCCGGTCCGGCGCGTTGTCCATCTTGGCATCCTCCGCGTCCCGGCGCCCTGTGGGTGCGCCGCGTCCAGGATGACTCGGAACCGTGGGCGGAACCCGCGCAGCACCCGACGGACGCCGATTCGCGCCCAGCTCTGCTGTTCCCCATCCGTGGCTTGGCTGATCAACTGGGCTGATCAGCATCGGATCGACACCTGTTCGGCAACGGATCACCCGACGATCGCCGGACCATCGGTGTGGACATCGGGAACACTGGAGGTCAACGCCGGTCAGCGGATTCTCGATGCCAACTCCAGCAGCTGTTCGCCGAAGGCGGATCGAGACACCCGAACCCGGGAGAAATCAGCGAGTAGGCGGCGATAGAGGTCATGGGAATGTTCTCCTGGTTGCGACGCGGACCGTCGCGTCCCAAGCGGTCCGAACGCAAGGCGGTGACGGAGGAGCTGGCCCTCTGGGCGTCGCTCCGGCGCGGTGTGGAGATCTACGTGGAACCGAAGACGGCCGTGACCGAGACCAGCGTGGTGCTGGTCGCGCACGACGGGGAGTTCACCCGGCGGCGGATCGCCTCGCCGAAGGCGGCACGCGAGTTCGCGCACGACAATTCATTGCCGATCTACGACGCCACCGTGGTCGGGTACCCCCAACGGATGCGGGACTACTCGCGTCGGCAGAACATCCTGCGTGAGCGCGCCCAACGTGACGCGCTCGGCGACTCACCGGACCGCTGACGGACCGATGGGCCGGCCGGTCAGCCGGGCGGACCGGCACCTCAAGGGGTGGCGATGTCCTGCAGCACGGCGAGCAGCGTCCGTACCGGAACACCGGTCCCGCCGGACCCGGTGTAACCGTATGGTTTGCCGCTGTTGAAGGCGGGCCCGGCGACGTCCAGGTGCGCCCAATCCAGGTCGTCGGGGACGAAGGCCGCCAGGTAGTGCCCCGCCACCAGCATCCCGCCGCCCGGCTCGCCGGCGATGTTCGCCAGGTCGGCCAGCGGCGAGTCCAGACCCTCCCGCAGATGCTCGGGCAAGGGCATCGCCCAGCCCCCCTCGCCCACCTCGCGCGCCAGTTCGGCCACCCGGTCGCGCAGTGCCGGTGAACCCATCACGCCCATCGTCCGGTTGCCAAGAGCCACCACCTGGGCACCGGTCAGCGTGGCGGTCTCCAACAGGTAGTCGGGGTTGTCCTCGCAGGCCCGCACGATCGCGTCGGCCAGCACCAGGCGCCCCTCGGCATCGGTGTTCAGCACGTGCACGGTCTTCCCGGTGCCCTTGCCCTTGGCACCGCCGTAATGCCGCAGCACGTCACCGGGCCGATAGGCGGTGCCGGACGGCAGGTTCTCCGCCAGTGCGGCGGTGGCGGTGACCGCGATCGGCAGGTGCAGCTTGGCGGCGGCGATAGCCGTTGCGACGACGGCGGCGGCGCCGGCCATGTCGCTGGTCATCTGATCCATCTTCGCGGCCGGCTTGATCGACAGGCCGCCCGAGTCGAAGGTGATGCCCTTGCCGACCAGCGCGACCGAGGCCTTCGCTCCGGCCGGCCTGTAGCTGACCCGGACCAGCCGCGGCGGTCGGGACGAGCCGGATCCGACCCCGATGATCCCGCCGTAGCCGCCCTTGGCCAGCGCCTTCTCGTCCAGCACCTGGACCGTCAGCCCCGCCTCGCGGGCCGCTGCGGCAGCACGGTCGGCGAACACCGCGGGGGGAAGGTCGTTCGGCGCCGAGTTCACCAGGCTGCGAGCGAAAGCGACTGCCTCCACGGTGATCTCGGCGCGAAGAAGCTCGGCCTTGGCGTTCTTGTCAGCGGACGGGACACTGAGCACAAGCTGGTCAACGGGAGGTGGGCCGGCGGCCTTATAGGTGTCGAAGACGTAGGCACCCAGCAGATGCCCCTCGGCGGCCGCGCCCAGGTCGATCCGCGACAGGGTCGAGACAACCTTCTCCCGGCCGGCCGCGGACCGCGATGCCGCGCCGGCAGCCTGCCGCACCCTCTCGCGGTGCGCGGCGCTCTGCTCTGCCGTGTCGCCCTCGGCCGGTGGTCGACCCAACCCGACACCGATGATCCGCTCGGCACTGACCAGGCCGGCTGCCGGAATGGTGGTCACCGTGCCCGGTTTGCCGGCGGCGCCGGCCAGCGCCAACGCCTGGACCGCTGCGTCGAACTCCGGGTCGGCCGCCGCGGGCCCGTCCTCCCCCTGGTACACGCCCAGCACGAGGGAGTCGGCCGCCGTGGTGCTGGGAGAGGCAATGGACAGGCTCAGTCGCGTCATGGGTGGAGGTGCTCCTCGGGCAATGGGGGCAAATAGCGGTAACGGTGGCAATGGTGCGGATCGAACGATGGCGACCGGTCCGTGCAGTCCGGAGAGTACGAAACGACAGTCGTGCTCGGACACTGCACGGTAGTAGGCGTGCGCATGCGCACGCGGCGCGGGTTACGGTCTGGATCATGGCTGACTCCGACGATCCCGGCTCGACCGAGGAATCCCTGCTGCACTCGCCGCTGCACACCCGGCACGTGGCCCTGGGCGCGACGATGGGCGCCTTCGGTGGCTGGGACATGCCGATCTCTTACGCGGGGGCGGGGGTGATGGCCGAGCACACCGCGGTGCGCACCGCGGTTGGCGTGTTCGACGTCTCCCACCTGGGCAAGGCATCGGTCACCGGTCCGGGTGCTGCCCGGTTCGTCAACGACAGCCTGACCGCGGACCTGTCCCGGATCGCGCCGGGTCAGGCGCAGTACACCATGTGCTGCAACGGATCCGGTGGCGTCATCGACGACCTGATCGCCTACCTGGTGTCCGATGACGAGGTGTTCCTGGTGCCGAACGCGGCCAACACCGCCGCGGTGGTGCAGGCATTGGCCGCCGTGGCGCCGCCGGAGGTGTCGGTGGTGAACCGGCACCAGGATTTCGGTGTGATCGCGGTTCAGGGACCGGCCGCGGCGGAAGTGGTCGAGTCACTGGGGCTGCCCACCGCCCTTGACTACATGGCCTGGGCCGACGCGGATTTCGAAGGGCAGCGGGTGCGGGTGTGCCGCACCGGCTACACCGGCGAGCACGGGTACGAACTGCTGCCGGCCTGGGATGCGGCGCCGTTGGTGTGGGACGCGCTGCTGCACGAGGCCGGCCTGCGCGGCGGCCGGCCGGCCGGGCTGGGGGCAAGGGACACGCTGCGGACCGAGATGGGGTACGCCTTGCACGGGCAGGACCTGAGCCCGCAGATCAGCCCGGTGCAGGCGCGGGTCGGCTGGGCGGTCGGCTGGCGAAAGCCCGCCTTCTTCGGCCGGGATGCCCTGCTGGCGGAGAAGGGGGCCGGTCCGGTCCGGTCGTTGTGGGGCCTGCTGGCGCTGGACCGTGGAGTGCTGCGCGGTCACCTGGGCGTGCTGGACGCCGACGGAAAGCGGATCGGCGAGACCACATCGGGGACCTTCTCGCCCACCCTGGGGCAGGGAATCGGGCTCGCTTTGATCGACACCGCCGCCGGGGTGAGCGAGAACGACGAGATCGCGGTCGACGTCCGCGGACGGCGGATGCGGGTCCGCGTCGTGAAGCCGCCTTTCGTACCGTCCCACGTGCGATAGGGCGCTTCGGGTTCCGCCGCCGCGAGCCCGGCCGGTGCTGGATCGGCGGCTCGCGAATACCCGATACTTGGACGTCCTAGTATCGCGATATCCTGGCGTCATGACGACCGCGCCCGCCACCTCCGGACCCGAGCCGGCCACCTTCAGACGTGAGCCCCACCCGGCTCCGATCGGCGCCGGCAGGCTCGCCGAGATCCACGCCGCGCCGGGTTTCGGCCGCTTCATGACCGATCACATGGTCGTCATCGACTATGAGGCGGGCACCGGGTGGTACGACCCCCGCGTGGTGCCGTACGGCCCGTTCACCCTCGACCCGGCCACCATGGTGCTGCACTACGGCCAGGAGATCTTCGAGGGTCTCAAGGCCTACACCCAGCCGGACGGGTCGATCGCCTCCTTCCGGCCCGATCAGAACGCCGCACGGATGGCCCGGTCCGCCGACCGGCTCGGCATGCCGCGGCTGCCCGAGGAACTGTTCCTGCAATCCCTGCGCGAGCTCATCGCCGTCGACCGGGCGTGGGTGCCCGCGGGTGGCGGCGAGGCGTCGTTGTACCTGCGGCCGTTCGTGTTCGCCACCGAGGTTGGCCTCGGCGTGCGTCCCTCGTCGAGCTACGTCTACTGCCTCATCGCCTCGCCTGCCGGTCCGTATTTCGCGGGCGGCGTCAAGCCGGTCAGCGTGTGGTGGTCCACCGAGTATGTCCGGGCAGCGCCCGGCGGGACCGGCGCGGCCAAGACCGGCGGCAACTATGCGGCATCCTTGGCCGCGCAGGCGCAGGCGGCGGAGAAAGGCTGCGACCAGGTCGTGTGGCTGGACGCGGTGGAACGGCGCTGGGTCGAGGAGATGGGCGGGATGAACCTGTTCTTCGTCTTCGGTTCCGGCCCCAATGCGGAGATCGTCACGCCGGAGCTGTCCGGTTCACTGCTGCCCGGCGTCACCCGCGATTCCTTGCTCACGCTCAGCCGGGAGCTGGGCCACCCGGCGAGTGAACGGCGCATCTCCACCGACGAGTGGGCCAAGAAGGCGGACAGCGGCGAGCTGACCGAGGTGTTCGCCTGCGGCACCGCGGCGGTGATCACCCCGGTGGGCTCGGTGAAGCACGTCGACGGCGCGTTCGAGGTCAACGGCGGCGAGGCCGGTCCGGTCACCCTGAAGCTGCGTGGCGAGCTGACCGCGCTGCAGTACGGGCACCGGCCCGACACCCACGGGTGGATGTGGAGGCTCGCCGACCCGGCCTGAGCTCGGCGCAGTCAGCGCTGGTGTTGCTGCAGGCCGCGAGCTGGTCATGATCATCATGGCGGGACCAAGGGCGGTGCTGGTGGCTGCGGTAGGTCCCGGGGCGGTGATCATGAGCCCGGTGACGTAGG
>Ga0302254_10000072_pt1 | contig 18087 bp, 16 predicted proteins | sample I_Fen_E1_4_FD_194573 | JGI IMG/M metagenome (GOLD analysis project Ga0302254, IMG submission 194573) | Peat permafrost microbial communities from Stordalen Mire near Abisko, Sweden - I_Fen_E1_4 | ecosystem: Environmental > Terrestrial > Soil > Wetlands > Permafrost | place: Sweden: Abisko... | reverse complement strand
GCCCAGTTCATCCAGCAGAAGGCCGTTGACGTTCTCTTCCAGGTCGCGGGCGGTACTGGCAACGGCGCGCTCGACGCGGCCTGCGACGCCAACATCCTCGCCATCGGCGTGGACGTCGATGAGTACCTCAGCTATTCCACCGCCGATAAGTGCATCGTGACCTCGGCGGAGAAGCATCTCTCCAGCGCCGTCAATCAGACGATCACGGCGATCTCCAAGAACACCGCAGTCGGAGGCGTTTCCAAGTTCAACGCCGCCAACGATGGCATCGGCATCTCGCCGTTCCACAACACCGCGGTCACCATCCCGGCCGACGTCCAGGGCAAGCTGGATACGGCTCTCGCGGCCATGAAGGCCGGCACCCTCACCACGTGCCCCGCCACCTGCGGCACCTGGGCACCGTAACCGCTTTCTCGCTATGTTTCGAGCGGGTCGCGCCTTCGGGCCGGCCCGCTCGCTGCATCAGGCACCTGCGCCAGTGAGGCAGTCGTGACTGGAGAGTCGGCGTCCGTCCCCGCGCTCGAGATGCGCGGCATCACCAAGCGCTATCCCGGCGTCGTCGCCAACGATCACATCGATCTCGAAGTGCGGCGCGGCGAAATCCACGCACTGCTCGGAGAGAACGGCGCCGGCAAGACGACGCTCATGAACGTCCTCTACGGGCTGGCGCGTCCGAACGAAGGGCAGATACTGCTCGATGGCAAGCCCGTCCAGATCGCGGGCCCCTCGGACGCGATCGATCGCGGCATCAGCATGGTTCACCAGCACTTCATGCTGATCCCAGTCCTGTCCGTGGCCGAGAACGTGGTTCTGGGGGCCGAAACGATGGGGCGCGGGCCCTTCCTCGACCGGCGCGAAGCGAACCAGCGGATAGCCGAGCTGGCGGCCCGATTCGGCTTCGAACTGGACCCCGAAACGAAGGTGGGAGCGCTTTCGGTTGGACAGCAGCAGCGCGTAGAGATCCTCAAGGCGCTCTACCGCGACGCCCAGATCCTCGTCCTCGACGAACCCACCGCGGTGCTGACGCCCCAGGAGACGGAGGAAGTATTCGTTCTCCTGCGCAAGCTCGCCGATGACGGGCGATCGATCATCTTCATCAGTCATAAGCTCTACGAAGTCCTCGCCATCGCCGATCGCATCACGGTCATCCGGCGAGGCCGGGTCATCGGCCAGCGCAAGCCGGGTGAAACCACGGAGGCCGAGCTCGCCGAACTCATGGTCGGGCGCGAGGTCGAGCTGACCGCCGACCGCGGCGAGTCGCACCCCGGGGAGACGATGCTCCAAGTAGAGGGGCTGCGTATCGTGGACGATCGCCGCCACGAAGTGGTGCCGGAGGCCACGTTCCAGATCAAGGCCGGCGAGATCCTCGGCATCGCCGGCGTGGCGGGCAACGGTCAGGACGAGCTGGTCGAGGCGCTGGTCGGGTTGCGCCGGCCGAGCGGCGGGAAGGTAAGCCTGGACGGCCGTGAGGTTACCGGCGCCTCTCCTCGCAAGATGAACGAGGCGGGCGTTGGGTACGTGCCCGGTGACAGGCACCGCTTCGGTCTGATCCTGAGCTTCCCCGTCTACGACAACTTGATCTTGACGAGCTACTACCGGGCGCCGTTCGCCCGTGGCGTTCTTCGCGACGACTCGGCTGTGCTCGACTCGGCGATTGGGCAGGTGGGCAAGTACGACATCCGCGTGCCCTCGTCGACTGTGTCAACGTCGACGCTGTCGGGCGGGAACCAGCAGAAAGTGATCGTGGCGCGCGAGTTCGATCGTCCACTGAAGCTGCTGGTCCTCGATCAGCCGACGCGCGGCCTCGATGTGGGCAGCATCGAGTTCATCCACCGGCAGATCATCGCCAAACGCGACGCGGGCACGGCCGTGCTCCTCGTCTCGGCCGAACTCGACGAGGTGATGGAGATCTCCGACCGCATCGCCGTCATGTACCGCGGCCGCATCGTCGCGGAGCTGGACGGCCGGACGGCCGACAAAAGCCAGGTCGGGCTGTTGATGGCCACCGGCGGTGATGCCAACGCGGCGGAGGAGGCGAAAGCATGAGCGCGTCCGCAAATGCGGCCGGGTCCCGATCCTCACTGCGCGGTTGGGGTTCGAATCTCCTCTGGACGCTGGCCGAGTCCGTCGTCGCGATCCTCCTGGCAATCTTTGTCGGTGGCATCGGGATCGTCTTGTTCAGCGGACTTCTGCCGAATCACTCGGCTTTCGATCTGGGTTTGCCGATCGCCGCCTACGGGGCTTTGTGGTCGGGCGCCGTGGGTTGGCCGAACGGGATCGGCTCCACGCTTTCGTATGCCACGCCGCTCATCCTCGCCGGGCTGGGCGTTGGCCTCGGTTTCAAGGCCGGGCTGTTCAACATCGGCGGCCGCGGTCAATTCCTCATGGGCTCGGTTGGTGCCATGACCGTCGTGACACTGATGGGAGCTCACCAGAATGGGCTTGTCACGATCCCTCTGGCGCTGCTGGCCGGCGCCCTTTTCGGGGCGTTCGCGGGCTTCATCCCGGGAGCTCTCAAGGCCACGTCGGGCGCCCACGAAGTCGTGACCACGATCATGTTGAACTACGTCTTCGTCTTTGCGACGTACTGGGCGATCAGCGGGCCGTTGCGGCTGCCCAACTCACCCCAGCCCATCACGGCCGACGCAAGCGCGCGCGGCGCGGCGCTGCCGATCATCGGCTTCCTCGGGCGCGACGCGCACGCGGGCATCCTGCTCGCACTCCTGGCTCTGCCCCTGGTTTGGTTTCTGCTCTTCCGTACGACGCTCGGTTTCGAGATCCGCGCGGCCGGCGCCAACTCCGACGCCGCCCGGTACGCCGGCATGAAGACGAAACAACTCATCGTGCTGACCATGTCCATGGCCGGTGGGCTGTGCGGCCTGGCCGGGGCAACGACGCTCCTCGGCGTCGTTCATCAGATGGCGCCCGGCTACGACACCACGGTCGGGTTCGACGCCATTACCGTCGCCCTGCTCGGCCGATCGAACCCGATCGGCATCGGCCTGGCCGGCCTGTTGCTCGGGGCCATGCGAGCCGGCGCCCAATCGATGCAGATATCGCCCGGCGTGCCGGCCGAGCTGGTCGATGCGTTGCAGGCGATCATCCTGCTGTTCCTGGTGATCAACATTCTGCGCCGCTGGAGAGCGAAGCGGATTGGCGACGGACCGATCGTGAAGCCGACTGAAACGCTCGGTGTGGGTGCTTCGGCGGAGGCGGCGGAATGAGCGGCATTCCAGGTGCGCTCGACTCCATCCCGATTCTCGGCATCTTCTTCCAGCTGATCGGCTACGTGCTCGCAAATCTCCAGTTCATGTCGAACACGACCGTCGCGGTTGCAGTGCCGATCACCCTCGCGGCACTCTGCGGCGTCCTTTGCGAGCGATCCGGCGTCGTGAACATAGGCCTGGAAGGAATAATGCTGACCGCGGCCTTCGTCGGCTGGATCGTCGCGGCGGCGGCGGCGGGAGCGCTCGGTCCCGGGACTCCGCTGCCGTTTTTCGGAGTCACCGCACCCCTGATCATCGGTGTGGTTGCGGCGCTGATCGCCGGCATGGCCGTGTCGTTGCTGCACGCATGGCTTTCCATCTCGCTGCGCGTCGACCAGATCATCAGCGGCACGATCATCAACATCGGCGCGGCCGGCATCACCGGCTACATGTACAGCCTGATCTCCTCGCAGTCTCTGATCGGAGCGGGTCAGTTCCACAAGTTCGTAGTGCCCGCGGGCGTTGTCGACCTTCCGGTCGTCGGCTGGCTGATCAACGCAATATTGGATCAGGGTCCGGTGGGGCTCCTTACCATCTTCATCGTGATCGTTCTGCAGATCATGCTCTTCCGATCGCGCTGGGGCCTGCGAACTCGCGCGTCGGGCGAGCATCCGCGCGCGGCCGAAACCGTCGGGATCGACGTCATCTGGCTTCGCTATCGGAATGTGGTGGCCTCCGGTGCGCTCGCGGCTCTGGGCGGGGTGTGGCTGAGCATGGAGCAGACGGGCAATTTCAACGCCGGCATGACCCAGGGCCGCGGCTTCATCGGACTCGCGGCGATGATCGTCGGCCGGTGGACGCCGCTTGGGGCGTTCGGCGCGGCGCTTCTCTTCGCCTCGGTGACCGGCCTCAGCCAGTCGCTGACCATCTCCCATCCGACGGGCGACCTCGGCAATCTGATCAACGGCGTGCCCGGCGAGTTCTGGGAAGCTCTGCCCTACATCATCACGATCGTGATCCTGGCGGGCTTCATCGGCCGGAGCATTGCACCGGCCGCGGACGGCCAGCCTTACGAGCGCGAATCCGCGACCTGACGGTCGTCGGCGCGGTATGGCGACGCCGCGTGGCGCGGCAGCGGCGCCTCAGCGACGGGCGAGCAGCGACGGGTAGAAGTGGTCCTTGCCGGCCGTCTGTTTGAGTTTGCGCCACTCGTCGAGGATGACCACGGCCTCGTTTGCGGCGTGGATGGCTCGTTCGTCGGCCCCGTTGTCCCCAAAGACGTTGGTGACGCGGTTGGCCACCGCGCCCAGGACGGCTCCACTGCGCATCCCGAAGAGCCTGGCCAGGACGAACAGGGCAGAGCACTCCATCTCGAGGCAGACGACGCCGGCCTTGCGCAGGTCGTCGATCAGGCCGTCCGCTCCGGACTGCCAGAAGCCGCCCGTGACGGGGCGTTCCTGACCGACGTAAAAGGAGCCGACACTGCACACGATGCCCACGTGATAGCGATAGCCGAGCCGTTCGCACGCCTCGATCAGCGCCATGTGGACCTCGGGATCGGCGAAGGCCGGATGTTCAAGAGGCAGGTACCTGTCGGCCGTGCCGTCGCGCCGGACGGCGGCGATGGGCACGATCAGGTCGCCGGTGTCGATTTCGGCTCTAAGCGCGCCGCATGTCCCGACGCGAATGACCGTCTCGCCGCCGATGGTTGCGAACTCGTGGGCGGCTATCTCCAGGCTCGGGGCGCCGACTCCGCTCGATATCGCCCCGATCGGCACGCCCTTGTACACGCCGCGAGCCGAGCGATACTCACGGTGGAACGCCAGCTCCTCGCCCTTGTCCCAACCGGCCATCATCCTCTGGACGCGGCCCGGATCGCCCGGCATCAGCACCGTTGACGGGATCTGGCCGGCGGAGAGATGCAGGTGATACTGTGCTCCCGCCTCGTTCGTCGGCGCGTCGGCGTGGCGGTCGTCCGGGTTGGCCGGAAGCTTGTTGGCGCGGCTGGCGTCCATCGTCGTCCTATCCTTCGCCGGTGGGGTGGTCGCTGCAGACGCTATCACTCCTGAGAACGACAGTCGCGCGGTGAGGTGTTCACCATGGCGGGTCACGGGATAGATCTGATCGATCGGGCCGAAGCCGCCGCCCGTTTGCCGGAATTCGGCGACCTCCTGCGCCTGGCGCTGACCGCACAAGGACGTGCCCGAGCTCCATATTCGAAGTTCAACGTGGGCGCTGCCGTCCTCGGGGGCAGCGGCGCCAGCTTCCTCGGCTGCAACGTCGAATCGGCTTCATACGGCGCCACGATCTGCGCCGAGAGGAGCGCGATAGTAGGAGCTGTCGCCGCGGGCGAGACGGCGATTTGTGCCTGCGTCGTGGTCACCCCGACTGCGGAGCCGTCCAGCCCCTGCGGCATCTGCCGGCAACTCCTGGCCGAATTCGGGCCGGACGTCCAGATATTCGCCGCGTCGAGCCTTGGCGATTCCGTGTATGCCGCTCGGTTGGGCGACCTTCTTCCGCTTTCCTTTGGGCCTCGGAACCTCGAAGAGGCTGCCGGGTCGCCACGCGCCGAGGACAAGCGATGACGGTTCCGCACGGCTTCGAATTGGGGCGTGAGATCTCCCCGGCCGAGCAGCCGGCCTTGCTGACTGCTCTCGAGCTCGCCGTCCGTGAACGCACATCGATGCGGCCGCGGGTGGGCATGGTCCTGGGATCCGGCCTGAGCGGCCTGGCGGACGCACTCGACCTGGAGCTGGCAATCCCATTCGCCGAGCTGCCGGGATGGCCACCGGCCACTGCCCCCGGCCACGCCGGCCGTCTGCTGTTCGGACTTCTGTCCGGCATTCCGGTCGTGGTTCAGCAGGGTCGTTTCCACCTCTACGAGGGTCACTCGGCGGGGTTCGTGGTCCAGCCCGTGCTGCTTATGGGCCGGCTCGGCGCCGAGACGGTCGTTCTCACGAACGCGGCCGGTGGCGCCAACCCGAGCTATGGCGCCGGCACGCTGATGGCCATCGCCGATCACCTCAACCTCACCGGCCGCTCGCCGCTCATCGGGCCGAACGCGGCAGAGATCGGTCCGCGTTTTCCGGACATGACCCAAGTCTGGGATGCCGACCTCCGGGCACGACTGCATGCGGCCGCCGATGCCGAAGGAGTCTCACTCGCGGAGGGCGTATACGCGTGCCTCCTGGGGCCGAGCTACGAGACACCGGCCGAGGTCCGAATGCTGGCCACGCTCGGCGCCGATGCCGTGGGCATGTCAACCGCGCTCGAGGCGGTTGCCGCACGCTGGGCCGGAATGAGGGTCTGCGGCGTCTCGCTGGTCACGAACCCGGGAGCGGGTCTATCCGGCGCGACCTTGAGCCACACCGAGGTACTGGCAGCGGCCGAGTCCGCAGGACCGAGCCTGGCGCGGGTCATCGCCCGATTCGTGGCGGCTCTGTAGCGTTGATTGCCGGGGCGCGGCGGTGTGGGGGCAGCGCGCCACGCCCCGGGGATGAAAGCTACGCCAGGACGAGCACCTGCTCGTCGTCGTCGTCGGCTGTGGCGGTTTCGTCCGCCGGAGCGTCGGCCATAGTCATTACGCCGACCTCGGCCGCTTCGTTCGGGGATATGGCCGACGGATCGGCTTCCGGCTGAGTTGCCAGCGTTTCGGCCTCGTAGTCGCGCTTGCGGCGGCCGGACAGCATCTCCACCGACGTGGCTACGACCTCAGTCTTCCAGTGCCTCGCGCCGCGGTCATCGTCCCACTGGCGGGTCTGCAGGCGGCCCTCGATGGCGACCTGCTGGCCCTTGCCCAGGTACTGCCCGCAGACCTGGGCCAGGCGATCCCAGACGACCACGTTGTGATATTCCGCGCGCTCCTTGCCGTTGCCGCGGAATTCGTTTGTCGCGACGGCGAACGTCGCGACCGATGACCCGCTGGCCAGCGATCGCAGCTCCGGATCGCGGGTCAGTCGACCAGTAAGAAGGACCTTGTTCACGGTCCCAATCTCCTCTTCACGGCGCCGTCTGTTTGCGACGCCCTCTCTTGCGGCGGGTGATCGAACCGTATCCTCGGGCGCTCTCCGGCGGCTTATCGGGCGCTTATGCCGGGCGGCGGCCCGCCGGGCCTGTCCGCTTGCTACGCTCGCGGATTGAAGCCACCCTGTCGGGTGGGCGACTGCCACCGCAGAGGTAGGCAGCTAAGCTGAGAACGGTCGATCTCCTCTGAGGGCGCCCGCGTTGGAATCCACGTCGCAGCAGCGGGCACCGGGGCGAACATGGCATTTCGACGCGAGCGACAAGGAGGGAATGAAGATGGTGTCGCGATCTCTGAGCAGAGCTGGCCTGCTGGGTGCAGTCCTGACCGTCGGCCTGATCGTTGGGGCATGCCAGAGTTCCACCCCCACCCCGGCGCCGACGGCCACGCCGGCGCCCACGGCCACGCCGGCGCCCACGGATACTCCGGCGGCCACACCAACACTTACTCCGGCGGCCACACCGACGACAGCCCCCACGCCGACACCGACGCCGACTCCCGCGCCGACCGCCAAGCCGACGACAGCCCCGACTATTCCGACCGCCGTCTTGCCGTGCACCGGAAGCAGCTCGATCAAGCAGGCGTTCGCCGCCCAGGTTTCGAAGCTGAAGTTCGTCCTGTACTGCGCGGTCCTCCCGGTCGGCTGGTCCGTGGGGAACCTGGCATGGGACTACAGCGCCGGTGCCCTGCAGGCCCACTACACGAAGGGCGCCTTCAAGATTGACGTGTGGGAAGGCAACGTCTGCGCCGTCAGCCCGAATCCGTGCACCGGGTTCTGGTCGCCTGATCTGGGTTCTCAGGCCTTCGGGCCGCTCACCGGCGACATGGCCGGATCCGGCGGAATGTGGACGGTCGTCGTCCACACCTCCAACCCGAAGGTCATGTACACGATCACCGGCACGGGCACAGGCATGAGCGAGGCCGCTTTCCGGAGTTACTCCGCAGCGATGCACAAGATCAGCTGAGTCCAAGCATCGACCGTTCGGCCTGCTTCCGGCGAGCCGCGTTCTAGCCGATTGCAAACTTCACAGTGGCGCGCACGCGCCCGTCGCCGACGACTTCGCGCCGGTGCCGGTGAGTCGCGTGGCTGTGTCCTGGCCGCTCTTCCCTCATGTTGGATGCCCGGAGGCAGGGCCGACCGGCTTGTGACCCGCGGAACGCCCCACGCTTCCCGGACACGGCAGGTGGGCACGAGCCTCAACACCTGAGCCACCTGGCGGGCCCTTCCGGCACGAGGGTGGGGCGCGGCTATGCTGGCCCGGGCGTGTCGCTCCGCGATGGCTCCCCAGGCGTCCCCATACGAGGAGTCCAGATGATCGGGCACCCGAGAGCCATCCCCGGAATTGCCACGGCGGCCCTCACGGCCGCGTTGCTCGCGACCGTCGCCGCATGCTCTTCCGGAGGCGCGGCGCCGACGACGGCCAGCGTCCCGCCGACGTCGGCCGCCGTCGCGACTGCGACCCCGGCCCCGAGCGTCGCCGCCGCCACTCCAACCGCCGTCCCGACGGCCGTCCCAACGCCGACGGCGCCCGCCGTCCCCGCCGGGACCGTGATCGCGTGGGGCGACGCCGCCCAGCCGCAGACAAAGGTCCCGGCCGGCCTCGTGGGCGTCACTGCGGTCGCCGCCGGCTACCAGCACAGCCTGGCCCTCAACGCGGACGGCACAGTCGTTGCGTGGGGCTCGAACGCCAGCGGCCAGACCAAGGTCCCGGCCGGCCTCACGGGCGTCACCGCGATTGCCGCCGGCTACTACGACAGCATGGCCCTCAAGTCGAATGGCACCGTCGTTGCCTGGGGCGCCAATGCCAGCGGCCAGACCAAGGTCCCGGCCGGCCTCAAGGGCGTCACCGCTATTGCGGCCGGTGGCTATCACAACCTCGCGCTCAGGTCGAATGGCACCGTCGTCGCCTGGGGCTACAACTCCAGCGGGCAGACCAAGGTCCCGGCCGGTCTTTCGGGCGTGATCGAGATCGCAGGCGGATACGGCCATAGCCTCGCCCTGAAGGCAGACGGCACCGTGGCGGCCTGGGGTTCCAACTCAAAAGGCCAGGCCACCGTTCCGGCAGGCTTGACGGGCGTGGTCGCGATTGCGGCGGGCTATGAACACAGCCTGGCGCTCAAGTCGGACGGCACCGTCGTTGCCTGGGGCGGCAACTCCAAGGGCCAGACCACCGTCCCGGCCGGTCTTGCCGGCGTTGCGAAGATCGTCGCGGGCGACTGGCACAACCTCGCCGTGAAGTCGGACGGCACGGTCGTCGCCTGGGGCGACAACGGCCACGGTCAAACCGCGGTGCCGACCGGCCTCGCAAGCGTATCCTCTGCCGCCGGTGGTGGCGGCTTCAGCCTCGTCGTCACTGGCCACCCTTGATCGATATACCTGAAGCGTGCGCAAGATCGCAGTTTCGCTATCCTGCTTGAGTGCCATAACTGCCGGTTGAACGGGGGAAGGCAGTCCCAAAGCTCGTTCGCACTCCTGACAGGGGGCTTCCGTGGTGGCTGTACGACAGATCAAGGCCCGGCTCGCAAATCGTGGGCCGATCGATCTCTCCACGCTCGATGAGCGGGCGCTCATGGGGTGCATCGACCATTCGATCCTGAAGCCCGAACTGACGAGGGCCGAAGTCGAAGCCGCCATCGACGTCGCCATCGAATGGGAGACGGCCACGGTCTGTTGCCGCCCGGCCGACCTGCCGCTCGTCGTCTCGAAGCTGCGGCGATCCGTCGTCGGACCCACGACCGTGATCGGCTTCCCGCACGGCGCCCACATGTCCCAGATAAAGGAGCGTGAGGCCCTCGTCGCGGTCGACCAGGGAGCCGTCGAGCTCGACGTCGTCATCAACATCGGAGCCCTCCGATCCGGCGATCTCGGCTACGTCCGCGATGAGCTCGCGAGCCTCGTCTACGCCGTCGGACCGACGCCCGTGAAGGTGATTCTCGAGACGGCGTACCTCACTCCGGAGGAAGTCGAAGCCGGCTGCCGCGTGGTGCTGGAGGCGCGGGGCGCATTCGTCAAGAACGGGACCGGCTATTCGCCACGGGGCGCCGAACCGGGCGAGATCGCGCTGATGCGCCGGGTCGTCGGCGATCGCGTCGGGGTCAAGGCCGCGGGCGGCATACGGACCCTGGACGCCATGCTGGCCATGATCGTCGCCGGAGCGTGTCGCGTCGGAGCGACGGCCACGCCCGCGATCGGGGCGGAGTGGCGGGCACGGGGACCCGAGGCGGTCAGGGCAATCATCGCCGCCGCCCCGGCCCCGAGGGCTGCCGCGGGACCTGCCTCGAGCGAGGACGAATAGCGGCTCTTGGGCTGCCGCGGCCGCCCGGGGCGCGGCCGCGGCTCCGCGCCTGAGCGACTTGGCCATTTGCCAACTTGGGTAGCACGTGGCCGGACCGCCGGCGGCAAAGCAGGCTGAATCGGCTGCCCGTACCCGGGCGGTCGATCTTCGGAGGGTGGCCGACGAGGGGAGGGGCTCCCTCTGGCAGCAGCAGGCTCGGAACGCCCGGCCGATTTGCATTCGTGCTACCCGGGTTTGAATTTGGGCAGAAGCCACGCCAACGTCGGGAGCCGCGACGCAAAGGGCCGCGCAGCGGTCGGCGTCTCGGCGGGCCGCGGCCGCCTGCTATACTTCGGCCGCCTGGGAACCGAGGGCCCCCGGGCTGCCAATGCCAATCGCCAAGGAGTGCACGTTGCCGCACGAAGGCGTGCCGTTCGCCCCGTGAGACGAACCACCACCTTCCCGCCCCCCGGAGCCGCGGCGGCTCCTACGGAGGGGCAGTCTACCCAGGTCCCCGGCCGGTCGGCCGAGGGCTTTTTAGTTTCCCGGGGTTCCCGCAGGGACGACCGCCGGGGCGAGCACCGACGGGAGGACTAGATGCCCGCCACAGTGATCGTCGGCCTCCAGTGGGGCGACGAGGGCAAAGGCAAGACGACCGACTATCTGGCCGAGGACGTATCGGCCGTTGTCCGCTATCAGGGCGGCGACAATGCCGGCCACACGATCATGCTCGGCGAGGAGGTCTTCAAGCTCCACCTCGTGCCTTCAGGCGTGCTTTATCCGCACATCGCGCCGGTCATCGGCAACGGCGTCGTGGTCAACCCGGCGACGCTCATCTCCGAGCTCGACATGCTGGCCAGCCGCGGCATCGAGGTCGATCGCGTTCGGGTCAGCAAGCATGCCCACGTGATCATGCCTTACCACATTGCCCTCGACGGAGCCATGGAAGCCCGGTTGGCGAAGGCCGCGGTCGGCACCACGCGGCGCGGAATCGGGCCCGCCTACGCCGATCGCGCCTGGCGGATCGGGATCCGGATGGAGGACCTGCTCGACGGTCCGGCGCTGCGCGGCAAGCTCGCCCACATCCTGCCCGAGAAGAACGCCACGCTGCAGCGCCAGCATCGGGTCGACGGCTTCGACCTCGACGAGCTGGTGTCGCTGGCGACCGAATGGGGTCGCCGCCTCGAACCGCACCTGGCCGACACGACGCAGCTGGTGCAGGAGCGCTTGGCCCGCGGCGAGCATCTCCTGTTCGAAGGGGCGCAGGGAACGCTGCTCGACCTGGACCATGGCAGCTATCCGTTCGTGACTTCGTCCAACCCGATCGCCGGCGGAGCCTGCACCGGCGGCGGCATCGGGCCGCTCCAGGTGGACGAAGTGATCGGCGTCATGAAGGCCTACGCCACACGCGTGGGCGCCGGTCCGTTCCCGACGGAACTCACCGAGTCGATCGGCGAGGGCATCATCGACCGCGGCCGCGAGTACGGGACGACCACCGGGAGGCGCCGCCGCGTCGGCTGGTTCGACGCCGTACCGCTGCGCTATGCGGTCGCCGTCAACAGCGTCAGCTCGATCATGCTGAACAAGATCGACATCCTGTCGGGTCTGGACGAGGTCCTGATCTGCATGGCCTACGAAGTCGATGGCCAGCGCGTCGATTGGTGGCCGTCGGACGCCGACATCCTGGCTCGCGCGACGCCGATCTACGAGCGGTTCCCGGGCTGGACCGAGCCGATCCACGACTGCCGTTCGATGGCCGATCTACCCGAGAACGCGCGGCTCTACGTGGACGCGGTCGAGCGGCTTTCCGGAGCCACGATCGCCCTGGTTTCCGTCGGGCCCGAGCGTCACCAGACGATTGAGCGCAAGGCGCGTCCCCTTCGCCCTCGGACGACGGCCGGCCGGTGAGCCCGCAGGCCGGCTCCGATCCAGTGGGCCCCGGCCCCGCTCGAGTGCTCGTGCTCGGCGGTGGCGGTCGTGAGCACGCCCTGGTCTGGAGCCTGGCCCGCGAAGCCGGAGTGGAGTCGGTAATAGTCGCGCCGGGGAGCGACGCCATCGGCGAAGAGCCCAAGGTCCGGTGCGTGCCGGGGGTCGCCGCCACGGATCCGGCCGCGGTGCTGGCTCTGGCCACCGCCGAGGACGTGGATCTGGTCGTGGTCGGTCCTGAGGCACCGCTCGCCGCCGGCGTCGTCGACGTGCTGGAGGAAGCCGGCTTGCCCACATTCGGGCCGATCCGCGCCGCTGCCAGGATCGAATGGAGCAAGGCATTCTGCCGCGACGTAGCCGCCGCGGCCGGCGTCCGGATGGCGCGCGGCGAGGCCTTCTGGGCCTTCGGGCCGGCGCTGGCATTTGCCCGCGAGATGGCGGCCGCGCCGGGGTCGCGCGGGGTGGTGGTCAAGGCCGACGGGCTCATGGCCGGCAAGGGAGTGACCGTCTGCGACGATTTCGGAGGCGCGGAGAAGGCGCTGCGCGAACTGTTCTCCGGCACCGGCGAGGCGGCGGCCCCCCTGAGTGTCCGCCCGCCGGTAGCAGTGCTCGAGGAACGCCTGATCGGTGCAGAAGCCAGCCTGATCGCCCTGTGTGACGACCACAGCGCGCTGGCCCTGCCCCCGGCACGCGACCACAAGCGGCTGCTCGACGACGACCTGGGCCCGAACACCGGCGGCATGGGCGCCTACAGCCCCGTGCCGGATATGCCGGAAAGCCTCTGCGCCACGCTCATCGACATGATCCACGTGCCGATCCTGGCGGAGCTCGCCCGTCGCGGGGCGCCGTTCCGTGGCGCGCTCTACGCCGGCCTGATGCTCACTCCGGAGGGTCCGGTCCTGATCGAGTGCAACGCCCGCTTCGGCGACCCGGAGATCCAGGCCCTGCTGCCACGGCTCGCCGTGCCGCTCGGGCCGCTGCTCCTGGGCGCCGCCCTCGGCGACATCGCCGGAGCCGCCGCCGGGCTGGGATTGGTGGGCCGGATGCTGCCGACGACCGGGGACGCGGCGGTGGCCGTGGTTCTGGCGGCGGCGAATTACCCCGAGACGCCGCGCAAGGGCGACGTCATCGGCGGCCTGGCGGATGCGACACGAAGCGGCGCCACGGTCTTCCACGCAGGCACGGTCTGCGGCGCCGACGGCGAATACCGCACCAACGGCGGCCGCGTTCTTTCGGTCGTGGGTCTGGGTAGCACACTCGCCGCCGCCCGCGTGTGTGCCGAGCAGGCGGCCGAGAAGATCTACTGGGCGGGCATGCAGCGCCGCCACGACATCGCCGCCAGGTTGCCTGCCGCGTCCGACGCGAAGGCCGCGGCCGCCTCGCCGGCCCCGATTTCGGCCGCCGGCTGGGAGAAAGGGACGCCGACGTGATCCCGAGGTACACGCTTCCGGAGATGGGCGCGATCTGGACTGAGCAAGCCCATTTCGAGCAGATGCTTCGCGTCGAGATCGCTGTTGCGCGAGCACAGGTCAGTCGGGGCATGGTTCCGGCGGCGGCCGTCCGGGCGATCGAGAGCCGCGCCCGCATAAACGTGGCCCGCATCGAAGAGATCGAGAAGACGACCGACCACGACGTCATCGCCTTCGTCAGCCAGGTCGCCGAGACCGTCGGGGAGGAAGGTCGTTACCTCCACCTCGGCCTCACGAGCAGCGACGTCGTCGACACGGGGCTCGCGCTCCAGCTACAGGTCGCGGGGCGGCGGCTAATCGACGACCTCGATGCGCTGATCGAGGCGCTCGTCGCCCGCGCCCGCGCCGAAGCCGGGACCGTGATGATGGGCCGCACCCATTCGGTCCATGCCGAACCGACGACCCTCGGCCTCAAGATCGCCGGCTGGGCTTTCGAGATCGCCCGCGATCGAGCCCGCCTGGCCGCCGCGGCCGACGATGCCGCCACCGGCAAGATCTCGGGGCCGGTCGGGACGTACAGCCATCTCGAACCGGACCTGGAGGACGAGGTCCTGGCGGCGCTGGGGCTCCATCGCGATCCAATTTCCACGCAGATCGTCCAGCGAGACCGGCATGCCGCGCTCCTGGCCGCGATGGCCGTCACCGGCGGTTCGCTCGAGCGCTTCGCCACCGAGATCCGAAACCTGCAGCACACAGAGATCGGCGAGCTGATGGAACCGTTCCGGGCCGGCCAGAAGGGCAGCTCGGCGATGCCCCACAAGCGCAACCCGATCCTGTGCGAGCGGATCGCCGGAATGGCGCGACTCCTCCGCGGCTACGCCGTGACGGCGCTGGAGAACCAGCCGCTCTGGCATGAGCGCGACATCAGCCACTCCTCGGCGGAGCGCGTGCTGCTGCCCGACGCCACGATCTTGCTCGACTACATGCTGGTCAAGATGCGAGGCCTGATCGAGCGGTTGGTGGTGCGGCCGGAGCGGATGCGCGAGAACATCGATCGGGGCCTTGGCCTCCACTGCAGCAGCCGCGTCCTGACGGCCCTGGTCGAAGAGGCCGGGATGTCGCGCGAGGAGGCTTACGCCATCGTCCAGCGCAACTCGATGAAAGCCGCCGACGACCGCCGCCAGCTGCGCGATACGCTGGCCGCGGACCCGGATGTGGCCGCCCGCCTGTCCGACGAAGCCCTGGCCGCCTGCTTCGACGAAAGCCACTTCCTGCGCAACGTCGCTACCGCGATCGCCCGACTGGATGAACTCGTCCCTGTTCAGAAGGAGGCCGCCGATGTCGTCCGCTGAGATGGTGAACCCCGGCGATCCCCGCGCCGCCGGCCACACGCTGGCTGCTTCGGGCGGCTTCGTCCGATCGGGCAAGGTGCGCGACCTCTTCGAAGTCGGCGACCGGCTGCTGCTTGTCGCCAGCGACCGCCTGTCCGCCTTCGATGTCGTTTTGCCGACGCCGATCCCCGACAAGGGCCGCGTTCTGACCGGCGTCTCGCGCTTCTGGTTCGACCAAGCCACCGACATCATCCCGAACCATCTTCTCGGCACGGATCCGGCCGCTCTGCCGGCCGGCTTCACAGACGACGCGGGCCGCCGCGAACTGAAGGGCCGGATGATGCTCTGCCGCCGGGCGAAGGTGCTGCCGGTCGAGGTCATCGTCCGCGGCTATGTTGCCGGTTCGGGCTGGAAGGACTACCGCCGGACGGGCGCGATCTGCGGCATCGAGCTGCCGGAGGGCCTGCGCGAGTCCGATCGCCTGCCGTCGCCGATCTTCACTCCTTCGACCAAAGCCGAAGTCGGGCACGACGAGAACATCGGCTTCGATGCCATGGTCGAGCTCGTCGGCGGTCCCATGGCCGAGCGGGTCCGAGACGTCGCCCTGCGGCTCTACGAGCGCGGCGCCGCGGTCGCCGAGAAGGCCGGCATCCTGCTCGCCGACACGAAATTCGAACTCGGCACCGCCCTCGACACGGGCGAGCTGATCCTGATCGACGAAATCTTGACGCCCGACTCCAGCCGGTTCTGGGACGCCTCGGACTACGAGCCCGGACGCGCCCAGGCCAGCTTCGACAAGCAGTTCGTCCGCGACTGGCTGGAAACCCAGCCCTGGGACAAGACTTATCCAGGACCCGAGCTGCCGGCCGAGATCGTGGCCGGGACGCGCGAGCGCTATGTGGCGGCGTTCGAGCGGATCACCGGGGCCGGCTTCGAGCGCTACCTGCAGGAGGACGTAATCGTTCGATGAGCGAGTTCCGGTTTGCCGTCAACGTGCTGCCAAAGCCGGGCATTCTCGACCCGCAGGGACGGGCCGTGGAGCTGAGCCTGCCGCACCTCAAGGTCACCACCGTGTCGCGTGTACGCGTCGGTCGCCGCGTGGAACTGACCGTCACTGCCGATGCCGAATCGGTCGCCCGTGCCGTGGTCGACGGCCTCGCCAAAGAGCTGCTGAGCAACCCGCTCATCGAGACCTACGCCATCGAGCTGCTGGAGGCGACATCGTCGGCCGTCTCGACTGCGAAGGTGACCGGGTCGTGAGGATCGGCGTCGTCACCTTTCCGGGCTCCAACTCGGACGTGGACGCGCTCAACGCGCTTGCCGTCGCGGGCGTCGAGCCGGTCTCGCTCTGGCACGAGTCGCCCGACCTGCTCGGCGTAGCCGGGGTGATCCTGCCGGGCGGTTTCGCCTACGGCGACTACCTTCGAGCCGGCGTCATCGCGCGTTTCTCCCCGGTCATGCGGGGAGTCACTGACTTCGCCGCCAAGGGTGGCCTCGTTCTGGGGATCTGCAACGGCTTCCAGGTTCTGGCCGAATCGCGGCTCGTGCCCGGCGCGCTGCTGCGCAACCGATCCCTCCGATTTGCCAGCAAGATAATCGCGATCAAACCCCAGCGCCTGGATTCGGCGTTCACCAACAAGGCCACCGGCGCGCCGCTGCACATGCCCATTGCCCATGGCGAAGGCTGCTACTACGCGGACGAGGCCACGCTCGACGAGCTCGAGGCGAAGGGCCAGATCTTGTTCCGCTACGTCCGAGCAGACGGTGCGCTCGCGCTCGATCCGGACGATCCGGCCAACCCCAACGGTTCCCTGCGCGCGATCGCCGGCGTCTGCAACGAAGCCGGCAACGTGGCCGGTCTGATGCCGCACCCCGAGCGGATGTCGGAGTCCATTCTGGGCAGCGACGACGGGATGCAGCTGATACGGTCGTTCGTCGATAGCGCCGCGGCGTGGGAGACAGCCCGATGAGCGAGGAGATCCGCCCGGCCGCGCCGCAGCCGGAGCCGCTGCACAGACAACTCGGCGTGACCGACGGCGAGTTGGACGTGATCCGGGGCAAGCTCGGCCGCGATCCCAACCACACCGAGTTGGCCGTGTTCAGCGTGATGTGGAGCGAGCACTGCTCCTACAAGAGCTCCAAGCCGCTCCTCAAGACCCTCCCGTCCCGCGGCCACAACATGATGGCTGGACCCGGGGACAACGCCGGTGTGGTTCGCATCGGCGATGGGCTCGCGGTCGCGTTCAAGATCGAGAGCCACAACCACCCGTCCGCGGTCGAGCCGTATCAGGGCGCCGCGACCGGCGTCGGGGGCATCCTGCGCGACATCTTCACCATGGGCGCCCGACCGATCGCGGTCCTCGACGCGCTCCGTTTCGGCGATCCGTCGGATCCGCGAACCCGCCACCTCGTGGACGGAATCGTCCGCGGTGTAGGCGGCTACGGCAACTGTGTCGGCGTTCCCACCGTCGGCGGCGAGCTCGTGTTCGACCCGTCGTACCAGGGCAACCCGCTGGTCAACGTCATGGCCATCGGCCTGCTCGAGGAGCGGATGCTGATCCTGGCCGAGGCCCCCGGACCCGGCAACTACGTGGTCCTCTTCGGCTCGACGACCGGCCGCGACGGCATCGGCGGGGCGAGCGTTCTCGCGTCCGCGACTTTCCAGGACCAGGACCCGTCCAAGCGGCCCGCGGTCCAGGTCGGCGACCCGTTCGCCGAGAAGCTCCTGATCGAGGCCAGCCTCGAACTGATCGACCGCCGCCTCGTCCTGGGCATCCAGGATCTCGGCGCCGGCGGCATTTCGTGCGCGACGTCCGAGTCGGCCGACAAGGCCGGGACCGGCATTCTGCTGGACCTGGACGCGATCCCGCGGCGCGAGCCCGGAATGGCGCCCTGGGAAGTGATGATCTCCGAATCTCA
>Ga0302254_10000068_pt1 | contig 18500 bp, 18 predicted proteins | sample I_Fen_E1_4_FD_194573 | JGI IMG/M metagenome (GOLD analysis project Ga0302254, IMG submission 194573) | Peat permafrost microbial communities from Stordalen Mire near Abisko, Sweden - I_Fen_E1_4 | ecosystem: Environmental > Terrestrial > Soil > Wetlands > Permafrost | place: Sweden: Abisko... | reverse complement strand
CGGCCCAGTGCGTCGCAACGATCCGAGATTCGTTGCGGCTGCAGGGCGGAAAGAAACGCGGGATCGGTGGTCATGCCAGTGGGGAAAGCGGGCGTTGCGTCCGCATCTCGCCGCGATTCTAACCTGGAGCGCGCGGACGCCGGTGCCGATGCGCGATGTTAAAATGAACCATGGACAAGCGAATAGTGGTCGTCTGCACGCTGGCGCTCGTTGCGGCCGCGTGCCAGGACATGCCACCAGCCGGCAAGGCTTCCGCCGGCATGCCCGCCTACGTTCCTGCCAATGCGCTTCCGCCCGTCGTGAGCGCGGCATCGGACCAGCTCGCCGGACCCGTGTGGCAGTGGCAACGCACCCAGCTGGGAAGCGCGCCCGTCGTCGTGGCCTCGGCGCCCGAGCGCTACACGCTGTCTTTCGATGGCGGTGGACGCGTCAACGTGCGCGCCGACTGCAACCGTGGCGGCGGCAGCTACGAAGTCGATGGCACCGCGATCAGGTTCGGCGCCATCGCGCTGACGCGGATGGGATGCCCGCCGGGATCGCAGGACGGCGAGTTCCTGCGCTCGCTTGTGCAGGCGGCCACGTACACCGTCGATCGCGGCGAGCTCGTGCTGACGCTCGCCGACGGCGCTTCGATGCGCTTCCGCCCGGCGCGGTAAAAAGCCCTTCGCGCGCGGCTACTTTGCCGTCGCGATCAGTCCGCGCGCTTTCAGCTGGGCGATGATTAGGTCGGCAAAGCCCGGCACTTCGCGCTGCACGTTCGACGGATTGATCGTCTGCGTATTGGCCGACCACACCGGGCGCCCGGTAGCCACTTCAAAGAGCGTGGTCTCGACGGTGGCCAAGTCGTATTGCGAGACCTCCTGCATCGGCACCATCGCCGGGCCGAATGCGCCGCCACCGCCCCAGCCGCCGCCCCACCCGCCACCCCAGCCCGGACCCCAGCCCGGGCCGCCCCACATCGGGCCCGTTGTCGGGACCATCGTCGTCGTCACCTGCGTGCGCGTGTCGACGCCCAGCAGGCGGACGACCAGCAGGCCCTGCGCGCCGGTGCGGGTGACCGCATCGGTGAACGGCTGCTGCGCAGCGCGCGCCTCGTCCGAGATCACGGTCCAGCCGGCGACGCCGTCCACACCGACGTCGCGAAGCTTCTGCGCGAAGATGTCCTCCGCCGCGCGGCGGTTGGGGAGATTGGTGCCCACCATGACGACATCGATCTTCTTCATCGGGCCGCCCTTGAAATTCGGGTCGAACCACGCCGATTGGATCGACGTTGACTGGCATGCGGTCAGTACGACGGAAACTGCAAGGAGCGAGAAAAGCGAGAGGAGCTTTTGCATGGTCATTTCCTGGTCGGGTGATGGCCGCGGCATTCAGCGGTCGGTGAAAACGGGAGTGCGCTTTTCCAGGAAGGCAGCGATGCCTTCATTCCTGTCGTGGCTGGCGGCCAGCAGCGCGAAGGCCTGCTTCTCGGCGGCCAGCCCTTCGGTCAGCGGTGTTTCGAACGCGCGCAGCACGGCTTCCTTGGCGAGACGCACGGCAAGCGCGGGCTTGGCCGCGATGATCGAGGCGATTTCCACCGCCCGCGCCAGCGCGCTTTCCGGCTCGTCGACTTCGACGACCAGGCCCGCCGCAAGCGCCGTCTGTGCGCTGATCGGCAGCCCCGTCAGCACCATCTGCATCGTCAGCGCCTTGCCGATGGTTCGCGCCAGGCGCTGCGTGCCGCCCGCGCCGGGGATCATGCCGAGGTTCACTTCCGGCTGGCCGAACTTGGCATTGTGACCGGCGACGAGGATGTCGCAGCACAGCGCCAGCTCGCACCCGCCACCCAGCGCATAGCCGCACACGGCGCCGACGAGCGGCTTCGGAAAGGTGGCGATGGTCCGCCAGTGCCGCTGGCGTTCATGCGTCAGGATGTCGATGGGGCCGAGCGGCGCCATCTCGCGCACGTCGGCGCCCGCTGCGAAGCAGTCGAGGCCGCCGGTCAGGACGACGACTCGTGTGGCAGGGTCCGCCTGCGCGGCGTCGAGCTCCGCCGCGATTTCGCCGAGCGTGCGCGTGCGCAGCGCGTTGCGGAAGTCCGGGCGATGCAGCGTGAGCCGCACCACGCCGGCAGCGGGCCGGTCGACGACGATGTCCTGCACTTCGCGCTCCATGCCGCCTAGTCTACCAAGATGAACAACGCCTAGCGATGCTTGAAGCTCGGCTTGCGCTTTTCGACGAACGCGCGCATGCCTTCCTTCTGGTCGTCGAGCGCGAACGTGGAATGGAATTCGCGGCGCTCGAACTTGAGTCCCTCGGCCAACGACGATTCGTAGGCGCGGTTGATTGCCTCCTTGACCTTCAGCACGACCGGCAGTGAGAACGACGCGATCTTGCCGGCGAAGGCCAGCGCTTCCTTTTCCAGATCGGCCGCCGGGACGATCCGCGCGACCAGCCCCGCGCGTTCCGCTTCGACGACGTCGACCATGCGGCCGGTCAGGCACCAGTCCATCGCCTTCGCCTTGCCGATGGCGCGCGGCAGCCGCTGCGTGCCGCCCATGCCGGGGATGGTGCCGATGGTGATTTCCGGCTGGCCGAACTTGGCATTGTCCGCGGCGATGATCGTGTCGCAGGCCATCGCCAGTTCGCACCCGCCGCCGAGCGCATAGCCCGCGACGGCCGCAATGACCGGCTTGCGGATGCGGATGACGTCCTCCCAGTCGCGCGTGATGTAGTCGTCGCGATGGACCTTGGCGTAATCCCACTCCGCCATCGCGCCGATGTCCGCGCCGGCGGCAAACGCCTTTTCGTTGCCGGTGATGACGATGCAGCCGACACCATCGTCGGCGTCGAACGCATGCAACGCCACCGAGAGTTCCTTGGCCAGCGCATCATTCAGCGCGTTCATGCGCTGCGGGCGATTGAGACGGATGATCCCCACGCGGTCGCGGGTTTCGACGAGGATGTTTTCGTAGTTCATGGCGGTTCCTGGCATGCGGGTGGGTTGGGAGGAATTGGGAAGCGTACGATGCGCGGCTACGGCCTGGACGGGTCGAAGTGTTTCGCCAGCCCCTGCCAGCACCGGAAGTATTCGCCCTGCAATTGTGCGGACTCCAGCGCCGCACGCGTCGGCTGGATCACCGCGCGCGTCTCGAACATGAACGCCATCGTGTCGCGGATGCGCGTCGGCTGCGACAGGTCCGCCGCGCTGGCCTTCTCGAACGTTTCGGCGTCCGGACCGTGCCCGGTCATGCAATTGTGCAGGCTGGCGCCGCCAGGCAGGAAACCTTCGGCCTTGGCATCGTAGACGCCGTGGATCAGCCCCATGAACTCGCTCGCGATGTTGCGGTGGAACCACGGTGGCCGAAAAGTGTTCTCCATCGCCAGGATGCGCGGCGGGAAAATGGCGAAGTCGATCGTGTCCACACCCGGCGTGTCGCTCTGCGACTGCAGCACCAGGAAGATCGACGGGTCCGGGTGATCGTAGCTGATCGAGCCGATCGCATTGAAGCGCCGCAGGTCGTACTTGTAAGGCGCGTAGTTGCCGTGCCACGCGACGACGTCGAGCGGCGAATGGCCGATCTGCGCCGACCAGAGGTTGCCCATGAACTTCGCCACGAGCTCGAATGCACCTTCGCGGTCCTCGTACGCGGCGTGCGGCGTGAGAAAGTCGCGCGGATTGGCGAGACCGTTGGAGCCGATGACGCCCAGATCCGGAAGGCGGAACTGCGCGCCGTAGTTTTCGCACACGTAGCCTCGCGCCGGGTTTGCCAAATTTGTATCGGGCAGCTCGACGCGGAAACGTACACCGCGTGGAATGACGACGATTTCCTGCGGCTCGGCGTCGATGCGGCCGAACTCGGTGTGCAGTTGCAGCCGACCCTGCTGCGGCAGGATCAGCAGCTCGCCGTCGGCGTCGTAGAAGAAGCGGTCCTGCATCGAGCGGTTGGCTGCGTAGAGGTGGATGCCGCAGCCGCTCATGGCCGCCGGGTCGCCGTTGCCGGCCATCGTGAACAGGCCGTCGACGAAATCGGTCGGCACGGTCGGATTCGGCAACGGATCCCAGCGCAGCTGGTTGGGGGGCGTGGGCACGTCACCGAAGCGGCTGACGATGCGGCCGTTGTCGATCCGCGCAAAAGGCAGGTGCATCGCCGCCGGACGAATCCGGTACGTCCAGGAGCGGCGGTTGGACCCGCGCGGCGCGGTGAACGCCGAACCCGAAAGCTGCTCCGCGTACAGGCCGTAGGGCGCGCGCTGCGGCGAGTTGCGTCCGACCGGCAACGCGCCCGGCAGCGCCTCGGTGGCGAATTCGTTGCCGAATCCGGATTGATAGGTGGTCATGTCGGTCTCGCTTGCAGCGTGGATGGTTCGTTGGCTGTCATCGGGCAGGCGCGACGTCTTCGCGCGCCGCCGCCATCGCCGCGCGCAGGACATCGGGGTCGCCGACGTGGTTGGCCAGCAGCAGGATGAGCTTCGCGTTGACGAGCGCGCTCTCGCCCTCGGTCAGGCCGCGGTGCAGCCCGATCAGTTCGTCGTAGAAATCGTCGGGTGCGACCAGGTTGGGTTCGGTGTTCAATGTGCCCATTGTGGGTCCCCTTCGCGGTTGCCGGTTGCGCGCGCGATTGCGCCGCGCACGACCGCGGAATCGAAGGCCCGCCAGCGCGCGCAGACGTGCTGGTCCGGCCGCACGAGGTAACAGGTTCCCGGCCGCGCATCGTAGCGCGCCGCGATCAGGCCTTCATTGTCCTGGATCACGACGCGAGCGCCGCCCGGCTTGCCGCCAACCTGGACCACTCGGCACGGGACCGGGTCGCCGGCAAGATCGCGCGCCGCGTCGCCGGGGACGCCGTCCCCGAACACGAGCAGGTCGAATCCGCCGCCCAGATGTTGCAGCAGCCAGTCGCCATGCGGGCCGGTTGCCGGCGCGTCGGCCACTGGCGCGCCCGGTACCATTTTTCCAGCGAACGCATCGCTGTCGGGGGTGTTGAGCCGGGAGCCGGTTAGGACTGCAGGCACCGAGAGGCGGCCGCTGTTCACCAGCCGCCGGGCGAAAGGATGCCGGCGGGCGAGCGCCAGCACGGCGTCGCGAAACGTGCGCGAGACGGCACTCTTGGGCGTGATGAAGTCCGTCGCGCGCGTGGAATGGAGGATGTTCTCGTCCGCCGCGGCGACGCGCTCCTCGTCGTAGGTGTCGAGCAGCGAATCGGGCGCCAGGCCGCGCATGACGAGGTCGAGCTTCCAGACGAGGTTGTCGGTGTCCTGCACGCCGCTGTTGGCGCCGCGCGCGCCGAAGGGGCTGACGAGGTGCGCCGCGTCTCCCGCGAACAGCACACGGCCGTGACGGAATTTCTGCATCCGCCGGCACTGGAACGTGTAGACGCTGGCCCACTCGATGTCGAATTGCGCATCCGCACCGAGCATCGCGCGCAGCCGCGGCAGGATGTTCTCCGGTTTCTTCTCGTGTTCGGGGTCGGCGTCCCAGCCCAGCTGGAAGTCGACGCGCCACACGTTGTCGGCCTGCCGGTGCAGCAGCACGGACTGGTTGCGGTGGAACGGCGGGTCGAACCAGAACCAGCGCTCGGTCGGGAAATCCGTCGTCATGTGGATGTCCGCGATCAGGAACCGGTCGCGGAACACCTGCCCTTCGGAATCCAGCCCGAGCATGTGGCGTACCGGGCTGCGCGCGCCGTCGCACACGATCAGCCAGTCGCAGGTCAGCGCATAGTCGCCGTCCTGCGTGGCGACGCGCAAGCTGACCGCCGCATTGTCCTCAGTGTCGCCCTCAGTGCCGTTCTCAGTGTCGATCACCGCGACATCGACGACACGGTGCTTCCAGCGGATCTCGGCGGCGGCCAGCGCGTCGGCGCGCCGCACCAGGTATTCCTCGAAATAGTATTGCTGCAGGTTGACGAATGCCGGCCGGTGATGGCCGGGTTCCGGCAGAAGGTCGAACTGGTAGGCGAGCTCATCGCCGTGGAAGACCTTGCCGACGTTCCAGCTCACCCCCTTCGCTGCGACCGGCTCGCCGCAGCCCAGGCGGTCGAGGATCTCGAGCGTGCGCTTCGCGTAGCAGATCGCGCGCGAGCCGACGCTGACCGTATCGTCGTCGTCCAGCACCAGCACCGGGATGCCTCGTTGCGCCAGGTCGATGGCGGCCGCGAGCCCGACCGGCCCCGCGCCGACGATGACGACGCCGCAATGCCGTATCGTGCCGTCCAGTTCCGGGGCGCGCCGATAGCCGTAGACGGGATTGGTGTAGGTTTTCAACGGAGGGGCTTCAACTGAGGGTCTTCAACTGAGCAACTTCACCCGAAAAACCTCAACCTTCCAGTGCCAGCCACATTTCCTTGTCGCGCTGCGCGGTCCAGATGCGCGGGTCCTTGAACTTGGTCGCCTCGTCGTAGGCACGCGTCACGTCGAACGGCAGGCAATGGTCGAAGATCACCCAGTGGCCGAACTGGGGCTTGAGCGCGGCGTACGTGTCACGGTAGACGGTGCGGAGGTCGCGGCCCGCGGCGGCGCCCTGCTTCACCGATTCGAACATCGCGGTGACGAACGCGCGCGTGCCGTCGAGCCCGGCCTTCACCTCGTCGGGTGACTTGAGCGACGCGCCGCGCCCAGGCACCAGCTTCTGCGGCTGCAGCGCCGCGATGGCGTCGAGCGTCGCCGGCCAATCGGTCAGGTACGCGTCACCGGTGTAGGGCGTGGCGCCGTATTCGACCAGGTCGCCGGAAAAGAGGATCTTCTCCGCCGGCAGCCAGACGACGGTGTCGCCCTTCGTGTGGCCGCGACCCAGCTGCATGATCTCCACCTGCAGCTTGCCCAGCATCAACGTCATGCGCTTCTCGAACACGATGGTGGGCCAGGTCAGGCCGGGCACGGATTCGACGGCGCGGAAAAGCCGCGGAAATCGTTCGATTTCGCTCTGCATGTCCTGCGCGCCGCGCTCGACGATGAGGTCGTAGGTGTCGCGGCTGGCGATGACGTGTTCCGGCTTGTATCCGGTCGCGCCCAGCACGCGCACCGCGTGGTAGTGCGACAGCGTGACGTACTTGATGGGCTTGTCGGTGACTTCGCGAATGTGGCGGATGACGTCCTGCGCCATCACCGGCGTGGCCTGCGTATCGATCACCATCACGGCGTCGTCGCCGACGACGACGCCGGTGTTCGGGTCGCCTTCGGCCGTGTACGCGTAGGCGTGGTCGGAGAGCCGGTCGAAGCTGACCGTCTTCTCCTCGAGATCGGCGTGCGACGCGAATTTCTTGGTGCTCATGGTGTACGTCCTTCGATGGCATGACCGGGGGCAACCGGCGGGCCGCGCACGATGACGGGATCGGAGAACAGCGACTTGATGGTCACCGTCCGGATGTCGGGATTGTCCGGAACCATGTAGAGCATCGGCTCGACCATCTCCTCGAATATTCCCCGAAGGCTGCGCGCGCCGGTCCTGTATTCCATCGCCAGCTCGGCGATCTGCTCGAACACCCGCGGCGCCACCGTCAATTCGACGCCCTCATGGCCGAAGATGTCCCGGAACTGCGCATAGAGCGAGCCCTTGGGTTCGTTCATGATGCGCACCAGCTTTTCGCGATCGAGGTCCCGGAAACGCGCGATGATGGGCAGCCGGCCCGTGAACTCGGGAATCAGGCCGAACGTGAACAGATCGGTCGGCTTGATGTGCGCATTGAGCCGGTCCATGATCGCCTTGTTGTCGCCCTGGGAAGTCGAGATGTATCCGTAGCTGTTCGACTGCGACATGATCTCTTCCAGGCCCACGAACGCCCCGCCGCAGATGAACAGGATGTTGGTGGTGTCGATGTACTGCCCGCTGCTCAGCCGGAAGGGCGACCCCTCCATGATCTTCAGCAGCGCGTGCTGCACGCTTTCGCCCGACACGCTGCGCGGCTCCTTGTCGGTGGCCTTCAGCTTGTCGATCTCGTCGATGAACACGATGCCGCTCTGGGCCCGGGCGACGTCGCCGCCGGCCCGTTCCAGCAGCCGCTGCAGCATGGCCTCGATTTCCTCGTTGACGAAGCGGGTCTGCGCCAGGGAGGTCGCCTCCGACGTGACGAACGGGACGCCCAGTATTCGCGCGAGCGTCTCGCACATCAGCGTCTTGCCGGTCCCGGTGGGGCCGATGAGGAGGACGTTGCTCTTCGTCAGCGGCGTGTCATCCCGGCGCGATCTCTCGAGCTTCCGGTAATGCAGGTAGACGGCGACGGCGACCGTCTTCTTGGCATCGTCCTGGCCGATCACATAGTCGTCCAGCTGCTGCACGATGAAACTCGGCGTCATTTGTCTGTCGAGCACGGGCGTCTTTCATGGACCTGCGAACGGTCATGATACCCAGAAAAAATGCCGCGTCCGGGGAATGGACGCGGCATTCGACGTAGCGGCCGCAACGACCGCGATTCAGCCCCCGTTCTTCCTGATCAGCGCCCGGGCGTCGTCGAGCAGCGCGGGGCCGTTGCCCCCCTTGCCCGCCACCTCGCCGAACCAGTCCTTCTCGACACCGTCGGTGGCCTTCTTCCAGCGCTCGAGCTCCGCCGGCGACAACGTGTCGAACACGCCGCCCGCCGCGGCGGCGAGCTTCTTCGCCGGTTCGGTGGTGCCGTCGAAGATCCTGCCGATCTGCTTCGAAAACTCGAGGCCGCTGTTGGCGTCGATCACCTTCTTCAGGTCGGGCGGCAGGCTGTCGTATTTCGCCTGGTTCATCGCGATGACGAAGATCGAATTCGACATCTTGTTCCCGGTCGCCGCGTTGTCCAGGTGGTACTTGGTCACCTCCTGCAGCTTGAGCGCCGGCGCGACCTCCCACGGCACCATCGCGCCGTCGATCACGCCCTTGGACAGCGATTCGGTCACCTGCGGCACCGGCATCTGCACCGGCACGGCGCCGATCGCCGCCAGGAACTTGGTGCCGATGCGCGTCGGCGCGCGCACTTTCAGACCCTTCAGTTCGTCGAGGTTGGTCACGCGCTTGTTCGTGAAGTGCAGCAGCGAGCCGTCGTGCAGGTGCGCCGCGAGCAGCTTCGTGCCCTTGAACTCGTCCAGGGAATTCTTCTGGATGTATTCCCAGAGCGCCGGGCTGCCCACTTCGGCGCTCTTCGCCATGAAGGGCAGCTCGAACACCTCCGATTTCGCGAAGCGACCCGCCTGGTAGGTGGGAATGGTCCAGATGATGTCCGCGACGCCGTCCTTGGCCTGGTCGAACAGCTGAGGCGGCGTGCCGCCCAGCTGCATCGACGGATAGAACTGGCACTTGAGCTTGCCCGCCGACTCCTTGCCGATCTTGTCGCACCAGGGCACCAGGACCTGCGCCTGGATGGTCGCCTGCGGCGGCAGGAAATGGGCGATCTTGAGGACGACTTCCTGCGCGTTGACGCCGCCGACCACTGCGGACAGGCCGATCGCTGCGGCCAAGTGAAGCTTATCTGATGCCTTCATGTTGCCTCCTCCTTTGAGACGATTCTACTGACGGAAAGTATGCACAAGGTACAGCGAAATCACCGGGAAGAACAAAAGCAGCGTGATGCGGACGAAATCGGACAGCAGGAACGGCACGACGCCCTTGAACGTCTCGGTGAGCGGCACGTCCTTGGCCAGCCGGTTGATGATGTAGACGTTCATGCCGACGGGCGGATGCACGAGCCCGATCTCGACGACCATCAGCGCGAGGATGCCGAACCAGATGGACTTGTCCGACTGCGACATGCCCCAGTAATCGAGTCCCATCACCATCGGGTAGAAGATCGGAATCGTCAGCAGGATCATCGCCAGCGAGTCCATCACGCAACCCAGGAAGATGTAGATCAGCAGGATCATGACCATCACGAGCAGCGGCGAGAACCCGCTCGCCTTCACCCACGCGGCCAGTTCCGCCGGCATCTGCGACAGCGCGAGCGTGGAATTCATCATGTCGGCGCCGAGCAGCACCAGGAAAATCATCGCGGTCGCCTGCGCCGTGCCGAGCGCGCTGTCGATGAGGCCCTTCATTCGCATGCCGCCGGTGGTCACGGCGAGAACGCCGCAGGCCGCGGCGCCGATGGCCGCCGCTTCCGTCGGGTTGGCCCATCCACCGTAGATGCCGACGATCACGACCACGAACACCAGCAGCACCGGCAACACCGACAGGAAGCTCGTGAACTTCTGCTTCCACGGCACGGCCGGCCCCGCCGGGCCTGCGGCCGGGTTCAGCGTGACGACGATGCGCACGACGAGCATGTAGCCCAGCATGGCGATGATGCCCGGAAGCACTGCCGCCATGAACAGCTTGCCGATCGATTCCTGGGTCAGGATGGCGTAGATCACGAGCGGCACCGACGGCGGGATCATGATGCCGAGCGTGCCTCCTGCGGCAAGCGCGCCGGTGGCCAGCGCGCCGGAATAGCCGAAGCGCCGCAGCTCCGGCAGCGCGACCTGGCCCATCGTCGCCGCCGTGGCGAGCGACGACCCGCAGATGGCACCGAACCCGGCGCAGGCGCCGATGGCGGCCATGGCCACGCCGCCCTTGCGATGGCCCAGGAACGAACTGACGAACCGGAACAGCGCCCGGCTCAAGCCCCCGTGCGTCGCGAACTGGCCCATCAGGAGAAACAGCGGAATGACGACCAGGTCGTAGTTGGAAAGCCGCGCGTAGGCGAGGTTCTTGAGCGAGTTGAGCAACGCCATCACGTTGCCACCGGTCAGGTAGACGTACCCGGCCGCGCCGACGATGAACATCGCGATCCCGATAGGCACGCGCGCCACCATCAGCGCCAGCATCACGCCGAACACCACAAAGCCGACTTCGATGCCGCTCATGCCGCGGCATCGCTCCGCGAATCGCGCGCGGCCATTCGCAGGTGGTGTACGCACATGTAAAAGCCGGCCGCGGCGAGAAGCAGGAATCCGGGAACCATCAGCGCCTGCGCCACCCACACAGGCCAGCCCAGGATGGCCGACGTCTCGCCCACGTCCTTGATCGACAGTGCGCCAACCGCGGTACGCCACGCGATCAACGCGCCGACCAGCCCCACCAGCAGCGATCCGAACGCATCCAGCCGCGACACCTTCCGCGGCGCCAGGTTCTGGGTAAAGAAGTCGACCTTCACGTCGCCGTTGACCATGTGGCAGTACGCGAAGAACGTCGACGCCGCGAAGGCCGCGCACATCTGCAGCAACTCGACGTCGCCGGGCACGACCCAGGCAAAGAGCTTGCGGCCGACGATGGACACGATGGACATCGCCACGAGCCCGACGAACACCAGTCCACCGGCGATGGCCAGGTATTTCGAACAGGCAAGGAGCAGGCGACCGCCGGGGCCAAGCCTGCTGCCGTCCGCGCCGGGGATGGATGTCATTCGCACAGCCTGCGAAACGCGTCCGGCGCGGCCACAGCCTGTATCAGCCGCGCATCCTGCGGATTTCGCCGGGCGAAGATGCGAACCTCCTGGCCGTCGACCAGGATCTCGTGCTCGCGGCGGATGACGTGCCGGAATACGAAGCTCTTGCCGCGCCACTCGGCAATGGTCGATTCGACGTCGATCTCGTCGCCGTAGGTCGCCGGGCGCACGAAGCGCGCGGAGACGTCGACGATCGGCGTGCCGATGATGCCGGTCTGGGCGGCCAGTTCCTGCCACGGCGGGACGCCCATCGCGCGGAAGTAGTGCAACGACGCGGCATCCATCCAGCGCAGGTAGTTGGGATAGAAGACGATGCCTGCGGGGTCGCAGTCGCCGAATTCGACGGTAAAACGCGTTACGTGGACTTTGCTCATTGGTGCTCCTTTCATCCCGGTCGCGCAGCATGCGCCGCCGGCCGCTTCTTCGACCAGAGGATGGGCTGCGGCAGCACTGCTCGCGGCGGCGCTCCGTGCTTGACCAGCGCGCGATCCAGCGCAATGCCGCCCTCGTCCGCCAGCGCCGCTTCGCGCGCCGCCCGGATGGCCGCCGCGCGCCCGGCCATGGTTTCAAACGCGCTACCGGTTGCCAGGTGATCGACGATGTGGGACAGATTGCGCTTGCCGCGTTCGTTGGTCGCGCCATAGCCCTTGACGAGCCGGCCGCACAAGGCAATTTCGAACGCGCATTCCCAATCGCTCGTTGCCGCGGATTCTATCGCGGCGAGCCAGCGCCCGATCTGCTGCTGCTCGTCCGCGTAGCGTGTGCCCCGCCGGCGCAGCCAACGCAAGCCGGCCAGCGCGCGCAGCGCCAAAAAGCCGGCGATGGTATTGGTGCGCACGTGCAGCGCCACGGCGAACGGCGCCTTGCCGCCGCGCTGCCGGCGGCGATCCCATGCGTCGAGTGGCGTGCCGAGTGCACGCGGCAGCAGTGCAGCGAATTCGGGAACGCCCGGCTTGAAGTGGTCGACGATGCGCAGGACATCGCCTTCCTCCGCGCCAACTTCGCGCCACACGCGGGCGAAGCGGCTCGCGCGCACCTTGAGATCCGCGACACGCACGATGTCGTCGAACGCCATCCAGAGCGCCAGGAAGCGCGCCGCTTCGCGCGTCAAGGCAAAATCGCGCGCGACGCCAAGGTCCAGTTTCGCCTCGGCGGCCAGGATGCGCTGCAACCTTGCGACGAACAGGTCGGCATATGCGCGATCCTGGAAGTCCTGCATCCGGTCGTAGCCCAGGCGTACGAACTCCCGTGCGGCGGCGGGAAACCCTTCAGCCGGATGCGAGGACGAACCTGAGGACCCCACTGAGGACCCCACTGAGGACCCCACTGAGGACCCCACTGAGGCCGCCGTTGCCGGAGCGGCCGCTGCAGCGCGAGTTGCGTCCGCGCGTGCCGCCTCGTGCATGGCGTCCCAGGCGAGCGCGAAGCCGCGCAGGCTCGCCTCGGCGCCGCGTCCCGACTGCCGGATCGTGGCCTCGCACTGCTCACGCGTGAGGGGAAGCACGCCACTGGCGGCGATCGCACCGAACATCACGGCGCTCGGACTGGTGCCGGCGTCGCGCGCCATGCGTTCCATGTCGAAGGCGGCAAGACGCCGGCTGTGGCTGCGCGCGACGTCCTGCAGCAGTCCGGCATCGAAGCGTCCGTCGCCCGGCGGCATCTTTTCTGCAGTGGTCAACGTCCGGCTGGTCGACGTCACGAGCAGCGTGCGGTCGGCGCTGACCATTCCCGCCTGCACCGTGCGAACCGCTTCCAGGAGTTCAGACGCGACGAGCAAGTCGATGCATCCTGGCACCGGCAGCAGACTGAAGATCGGCGTGTTTCCCAGCAGCGAAGCGACGGATTCCGGATAGACCTCGACGTAGTACGTGGTGGCGCCGGTGCGCTGCGCGACGCCGGGAATGGACGTGCTCTGCGCCGGGTAGCCGGCCAGGCGCGCCGTGTCGACCAGCCATTCCGCGAGCACGCCACCGCCCTCGCCGCCGAGCGCGGCGATCAGGACGGTGATGGGAGAGGCAGCATTCATCGTGGCGTTCGCGATCGCAGATCAGGCGGGCTGAAACAAGCTGATGACGGCAGTGCGCACGCGCGCAACGATGCGGTCGCGCCAGTTCGGGTTCTGGATCACTTCGCCGCGATAGAACGACGGGCAAAGCGTCGCAGCGTGCGCATTTTCACCGCACAGCCCGCAACCAACACAGCCCTCGAGGACCGTCGCGACCGGATCGACACGCAACGGATCCGAACTCTCTTTCATTGACAGCGTCGGGCAGCCGGAAAGGCGGATGCACGAGTGGTCGCCCGAGCATGTATCCTCGTCCACGCCATACTTGACGCGCACCACGCGCTGCCGCTTCTGCAGGAGCCGCGCGCGCCACGGCCGGACACGGCGCTGCCGCTCAAGCTGGCACTCGCCCTCGGCAATGATTACCTTGAGTCCGGGGAAATCCGTCGTGAATGCCTCGGTCAACGCAGCACGCATCTCCGCCACGCGGTAGCTGTCGACGGTGCGCAGCCACTTGACGCCGATGCCCGCGAGCGTCTTCTCGATCAGATGGTTGGTGTGGACCTGGCTGTCCTGCTTGTCGGCGGCGTCCGCCTTGGAGTCTTCCCGCGGCGTCGAGATGATCTCCTGCGTGCCGGTGGCCGACGTGTAGCCGTTCTTGAGGATCACCAGCACCGCGTCGTCGCCGTTGAAAAGCGCGGACTGCACGCCCGTGAGCAGGCCGTTGTGCCAGAAGCCGCCGTCGCCCATGATGGCCAGCGCGCGCCGGTTCAGCATCGGCGACACGCCCGCGCGGCTCGCAAGGCTCATGCCGTAGCCCAGGATCGAGTGCCCCATGCCGAACGGCTCGAACGTCGCGAACGCGTGGCAGCCGATGTCCGCCGCGATGTGCACGGGCCCGACATCCTGCTGTGCCAGCTTGAGCGCCGCGAAGACGGGCCGCTCCGGACAGCCGATGCAGAACTGCGGGGGCCGGGCCGGCAAGCTCAGGGCGAGCTGCGCTGCGACGGCGTCGCGCCGAGCGGTCGTCTGCGCCAGCCATTCCCTGCCGCCGCCGATCGGCAATTCGGGCGCAGCCTTGCCGAAGAATTCGGCCAGGCCCTGCGCAATGACCTCCACCGTGTATTCGCCCGCCATCGGCAGCACGTCCTTGCCCGCGACCGACGTGTCCACGTCATGGCGGCGCAGGATGGCCAGGATTTCCTGCTCGATGAATTCGGGCTGGCCCTCCTCGACGATCAGCACCGCGCGCTTGGGTAAGCAGAAGTCGCGGATCTCTTCCGGCACGAGCGGACAGATCACGTTGAGCGCAAGGATCGACACGCCGGCGTTGCCCAGCGCATCGGCCAGGCCCAACTGCGCCAGCGCGCGAATCAGCGAGTTGTAGAGGCCACCCTGCACGATGATGCCCAGGTCGTCGCGACGCCCCACGAAGATTTCGTTCAGCCGGTGTTCGACGATGTAGCGGCGCGCCGCGGGAATGCGCTCGTCGTTCTTCCGCTTCTCCTGCCGGTACGTCACCGGCGGATGGGCGAGCTTGGCGTAGTCGAACGCCGCCGGCTCGGACATGAGGTGCAGCGGCGAAACCGCCGGCGCCTTGTTGTCGCTGCAGACGAAACTGCCGCGCATGTGGCACGCGCGGATCCGCAGCTGCAGCACGGCCGGCATGTTCGACGCCTCGGACAGCGCAAAGCCGTCCTCTACCGTCCGCACCATGCGGGAAAGGTCGGGCCGCGGATCGAGCAGGATCAGCGAGGACTTGAGCGCGTACGCGTAGGTGCGCTCCTGGATGACGCTGGCGCCTTCGCCATAGTCCTCGCCGACGATGATCAGCGCGCCGCCCACGACGCCGGGCGACGCCAGGTTCGACAATGCATCGGCGGCCACGTTGGTGCCGACGATGGACTTCCACGTCACGGCGCCGCGCAGCGGATAGTGTATCGACGCGCCCAGCATCGCGGCCGCCGAGGCCTCGTTGGAACAGGCTTCCACGTGCACGCCGAGTTCCGAGAGGTAGTCGCGGGACTGCACCAGCACGTCGAGCAGGTGCGACACCGGTGCGCCCTGGTAGCCGCCGACATAGGCGACACCGGACTGCAGCAGCGCCTTGGTGATCGCGAGGATGCCTTCGCCGTGGAACACGTCGCCGTGACCCAGGCGCAGCATTTGTGCTTCGCGACTGAAAGAAACTTCCATCAGTGGAGTTCAGCGGCGTGCATGCCGCCGTCGCGTCCCGGATACAGTCCTCGCACCTGCGCCTGGACTCGGGCCAATCCCAGCAGCGCGTCGATGCAGGGCGTGGCGATCCCCGCCCGCTCGCCGATTTCCCGGACCACGGTCACCAGCGCGTCGAGTTCCACCGGCTTGCCCGCCTCGACATCCTGCAGCATCGACGTCTTGAACGCGCCCAGCTTGCGCGCGACGTCAATGCGGTCCTCGCCGCTCTGCGCAATTGGACACCCGATCGCGGTGCCGATGGCGGCCGCCTCCGCCATCACGTCGAGGCAGAAACGATTCACCAGCGGGTCGGCTATGATCCGGTCCGCCGTCGCGCCGGTCAGCGCGGAGACCGGATTCATCGTCATGTTGCCCCACAGCTTGTACCAGATGTCCGACTGGATCGATGCCGACACGGTCGTCGCGAAGCCGGCCCGCGTGAGCGCGGCGGCAAGCGCCTCGACGCGCGGCGAATTCCGCCCGTCGGGCTCGCCGATGATCAGCTGGTTGCCGAAGACATGACGTGTCAGTCCCGGTTCCGCCGTCGCGCACGACAGGTGGACGACGCAACCGACGACGTGACGGTCGGGGATCGCCGCGGCGATGGCGCCATCCGGATCGATCGACTGCAGCCGGGTTCCCGCAAATCTTCCGCCGAATCCATGGAAGAACCACCACGGCACGCCGTTCATCGCCGTCAGCACCATCGTGTCCGCATGCAGCAACGGCGGGATGCGCGAGGCGACGTCCGCCATTGCCGGGCCTTTGACGGCCACGATGACCAGGTCCTGCAGGCCGAGCGCAGCCGGATCCTCGACCACGTTCACGCGCGCGCTGGCGATTCCGCTGCCGCTCTGCACGCGCAGCCCGTGCGCACGCAACGCCGCAGCCGTCGCGCCGCGTGCCACGGCCGACACCTCACACCCCGCTTCGGCCAAGCGGGCGCCGAGGAAACCGCCGATTGCGCCGACGCCAACGATGCAGACTTTCATCGGCGCCGCACCTACGTCTTTGGCCGCTTGTCGACGATCCGCCGCGCCTTGCCGAGCGAGCGCTCGATGCTGCCGGGCGCCGCTACGCGCACCTCCGCCGTCACGCCGATCAGGCTCTTGATATGGTGCGCCAGCCGCGTGCCTGCCGCATTGCCGTCGGCCGAACCTGACGCCGGGACGCGCTCGACCATCACCGTCAGCTCGTCCAGGTTTCCCGGCCGCGTGATCTCGAGCTGGTAGTGCGGCGCGAGAACGGCATCCTTCAGGATCAGCTCCTCGATCTGCGTCGGGAAAACGTTGACGCCGCGAATGATCATCATGTCGTCCGAGCGGCCGGTGATCTTCTCCATGCGGCGCATCGCACGTGCCGTCGGCGGCAGCAGCCGCGTCAGGTCGCGCGTCCGGTACCGGATGATCGGCAGCGCTTCCTTGGTCAGCGACGTGAACACGAGCTCGCCCGTTTCGCCGTCCGGCACCACGGCGCCCGTCTCGGGATTGATGATCTCCGGATAAAAATGGTCTTCCCAGATCGTGAGGCCGTCCTTGGTCTCGATGCACTCCTGCGCGACGCCGGGTCCCATCACCTCAGACAGGCCGTAGATGTCGATCGCGTCCATCGCGAGCTTCTTTTCGATGGCCGTGCGCATCGTCGGCGTCCACGGTTCGGCGCCGAAGATGCCGATCTCGAGCGAGCTGGACGCAGGGTCGATGCCCTGCCGCTCCATCTCCTCGGCGATCGCCAGCATGTACGACGGCGTGACCATGATCACCGACGGCTTGAAGTCCTGGATCAGCTGCACCTGCTTCTCCGTCTGTCCGCCGGACATCGGGACCACGGTGCAGCCCAGCTTCTCCGCGCCGTAATGCGCGCCCAGGCCGCCGGTGAAGAGACCGTAACCGTAGGCGACGTGCAGGATGTCGCCGGCGCGGCCGCCGGCGGCGCGGATCGAGCGCGCCATCACGGTGGCCCACGTGTCGATGTCCTTCCGCGTGTAGCCGACCACCGTGGGCTTGCCCGTCGTGCCGGACGACGCGTGGATGCGCGAGACCTGTTCGCGCGGGACGGCGAACATGCCGAACGGGTAATTGTCGCGCAGGTCGGCCTTTACCGTGAATGGGAAGTGCCGCAGGTCTTCCAGCGCCTTCAGGTCGCCGGGCGCAACGCCCTTGGCGTCGAAGGCCTTCCGGTAATGCGGAACATTGTCGTAGGCGTGCCTGAGCGACCACTGGAGACGCTCCAATTGCAGCGCGCGCAGTTCGTCGCGGCTGGCCCGCTCGATCGGTTCCAGTTCGTCCGGCCGGGGCCGCTTCGATGGCATGGCGATTCCTCCTCGCTACTCGGCGGGGCCGGCGGGTCCGGCAATGACGTGGCCCTTGATCCGTGCACTCTTGCCGCGGAACACGGCGATCGTCGCACCGTGCTGGTTGGTGACGTCGACGTCGTAGATTCCGTTCCTCCCGGCCAGCGTCCGTTCGCGGCCGGTGGCGGTCAGCAGATCGCCCTCGCGTGCCGGCAGCAGGTATTCGATCGTGCATCCGGCGGCGACCGTGATCAGATTGTGGCTGTTGCATGCGAACGCGAACGCGCTGTCCGCCAGCGCGAAGATGAAGCCCCCGTGACACGTCGCATGGCCGTTGAGCATGTCGGCACGCACGGTCATCGTCATCGCCGCGAAACCAGGCGCGACGCTGACGATCCGCATGCCGAGCCCTTGCGACGCGCTGTCGCGAGCGTACATGGCGTCGGCGCAACGCTGCGCCAGCGCCTGCGCGTCCTCGGGTGACAATGCGGGCTCGGAGTGGTCGTGGTGGGCGGGCGCGTTCATTGCGACAGGCGGCCTTCGCTCGCGCAGCGGCGAGCGATCAACGGTGACAGCCGGTACCGGTCCTCGCCGTAGTGAGCGGCGAGATTGTGCAGCGCTT
>Ga0302254_10000066_pt1 | contig 18587 bp, 17 predicted proteins | sample I_Fen_E1_4_FD_194573 | JGI IMG/M metagenome (GOLD analysis project Ga0302254, IMG submission 194573) | Peat permafrost microbial communities from Stordalen Mire near Abisko, Sweden - I_Fen_E1_4 | ecosystem: Environmental > Terrestrial > Soil > Wetlands > Permafrost | place: Sweden: Abisko... | reverse complement strand
CCGGCCGGGCACCCTCAGGCCAGTCGTTGAAGAGCTCGGTGAGCCAGCGGCCGATGCGCCCCGGGGCCGGCCGGTCCGGGAAGTCGGCCGTCAGCCCGAGCAGGGCGTCCTCGGTGCGGGCCGTCAGGGAGGCCACGGCCTCCCGGGTCGCGCGCCCGTCACCGTGGAGCGGCTCGCCGACGCGGACCCGGACCCGGCGGCGGAACCCGAGCCAGCTCGTCCCGTTGACGGCGAGCGGGATGACCGGCACGCCCGACCGGAGCGCGAAGTACGCCGGGCCGTCCGCCAGGGGCGTGAGCTCGTGCTCACCGCGGTGGATTCTCCCCTCCCCCGCGATCACGATCACCCAGCCCTCATCAAGAGCTCGCTCGACGCGGCGCAGGGTCCCGCGGACGTCCGCCGTCCCGGGCCGGTACGGGATGCCGAAGCCGGCCCACGTCATCAGCCGGTTCCGGCCGCCCTTCGACATGTCGGCCTCCATCGGCCCGAACATGGCGAACCTCGGCAGCGGCGGGAGCGCCGCCAGCAGCACGATCGGGTCGGCCCAGTTGAGGTGATTGAAGCAGTAGATCGCGGGCCCGGTCGCGAAGTGCCTGCGACCCTCCACGCTCAGGCCGAGGACGAGCCCGACGGCGGCCTTGGAGAACCACCGCACGAGGCGGACGCGGGCCGGCCGATGGACCGGGCCAGGGGTGAGGGGCTGGACCACGGCCGGAGTATGCGCACGGCGCCGGGGCCGCGTCAGGGCCGGGCGGTCCTCGCGGGCGGCCCGGGATCGAGATCGGTGATGCGTCCCAGCACGAGGTCGGCCAGCTCGACGGCGCCGGCCGCGCCCGGGACGCTCGCGTTCGGGACAAGGACGACCGTCATGCCGGCGGCCTTGCCGGCGCGCACGCCGTTGACGGAGTCCTCCACCACCAGGCAGCGAGCCGGCTCGACGCCGAGACGCGTAGCGGCGAGCAGGTACACGCCCGGGTCCGGCTTGCCGGCGGCCACGTCGTCCGACGAGACGACCTGGTCCAGCACGCCGCGCAGGCCGAGGGCGTCCACGGCGGCCTCGATGATCGCCCGGTGCGCCGACGACGCGATCGCGACGGGATGGGTCGCCGCCACGCGGCGCACGGTCTCGGCCGCGCCGGGGATCACCGGGAGCACCTCCTCCGTGCGGTACCTCCCCACGACTCCCGCGACGATCGCGTCCTGGATCTCGTCCTCCGAGAGCTCCGCGAGGTCCAGCCGCTCTCGCATGACGGCGGCCCACTCGCGGGAGTTGCCGCCCATCACCGCGTGCTGGTCGTCGGTGCCCCACGAGCGTCCGTGCGCGCGGGCGAACTCGAACCGGACGACGTCCCACCAGGGCTCGGTGTCAACGAGGACCCCGTCGAGATCGAACAGGACGGCGTCGAACCGGACCAGGGGCCGGCTCACGAGGCGCCGGGCGGGCGCCCGTCCATGGCTCCGAGGACCGACCGGGCGAACGCGGCCACCGCGTCGGCATCGGCGTCGCCGCCGTGCAGCACCAGGCTGTCCAGCTGGAACGAGGCGACCCGGTGACCGCCGGGTGTCGTCTCCATCGACAGCTCGCCGACCTGCACGCGACTCCAGCGGCTCACCTTCGCGGACACCCGCGGGCCCTCGCCCGGGACGTGGGTGCGGACGTGGCAGGTCACGAGACCGGCCGTGGTCGGCGCGACGAAGAGCCAGCGGTTGGCCGCGTCCTCACCCCATTGGAGCCAGCCCTCCGGGTCCGCGCCCGCCCCGAGTGCCGTCAGCACCGGGATCAGGGTCTCGAGCACCTCGGGCGCCACCGCGACGGGCTGTCTCGAGGCGGCGACGAACTCGCTGAGGCGCATGGGCTCTCCCGGTGCCGGGCCCGACTCGACATGCGTCCCGGCTGACCAAGAGGCTAGCGGTTCCGACCGGCGCGCGCGGTCGGGCGGCATTCCGCCCCGCGGTGCGCGGTCGGGCGGCACTCCGTCCTGCGCCGCGCGGTCCCGATCGGCCCTCCCGCGGGGGCCGGTCGGCGCGGAGGCGGGTGACGTCCGTCCTGTCGCCCGACGCCGGTCTGCGCCATGATGGTCCGGCGGCCGTCGGCGGTGACGGGCGCATATCGGCGGCCGGGAGGTGAACGTGCACGTGAACCGCGGGCTCCTGGGCTGGGGTGTCTTCTTCATCACCCTCGGCTGTGTGCCGCTGGCCGTGCGAGCTGGTTACCTGGACCCGGCGGTGGTCGCCCGTGCCTGGGAGCTGTGGCCGCTGATCCTCGTCGGGATCGGGCTGAGCCTGATCCTGCGCAACACGAGGGCCGCGGTCCTCGGAACCCTGGTCGGGGCGATCACGGTCGGGCTGATCGTCGGCAGCCTCCTCGCGGGCGGCATGCCTTCCGGGGGCGGGATCTCGGCCTGCGGGTTCGGGACGGGCACAGCGGGTGGGTCCGCGTTCCCCGACCAGGCGGGGTCGTTCGGCCCCGTTGCCCAAGTCGACCTCGAGCTCAACTGTGGCGAGCTGGCTTCGACGGGTGCGGATGGCACGGGTTGGACCCTGACGGGGACGGCGGATGGCGGGCGGTCCCCCGACGTCCGGGCGTCCGCGGAGCGGCTCCAGGTGCGGTCGCCCTCTCAGGGTGGCTTCAACCCCGGCATCCGCGGGTCGCGCTGGGACGTCACCCTGCCCCGGCAGGTCAGCCTGGCCCTGGGCCTCTCGCTGAACGCCGGGTCCGCGCGCGTGGACCTCGCGGCGATGCGGGTCCCGCGACTCACCGTGTCCGTGAACGCGGGTGACGCGACGATCGACGCGTCGGGCCTGGCGGAGACCGGCTCTGTCAACGCGAGCGTCAACGCCGGCTCCCTCGCGATCTCGCTCCCGGCGCCAGCGCCCACGCTCCACGCCAGCCTGTCCGTGAATGCGGGGTCGATCGACGTCTGCGTCCCCGAAGGCGTGGGCCTGCGGATCCACACGGGCCGGCAGGCGCTGGGCTCCAACAACTACGCCGATCGCGGGCTCGCACGGTCCGGCGACACCTGGACCCGGGCGGGCTTCGAGACTGCGGCGCAGCGGATCGAGCTGGACACGGATGCGAACCTCGGCAGCATCACCCTCAACCCGGAGGCCGGCTGTGGCTGAACGGCTCTATCGATCCCCGTCCGACCGCGTGATCGCGGGGGTCGCGGGCGGGCTCGCGACGTGGCTGAACATCGACCCGTCGCTGGTCCGCATCGCGTGGGTCCTGCTGGCGATCTTCTCGGGCGGGATCTTCCTCCTCGTCTACTTCCTGATGATGATCGTGGTGCCACTGCCGCCCCCCGGCTGGATCCCCAGGCCGCGCGACACCGGCGCCTGGGCTCCCCCGCCGGCCGTGGATCCGGTGAAGGGCTGGGCGCCCGGCGGCGGCCCCGGGCCGGGATCGGGTGCTCCCACGGGTCCGGGCCCAGGTGCTCCCACGGGTCCGGCCGGCCCCGGCGCCGAGCGCCCGCCCGCCCCGGACCCGGCCGCATCTGCCGGCTGGAACACGCCCCCGCCCTCGTGGCCCGCTCCCCCGTCGGGCTGGTCAAGCCCGCAGGTCGCCAGGAACGGCAGGTTCGTGGCTGGCGGCGTGCTCGTGCTGCTGGGCATCTGGTTCCTCATCGATGAGTACGTCCACATCGACTGGAGCGTGCTCTGGCCGGTTGCCGTCATCGGTGCCGGCTGCCTGCTGATCGCGGGCGCAGTTGGGCGAGGCCGGTGAGACCGGCGAACCCGGCAGCACGGCGCCGAGTCCCGTGACCGACGCCGGCGTCACGGTCGCGCTGGCCGCCCTCGGCATCGTCGCGGGCCTCGTGCTGCTGCGGCGCGGCCTGTCGGGGTACCGAACCGGCGTGTGGATCGGTGACACGGCCACGTCCCGGATCTCGTCCCTGGCCGCCGGCGAGGTCCGCGTCACCGGGACGGTCGATCCGGCCGAGGTCACGCTGCTCTCGCCGCTCCAGTCCGCGACGTGCGTCTGGTACCGCTCGAGCATCCGGTCCGGCGGTGACGACCACCGTGGCGAGTTCGTGGAGGAGCGCGGGATCGGGTTCCGCCTGCGGGACGCCACGGGCACAATCCGCGTCTTCCCCCGCGGCGCGCGGCTTGACGTGGCGGACCGCTTCGACGAGGAGAGCGGCATGTTCGGGGAGACGCCGCCTGGACTTGACCTCCGCGATGGAACCGCCTACGCCCCGACCACGCTGGTCAATCGCGAGGCGGCGATCGCCGAGCTGCTCACCGTGCACCAGCCTGAGCATTCCCCGAGCGGCGGGCTCATGGACCAGCGCGGGAGCTCCGGGGGCCGTCGCTATCGTGAGGCACGCCTCGAGCCCGGCGACCTCGTGACGATCATCGGGACCGCCCTGCCGTTCGGCCAGCTCGAGGACCCGGACGGAGCGGACCGCCTGGACCGGGTCGGTGACCCGCTGACGGCCCTGGACGACCCGATCCTCGCCGCGGAGATCGCGGACGCCCGGGCCGCGGGCACGCTTCTCACGCCCGAGGAGGCGTGGGGCAACGCCGCGATCGAGGGCTTCGGGATCGGGCGGCCGGTCCGGGCGCCGGAGCTGGATCCGGGGGTGACGGCGCCGGTGCTCGCCACGCCCGTGGAGGCGGCCCAGATCGAACGGACCTTCGACCTCGAGCCGGACCTGCTTGTGCTTGCCGCCGGGCCGGGCACGCCGTTGATGATCGGCATCGGGACGCCGACCGAGGCAGTCGCGCGCGAGCAGGGACGCTTCCTCCTGGGTCTGCTGGGCGCCGTGCTCGCGATCGGGTCCGCGATCGTCGGGGCGATCGCCCTCTCGTCGCTCGCGTGAGCCCGAGGTCGCGCGGGTCGCTGTTGCGCTGGTCGCGGTCGCCGTGCGAAGCGGCGCCCGGTGCCCGATGATGGCGCGACCATGAACCCGAGTGCCGCCGCCGCCCTGTTCGCCCTCGTGGTGTTCGCCGTCGTCGTCGGCTTCCTGTTCGTCACCACCTACAACGCCATCGTCGCCGCCAAGCTGCGCATCGCGAAGGCGTGGGCCAACATCGACGTCTCCCTCAAGCAGCGCTACAACGAGCTGCCGAACCTGGTGGAGGCAGTCCGTGGCGTCATGCAGTTCGAGCAGGACACCTTCGAGCGGGTCGCCCGGCTGCGCGCGGCCTACTCCGACACCGAACCGATCCCCCGCCAGGCCGCGACCAGCGAGGCGACCAGCGAGGCGATCCGGAGCCTGTTCGCGGTGGTCGAGAACTACCCGGCTCTGCGGTCGGCCGAGAACGTGCGCGCGCTCCAGGAGGAGATCAGCCGTCTCGAGAACGTCATCGCCGACCGCCGTGAGCTCTACAACGACCAGGTGTTCCGCTACAACACGCGGATCGCACAGGTGCCCGCGAGCATCGTCGCCGGGCCGATGGGCTGGACGCCGGCCCCGTTCTTCAAGGCCGACGACGACGAGCGTGCGAGGCCATCGGTGGAGCTGAACACGGCCTGATCACGACCGGTGCCGGCCGGTGCCGGCGCGGCCGCGTCAGGTCTCGCGGGCGTCTCGGCCGCGTCAGGTCTCGCGGGCGCCTCGGCCGCGTCAGGTCTCGCGGGCGTCTTGGCCGCGTCAGGTCTCGCGGGCGTCTCGGCTGGTCATTCACCCGTGAGGTGGGTGTTATCCGCCGCGGGTTGCGCGACCACCCGCCAGAGAAGTGCGACCTCGTCGCCAGGCCCCGCCAGCCGATCTCCCACGCGCCTCATGGGTCCTGGCGCAGGTGCGCCCGCCCGGACCCGGGATTGCACCCCGCCATATGAGTGATAGCGCTCCTGCGCGATCGACCTTGTGTGTGGCGATGTGCAACCCCGTGGGAATGTGCGCCAGGTTCGCCGCCAGCACTCACCAGGCGAGTACCCGGCGGATCCGGAGGAGGGCGCCCGGGATCGTCACCCCGGCTCACAGCGAGGGGGCGTCGCGGTCACATGATCCTTGGGCCAATCGCGCCTAGACTGGGTGCCACAACGGAGGTCGTCCCATGCAGTTCCCATTCTTCAAGCCGTCCCTGCCGCGCCCCAGCGAGATCCTCCCCGGCAGGACGGAGCCGCTCGAGTCGCCCGGTGTCCACGTGGTGAGCGGCCACTCGCTGGCAGGGCCCTACCCCGAGGGCTTCGAGATCCTCGACGTCGCGATGGGCTGCTTCTGGGGCGCCGAGAAGGGCTTCTGGCAGATCCCCGGGGTCTGGGTCACGGCCGTGGGCTACCAGGGCGGCGAGACACCCAACCCGTCCTACCGCGAGACCTGCACCGGGAACACGGGCCACGCCGAGGCGGTCCGCGTCGTCTTCGACCCCGCCGTCGTGGCCTACGAGCGGCTGCTCAAGGTGTTCTGGGAGTCGCACGACCCGACCCAGGGCTTCCGCCAGGGCAACGACATCGGCACGCAGTACCGCTCGGCGATCTTCGCTCACGGCGAGGCGCAGCTCGAGGCGGCGCTGGCGTCGCGCGACCTCTACGCGGTCGAGCTGGCGAAGGCGGGCCACGGGCCGATCACGACCGAGATCCGCGATGCGCCGGCCTTCTACTTCGCCGAGGACTATCACCAGGGGTACCTCGCCAAGAACCCCCGTGGCTACTGCCCGGATCATGGGACGGGCGTCGCCTGCCCCATCGGGCTGGGCGTCCCGGCATCGGACCCGGTCGCCGGCGGCGCCACCACGGCGTAGTCCCGGTCAATCGAGCCCTGCCCGATGTCGATACCCCACGCTCCCGAGCCGGTCCGCCGCTTCTACGCCGACTCGACGCAGTACCGGTCGCGGCTCGTCGACGCGGTGCGCGGCCTGACGGCAGCGCAGCTGGCGATCAGCGCAGGACCGGATCACGCACCGATCTGGGCACTGGCGGCGAACTGCGCAGGGGCGCGCATCTACTGGCTCTGTGGCGTCCTGGGTGAGCCGGGCGCCGAGACGACGCCGTTCCACGACCCGTTCGCAGAGCTCGGCTGGGAGGACGACCTCGACCATCCGCGGTCCGCCTCCGAGCTGGTCGTGGCTCTCGAGACGACGAGCGCCATCATCGATCGCTGCCTCGACACCTGGACCACGGACATGCTCGAGGTCGAGTTCGAGCGGCGGTTCGGTGACGTCCGACAGCTCCACACGCGCAGGTCCATCCTGCTGCGGCTGCTGAGCCACGACGCGTTCCACGGCGGCGAGATCTCACAGCTACTGGGCGCCCACGGCTTGCCCGCAATCGATCTCTGGGCCCGCACGCCCTCCTGATCGTCCGGTTGCGCGGCGCGACGATGGCCGAGTGGCCGCGGGCTCCACCGCGGGATCGACCGTCACGCTCCAGCGCTCTGTCGCGCGTATTCGTCCGCATCGAACCAGCCGCGCGACGACGTGACCCTGTTCTCCGGGTCGACGTCCCACTCCTCCCAGCCGACAACGGTCAACGGGTTGCCGGTTGCGGCATGGGTTCCCGTGAAGGTCCACAGGTAGACGACGTGATCGCCTGCGATGCGCAGCCCGTCGCAGACCAGGCTCAGGTCGGGAACGTCGGCATAGAAGCCCGCGGCCATCCGGGCGACGCCTGCTCGCCCCTCCCACGGTTCCCCACCGTTGATGACGATCCGGCCATCGGGGGCGAAGAACTCCGCGACCGCCCCGGCTGACCCGGAGTTCCAGGCGGCGGTGTAGGCATCCGCGACCTGCCTCAATCGATCCTCATCGGCCATCTGCCGGGCTCCTCTCTTGCTTCCAACGGCGTCGCACGATACCGGACGCTTCAACGGCGACCGACGGCTCGGCCACCCGACGAACCCAGTGAGGACATCCGGGCAGCGGGCCAAGCCTACAATCCCGTGAGCCGCCCCGGACACGGCATCAGTCGCCGAGGGCACGCGTCGAGCGAGGGTCTGCGAGGTCTCGGATGGCGATCCCAGGGTCAGTGTCCGCCGCCGGCTTGGACGCAGCGAGTCGATGGTGGCTGGACGGCGTCGTCTACCAGGTGTACCCACGGAGCTTCGCCGACTCGAACGGCGATGGGGTCGGCGATCTCCCGGGGCTCATCGAGCACCTGGACCATCTCGCCGGCGGAGCGGATTCGCTCGGCGTCGACGCCATCTGGCTCTCCCCTGTCTACCCGTCGCCCATGCTCGACGGCGGCTACGACGTCATGGATCACACGGCGGTCGATCCCGTCTTCGGGACGCTGGCCGATCTCGATCGGTTGATCGCGGAATGCCATCGGCGACGCATCCGCGTCATCCTCGACCTCGTGATGAACCACACCAGCAACCTGCATCCGTGGTTCGTGCAGTCGCGCCAGTCGAGAAGTGGACCATTCGTCGATCACTTCCTGTGGCGGGATCCGTCCGGGTGGGATCGCGATGGTCGACCGGAGCCGCCGAACAACTGGCTCTCGTGGTTCGGTGGGCCGGCGTGGGAGTGGGAGCCTCGGCGAGAGCAGTTCTACCTCCACACGTTCCTGCCCGAGCAGCCCGACGTGAACTGGCGCTGCACCGCTCTTCGTGGGGAGATGTGGTCGATGGTCAGGGGCTGGCTCGACCGTGGCGTCGACGGGTTCCGGCTCGACGTCTTCAATGCCTTCCTCAAGGCGGAGGAGATGCCATCGAACCCGGAGATCGAGGCGGGCGGTTCGATCCCCTGGGACGGCCAGGAGCATCGCCACGACAAGGACCAGCCCGAGCTGCACGATCTCCTGGCGGAGTTCCGGCGCCTCGTCGACTCCCGGCCGGGGACCGCCACGGTCGGTGAGCTGTTCGCGAGCGGCATCGAGGACGCTGTCGCGTACTGGGCGCCGCGCCACCTCGTGTTCGACTGGGTCCTCCTCGAGACGGCGTGGTCGGCGGAGTCCTTCCGCTCGGCGATCGCCGCCCGGGAGGCCGCCTGGTCCGGCCGCTGGCCGACGATCGTGCTGTCCAACCACGATCGCTCGCGACATGTCTCGCGGTATCTGCAGACGCTCGGCCGTCGCGATCGGGCGGCTGCCGATGCCGTGGCGAAGGCCGCCGCGACGATCGAGCTCACGCTGCGAGGGACGCCCTTCCTCTATTACGGGGAGGAGATCGGCGCACAGGACATCTCGGTCCCCCGCAGTCGCGCCCGGGATCGCGCGGCCCTGTCGACCCCGGGATGGTGGAACCGTGATGGGTGTCGGGCGCCGATGGCATGGTCCGGCGACGGGAATGCGGGCTTCACGAGTGGCAGGCCATGGTTGCCCATCCCGCCGGACGCCGCGTCGCGGAACGTCGCGCGCCAGCGGGCGTCGGAGAGCTCGGTCCTGGCCCACTACCGGCGGCTCCTCGCCCTTCGGCGAGGTTCCGCGGCGCTTCGGGCCGGTGAGCTCGCCCTCGTCGACGTGGGCGACCCCGACGTCCTCGCCTATCTCCGGAACGCAGGCGACGAGGCCGCGCTGGTGGTGGTGCGATTTGGCCTTCGAGGTGGCGAGATCGAGCTGCCCCCGGCCGCGCGACCGTGGAGGGTCGTGCTCTCGAGCCACGACCCGGCCACGCCCACGGTCGGGTCGCGCGTCGCGGTGCGACCAATCGAGGCGATCGTCCTCCGGGCCTGAGCCCGACCCCGCCTCACGCGTCGCCGGTCGGGTGACCCCGGCCGACCGCGGCCGTCCCTCAGCCCCGGGCCATGAGCCCGTGACCGCGTGGATGCAGACCGGCCACGTCAACCGGCAGTCGGCCGGCGAACGGCGCCTCGCCCAGCAGCGCGGCCGCCAGCGCCTCCATCGACAGCGGCAGGATGCCGTAGGTGCAGATGTGGGTTCGGGCGGACGGGTAGACGAGCAGGTCCCACGGCGTGCGCAGGGCGATGGTGACGGTCGGCTTGCCTGCCGCCAGGACCGCCGCGGCCAACGCCGCCTGCACCGGCTGGAGGTGCGCGGAGAACGTCCCGACGATGACGAGGTCGAAGGTTCCAAGCTGCTCGCCGAGGCCTGCGATGTCGGCCTCACCTGGAGCCGCGGGCAGGAGGATCTCCTCCACGCCCGCGAGCCGGCGGCGCAGCGCCGATGCCAGCGTCGGCGGCACCGTCGATGACGTGTCGGCCGGCGTCAGGTCCGCGGGCATCGACTGGACGATGGCAATCCGAGCGTCGGCGGGCGGCTTCAGCGGCAACAGCCTGTCGTCGTTGCGGACGAGGGTGATCGAACGCTGGGCCAGCTCGGCGGCGAGTGCCTGGTGTTCGCCGCACCCGACGGCCTCGAGCGGCGGCTGCTCGTAGCGTCCCAGCCAGCGGCGCAGGTCACCCAGCCGGCGCTTCGCCGCAGCGTCGTCCTCGGCATCGATCAGGCCGCGCCGCTGCGCCTGCGCGATGCCCTCCCCCAGCCGTTCCAGGGCCGGCTCGTCCGCCGTTCCGAGCAACAGGTCTTCGCCGGCACGGAGGGCGACGACGGCATCGACGATCTGCGCCGATCCCTGGGCCAGGGCGCGCATGTCCAGGGCATCGGTGACGGTCACGCCGTCGAAATGCAGCTGCCTGCGCAGCAGGTCGCGCAGGACCGCGGCGGACAGGCTGGTCGGCAGGTCGTCGTCCTGGCCGGGTAGCGCGAAGTGGCCGGTCATCACCATCCGCACGCCCGCCTCCAGTGTCGCTCGAAACGGGACCAGCTCCCGCCCGGCCAGCTCGGCGTTCGTCCGGGACACCAGCGGCAGCCCGTGGTGCGGATCCGCCGCTGTGTCGCCGGCGCCCGGGAAGTGCTTGGCCGTCGCGGCCACGCCGTGGCCCTGCAGGCCACGGACGGTCGCCGCCGCGAGCCTTCCGACGGCCTGTGGGTCGTCGCCGAAGCTGCGGATTCCGAGCGCCGGATTGGCCGGGTTGTTGGCCACGTCGCACACCGGCGCGTAGTCCACGTTGACGCCGAGGGCACGCAGCTCGCGCGCCATCGCGCCGGCGACGCGCTCGGCCAGCTCTTCGTCGCCGGTCGCGCCGAGGGCCATCGCGCCCGCGAACTGCGTCGTCCCGTCGCCCAGGCCGACCAGCTGGCCGCCCTCCTGGTCGGCGGCGACCAACAAGGGTGGTTCTCCGGCCGGACGTGCCTCCTGGATGGCGGCGGTCAACCCCCGGATCTGGTGCGGATCGTCGATGTTGTGGACGCGGAAGAGCGTCACACCGGCAGCGCCATGGTCGTTGATCCGCCTCGCCGCGGACGGCGGCAGCTCGTTGCCGATGAACGCGATCATGAGCCGCGACAGCGTCATGACTTGACGGAGCCGGCCAGGATTCCTCTCACGAATGCGCGCTGGAGAAGCAGGAAGACGATCAGCGGCACGATCATCGTGATGAACGCGCCGGCGGTGAGGAGATGCCACGAGCCGCCACGGCTTCCGATCAGGTTGTAGAGGGCAACCGGCAGGACGCGAACGTCGGCACCCGGTCCCAGGAAGACGAGTGCCACCAGCAGGTCATTCCAGACCCACAGGAACTGGAAGATGGCCATCGCACCGATGGCGGGGATCGACAGCGGGAGGACGAGCCGCATGAACACCTGCAGGTGTGTCGCGCCATCGATCGCGGCGGACTCGAAGATGTCGCGCGGCAGTTGCGAGATGAAGTTGTACAGCAGGAAGATCGCGAGCGGCAGGCCGAAGCCCGTGTGAGCCAGCCAGATGCCGAGGTACGAGCCGTACAGGTTCCCGGCGGAGTAGATCTGCAGGATCGGGATCAGCGACATCTGGATCGGTACGACCAGCAGTGCCACGACGATCGTGAACAGGATCCCGCGGCCGCGGAATGGAATCCACGCGAACGCATATGCGGCAAATGCGGCGATGGTGATCGGAATGGCCACCGACGGGATGGTCACGATCAGGCTGTTGACGAACGCATTGCCCATGCCGTCGCTGGCGATGACCGTCTGGTAGTTCGACAGCGTCCACTGGTTGGCTTCGAACGGGTGGAGCAGTGCCGTCCACCAGCCGGATGTCGTGATGTTCTTCGGATCGCGAACCGAGGTGACGAGCAGCCCGAGCGTCGGCACCGACCACAGGAAGCAGATGAGGAAGACCGACAGGCGGAGCGGCACGCTCCGGATGAATGCCGGCCGCCACGCGGCCACGCGTGCCTTGGGCTGTTGGATGGGCTGGGCCGGCGCCGTCATCCTTCCACCTGTTGTCGTCTGAAGTTGCGCAGGTTGATGTACATCACAGGCAGGACGGCGATGAAGAGCAGCGTCGCCAGCGCGGCGCCGCGACCATCCTCGAAGAACTGGAAGATCTCGTGGAACATGCGGTTGGCCACGACGTCGTCATTGAACCGTCCGCCCGTCGTCGCGAAGACGATGTCGAAGATCTTGAGGGTGACGATGGCGATGGTCGTCGAGACCGTCACGATCGAGCCGCGGATCATCGGAACGATCACTCGGACGAAGACCTGGCGCTCGGTGGCGCCATCGAGCCGGGCCGCCTCGAGGACCTCGCCCGATACGCCCTTGATCGCCGCGGAGAAGACGACCATGGCGAAGCCGGTCTGCAGCCAGATCATGATGATGATCTCGCAGAAGACGTTGATCGGGCTGGTCGTCAGCCACGAGATCGGCTTGCCACCGAGGCCGACCAGGACGGCGTTCAAGAGCCCGATCTGCGGCTGGCCGGCGGGCTGGAAGGCGTAGACGAACGTCCAGATGACCGATGCACCGACGAGCGAGATCGCCAGCGGCAGGAAGACGAGGGTCTTGGCCAGCGCCTCGCGTCGGACACGATCGAACAGCCAGGCGAAGATCAGTCCGAGTATCACGCTGGCGCCGGTCCCAACGATCAGCCAGATGGCGTTGTTGCGCAGGATCTGGGTGAACTCGGGCTCGACCATCACCGCGAAGTTCGCGAGCGTGAACTGGCCCTTGTCGTTCTGGAAGCTGCGCACGATCGTTCCCGCCGCGGGGTAGAGCAGGAAGACCGCCAACAGCGCCAGGGCCGGGCCTGCGAACACCCACGGCAGGATCCGGTCGCGCCACTTCGCCTGGAGCAGGCCGACCGCTCCGCCCACCAACAGGAACAGCAGCCAGATGCCGCCGACGCCCACCAGGAGGGCGATCACCGCCAGCAGGAGCTTGGCGATCACCTGATCGCCCGAGCCGTTCCGCAGCGCGGTCGCGCCCGACGTGTTGCCGAGCGAATCGTAGATGGAGGCAAGGAGGTTGGGCCCGCCCTGCGGGTCGTACAGGACGAGGACGCCGGCGACGCACAGGCCCAAGGCGATCAGCCCTAGGATCGGCAGGACGAAGCGCGACGGTCCCGGCACCTCAGTTCGAATGTCGGCCATCCAGCCTCCTCGCAGAAAGAGCAGCGGGGCGCACCACCGTGAGGTGACGCGCCCCGCTAGCCATCAGGTCGTTACTGGGTGGGCCAGCTGTCGTCGATGGCCTTCAGGACGGCATCCGTATTGGTGCCATTGTTGTTGACCCACTGGTCCATCTGGGTCCAGAAGGTTCCGGCGCCGACCTTGCCCGGCATGAGGTCGGAAGCGTCGAAGCCGATAGCCGAGGCGGAGTTCGCGATCTCCGAAGCGACCTTGAGCTTGTAGGCGCCGGCATACCAGTCGGCGGGGGTGGAGGTGTTGGTCGAGATGGCGCTGCCAGCCTCGATCCACCTCTGGAGGCCTTGCGGCGTGGCGAGGAACTCGGCAACGGCGCGGACTTCGGGCCTGTCGGCGAGCATCATCATCGTGTCGGCCGAGCCCTCGGCATTCTTCTGGGCCGGGTCGATCGTCGGGAACGCGAAGATCCCGACGTCAGTGCCGACGACGTACTTCGACGGCGTTCCGCTGGCCCGCTGATCCGGGAAGAAGTCCGGGCCGTACCAGGTCGGGATCTTCTGCATCCAGCACTTCGGGTTCGCCAGGTCGTCGGTGAACATCGGGTCCATCGTCGTCTTCTGGTCCTGGGGGACGATCGCGGTGTTGGTGCCGAACACGTAGTTCGGCGTGAAGAAGATCTTGCCGACGTACTTGTCAAGGGCGTCCTTGATGCCCTGGTCCTCGAACGTGATCTTGTGGTTGATCCAGTCGTTGTAGTAGGCGGTGCCCTTGGTCTTGAGGACGACTTCCTCGACCCAGTCGGTGAGCTGCCAGCCGGTCGCGTCGCCGGGGCCGCCGGCGCTGACGCACCACGGGTTGGAGCCGTCGGCGACGATCTTATCGGACAGCGCGATCAACTCGTCCCACGTCGTGGGGACCTTGTACCCCTTGGCCTCGAAGGCCTTGATCGGGTACCAGATGGTCGACTTCACATCGGCCTTGTACGGGATGCCCCAGACGTGGTCGCCCTGGGTGACCAGGCCGATGGTGGACGGATGCTCCGAGCTGAGCTTCTTGGTGTCCATGAACGTCGCGAGATCGATGACCTTGCCCTGGGCCGCGTAGGCCAGGACGGGCGTCGGCTGGGCCAGCTGAGCCAGGTCGGGCGGCTTTCCACCCTCGATGCGGGTCTTGAGCACGGTCTCGTGGCTCGAGCCGATGCTGTCGATCTGGACGTTGATGCCGGTCGCCTTCGCGAAGTCCGCGACCGAGTTGGCGAAGTTGGTGCCTTCACCGCCGACCCACTGGGTCTGGATGGAAACCTTCGTGCCCTTGTACGGCTGGTCTGCGCCGAGCGCCTTGTCCAGCTCGGTGTAGCCGGTCGGGACCGTCGGCACCGCTGCCGCCGGCGTCGCAGTCGCGGCCGGAGCGGTCGCGGCCGGAGCGGTCGCAGTCGCAGCCGGCGCGGCCGTCGCCGGGGCAGCCGTCGCCGGCGCGGCCGTCGCCGGGGCGGCCGTCGCCGGCGCTGTCGTCGCCGTGCTGCTCCCGCATGCGCCGACCAGGATCATGACAACGCCCGCCAGGGCGGCCGTTGTCCGGAGACTCTTGACCATGAATTCCTCCTCTGCGAAGTACCGTGACTGTCGTTGACGAGTCGCTCCGCTGGGCTCGTCACGAGGACCGGCTACGGCCCAGATCGGTGGATCAAAGGCCCGTCGTCGGTGTCGGTGTTGCCGATCTCGTTACCAGTCCGGGGTCGAATACGGCGAAGGTGGAGCCGCGGCCGCCGCCCAGGAGGTTCCGGTAGCGACCCGTTTCGCCCCGGATGCTCCATGGGCACCACAACGTGCGATTCGCATGGGTCGGCTCCTCGGGACGCACCGCGGCGCAGTCTGCTGGGACGCAGGCTCAGCGTGCCGGGCGGGCCTCATCGTAGGCACCTCGACCGGCGTGGTCAATACGGTGCTTTTCAGGCGCGAATGGACGGAAGCCGGCGTCTCCGTCGTGGCCGCGGCAGGATCTCACCCTCGCCTCGACGGCGCCGCGACCGTGCCTGCGACAATGCCGCGGTGGGAGCCTCTGTCTCGAGAGCCGGCGGCGCGTGGCGCCAGGCTGGCGTCGTCGCCGTCGCGGGCCTCGCAACCGGTGTCCTGACGCAGCTCGGGCAGGGCGTCCTGCCCGAGGGCTGGTCGCAGGCAGCGAACGCGATCTCGCCGTGGCTCCTTGTCGCGTTCCTGGTCGGCTCTACCATGCCGAGCATGCCGCGGGCCGCGGCTGCCGGGATCGGGACGCTCGCCCTCGCCCTCGTGGGCTACGTCGCGATGATCCTTCTCCGCTATGGCTACGGCATGTCCACGGGATCCCTTGTGTTCTGGGGGCTCGGCGCGGTCGTCGGGGGTCCCGTGTTCGGGGCCGCCGGCCGGGCCTGGCGCGCGGGCTCGCAGCGGCAGCGCGCCGCGGCGCTCGGGCTGCTCGTCGCGGTCGCCGTTGCGGAGGGGATCTACAACGCGGTCGTCCTCGAGCATCCAGCCGTCGGGGCAGGGTTCGTCGTCGCCGGCCTGCTGGTGCCCCTGGTCCTGGGTCGGTCACGCGAGGACCGGACGTGGGCGTACGTCGCGGCGATCCCGGCGCTTGGCCTCGGCGCCCTCGGGTACCTGGCGTTCACGTGGCTGTACGGGCTGAGCGCGGGCATCTGACACCCACCCTCCACTGCCGGCGGGCCCTCGACGTCAGCCGCGTCGTCGGCCGCGTCGTCGGCCGTGCCGTCAGCCCGGCGAATCACCCTCGCGCGCACCGGCGAGGATCGCGCGGCAGATCGCGGCCTGCTCGCGGGCGTCGTCGAGCGCGTGGTGCGTGTGCGGCAGCCCGACCGGATAGCGTTCGAGCATGCGGACGCGCGACGTGTCGCGCCAGCGGCCCACCGTGTCCAGGTGCCGGCCGAGGTAGAGCGCCTTCAGGTCGAGGGCGCTGGCCCCGAACGGGTTGCGCCCGAGGTGGCGCCACGCGGCGTCGGCCACGAACATCCAGTCGAACGGGGCGTTGAGGGCGACGAAGACCGGGCGCGAGCCATCGGGCACGACCTGCACCAGCCACCTCTCGAAGGCCTCCATCGCGGCCGCCGGTTCCAGGCCTACGCGCAGAAGCTCGTCCCGGTCCAGGCCGTGGACCGCCTCGGCCTCCGCCTCCCACGGCAGCTCCGGGTCGGGGCGCAGCAGCAGCTCGATCCCCTGCTCCGGCCGCTCGACGAGGCACGCGCCGAGCGCGATCAGGCTCCCGGTCGCGGGTGTGGGACCGGACGCTTCCACGTCCACGCTTATCCATGTCTCGGCGATCACGGGACTCCTGCGGTGCGGGCGAAACTCAGGCGGCGTGCAGCCGGATACTAGCGAACGACCGGCCGGGACCCGGGGCGACCACGCACCAGAGGTACACGCGATGGGCATCAGCGACGACGATCGGTCCGCGCTCGACGGCGTCATCGAGTCCGCGCGACGGCTCGGGGTGGAGCTGGACGAGGCCGAGGCCGCGACCTGGGTGGCCGCCCTCGAGACGGAGTCGCTGGGCGGGGACGTCGTGGTGGACGTGAACAGCGGGATCTATGGCCACCGCGTCTCGATGCTGGACTTCACGCCCCGCGACCTCGCCCGCTTCCGGGCGATCGGCGAGATCGTCGGGTTCCCGGACCGGCCGCCGGTGGTTCGCACCGCGCTCGCCCTGTCGGGCTCGGCCGCCCAGAGCAAGGTCCAGTCGTTCCCCGGCGACTGCGACTTCTTCGAGCGGATCCACATCGTGGCGCCGACCCGGGCGGAGGCCTGTTCGATCCTCGCCGGCGAGATGCGGAGCAAGGCGCTCTCCAGCCGGGTGGGGCCGACGCACCGGCTGTGGGAGGTCAAGTTCGGCAGCTACCCGTACGCCTGCGAGCGCGGAGGGCATGCGATGTCCGCCGGCGCCCCGATCTCCTGGAACGGCGACGAGGTCGCTGCCGGCCACGTCTCGGTGGTCCGCAACGGGATGCCCGCCGAGCTGACCTGGGAGGACGCCACGGCTGATCCCGGCTGGTGCAAGCTCGACTGGATCGTGGCGGATCCGCAACGACGCACGCTGGCGAACGCCAGCAACATGCTCGACGTTACGTGGGAGGCACCCGACGGCTCCATCACGGCGCTGGACGGGTTCATCGACCCGTACTTCCAGGAGATCTACCTCGAGGCGGACTCGCTGCCGGTGTTCCAGAAGATCGTGCACGAGCTGGCGGCAGACTCCGTGGACGACTACGTGGACCAGCTCGAGCACGAGGTGGTCAAGTACTGCACGAAGGACGTGAACTACGGCAAGGTGGCCCGGCGCCTCTACAACATCTTCCGGCTGACCGGCCGCTACTCCGAGGCCGCCTACCTGCGCGAGCTGTTCGACGAGCCGACCACCGTCCTGTACCAGATCGCCGCACTGGTGCGGACGCTGGACGAGGCGGACCGGCCGGGCGCGGACTTCGACACCGAGGTCATGGTCGCCCAGGCGGACACGCTGATCATGTCCGCAATCGCGGCGCTGGACGGTCCCGCCGAGGCAGACATGGTCCGCAGCCTGACGGCGGTGCGGACGAACCTGCTGGAGGGCGGCGGTGCGGCCGGCCGCAGCGCGGACGTGGTCCGGGTCAAGGACGACGCCCTGCGGTCCGTCAACGAGTACTTCGAACGACGACTGCGCGACGTGCCGACCATCGCGGAGTACCTCGAGGCGCTGCTCCTGACCGCGAAGTCCGGCTAGCAGTCCGGGGTTCCCGGGTGGTCGGGAACCCTCGTCGTCAGGCCCCGGCGAGAACCGCCCGCATCAGGGCGGCATCCGGCTCGATTCCGGTCCACAGCCGGAACCCGATCACGCCCTGGTTCGCCAGCATCCCCAGGCCGTCGAGCGTCCGACAGCCCGCGGCCTCTGCCGCTCGGAGCAGCCTCGTTCGCGGGGGGCTGAACACCACGTCGGCGACGAGCGGCCGGCCGGCCTGCCGCAGGTCCACGTCGGGCGCGGCAGCGGGGTCGTGCAGCCCGATGGACGTTGCGTTCACGACAAGGTCCACGCCGGGTTCGATGGCGATCGGCGACGTCCACGGCCGCCAGGCCGCGGTGGTTGCGGTCCGGGTCGTCAGCAGCTCCGCCAGCGAGCGACCGCGGCCCTCGTCGCGGTTGACGACCTCGATCGACGCCGCCCCCGCGAGCGCCAGCTCCACGGCCACGGCCCGCGCCGCACCGCCGGCACCAAGCAGGCAGACACGCAGCCCGCGGGGATCGAGCACCTCGGACACCGCCGCGAGGAACCCCTTGCCGTCGGTGTTCTCGCCGGTCCATCCGTCACCTTCCCGG
>Ga0302254_10000065_pt1 | contig 18678 bp, 16 predicted proteins | sample I_Fen_E1_4_FD_194573 | JGI IMG/M metagenome (GOLD analysis project Ga0302254, IMG submission 194573) | Peat permafrost microbial communities from Stordalen Mire near Abisko, Sweden - I_Fen_E1_4 | ecosystem: Environmental > Terrestrial > Soil > Wetlands > Permafrost | place: Sweden: Abisko... | reverse complement strand
AACCTGTTGGCGCTCAATGCCGCGATTGAGGCCGCACGTGCGGGTGACGCCGGGCGAGGGTTTGCCGTGGTCGCAGACGAGGTACGCAAACTAGCCCAGAAAACAGCATCCTCTACCGAGGATATCCGGGGAATTATTGGTCGCCTGCAGCAAGGTAGCCGAGATGCTGCGAGCGCCATGCAAAACAGTCGCGCCAGTGTCGATCAGTGCGTGCTCAGCAGTCAGCGCACGGCACAACTGCTTGGTCGTATGTCTGCCGGTATCGAAACGATTAACCAGATGAACCAGTTAATCTCCACTGCCACGCACCAACAAGCCGCCGTGAGTGGCGAGATAGGGGAGCATCTACAGGGGGTGCAATCCATCGCTGAGAGCAACGATCAATATGCGCAGGAACTCCAGCAATACAGCGATGTGCTGCTGAGTTCGGCTAATCGCCTCATGGAGCTCACAAGTCGTATCCAGGTGAGTTAAAGGTGCGTGTTCATTTGAGCCAACCTAGTTGACGTTGTGGAGTGTTCCTCGATGAGTTGAGCGACTGCATCACATCTTGTTCAATACTCCGTGATTTGCCTAGCAACGCTTTAGTTTTTCGAATGACAACGTGACGAGGAGTCGTATCGCTTGGAATTGAGACAGCTGCGCTATTTCGTAAAAATTGTCGAACTCGGTAGCCTAGGCCGTGCTGCGCTCGAACTGGACGTTGGCGTATCTGCACTGAGTCAGCAAATTTCCAAACTAGAAAGTGAATTGTCGACTCGACTCCTCAACCGCACCACAACGGGCGTAACCCCCACGAGTTCGGGATTTGCATTTTTGCACCACGCACAACTGACATTACGCCAGGCCGAATACGCCGTCCTAGCCGCGCATCGCGGAAGAATGAGTGGTCATGTCAGTGTTGGCTTGGCACCGACTACCGCTACGGTGCTCGCCCTGCCGTTGATTAAAGCGATGCGTGAGCGCTACCCAGACATTCAGTTGCGTCTAGTGGAGATGCTTTCCGGACATTTGGCTGCACAACTCAATTCGCAACAAATAGATCTAGCCATTCTATTTCAGCTCGACGGTGGTAAACGCTGGAGTGTGAGACCGCTGTTGAACGAAAAATTGTTCGTGATTGCTTCGCCTGATTTGCCTCACGCTCCGCGTGGCAAAATCGTTGAACTTACGGATATTGGCACGCTGCCCTTGGTGATGCCCAGCGCTCAACATGGTTTGCGCTCAGTCTTGATGAGCGCATTCGAGCGCGCGGGGGTAGTTCCCAACATCATAATGGAAATCGATGGTTTGTCAGTGCTGATGAACGCGGTGCGGGCCGGCCATGCAGCGACTATGCAGCCCGGCGCCGCCGTTGCACTGGTAGATTCGCGACTGTCATCGGTTGAAATTGCGGATGCGCATGCCTACCGACGTAATGTCCTGGCAACGTTGGCCGACGATGAATTGTCTTCGGCGGTACTGGCCACACGCTTGGTTATCACCGAGGTCGCGCGGCAATTAGTAATCGATAACCATTGGCCGGGCGCGACTTGGATACACGCTGAGACCTAGTCATATCTACAACGTCTAAAGACGGTGGATTGGTTGGTATTAACTCTCTATCCCCCCTTTAAAATAACTAAACACCCCATGCACAAAGCCGCCTTTCGGCGCTCTTTCGTGTTCATTACTGTTCGAACATCGTAAGGTACCTCTTGTCTCTGCCGCCTTACGATGGAGAACAAGAATGATCGATGTACTAATCATAGGTGGTGGCAATGCCGCCTTGTGCGCTGCGCTGATGGCACGTGAAGCCGGTGCCAGCGTGATGCTGCTGGAAGCCTCACCCAAAATCTGGCGCGGCGGCAATTCGCAACACACTCGCAACTTGCGATGCATGCACGATGCTCCGCAGGACGTGCTGATCGATGCCTACCCGGAAGAGGAATATTGGCAAGACCTGTTGAAGGTCACAGGGGGCATTACCAATGAGAAGCTCGCCCGTATCGCCATTCGTGCATCGTCTTCTTGCCGCGACTGGATGCGCTCGCACGGCGTCCATTTCCAGCCACCTCTGTCCGGCGCGCTGCACGTGGCCCGTACCAATGCATTCTTCATGGGGGGCGGCAAGGCCCTGGTCAATGCTTACTTCCGGAGTGCCGAGCGTCTTGGCGTCAAAGTCCGCTACAACACTCAAGTCACCGATATTGAAATGGACAATGGCAAGTTCGTCGCCGCCCACATTGAAGAACATGAGGTCGATGGTCAGCGTGTCGCGGCGGAACGCATTGAAGCCCGCTCCTGCGTGTTGGCGGCCGGTGGCTTCGAATCCAACCGTGAATGGCTGCGCGAAGCCTGGGGTCAGAACGAACGCGGTGAATGGCCGTCCGACAATTTCCTGATCCGTGGGACGCGTTTCAATACCGGCGTTTTGCTGCGACGGATGATCGATCTAGGCGCTGACTCCATCGGCGATCCAACGCAAGCACATATGGTCGCGATTGATGCCCGCGCGCCACTCTACGACGGCGGCATCTGCACCCGAATCGACTGCGTATCGCTAGGCGTGGTGGTCAATCGTGATGGCGAACGCTTCTACGACGAAGGTGAGGATTTCTGGCCAAAGCGTTACGCGATCTGGGGGCGTCTGGTGGCCGGACAACCCGGTCAGCAGGCATATTCGATCATCGACCAACAAGCCATCGGCCGATTCATGCCGCCGGTGTTTCCCGGGACTACCGCCAATACCCTGCGGGAACTAGCCCGCCTGTTGAAGCTGCCAGAAGAGCAATTCGTCAAGACTGTCGAGGACTACAACAGCGCCTGCCGCGTTGGCACGTTCGATCACACGGCTTTGGACGACTGCCACACCCAAGGACTGACGCCCGCCAAAACTCATTGGGCGCGTCCATTGGACAAGCCGCCTTTCTATGCCTACCCATTGAAGCCGGGTGTCACCTTCACTTACCTCGGTCTCGCCACGGATGAAACGGCCGCTGTGCATTTCAATGGCAAAGCGAGCCCCAACCTTTTTGTTGCGGGAGAAATGATGGCCGGCAACGTTCTGGGTAAGGGCTACACCGCAGGCATCGGCATGGCCATCGGTACCGCGTTTGGCCGTATAGCAGGTGTACAGGCAGCCGCTTCGGCGGGCTTTGGTATTTCTTCTCCAAACAAGGGGGCTCGACATGCAACTGTTTGATCCAAAAGCATCGAGCGGGTTGATCCCGGTGCTGAATGTCGATGAAGTCGAAGTCCAGCGGCAGATGACCGTCTGCAACGCTTGTCGCTATTGCGAAGGCTTTTGCGCGGTATTTCCAGCAATGACCCGGCGCCTGGAGTTCACTCAGGCAGACATCCATTACCTGGCTAACCTTTGCCATAACTGCGGCGCGTGCCTGCACGCCTGTCAGTACGCCGCCCCCCACGAATTCGAGATCAATGTACCGAAGGCCATGGCCAAAGTACGCCTCGATACCTACGCCGAATACGCCTGGCCACAGGTGATGGGCAAGTTGTATCAGCGCAACGGCCTGACCCTGGCGCTGGCTTCTGGTACTGGCCTGGCATTGTTTCTATGCCTCACGCTGATGGTCATGGGCAACCTGTTCACGGCCATTCCCGGGGGCAACTTCTACGGGATCTTCCCGCATAACACCCTGGCGCTGATGTTCGGCTCAGTGTTCGGCTTTGCGGTACTTGCGCTGACCATGGGTGTACGGCGCTTCTGGCGTAACGTTTCACCGGTCGCAGCGCCACTGCCGTTGAAAACGTCCGCTGCATTGGAGGCTACGGCCAACGTCGCGAAGCTAAAATACCTGGACGGCGGCCATGGCGAAGGCTGCAACAACGCCGACGATCAATTCACCTTGTGGCGACGCCGATTCCACCACCTCACCTTCTACGGCTTCATGCTGTGCTTTGCCGCCACCGGTGTCGCCACGCTCTTTCACTATCTGCTGAAGTGGTCGGCCCCTTACCCGATCTTTAGCTTGCCGGTGATGTTAGGCATCGCCGGAGGCATTGGTCTGCTGATCGGCCCAGCGGGTCTGCTGTGGCTGAATTTACGTCGTAATCCTGCGCACGGCGACGAGAAGCAAAAACCTATGGATCGCGGCTTCATCGCGCTGCTGTTTTTGGTCAGCGCGAGCGGCCTTGCGCTGCTGGCGTTCCGTGAAACTACCGCCCTGGGCTTATTGCTGGCTATCCATCTCGGTCTGGTCATGGCGTTTTTCCTGACCATGCCCTACAGCAAATTCGCCCATGGAATATTCCGCAGCGCAGCGCTGCTCAAACACGCCATCGAGAAACGCCAACCCAACCCGATTAACGCCGGCAGCGACTGACGAACAAAGCACTCATTCCAAAAATAATAGTGAGCATTACGGTAGCCATGATGAAAACTACGACTGAAACAACCCGCGCCAAGGGGTCTAAATTAGGCGCCATTTTGCGGGTCACCAGCGGTAACTTTCTCGAACAGTTCGACTTCTTTCTGTTCGGGTTCTATGCAACCTACATCTCCCAGACGTTCTTCCCTGCAAGCAGTGAGTTCGCCTCGCTCATGATGACCTTCGCCGTATTCGGTTCGGGTTTTCTGATGCGTCCATTGGGCGCGATTATACTCGGCGCTTACATTGACAAGGTGGGGCGTCGCAAGGGTTTGATTGTGACTCTGTCGATCATGGCATGCGGCACTGTACTGATCGCATTGGTGCCAGGCTACGCCAGCATCGGAGTCGCAGCACCGATTCTGGTACTGTTGGGTCGATTGCTTCAGGGCTTCTCGGCAGGTGCAGAGCTGGGCGGTGTGTCGGTTTATCTGGCCGAGATCGCAACGCCGGGCCGTGCTGGTTTCTACACCAGTTGGCAATCGGCTAGCCAACAGGTAGCGATCGTCGTCGCGGCCGCCTTGGGCTATACGATCAATGCCACGATGCAAGCCGCTGAGATCGCCGATTGGGGCTGGCGCATTCCCTTCTTCATTGGCTGCGTGATCATCCCGTTTATTTTCATTATTCGCCGTTCATTGGAAGAAACCGCGGCATTCACTGCTCGCCACCATCGCCCAACTACCCGCGAAGTTTTTCGCTCAATGCGAGACAACTGGCGCACCGTGCTAGCCGGCGGCCTGCTGGCGTCCATGACCACCACCACGTTTTACCTGATTACGGTCTACACCCCCACGTTTGGCAGGACTGTACTGAACCTAAGCACCACCGACAGCCTGGTGGTCACACTCTTGGTCGGCGTGAGCAATTTCATCTGGCTACCTATCGGCGGCGCGCTCTCCGACCGTATTGGCCGTCGACCTCTGTTGCTGGCGATCTCCTTGCTGTGCATCTTCTCCGCCTACCCTGCTATGCACTGGTTGGCAGAGGCGGCGAGTTTCGAACGACTGCTCGCCGTCCTACTGTACTTCTCATTCTTCTTTGGCATTTACAACGGCGCCATGGTCGCGGCACTAACCGAAGTGATGCCACAAAACGTGCGCGTGGTTGGGTTCTCTTTGGCTTTCAGTCTGGCCACGGCGGTGTTTGGTGGTTTTACCCCCGCGATCTCGACTCTGCTTGTCCAGGCTACGGGGGATAAGGCGTCACCCGCCTATTGGCTGATGTTCGCGGCGGTGTGCGGGTTTACCGCCACTACCATTCTCTACCGTAGGAAAAACAACTTGGAAGCCAAGGTCGTGTAATCAAACGGAGCGCCGAACGACTACGGATATTTTTATCCATTTTCATTTCAGCTAGAGGTTTGACCTAAGCGTCCACCCGGCACTTTCCGTGATCAGGTGGACGCCCATCTATGCGGCAGCAACCCTATAATCTCTCTCACACGGTGCGTCGGAAGCTACGTGAGCACCTCCTTCAAATACGCATACGGATCAAACTCATAATCGCCGCCGTCCGTTTTCCGCTACGTAGCGATCCGGCAAACAACCAGTTCGAGCGTCCAAGTTCCCATGTCCGGATCTGATTTTCGACTTGGGTGTTATCGATCGGCACGGCTCCATCCTCCAAGTAGCGCGTCAGCGCTACCCAGCGTTTAAGCCTGTAATCCAGAGCTTTGGCAGTTGCTGATCCCTTGGGTACAAGATTACGCTGGGCCATCATCCAGTTGTGCTGCGTCTCAAGGATCGGTGCTGCCTTTTTTGTTGTATTCGCCAGCAATCTTCATCGCTCATATCCAGTGCTTGCCGCTCGACTTCGTACAAGCCTCTAATCGATCGCAGCGCCTGTTCGGCCAAGGCAAGTAGCTGTTCCGGTGTCATCTGGTCGAGGTTGGGTGAGGAAGTCATGCAGATGATTTCGCCAGAGCAGGCAATCAGCGGCGATAAACAAATAGGCGAATCGCAGTTACTAAAGCACTGTGATCGAGCCGCCCGCAGCGACCCGCTGCCAAGTCAGCCCCAGTACCAAGGCTTGAACTGCTCGTTATCGAGTTCGACTTCCGATCCGTGCCGGATGCCTGGCCAGTGAAACCTAACTTGATTCAATCGTCGCGCTGCAAGCCAGATAGCTCTTGAATTCATCCGTGAAGCACCCTCTGCACGAGAGGGCCATAGAAGACGTGCGCCGAGCCGTACCTAACGCACGCTTGATCGAGGTAGCTCTCGCTCCATGACTGACTGCAGGCACCATAAATTTCGCAAATGGCGAGCGTCGCGTCTCCCATTACCTGGTGGCGCTTGCTGGGCGAAGAGAGGAAAGGTGGTGTTCGAGTAATTGTTGTGTTCGAATCGTTGCTTGCGGTGCCCGCAAATAGAAAACCCCTGAAACCATAAAGAGTCAGGGGTTTAAAAGTAATGGTGCCAGAGACGTAATCGAACCAATGGCTGAAGGTCACGTATTTAATGGCTTTCAAGTTTTACGTTTATTTTTCTACTCACAAATCTACCCACTTTTCTCAGTGCTGCCCCTTTTTTATCTTTTTTGGGTGGTGCTTGTCAGGTGGCTACTCGAATTAGATCCGCCTGAAGAACGGGCCTATTCGAGCCGTTGAGAGGGTATCGCAATTGGTACGACTTCCTGACTTCTCAATTTAGGTGAGTGCTCCACCTGCGGGCCCAAATTTACGTCGTCGATCTCTGGGGGGGCGGGGGCTATTCGGTCAGCGAGCACTAATGCCATGACAAGAACGATAAAGCCAAGTATCACCGGGAACGAGCCCCGCCAAAATATCATTCGTTGGCGGCGTTGGCGTGTGTTCATTTTTTCACCACCGTTCAGTCGGATAGCTGGCTCATTGGGAAGTTTCCTCGCTAACTGGCAACAATATCTGCAATGTAGCTGCTGCTCTCTCTTCGATGGGCAACCCATGAAAGCTGACGGCTGACTGACTCTGCAAATGTGAGGGGGCGCTGTCAGCGTCAGACTATGGCATTCCCGCCACTGTGTTTCAGGAGGGATCGGCTATTGACCCGGCTCATTCATTGGGTTGGTTTTCGCCGCGGCGTCATTCCACTGTTGCGCAGTGGTGCGCCTCGGTGACTTCCTGGATATGAGGATGGGTGATTGACTGATGCCATCTCACGTTTGTGACGCCAAATCGCTCTGCAAACTCAACGATGGCTGAGTAGCTCCCCTCCCAGCTCGATGGTCTTTCTTGTATAACCGCGGGCGAATTAAACAGCGCGTAACACACGGCATCGTGCGGAGTGAGATAGTTGGCAGGAAGCTCAAACACCCTATTTTGACCTTGGAAGGCGTAGCAGATCGTAAAGCTCATGGCGCATCCCCATAAAAAGACTACTGGTGATTGGTTCTGAGCATAGCCAGCCAAACAACAACTCAATAGGGAGAAAGTCACCGCTTATCGGGATGGACTCAATCCCAGCTCTCTGAACTTTGCTGAGGGGGCTTACCGTGCGGTGCTCCGTCGTTATAACCATGATTCCGCAATACGGCGGTCTAGCTCTTCCCAATCAGCCATGCCCAGTACCCTGGTGGTATTGAGACCGCGCAGGTAGCCCCTGAGCTGATTTGCCGATGTGCGTAGGTCGTCAGAGCGAGCATTGTCATCGTGTAGTGCTTCTTCGTAGATACACAGGTACTCGGCCACTCGATCTCGGAACTCCGGCACCACTGCTTCGCGGATCAGGTCAAAGGTTCGCAGCTTCTGATTGGTGTTCATGGTGTCACCCTGGCTGATGTTGTTTTGGTTAGAGGATCAAACTCCAATGTACCTCATGCACCGTCGCCTACAGCCGAATTTCCCTGATTACTTGCCGAGGTTCCACGCGCCTTGGGCAAGCGATTGCCTGGCGTCCTTGGTGAGCTGGTCAGGCGCCTGCTCTTCAAAGGCTGCCGCCATGGCGCTGGCCTTTCTGATTATCAGCAGCGCCAGTTCGGGCGGAAACACCACCTTGTCGGCAGGCAGGTATGCTCGATTCCTCATATGCCCTTGGCATCGTCAAGTCGTCCGCTATCCCAGGCTTCAGTGAGCTCGTCTATTCGATCCGCGATTTGAGGCTTTTTTGATAGGACTAGGCAGCGCGTGTTGCCGACAAATTCCTCTATCAAATACAGCGAGTCGCCAACATCAAGCTCCATCTCCTGCAGCGCCTTATCGGGAATTCGAATCGCACCGTCACCATCCCATTCCTCGATGATGATTTTCATGGGTGGTTTTTTCACATTTGATCTCCGTTGCTATGAGCCGGCAAGCCGTTCCCGCCTGTAGATTTTCAGTGGCACCTTTACATATCCGGATAATCATCAAGCCTAAGGCTAGGAGCCCCCGTGTCCAGAGACTCGCGCTTAGGGGTATGTATCACTCCGGCTTCAGCATCCGCACGCATCTGTTCGAGCTCTTTATGAAATGCCTTGTCCTGAACCGTGGGTTTGCTGGTGTACGGTTTGCGCTCTGGTTCAGGCTTGGCTGCATAAGTCGTTAACGCGTCAGGGTCGTGCTGCAGCTTTTCTTGAACTTGCGATTCCAGCATCGCACGGAGGGCGTCTTTATCGGGACGGGTAAGCAATTTTTTATTCCTGATTCGCAGCCAGTGATTGGCCCATTTGATGGAGAAAGATGGGGCAACTAGGCCTAAGCTGCAACCGCTTAATCTGTCCCCTGACGTCGGCGTCTACAGCCCTAAGACCCTTTTTGCTTGCTGCACGGTACAGCGACAGGCGACTGGTTGATATTTCCAAGCATTGTCAGAGAACGGTCAAGCCCAATCCAGCCAATAGAATTCCGGCCTGACTCCGAGAGATAATCGCTCCCTTGAATAATTTAGCGTCGACCAATCGTAGCCCCTGCAGGCTCGCCTCGCGTAAATCTGCGTCATCGAAGCGGGCATTATTCACCCGAGCCATTGACAGACTTCCACCTTCGACGAACACCGCTTTGCGAAAATCGCAGTAAGTGAGATCTGCATCGCTGAAATCGATTTTGTGCAGTTCCGACTTGTAAAAAGAAACACCAGACAGCATGGCGCTATTCAACAGGCAGTCACGAAAGGTCAAACCCAGAGCAGAGGTGTCGCCGAAGTTAGCGCCGGTAAGCTTGCATCCTTCAAAGCACACGTGAGCTACCTTGCTGCGTTGCCACTTTGTGTTGTTCAAATCACACCGTTCGAAACGGGCATCGGTGAGAATCGCAGAGCGAAAATTTGCTTCACCCGCGCGGCAGCTGACCCACCGAGTATTGGTCAAATTCGCAGAAGTAAAATCTGCATCGGCTAAAATACAACGCTCGAAGAGGGCGCCTGTTAGGCTAACTCTCGACAGATCCTGATCACTAAAGTCGATCCCCACGCAGCGCAATGGTAGAGATTGGAGCTCAGCAAGCTGAGTCAAGGTCTGATCTTCTAAATCCTCGGGGCCGACGTTGAAGTAATCGTTTTGGGTGAGCATTCCTTCTCCTAGAGTTGGGTTGAAGGAAAGCATCTTCTGATCCGCGCGCGATCAGGTCAATGTTGATCTTTTCTACTACATGTATGTGGACAACGATGCGCTTTGCCTCGGGGGCCAGTGCCCGTGATACCCGCAAACCATGGCTACTTGTCTTACGCTAAGCGCACAGGGCCTTCGGCGACCGCTAATAGGGCCGCTACGCATATCCGACCCAAGTGTGGATAGACGTCAAGGTGCAGGTTTTTGATGTTATTGCGCAGCACCTCAACGCTCAGGTGCTATTCGTCAGTAGAGCACCAACGATTTCGTCCTCTCTGCTTGGCCAAGTATAGCAACGCGTCCGCTGACTTAATCAGAGAGGCCGGCGTCACGTCTTCAATGTTCGGTTGGCACGAAGTAATCCCGGCGCTGGCTGTGACATGTCCCAGAGGATGCTCGGAATGTTCTATGGGCAGAGATCGAATAGCATCAAATATCCTTTGCATGACCATGGTGGCGCCCATTCTGTCGGTATTGGGCAGCAGCACGGTAAATTCTTCTCCACCATATCTGACGGCCAGGTCGCTGGGCCGTTCAACGGCCTGTCGAATCGCACTCGCAACCTGTCGCAGGCAGTCATCACCAGCGGCATGTCCGTATCTGTCGTTGAAGCGTTTGAAGTAGTCAATATCGAGCATGATCAAAGCCAGAGAAGACTCCTGGCGTTTGGCCAAACGAATCTCATCTATTAGCGCAATATCCAAACGCCTTCGATTCCCAAGCTCTGTAAGGCTGTCTGTTAGGGCCATTTCTCGCATGGTTTGGTGGGCCTTGCGAACCTCCTTCTCCATCGCCACTCTCTGTCGCAGTTGACTCAGTACAATCAGTCCAAAGACCACGAGAACAGCGATCAACATCACAAGCACCAACCCTGTTTTTAGAAGGTCGCGGCGCCAAGGCGCAGTGATGGATTCACGAGACAGGCCGGCTTCAACTACCAGTGGATAGGTGGTTAACGCCCTGTAGCCGTAAAGACGCTCAGTGTCGTCTATGACGGCCTTGACTTCCGCTACGCCCTCGTTTGATGTCGGCAAGTAGCTCGTGAAAATCTCGCTGTCCGCCAAGCTTTTTCCAATCACTGACGCAATGAATGGCCGCCGCGCCAGGATGGTTCCGCTGCGCATGGCCAATACCAGCGCGCCCTTGTTATCGATTTTGAAGTCGCCGTAATAATCGACGAAGTAGCTGACCTTAATCGTCGCCAGCAGCACGCCGGCGAAAGAACCATCGGGATTGTTTAAGCGACGAGAGATCGGAATAATCAAATCGTTGGTGGATCGGCTTTTGACCACCTCCCCGATGCGAACGTCACGACCATCGTGGGTGCGGTGATACTGGAAGTAATCGCGGTCGGCATTGTTCCTGGTCTCTGGGGTGACATCCTTGTCGGTGACGATCCATTGCCCGTTAGGGCCGTAAATGAACAGACCATGCAGTTGCGGCATAATTTTGGATTGCTGAACCAGCAAATTGTGAATGCGAGGGATGTTGATGTTTTGAAAACCGTCGCCCTCCAGCCGCTCACTCAGTGCCGCAGTCAATACGTCTACTTGCCTTATGACATCTTCTGCATGCTGAGCCGTCGCACGGGTAAGATTCGAAACTGAGTCGCGCGCAGACGCATAGGCCGAACGATAGTCTCGCCATATCCGCCAGCCCTCGACCGCGATGAACGCCACAATCACCACCAGCATAAAGCTCATCGTGAGTCTGAACGTAGCTCCAGCTCGCACAGCTTTCGGAGAGAAAGCTTCAGTGGCATTGTCAACAGTCGGCTCTGGCTTTTCGCGTTCATGCATGGAGACTTCCTAAGGTAAGATTCGTGTTTCGCAAGCCAGATGGGCGGGACGATTTTTTCCGTATCACTACAAACGAAACAGTTTAAAACAACGAAGTTTATCTGAGTGGCATCGAATGCTGCGCGGTAAATAGGTGATGAGCAATCAATTCAGCCAGTTGTGAGAGTGTCACCTTTCATTACGGAATGAAAACTGCACCCAATGTCAGAAGTCAACTGCACTTCTGGAAATGACATCCAGCAATCCTCGATATCAGTGGCAGTTTCCCGCATTTCGCTCGCCCCTTGCTGGATCACTACCATGCCATGTTCGGCAGCTTTACGCGTCTCGACCGAAATGTGATACACCTAGCTAGCGCTCTAAGCGTCCTGTTCGTACTGACGCAGCGGGCGAGTGAATTCGACCAGTTACTACTGCATAAGTGGCAACAGGTTTAGTTACACAAGGCGTGATGGCCGGACGCATAGTGCGCCAGTTAAAGCTGGCGGAGGATAATCGATGAAAGTTTGATACTGGTAAGAAATGGCGAATCAACCAAACCCCGAGTCATGCACGTTGCACCGTGAGGTTCAGGGTGAAGCGTTGACAGGGGAAACCGATGGGCCAGCCATTGAGCCGCGTAATCAGGAATCCGGGATGCCGATGCTGTTATGCGAAGCAGAAGGCAATATGGAGCATGGCGTTATACGCCAGTCATGCTCTGATCCCGTGCTGTTGGAGAGGCGGCAGGCAACTGCCGTTCCTATCGCGACCGCATATTGCCGGGTATGTAGAGGACTCTCACCTTCAAGTCACCAGCGTGGTCACCACAGCCAAGCTGGTTGCGCTTGCGCGCAACGAAAAAGCCCCAGCAAATGCTGAGACTCTGAATGAGTAAACGGTACGCCCTAAAATTCGTTAGCTGTCGATGTATCGCCTTGAGGTATCAGACGAAAGTCGTGCACCGTTCGTCGATGATGGCGCTCTGATATACATACTCGGCGCATGGGTATAAGTATTATTGAGCGCCGCATTTTCCACCACTCGGTGGCGCGCCCCTAATAACGAGCTTTAAGCCTCAACACGCACGAACAAGGAATCATGGATGTCCTCTCTCGCTACAAACACACGCTCGACAAAACCAGATCAAGTCCATCTGTCATCATCAGAGCGCTGCTGTATTGAGTACTTCATTACGCAGTACATTCAGACCAGAGACATTGAGCCCACTGATGGCGCTCGACAGATATTGTTTGCAGCTCTAGAGGATTACTCTTGGGCGGTGCGCGTGGCGCTCTATGAATTGAATGCGTGGCTGGATAACCGCCTCGGATTGAGGGCCTTGCACCCCGCAGTGATCGCGCATCAACAATGATCTAGACGATCGAAGGCTTTTAGGTTTTTTGATAATAGTACGTCCGGAAAGCATTCACTGGGGTACCGGCTTCCCTTCAGTAATTTTTTGGTGCGCCGATAACCAACATGACCCTGCATTTGTCAGCACATTACTCGCGGTTTTTTAAGGAAAAAAATGTTCAGAGTACTCAGTCAGGCCCTGAGTAATATTAGGGTCAATGCCAAACTCGCATTGGGATTCGGCATAGTTCTGTTGCTGACCATGATGATCGCCTTGACTGGCTGGCACAGCACCAACAGCATTGTTGAGCGTAGCGATAAAATCAGCGATATCGGTGTACTCAATAGCCTGACGAAAGATTTGCGCATTCAACGTCTGCGCTATCAAAGCGACCGTAACGAACAGACCGCGGCCGCTGTAACTAAAACGATTAAGAATATTGAAGATAATCAGCTACATCTTGGAAAATTACTGACTGCTCCTGACGACCTGCGACTCCTTTCCGAGCAAGGCCGTATAGTTCAGGATTACCGGGGTTACTTCACCGCCCTCGAGCAGGGCTTTGCTAAGAGGGATGTCGCATTCGCCTCGCTGAGGCAGTCCGCCAAGCAAGCCAGCAAGGAGCTAAATGAATCTGTTGACGAGATCATCAACTCCGCTGTTTCTAAGGACAATCTTCAGCAATTACTGAAAATCAGCCAGATCACCCAGCAGATCCAACAAGTGCTCCTTGAGGTATACGGTTACAGCTACACCAACGATGCAAACAAAGAACACAGTGCCAGGGCTGGGATAGAGCAGGTCATTTCCGAGTTGGCCGGACTCTTGGCAAATGCTTCCGCGCAACAACAAGCTAACCTGAAACAGGTCGCACAAGCCCTGCAACATTACCGCAGCAACCTGCAGAATTTCGCTACAGAAGTTGAGGCGGGGTTAGAGGCTCGTAAACAAATGATCGCCGTGGGGGAGCGGTTGGAGACCTTGAGCCAGGAGCTTATTGAAAGTCAAACCCACAAGCGCTCCAGTGATGCTCAAGGCGCCCATCAACAGATGGTGATCACTTCAGTTCTAGCCATGGTTCTTGGCATTCTTGCGGCCTGGATCATCACCGCTCAGATCGTTCGTCCTCTATTGGATGTATTGCAAGCCGCTGAACGCATCGCCTCCGGCGACCTCAGCCAAGACATCAGTGTCGATCGGCGCGACGAACTGGGGCAACTGCAACGCAGTATGCAGAATATGACGGTAAAACTACGTGGGTTGATTGGCGGTATCAGTAATAGCATCACCCAAATCGCCAGTGCGGCGGAAGAACTCTCGGCCGTTACCGAGCAGACCAGTGCTGGTGTTAATAGCCAAAAGATCGAGACTGATCAAGTCGCTACCGCTATGAATGAAATGACCGCCACCGTTCAGGATGTCGCGCGTAATGCCCAAGCGGCTTCCGAAGCCGCTGAGGTTGCAGACCAACAAGCACGCGCAGGTGACAAAGTTGTCGGCGAAGCCATAGACCAAATCGAACGTCTGGCCACCGAAGTCAGCAACTCCACGCAGGCCATGAGCACTCTCAAGCAAGAAAGCGACAAAATCGGCACCGTGCTAGATGTCATCAAGGCCGTCGCGCAGCAGACCAATTTGCTAGCCTTGAACGCGGCCATCGAAGCGGCTCGAGCTGGCGAAGCAGGGAGGGGATTTGCGGTTGTAGCTGATGAAGTCCGCAGCTTGGCGCAGCGCACTCAGCAATCTACCGAAGAAATCGAGGGGTTGATCGTCAGCCTGCAAAACGGCACCCAACAAGTGTCCTTGGTCATGGAAACCAGTCGTGTTCTGACTGACAGCAGCGTCGAATTAACCCGTCGCGCCGGGACGGCACTGGAAAGTATCACCCGTACTGTGTCAACTATTCAGTTGATGAATCATCAAATCGCGACTGCCGCCGAACAGCAAACCGTTGTAGCTGAGGAGATCAACCGTAGCGTGTTGAACGTGCGCGACATTTCTGAGCAAACCGCGGGTGCCAGTGATGAGACGGCTGCCTCTAGTGTAGAGCTGGCTCGCCTAGGCAACGAGCTTCAAGTAATGGTCAGTCACTTCAGGATCTGAGGAAACTTCGAACAACTTTGGTAAAGCGCTGCGCATAACGGCCTCTTTTGTTCAATCGCCCCACAGAAAAACCCGCCTAAACGGACTTTTCTGTGGAGGCTGGCCTAACAGTCCTTAAGGGATGGGGCGAACCTTGATTATCAATCTTATTAATGGCGCCGCATTACTTCTGGCACTGTGCTGGCTGAAAGCGTTTATCTCAAGTCGTTGGGACGAGCGCAGCGCTGCCATACAGTTGGTGTCAGGCCTGCTGTTTGGCGCTACCTGCGTGATTGGCATGCTAAGCCCGATCTCGCCAGAGCCTGGTATATTCATCGACGGACGCAGTGTCGTTTTGAGCATGGCCGCGCTGTTTAGCGGACCGCTGGTAGCCGTTGTCGCAGGACTGGTCGCCGGAGCTTACCGAATATGGATGGCCGGCAGCGGTATGGCGTATGGTCTGGCTGAGATCGGCCTATCGGTACTGTTTGGCCTGGCTTTTCGGAATTTTTACTTGCGCGGTACGTTCAGCATCGGCCCCTGGCAACTTTGGTGCTCGGGCCTATTACTGCAGGCTTTGGATTTGCTGTTGTTTCCCGCTGCCCAAGCGGTATCCAGCCGTGAGCAGATGGCTGTCCCTTTACTGCTGGTAATGCCACTTGCCACGGTTGTACTGGGTCTGATGCTCAAGGAGATCGAACAGCGTAAGCGAGCGGAGCTTGCCCTACTACTGAGAGAGTCGCGCCTGCGCGCCATTACTGAGGCGATTCCGGACACCCTATTGCTGCTGGATGAAGATGGTCTCTATCTAGAGGTGACCCCTTCCAAGAAAGAGGCGCACGCTGGTGCTCTCGACGCACGAATTGGCCAAACCGTGCACGATGTACTCCCCCACGGCGAAGCCGAGCGCTTAATGGCCTTTCTACGGCACACCCTGGCCAGCGATGACTCGCAACTCATCGAATACACTCGACAGGGGGCAGAGGGCATAAGGGTGCTTGAAGCGCATGCCCAGCGCCTGGACATTCAACTTAATGGCAAGCAGGCAGTGGTCATACTCACCCGAGATATCACCCGACTGGTGAATGACGAACGCGAACTGCGTATCGCAGCTGCTGCCTTCGAAACGCAGCAAGGCATGATTATCACCGATGAGTTCAACCGCATCCTAAGGGTTAATCAGGCCTTCAGCACCATCACCGGTTACAGTCACGAGGAGGCTATTGGACAGAGCACCAGCCTGCTCAGTTCTGGACGCCAATCTCAGGCGTTTTATCAGGGGATGTGGCAGCAGCTCAAGGCAGTAGGCCGCTGGCAAGGTGAGGTCTGGAATCGACGAAAGAACGGAGAAATATTCCCCGAGTGGCTGTCGATCAGCGCGGTACGAAATCCCCAGGGACAGGTGGTCAATTATGTCGCATCGATTGACGACATCTCCGAGCGCAAGGCCGCCGAGGCACGTATCCAGCACCTTGCTTTTTTTGATGGGCTGACCGAACTACCCAATCGCAGCCTTCTGCTCAATCGCTTACAGCGCGCGCTGGATAACTGCGAACGTAGCGGCGAGTGTGCGGCGCTGATATTTCTCGACCTCGACGGGTTTAAAAACATCAACGATCTGCATGGACATCATATTGGCGACAAGGTCTTGTGCCAGGCCGCTGCACGGCTCAACGATGTCGTGCGGGTGAGTGATACCGTGGCGCGCTTTGGCGGTGATGAGTTCGTGGTGCTGCTGGAACATCTCGACAAGCAATCCGAAAAGGCCGCCATGCAGGTCGAGCATGTCACCAAATTACTGTTGACCACATTGGGCGAGCTCTATCAGATTGACGGACTGGAACTGCGCAGCAGTGCCAGTATTGGCGTGACACTGTTTCACGACAAGTCTTGTTCAATAGACGAACTCATGCAGCGCGCTGACCTGTCGATGTACGAGGCCAAAGCAGCGGGTAAGCATACGGTGCGCTTCTTCGATCCGCGCATGCAGGAGACTGTTAGCGCGCGACTTAATCTGGAACAGGATATCCATCGGGGGCTGCAGGCAGAAGAGTTCATCCCCTACCTACAGCCGCAGCTGGATGACACAGGCCGCCTGATTGGTGCCGAGGTATTGGCACGCTGGCAACACCCCCAGCGAGGGCTGCTGAGTCCCGCTGCTTTTATTGAGGTGGTTGAGCAAACTGGCTTGATTGAGACACTTGATTTGCAAATGCTGCAGCAGGCCTGTCGTCAGTTGGCCGTATGGCACCACGAGTCGGCCACCGCATCGCTCAGTTTGTCGGTCAACCTGAGTGCGCGACTCCTCTATCAAGAAAATTTTGTCGAGCGCCTGCTCCAACTCTTGGAGCAAAGTGGCGCGGACCCGCTCAGACTTAAGCTGGAGCTCACCGAGACGCTGTTGCTCGATGACTTGCCGGGGGCTATTGCTCGCATATGTGAACTCAAGACCCACGGAATTCGCTTCTCGATCGACGACTTCGGCACCGGTTACTCGTCGCTGGCCTACTTGCAGCAATTATCCCTGGATCAATTGAAGATCGATCAGTCCTTTGTTCGTGAGCTGATAGCGGATACAAACAGTCTGGCAATCGTCCGGGCGATCTGCGCATTGGCCAGTAGCCTGCAACTTGAGGTGATTGCCGAAGGGGTGGAGACTCATGAGCAATACATGGCTCTGCTGGAGCTTGGCTGCCGGCGCTTCCAAGGCTATCTGTTTGGTCGGCCGATGCCGCTAAGCGAGTTCGAGCATCTGCTTTCTACGAATACTCTAGAAGTCGAGAGCACCGAGCCGGTGTAAATGAGCAGTCAGGTAGTTAGCCAAATACCTAAACCCTATTGCGCATGACTTGATGCACCGCCACCTTCCGCCCCATTTCGGGGAATCGAGGGATGGCGGTAAAGCGAGTAGCCGCGCGTAATATCAAAGAATACCTGCACCCAAGTTCGAGGCCGAGGGGTGCAGAAAGCTCCTTAGCCTTGAGCACCAATTTTTGGAGCTTCAACGGAGACCTGCCAATCGGACTAGTATGGGCGTAAAGATCTGAAACGACTGGTCAAATTGAATGCAAACAGGTGGTCAGATGAATGCAATTACACACCGTGCCTATGACCGCCCAGGCATCAGCCAAGGCATTCTATCGGACATTGCTACTGCTGAAGGCAATCCCTTCCCGCCCCAGTTGCTTGACGCGATACATGGCCTGGTCCGCCGCCCGAAGCAACGTATCGAGACTCTGGCCATGGATCGGGCATAGCGAAACTCCGATGCTGCAGGAGATGGACAGTCCTCCTGCGCTCGTCACGATTGGCTTCCCGATGGCCTCTAGCACCTTCTCGCCCATGATCTCAGCATTCTCGAGGTTGGCAAGATCCGCAACGAGAACAACAAACTCATCCCCACCTTGGCGCGCAACGGTGTCCCCCGAGCGCGTTATCTGACGCATGCGCTCTGCCACGGTTCGGAGAACTTGGTCGCCAACCTCATGGCCGTACTTGTCGTTGATTTCCTTGAAATGATCTAGATCGATCAACATCACGGCAAATGGAACCCCATGTCTTTCCCAATGGGAGAGTGCCCGAT
>Ga0302254_10000061_pt1 | contig 18816 bp, 22 predicted proteins | sample I_Fen_E1_4_FD_194573 | JGI IMG/M metagenome (GOLD analysis project Ga0302254, IMG submission 194573) | Peat permafrost microbial communities from Stordalen Mire near Abisko, Sweden - I_Fen_E1_4 | ecosystem: Environmental > Terrestrial > Soil > Wetlands > Permafrost | place: Sweden: Abisko... | reverse complement strand
CACGAGGGTGGCGAGGGCTTCCACCAGGTCGCCCAGATGCGCTGGCTGCGGGATCTCGCCGGCTGATCGTCCCGCGCGACCGTGGTCACCGGGCACGTGCCCTCCCGGATGACCCTGCCGACACCATCGCTCCCGGGCGTAGGCCTATCGACGATGCCACGGTGGGCGAATCGGGTGGTTTGACGGATGGCCGTCATGGCCTAGGTTCAGGTCAGCCAATCGACCCTGTGTCATGGCCACCCAGCGTGGTCGGGCGCACACGGGTGCCGACCTCGTGACGTGGCCCACGTCGCCTCGGCCGCAGCTTGTGACCATGACCTCTCGCTTTCGCCCCTTCACGCTGGCCGTGCTCGCCGCGGCGCTCCTGATGTCCGTCGTCGTTCCTGCCGTGGATGCTCGCATGCCTCGGGCGACGCGATACCACGTCGGCGGCCGGATCACCCTCGACACGAACCTGCTGTCCGCGAGCGGTGTCTCGGCCTGGGCGATCGACGAGTACCTGAAGGCGACCACGCCGCTGCCGCCGCTCGGGGCGGCATTCCTCGGCGCCGAGAAGAAGTACGGGGTCAATGCCCGCTTCCTCCTGGCGGCCGCCCTCCATGAATCGGCCTGGGGAACCAGTTACATCTCGCGAGCCAAGCACAACCTGTTCGGGTACAACGCCTTCGACCGGGACCCGGTGCGATATGCGAACGCCTATGCCACCTACGCCGCGAACATCGATGCCACGGCGAAGTTCATCAAGGACTTCTACCTGACGCGAGGAGGTCGCTGGTGGGGCGGCCAGCCAACGCTGCGCAGCATGCAGCGGTTCTGGTCCTCGTCCCACACGTGGGGGGTTGGCGTGAGCCGGATCGCGACCTCGATCCACCTCGGCTCGATCGCCCGTCGATCGATCGCCTTCGCAGCCCCGGTGTCGAGCGGCCCTCTGCACGGAGGCAGCCAGGCCAGGGTCAGCCTCACGTGGACGGGCGGCGCCGTTCCCAAGGGGGTCGAGTTCGTCGCTATCTGGAAGCCGATCGAGCTCGACGTGGACGTCGTCGCTGCGGCGGCGGTGTCGGGCCCTGCGACCGGCGCCACGGGTGCCGTCAACACCGATGCGGCGGCGCCGCCGTCCCGGGGGTCGGGTGGACCGACGAGCGTTGCCGCGCGCCGGGTCAGGACCACGAACCGGTCGATCACGCTCGCCGTGGTCGCGCCGCGTGAGCCCGGCAGCTACCTGCTCGACGTCGAGCTGCGCGACGCCGGCCACCGGCCGCTTCCGGCCGCCGAACGCCTCGACATCCCGGGCGTCGAGGTCCGGGTCTGGGGCGACAGGGCGGTCAGCTACGACATCGAGTCGAGCCCGGACGGCACGGGTGCCGTCGTCCGGATCACCAACACCGGACGCGCCGCGATCCCTGCCGCTCCGAGCCAGGCCTCGCCTGGGCCACGTGACCCCGAAGCCACGGCGACGCGCTCGGTCGTCACCGTGACCGCATCCTCGAGCGACGCCGTGAACCCGCACCCGGTCGTGCTCCTCGCGACGCCGCTCACCGCAGACCTGGCGCCGGGTGCCTCGGTCACGTTCGCCGTCCCGGGGATCGAGGCGGCTACCGGCAGGAAGACGAACTGGCTGTCGGTGCACCTGAACGTCCTCGGCGATCCAAGCTGGCTGGCGGCGTCCTCGACCGGCGGTGGGTGGTTCTCGAGTGCGGGACTCAGGACCCTCGGGTCGACGGGAACCACCGGAACCGCCGGACAGGCCGGGACCGAGGTGCACGAAACTCCGCCCACCGCGACCCAGGCGCCCACGCAGTCCCCCACCCCGACTCACCGGGCCACCCCGGCGGCCACGCCCCGGCCGACCCCGACGCCCAGGCCAACCCCGACGCCGATCGCCACCGTGACGCCCAAGCCCGTGCCGGCACCGTCGCCGACACCGGCCCCTGCCCGAGTCACGAAGAGCTACTCGGAGCACAGCGGCTCGATCAGCTATCACGGCACCTGGGGCAACGCGCCGAACCGCGGCTACATCGGCGGCAGCGTGGCCTGGTCGAAGACTCCCGGCTCGAGCGCGACGTTCACCTTCACCGGCTCCTCGGTGAGCTGGCTCGGCCCGAAGGGACCGACCCGCGGCGAGGCCCTCGTCCTTCTCGACGGGCGAGTCGTCGCGCGCGTGGACATGTGGCGCCCATCGTTCGTCGCGCGAGCGCTGCTGTTCAAGCACTCCTTCGGTGCCACCGGCCGGCACACGCTGACGATCAAGGTGCTCTCGACGCCGCACCACCCGTGCGTCGCGATCGACGGGTTCAGCGTCAGGTCCTGACCCCGGATCGACCGGTTCGCGTCTTCAGCGCCTGCATCCGAAGTCGCGACCGGGCATCCTTCCGCTCGCAGGGCATCCGCCCCCTCTTCCTGCACGAAGAAGCAGACAACAGGGGCAGCCATGTGAACGAGGTGCGGGGCCGCGATGCCCGATGACGAGCAGGAACACGCGCGACGGCCGGACGCGGCCGTGTTCGCCGTGTCGCGCCCCCGCAGCAGCCACGTGGTGCCGAGCGGCGTGATCGTCGCGCTCATGGTGGGAGTGCTCGCGTTCCTGGGCGGCATCGCCGTGGCATCGAGCGGTCCTGGGAAGCCGCCGCAAGCCGCCCGCGTCTCGGCAAGCGCGCCCGTGGCCACCGGTGAGCCTCCCGCCGACGGCACCCCCGCCGGGCCGGCTGCGATCGCCTTCGCGCCCGCGGCGTCCCCGTCCGACCCGGCATCGGACGCCACCGCCGCGCCGGACTCCAGCGCCTTTGCCCGGCGGTTTGCGCCCGGCACGCTCGTGGCGGGCCTGCCGGGTGGCGCGGGCTGCGAAACGGGAGAGCAACGGTCCAAGGAGGTGCCGCGGACGCGGCTCGACGGCCCGCGGTTGACGTCCCAGCGGTCGTGGCTGATCTGGTGCCCCGTCAAGGCCGCTCAACGCCAGGCGTTCCTGCTCGCCCTGTTCGACGGGCTCGTGGCCCGCGTCCCGGCGGATACCTACGGCTACAGCACCGGCGACGCGGGCGCAGGGGACGCCCTGTTCCCCTACGCCGAGGCGCCCTTCGCCGGCACGGTCGCGGTGACGGCGGACGCCGCGGGCTCCGGGTTCTCGATCGCCATCGTGCTCCAGGAGTGGCTCGTCCAGTAGGGGCTGCGCACAGCTTCAGCGCGGGTCGCCCAGGGCCTCTGCCAGCCGGATCTCCACCATCAGGTCGCCGGCCAGGCGCTCCAGGCCCTGGCGCACGGCAGTGACGTCGAAGGTCTCGGGGATGATCACGCGGATGTGGGCGTGGAACATGTGGTCGCCGGAGTGGGCGGCCGCGCGGCGGTCGGTGGCCAGCTCCTCGACGTTGATCCGGTGCGCCGCGAGCAGGGCCGAGACCTCGTGAACCAGGCCGGGCCGGTCGACGCCGAGCAGCTCGATCTCCATCGCGTGCTGCCGGGGAGCCTCGACGGGAGAGCTCCGCTCGACGATGACCTTCAGGCCGCTGACGGCGAGACGGCCGAGCGCCTCCTCGAGCGCCGCCGCCTTCTCCTCGGCAACCTCCACGCACAGCACGCCGGCGAACTTGCCCGCGAGGTGCGCCATCCGGCTCTCGAGCCAGTTGCCGCCGTGGGCGGCGACCACCTCCGACACGGAGTCGACGATGCCGGGATGGTCCGGACCGATGAGCGTGAGCACAAGGTCGATCATCGGCGAATCGTAGCGCCTGGCCCGCGGACCTGATAGCCGTCGCCGATCCCGAGCCCAATGCCGATTGCCGCCACCGCTGCTGCGTGGCTGCCCGAGTGAGAGGGTAGGCTCGCCGCTGCTCTTGGCGCCTGAAGCCCTGGAGGATGGCGGCATCTGACTGACTCCTCTCGGCGCGATGTCAGCAGGGTCGGGCCGCTATGCCTCGGCCCGCCCGGGCACGGCAGCCAGCGCGTCGATCTCCACGAGGCACTCGGGCCGGCCCATGCTCGCCACCATGAGCACCGTGACTGCGGTAGCGTGAGGGCCCCAGACCTCCCGTGAGGCCTCGAAGGCCGCCTGGACATCGGATCCCACGGCGAGGTGGATCGTGAGCCGGGCCACGTCCTCCTGCGTCGCTCCGACCTCGTGGAGGACTGCCAGGACGTTCCGCAGCGCCTGGACTGTCTGCTCGCCAAGACCGGGACCGACGACGGCGCCGGTCGCGTCGACGCCGTTCTGGCCGCCCACGATCAGCAGCCGACTGCCAGGCTCGATGAGGACGCCCTGGGAGAAGGCCGGGTTGCGATGGAGGGTGGCGGGATTGACATGGGTCAGGGCCATCAGACAGCTCCTACCGCTTGGACTGCGCGCCGCAGGCTCTCGGTCAGCCACTACCTGCCGGATCCCTTCCAGGCGCCGACCGTCTGCCAGTCTCGTGGCATCGCCCAGCGGGGTCAATGATCGAGAAGCGCCTTCCCCGGCCACGGGCAACAATCACGGCGCGGGGCCATGCTGCGTCACGATCCGAAGAGTCGGGCGTCCAGGCGATCATCTCCGTAGACGCGCGAGCGCTGGCAGACGTCGGGCGTCTCCCGGAGACGAAAGGAGCGGGTCATGTCCTATGTCGTGGACTTCAACAACGTCTCGACCACGGGCCTGGAGTCGTCACCGGTGGCGCCCGCGCTCGCCGGTCTGCGGGCGAACGAGGCTCGCTACTTCAGGAACAAGTACGACCACGAGTTCACGGTGGAGCCGGCGGGCGATGCCAGGGAGACCGTCGACTGGGTGCACCGCATCCTCAAGGAGGAGCGCGACCTGGTGATCGCGTCTCGGCCCCTGGAGGCGACGGGGTTCCAGGTCGCGAACATCCGGATGGCGTACGTGTTCTACGAGAGCGGCCTGTCGATCAACGTGATGTACACCATCGACGACGACAGGAAGCGGGCGGTCGGGTTCAAGCTCTCCGACGGGATGGAGGTCCCCGCCGAGCTCGCCTCCCGGTTCAAGTTCGCACGCCAGAAGTCGAAGCTGGCCGGAACCATCCGCGGATCGTTCTTCGTGATCAAGGGCGAGTACTGATCGCGGCAGCGGCGACCATGCGGCAGGCACCAGGAGGGCTCTGGTCTCGAGCCCGGCGAGCGCACGGCTGATCGTCGAGTTCAGGCGCTTCCGGCGGACATGTCCTTGTCCTCCATCTCCCATGCGTGGTCGAGCGTGTGGAAGGCCGAGTGCCGGATGAGGAACAGCAGGGTCCAGGTTCGCATGCGCCGCGGGACTTGACCCGCGTTGTACGCGCGCATCGCCGCGACGTAGGCCTCCCGGTGGTGGCGGAGCCCGTCGGGCGAGAGGGCCGCCTCCTCGGGTATTCGCAGGCCGACCTGCTTTGCGAAGTCCTCGCTCTCGGTCCGGATGGTGTGGCGAATGATCCGGTCGCGGTCTCGTCCGCCCCCGCGCGGCCCCTTGCGCATCTCAGGCGATACCCGTGCGGCCACGCCGTCGAAGTACGCCCAGCACGCCTGCAGCAGCGTGATCCCGCGCTCAAGCTCCGCCTCTCCCATCGGTCCCTGCTCGGTCGCGGAGGGCGAGAAGGAGATGCCCCAGAAGTCGGTCGAGCCCGTGCCGACCCTGTCCTCGACCACCTCGATGGGACCCGAGGCGTCGAACTCGCTGGTCATCCCGGCGAGCGTCGCGACGGGCCGGTACCGCTCGCGGTAGGACTCGAGGGTGTCGAGCGCGAGCGCGACGGTCTTCGCGCCACGGCTCCACCCCGGCCAGTCGAGGCTGAACGCCACCGACCGCTTGTCCTTGGGGCCGCGTTCGATCACTGTGCGGACAGGCATGCCGCACTATGGCATGGGCAGGCCACTGCAGGTTTGGGCCTGATCATGCAACTCCTCGGACGTCGAGCACGCGTCCCCAGTGGAAGACGCGGACCGCGACGAGGACCCCGAACGCCGCCAGCACCAGGATCGCCGCGGCGGCGATGGACGCATCGAGACCGCCGCCCTGGAACTCGCTGTAGACCACGAGGGGAAGCGTCTGGGTGCGACCCTGGACGTTACCGGCAAACATGATCGTCGCGCCGAACTCGCCGAGCGATCGCGCCCACGCCATGACCAGGCCGCCGGCCAGCGCCGCCCCCGCGAGCGGGACCGTGACGGACCGGAACAGGTGACGCTCCGAGGCGCCGTCCACCCGCGCGGCGTCCTCGAGGTCCCGATCGACGCTGGCGATGCCGATCCGCGCAGAGCGGACGAAGAACGGGGCTGAGACGAAGGTCATGGCGAGGACCACCGCGACCGTCGTGAAAGGCACCGAGATACCGAGGAGCTGGAACGGCGCCGAGAGCAGTCCGCGCCGCCCGTACACGAGCAGCAGCGCCAGCCCGGCGACCGACGGGGGGAGCACGATCGGCAGGTCCACGACCGCTTCCACCAACCCCTTGCCCCGGAATTGACGGCGGGCGAGCACCACCGCCAGCGGCAGACCCAGCACCACCGTGATGACCAGGCTTGTCGCGGTCGTGATGAGGCTGAGCCAGAGTGCATCGAGGACCTCGGGCGAAGCGAGCGCGACGCGGAGCGACCCATCGAGGATCGCCCTGGCCACGAGCGTGGCCACCGGAAGGCCCAGGAACAGGGCAAAGAGGCCGGCGAGGGCGGTGAGCGACCACTCTCCCCATCGTCCGCGGTGTGGCGCGACCGGTGAGGGCTGATCGGTCGCAGCCGCGCCGTCCCCGGAACGCCCTGCGGCGTCCGTGGTCATGACGGCGGCAGGAACCCGAACGCGCTCAGGATCGCCCGGCCGTCGGGACCGGCGAACCAGGTCAGGAACGCCTCGGCAGCGGTCGGGTTCGGCGATGCCTTGACGACCACGCCGTCATAGGTCGCGAGGACGTTCGCCGCATCGGGGACATCGATCGACGCGGCCTTGGTCGAGGCCTGGGCATCGGTCACGTAGACGATCGCCGCGTCGCCCTCGCCGAGCTCCAGCTTCGCGACCACGGCCTTGACGTTGTCCTCCTTGGACACGATGTTGGCGTGGTAGGCGGCGTCGAAGTTGGCCGGGTAGCCGGGCTGCCTGGCGAGGTTTGCCACGAGCTGGTTCGCGTACTTCGTGATCGGCACCGCGTCACCTGCGGCGATGATCTTGACGCCGGACCTGGCCAGGTCGGCAGGCGTCTTGATCCCGGCCGGGTTGGCGATCGGCACGATCACGGTGAGCTTGTTGGAGGCGAAGTTGACTGCTGGCGCCACGGCCAGCCCCTTGTCAACGAGCGTCTGCGGGTTCTTGGTGTCGGCCGACAGGAACACGTCGGCGGGCGCGCCCTGCTCGATCTGGGTTTCGAGGGTGGATGAGGCGTCGGTCGAGATCGTCAGCGTGACGCCCGGGTTGGCGGCTTCGTATGCGGTCTTCGCCTTGCCCAGCGCGCCCTTGAGTGATGCCGCCCCATAGACCGTCAAATCCACGGCGGCCGCGGCCGACGGCGAGGTCGCAGCGACGGACGGGGCCGTCGTTGTCGGCGCTGCGGTTGCCGAAGCGACCGACGGTGCGCTGCTCGGCGCCGGCGAGGCAGCGCCGCCCGAGCACGCGGCGAGGACCAGCAGCAGCGTGCTGAGGAACACCAGGAGACGAGACCTCACGCTCGCGACTCCTTGGCCGATGGGATCTCGACGATCACGTTCGTGGCCTTGACGACGCAGACCGCTTCATCGCCGACCTTGAGGTCGAGCTCCTCCACGGCCTCCGCCGTCATCAGGCTGACCAGCCGGTGCGGCCCCGCGATGACCTCGACCACGGCGGCGACGCCGTCGCGCTCGACCCTCGTGACGATGCCCGGGAACCGGTTGCGTGCAGACTGGGCGACGATCGGCCGGTCCGTCGCGGACCTGCGCCTCTCGTCGAGCAGGCGCGAGACCTGCTCGATATCGACCAGGCGCTGGCCACCCTCGGACCGCTCCATCACCAGGCGCCCCTCCGCCTCCCAGCGTCGGAGGGTCTCCACCGTGACGCCGAGCATCTCGGCAGCCTCACCGACGCGGAGGCGCGGGCTTGAGGATCCAATGAATTGAGCCATACAGCGGAGTATCTGCCATTCCGCGGGTGTGTGTCTAGATGTTTGATGGGTTGCACACAGGAACGGCGTCGGGACGACAGGCGACACGATCGTCGAGCCTGCCGCGCCGGACGCGGCTCGCTGGCTCACGACAGCTCTCGGCAATCGGGGCTCGTCGAACGCGACGCTCGAGATGCTCACCAGGTCCGTCAACAGGATGCCGTGCACCGGGGGGCTTGCGGGGGCGGGGGCGTCCCACTCGAAGGGAGCGGCCCGCAACCGTCACCCGGCCCTTGCGCCAGCGCAGCGTTGGCGTACCCTCGCGAGCACCGGAACCGGAGATCGGCCGGGCAGCGTGGGGGATGCCAGATGCGCCGGGCGTGCTGGGCGATCGCCATCACAACGGTCCTGATACTCGCGACGTCCGCGCAGCCAGCGGCGGGAGCGGCCCCCACGTGGGTTGCGATTACGGGACCTGCGGACTGGGCACCGACGCCTGGCTACACGCTCGAGATTGGCCGCGGTGCCTGGGTCATCAACGCGACCAACGGCGGCGGGGTCACTGCCGTATCGCTCAGCCGGTCCACGGTCGTCCGTGTCCGTCGCCTGTCCGACTGCACGCCCGTGGTTCGCTTCGTGGCGCAGCCCGGTCGCGACTACACGATCCGCTTCGCATCGAACGGCTCGGCTCGCGTCGAGGATTGGACGGGCCAGGGGATGGACTCGGGCCCCGCGCTCGGTGATCCGGTCAATCCAGTGTGCCCGGCGCTCCCCGACACGGCCACAGCGAGCCCCGCGGCCCCACCTGACGCCTCGGCGGACTTCGCTCCACTCGGGATCGTCGCCGTGACCGGGCTCCTCGCGGCGCTCCTGACCCATCGGCGCAGACACGCACCCCGTCCGCTACCCTGAGCCACGTCGACGACCTCGAGACCGCGCGCGCCACCCTCGTCGGATGGGGAGTCACGGTCCTCGCGCGGCGACCGGGAGGTGGTGCGGGATGAGCGGATCGTCTGGACACCGGATCCTCACCATAACCCTGGCCTCGGTCTACCCGCTCTACCTCGCGAAGGTCGAGAAGAAGGGCCGCACCAAGGACGAGCTCGACGCGGTGATCCGCTGGCTGACGGGGTACGACCAGGCCGAAGTGGACCAGCACCTCGCCGGCGGCTCGACCTTCGCGGACTTCTTCGAAGGGGCGCGGCTGAATCCCAACGCAGCGCTGATCACGGGCGTTATCTGCGGGGTGCGCGTCGAGGCGATCGAGGACCCGCTGATGCAACGGATCCGGTATCTCGACAAGCTGGTGGACGAGCTCGCAAAGGGTAGGGCGCTGGAGAAGGTGCTGCGCAGCTGAAGGCGTTTGCGCGACCGTGCAGGCCACCCTGGAACGACAACCCTTCGATCGCAACAGCTCAGGTGTCGGTGGCCCTGCGAAAGCGCTCGAGGTCGCGCCGCAGGCGCTTGCTCGGCCTGCCCTCCCCACGGACGACCATGATCGCTGGCCCGGCCTCCGGCACGACCGGCGGGCTGTGGTCCACGTAGCAGGTCGCGGCGACGGCGGCCCCGACACGCGACTCGATCGGCCGCAGGACCTCGACGATGCGCCTGCGATCGGCGATGAGCGCCTCCACTCGATCCCCAGCGCGAACCCTCGTCGACGGCTTCGCCGGCGATCCATTCACGAGGACGTGGCCGCCCTCGCACAACCGCGTCGCGAGCGGGCGGGTCTTCACGAGGCGCACCGCGCACAGCCAGCGATCGATGCGCGTCTCGTCGGTGGCGAGGGGATCAGTCACGCGTCCTAGGATGGCACGGCTCGAGAAGGCGTCGCGCCGGTCACGGCCGCCGGCCACGGCGCGGGATCGTCGAGGCGTCCCGGCCTCGTGGCCACTGCAGGTGCGGGTCCTGGGGCCCGAAGCCTGGCCTGGGGCGCGGCCGCGCGGGTGGCCCGTTCTCCGTCAGCCCCGGCCGAGCAGCGTGTCGATGCCGGCCAGGACGAGCTCGAGGCTCGAGGCGGAGAGGCGACCGGCGCGCTCGGTCAGCGCCTCGCGGTCGAGCCTCACCAGTTGCGACACGTTCGCGACGGAGGGCTTCGGGAGCCCGGTTGCCCGGGCGGCAAGCAGCACGTTGCCTGGGGCGTCCGCCCAGCGGAGGTTGCTGGTGAGCGCGACGCAGACGACCGTGCGCAGGTTGCTGGCGTTGAAGGCCTCGCCCTGCACGACGACGACGGGGCGGCGGAACCCGGGCTCGGATCCCGCAGGAGCAGCGAGATCAGCCCACCAGACCTCGCCTTGGGCGATCACCACTCGACGGCGCCGAGCGTGCGCCGGGCGGCAACGGCGGCGAACGGGTCGGCGCCCGCTTCGCCGAGGTCCGCCAGCACTGCGTCGAGGCCCGCGGTCACCTCGTCGGGCGCGTGGCGGGCGACGTACTCGCGCAGGGCCGCGCTGTACACCTCGCTGCGCGAGCGGCGGGAGCGCTTCGCGAGGCGGTCCGCCTGGGCGAACAGGTCGTCAGGCACGGAGACGGCTGTCTTCATACCGGGAGTATAACCGCGCGCTGCCGGGGCAACACGAAAGCCGGAATGCCGGAGATCCGTCGGTGTGCCCTGAGGCGAGCCGGTCGGGGCGAGAGCCGCTCGCACTGGGGCTATCCCCACCCCCAAGATGCCTGCTGCCCGGCTGGGATCGGCGATCCCGGCGCCGTAGCGTCCACGGTGCCAACAACGCAAGCCCAAGGGACGGAAGGAACCTCTCGTGCGACACCTGTTCGCGATCGCGGCCTCGGTCACGATCCTCCTCCTCGCGATTGCCCCCGCCGCGCTCGCGGCCGACCCCGTGCAGGTGACCGGTCACGGGACCGTCGTCTCGGTCAACGGGACGGTGGACGTCCCGACCGGCCAGGCCATCGACGCCGTCGTCGTCGCGAACGGAACCGCCACGATCTCCGGGTCCGTGGACGCGGTCGTCGTGGTCGGCGGCTCGGCCACGATCACGGGCGCCACCGTGCACAGCCTCGTCGTCATCGACGGCACCGCGTCGCTCGGGCCCGGCACCACGGTGACCGGCGACGTGGCGACCATCCACGCGACGGTCAGCCAGGACCCGGGTGCGGTCGTGATGGGCCGGACCACCTCGCTCGAGGCCAACCTCGCCATGCTGGCGCTGGTCGCGATCCCCCTGATGATCGTGCTCACCGTCGGGTTCGCGCTGGCGATGGTCGCCGCCGGACTGCTTGTGGCGGCGTTCGGGGCGCGCCAGGTGCGCGACACCGAGGCGCTCATCACGCAGCGGCCGGGCCAGACGCTCGTGGCCGGGATCGCGGGTTCCGTGGTCCTGCCGGTCGTGGCCGGGATCCTCGTGATGACGGTCATCGGCGCGCCGATCGGGCTCGCCGTGCTGTTCCTGGTGCTGCCGGTGCTCGCTCTCGGCGGCTGGCTGGTCGCCGCCATCTGGGTCGGCGACTGGCTGATCGCCCGGTCGCGGGGCAGCCGCGAGGCCGGACGGCCCTACCGCGCCGCGGTGCTCGGCGTCATCGTGCTGGCGGCAGCCGGGCTGCTGCCGTTCGTGAGCGGCCTCGCGACGCTGTTCGGGTTCGGCGCCCTCCTGCTCGGGGCGTGGCGCACCCTTCGCCCCGAGATGACCGCTCCGGCAGCGGCCGCACCCGGCACCTGGACGCAGCCGGCGCCCAGCGCGAGCTGAGCTGGAGAAGAACCAACGCACGGTTCGCCGCCGGTCGCGCTGTACGCCGGCGGCGCCCGTTCGTCGACCTTTCGTCGCCCACCCGAGAAGCCAGTCAGGATCGGACCCCGACCATGTACCACGAGCCGAGCCTCATGCACCATCAGCCGAACCTGAGGACCGAGCGGCCGCGTCGCAGCTCGCGGCACCCCACCGAATCCAGGCACGCATCGCCACGTAGGCGGAGGATCGTCGCCGTCGCGCTGGCGTCGGTGGCAGCTGCGTATGGGGTGTACCACCTGACGCCCTGGTACCGGAACGGCAACCGCCTGTTCTACGACGACCGCCGCCCGAACCGCGCGGGACGGGTGTTCGGCGACCTCTGGGTGCGGGCGGCGGACGCGGGTCTGTCACCGTCGTACCTCGTCGCACTCGAGACGGTCGGCCACCGCTCAGGGCAGCCCAGGTCCGTCTCGCTCGTCATCGCCGAGCACGAGGGCGGGCGGTACCTGGTCTCGATGCTCGGCGAGCGCTCGCCGTGGGTGGCCAACGTCCGGGCCGCCGGCGGGCGGGCGGTCATCCGCCATCGCGGCCGCCGAGACGTCCTGCTCGTCGAGGTTGCGCCTCTGGACCGGGCGCCGATCATCAAGGCTTATCTCGCGCGGGCCGTCGGCGGGCGCCCGCACATCCCGGTCACGCCCGATGCGCCGCTCGAGGCGTTCGAGCGGATCGCCGCCGACTACCCTGTCTTCCGAATCGACGACCGGCTGTCGCCGGCGGCCGCGGTCCAGGGGTGAGGCTGAACCGGCCGCAAGCGGCCCCGACACAGTCGATCCGGCACCTGGGCCATCTGCCGGCCCGCCCGAGGCTCATGGTCGATCGGCCATGCAAGGAGGCTCCAATGCCCGTGCTCGTCGCCTACGCCACCCGCCACGGGTCCACCCGCGGCATCGCCGAGCGGATCGCGGAACGCCTGTGCGCCAATGGCGTCGAGGCGGCCGCCCGCCCGGTGGCCGAGGTCCGCGACCCGGCCCGGTACGACGCCTACGTCATCGGCGGGGCCGCGTACATGTTCCACTGGCTCAAGGAGGCGACGTCCTTCGTCGAGCACAACCGGACGCTGCTCGCATCGCGGCCGACGTGGCTGTTCGCCAGCGGGCCGATCGGCACCGACACAGTGGACAAGGAGGGTCGGGACGTCCTCGTGACGTCGGTTCCCAAGGAGTTCCCCCGCCTGCGCGAGCTCGTGCATGCGCACGGCGAGCGCGTCTTCTTCGGGGCGCTGGACCCCAGCGCCAGGCCGATTGGGGCGGCAGAGCGGTTCATGACCCTGATGCCGGCCGCGCGCAACTCCCTGCCCAAGGGCGACTTCCGCGACTGGCCCGTGATCGAGGCCTGGGCCGACCAGATCGCCCGCGAGCTCGGTGCCCCGGTCGCGGCGGGCTGAGCCGCGCCGTCCCGCGACAGGCGGCTGAACCTCGCGCTCGGAATCTGGGCCTCGACGGTCTCTGTCCCACCCTGGCCGGAAGCGATAGCGGGCGCGGTCAGATCCGGCCGATATCGCGCCGCCGCAGCCCGGTCAGCCCGACGAGCATGAGGCCGGCCGCGACGGCCGACATCACGACCAGCGGCAGGAGGGTCAGGCCCGCAGCAGGCAGCTGGGGCACGTGCTCGAACGGGGAGAGGTCCGAGAGCCAGTTCGGGAGGCCGAGGACTGCGCCCAGGAATCCCTCGACGACGCAGGCCGCCAGGATCGCCCACGACACGCCGACCAGGCGCGGCACCAGCCCGTCGAGTGCGAAGGCGAGCCCGACCATGATCCACAAGGCTGGCGCGTAGACGAGGGCAGCCACGAACAGGCGCGGAACGCTCTGCATGCCGCCGCCCGCGAGGCCGTAGGCGAGGCCAGCGGCCAGCCCGGCGACCGCGAGCATGATGACGCTGCCCGCGCAGGCCACCGCGAGATGGCTCGCCGCGAACCGCCAGCGCGAGACGGGCGTCGCCAGAACCATGTCGGCGCGCATGGACGTCTCCTCGCTCCGCACCCGCAGGGCGGACTGGATGGCGAAACCCGTGGCGAGCAGCGCCATCAGCCGGAAGGAGGAGGCGAAATATGAATCCGTCAAGCTCCCCCCTCCGGCACTGGCCAGCATCTCGGCAAGGGCCTTGTTCTGGCCGATGAAGGCGTCCACCGTGGGCCCGATCCAGCCGTAACCGATGCCCATGACCAGGACGCCGGCTCCCCATCCGAGCAGCGATCCCCGCTGCAGCCGGAAGGCCAGACCCAGGGGGTGCCCGAGGCTCGGCGCTGCCGCAGGCGGGCCCGGCCTCGGCGCCAGGAGCCCGGCGCCGAGGTCGCGCCGGACGGCCAGGGCGGAGGCCGCGACGACCAGGAGCACCGTCGCCACGACCAGCAGGAGCAGGGGCCACCACCGCTCATCGGCAAACGGCCGCGCCTTCTGGGCCACGCCGATCGGGGAGAGCCAGGAGAGGGTTCCGTCCCCGATGTCGCCGACGGCGCGCACCACGAACGCCGCCCCGAGCACCGCCCCGGCGACGCCATAGACCACACGGGTGCTCTCGGTGACCTGCGCCGCGAGCAGGGCGACGCCGCCGAAGACCAGTCCGACCAGGACGAGCGAAGACCCGAACACGACCGACCCGGCCGTGGGCAGGCCCTGGGCGATCAGCACGGCAGCGGTGAGCACGCCGACGGTCAGGCTCATGGCGGCGACCGTGAGCACTGCGGAGAGGGTGCTGGCATGGATCCCGACCGGCAGGGAGCGCACGACCTCGAGGCGGCCGGCCTCCTCCTCGCCCCGCGTCAGCCGGCCGAGCATGAAGATGCTCATGAGCGCGACCAGCACCATGCCCGGGGCGCCGAACTGGAACGCCACCTGCCCGCCGACGGTGTCCAGGCCCTGGGGGGCTCCGTTGAAGGCGATGGCCGCCGCGTTGTGCTGGGTGGCGGCGGCCGTCTGGTCCAGGGCGGCCTGGGTCGGGAACAGACCCTCGATCCCGACCGTAGTCAGAGCGGCCAGCACGACGAGCGCGACGATCCAGACGAGGATCCGGACGCGGTCCCGGCGCAGGACGAGGCGGGTCAGCGCGACGGTGCCCGTGAGCGAGGTCATGGACGGGGCGGGGATGTCGAGTCGAGCGTCCGGGCGGCCCGCTCGGGCTCCTGCGCCAGCTCGTCGCCGTAGTGCCGCAGGAACAGCTCCTCGAGCGTGGGCGGATGGCTGACCAGGCTCCGGACGCCGAGCTCGCCGAGCCGGCGCACCGCAGGGTCGAGGTGATCGGTGTCAACCTCGAAGCGCACGCGGGCGCCGTCGACCTCGAGACCGTGGATGCCATCGAGGCCGGCTAGCGCCTGCGCCGGCTGCGCGGTCTCCGCGATGATCGCCGTGCGCGTGAGGTGCCGGAGCTCGCCGAGCGTGCCCCCCTCCACGACCCGCCCCAGCCGGACGATGCTCAGCCGGTCGCACAGCGCCTCGACCTCGGCCAGGATGTGGCTGGAGAGCAGCACCGTTCGCCCCTCGGCCTTCACCTCGCGGATGCAGTCCTGGAAGACCGCCTCCATCAGCGGGTCGAGCCCCGAGGTGGGCTCGTCGAGGAGGAGCAGCTCGGCGTCCGACGCGAGCGCCGCGACCAGCGCGACCTTCTGACGGTTCCCCTTCGAGTAGGAGCCGGTCTTCTTGGTCGGGTCGAGCTGGAACCGCTCGAGGAGGTCGTCGCGGCGGCGGCGGTTGTAGTCGCCCCGCAGGCGACCGAAGAGGTCGATCACCTCGCCGCCGGTCAGGCCCGGCCACAGGCTGACCTCGCCGGGCACGTACGCCAGCCGGCGGTGCAGCTCGACGGCGTCGCGCCACGGGTCCCTGCCGAGCAGCTCGACCTGGCCGGAGTCGGCGCGCAGCAGGCCGAGCAGCACGCGGATGGTCGTCGTCTTGCCCGCGCCGTTCGGACCCAGGAAGCCGTGGACCTCGCCGGCCTTGACCGCCAGGTCGAGACCGTCGAGCGCGCGCGTCTCCCCGAAGGTCTTGGTGAGACCTACGGTGGAGATCGCGTTGGGCATGCCGGAAACGTACTGGAACGCCGTGCGAGTGTCAAGTACACTGTTCGATACGTCGAGCTGGCTTCGAGCGGGCGCCAGTCGCGCGGCGCCTCCAACTCCGTACCGGAGGAAGCGGGATGACTCACAGCCGATCGGACGGCAAGCCGGCGCGGCTGGGCTGGTGGCCTGAAGTCCGCGACCGGAGCGGCGACAGGCAGCCGCTGACTCGGGACCAGATCGTCGCCGCCGCCATCAAGCTCATCGATGCCGAAGGCCTGGATGGCTTCTCGATGAGGAGGCTGGGCAAGGAGCTGGGAGCCGGCGCGACGAGCCTCTACTGGCACGTCAAGGACAAAGACCAGCTGATCGACCTGGTTCTGGATGAAAGCACACTGGACGTCCGATTGGACGACGATGCCACGGCGCCCTGGCGCGACCGCCTGGCCGGCCTGGCCCGTGAGATACGCGCCGGCCTGAAGCGGCACCACCACCTCGCACCACTCTACGGCTCTCGCATTCCCGCCGGCCCGAACCTCCTCCGGGTCATGGAGCATCTGCTGTCGCTCCTGCGGGCAGGTGGTTTCGACGGCGACAAGCTGATGCTGGCCTTCGCCTCCCTGACCAACTACGTGATCGGCAGCGTGATCATGGACTCTCGCGCGCTGAGCGGGCCCGAAACGGAGGGCAAGAGCCGCGAGGAGCTGCAGGCGATGTACCTCGCGATGCTCGCGTCGTTGCCGGCCGACGTGTATCCGAATCTCGTGCGGCTGATCCCGGAGGCCGGGCCTGCCGCCATCGCCGAGGATGCCGACTTCGAGTACGGGCTCCAGAGAATGCTCGACGGCATGGAGGCCGATCTCAGACGTTCCGGCGGGGCCTAGCAAGCTTGTCCCACGCCGCAGGCTCGGGCCGTTCACGGCGTAACGGTGGGTCGCCACCAGGGGCCGGTCGACCGTCTGGCGGAATCGGGCGAACGTCGCAACACCCATGAGGAGTTGCGAAGGCGCCGATTCCGACAAGAAGACGTTCACAACGTTCGATCCGATTGACGGGCCCACCTCGCGGCGCCTAGGCTCTGGTCAAGGGCGCTGCGCCGCATGCGCGAGGCTGCCCGAGGGATGGAGGGCTCGCAAATGATTCGGCGGATCACCGGGATCATCCTTGGAGTGGTCGCCTTCCTGATCGTGTACTGGCTCACAGGCGGGACGGCGACACCAGCCACGCCCAACTGGGCACTGGCGATCCTGGTCGGCCTCGTGGTGGCGCTCATCTGGCCGTGGATCATGGGCCTGCTCGTCGTCCGGCGCGCTCGTCAGCGCCGCCAGAACGAGATCGACAAGGAGGTCCAGAAGCAGGTCGCGCAGCAGCAGAACAACCCGCCCCGTTCCTGATCCCCGGGCCGGGCGTCCCGCACGCCTGACGGCGGTTGAACGTGTGCGTTGGTGTCGATCGGCGAGAGGCTGGTTCGAACCACACGACGACATGTCGACGAAGCGTCGGTGGGTGTTGAAGACGGGCTCGTCGTCGACGGCACCGACGTCCGCGATCTCGCTCGACCAGCGCAGCGCGCAACCTGCGGGTCAGTCGGAAGGATCCCGTGGGGGCCAGAACCCCGATTCGATCATGCAGCCGCCCCGTGGTACCCGTGGATCAGCCCACCGAGCAGGTCCCGCCGGCGGATGTGGCGCGGGTTGGCAGGGAACGGCTCCCCGGCCGCCGCGAGGGGTGCAGCGAGGCCAAGGGCGCGATGCGGGCGCTGCCGGTTGTAGTGGTCGGCGTAGGTCCGGAGCGTCCGGTCGAGATGCCGCCGACCGAGGTTGAGGGTCCAGTCGAGACACTCGGCCCGCATCGTCTCGATCACCCGTTCCGCGTAGGCGTTGGCATTCGGCGCCCGGACCGGGGTGCGGATCACCCGCATGCCCTCCGAGCGCAGCACCGTGTCGAACGGCCGGCTGAACTTCGCGTCCCGGTCGCGGACGAGGAACCGGGCGGGAGTGGTGCGAGCGTCGAGCCGGAGCGCGAGGTTCCGGGCCTGCTGGGTCACCCACGCGGAGTCCGGGTGAGCCGTTGCAGGGCTGATGTGGATCCGGCGGCTGCCGAGCTCGATGAACACGAGGACGGAGAGGGTCCGGAGCCAGGCGGTCTCGACGGTGAAGAAGTCGCAGGCGATGATCCCGTCCGCTTGTGCCCGCAGGAACTGGGACCAGGTCGGGCCGCTCCGCCGCGGGGCAGGCCCCGCCCGGGCCGTTCGGAGCAGGTTCCGGATCGTCGTCGCGCTCACGCTGAAGCCGAGCTTGCGGAGCTCACCCCGGATCCGGACGCAGCCCCAGCGCGGGTTCTCCCGGGCGAGCCGCAGGATGAGCGCGCGGAGCTCGGGATCGATCGGCGGCCGGCCAGGACGACCGGTCTTGCGGTAGGTCCACTTCCTGCGGACGAGCTCGCGGTGCCAACGGAGCAGGGTCGAAGGGGTGACGAGGAAGGCGGCCCAGCGGTCACGCGGGAGCACCCGACTGGCTGCGGCGAGCAGGACCCTGTCGATGGGCCGGAGCTTGGGTCGGCCCGCGGTCCGCTGCAGCACCCGGAGCTGATGGTGGAGGACGAGGATCTCGAGGTCCTTGGCGCCGTCGTCATGGCCACGCCTGCCGGTGCCGATGATGCGGGCGACGAGGGTGCGGGTGAGCAGGTAGACGAGGAACCACATCAGCCGATCGGACCGGGCTGACCTGAGCGCGAATCGGGGCTTCCGACCCCCACGAGGTCTCGTCGTTGATCCGCCCCGCCGCGACGTCCATCGCCAGCTCGCGCTTCGGGCGCTCGAAGCCGGCCCGCCCTTCGCCCGCTCAGTCAGCCTGCCGCGCTTCGACCGTCCGATCCTTTCGCCCGCGCGCCCCCTCGAGCGAACCCGAGACGGGGATCGTCCCGACGGCGCCGCCGAGCCCGAAGGCGGGCACGTCCACGTACAGCGACTCGATCGCGCCCGGCGCCACGACGAACGTCTCGTGGAAGATGCCGACGGCGCCCGGTGCCGCCTTCGAGCGCCGGTAGAAGGCGGTCCATGCGG
>Ga0302254_10000060_pt1 | contig 18843 bp, 18 predicted proteins | sample I_Fen_E1_4_FD_194573 | JGI IMG/M metagenome (GOLD analysis project Ga0302254, IMG submission 194573) | Peat permafrost microbial communities from Stordalen Mire near Abisko, Sweden - I_Fen_E1_4 | ecosystem: Environmental > Terrestrial > Soil > Wetlands > Permafrost | place: Sweden: Abisko... | reverse complement strand
CGGCCTCGCGACCGCCGAGATGTCGTCTCGGTACGGCCGTGGCAGGCCGTGTCGGTCTGACCGCTCACCTTGCCGAAGTACGCCGAGCAGCCGGAGCCGGCGTACGCCCCCCGGACAGGGTGCCCAGGTGGGCACCGCGTCCGCAGGGTCGAGGTCATGGAGTGCCTTCCCCAGAAGAAGTCGATCTCAGGCATTCAACACGCCTCAGCCCCGCCCGCTGTGGTTGCACGGCGCGCGACAGCCGTCCTGATTTCCTTCGTCGGTCAGCGTCGCACCCGACCGTGCTCCGGGTGTTGGATCGCAGAAGAGGCTACGGCCCTGGCCGAACCCGGAAGCCTCCGACGGCGTCGCACCACACGGGGATGAATCGAGCCGGGCACCTCTCGAGGAGGACATCATGCGCACCATCGTTCTGCGACGCGTAGCCGTCGCGCTGCTCATCATCTGCGGGCTGACCGCAACCGGCACGACGTACGCACGGGGGAACGCGGTCGGGCGCGTACCGATGTGCGAGGGCCATCCGGCCACCGTGGTCGGGCATCCGGGCCAGCGGTTCGTCGGCACGAGCCACCGGGACGTCATCGTCACCAACGGGGGCTTCGGCACTGCGCGCGGTGGGAACGACCTCATGTGCGTCACCGGTCACGCCCGCCGGATGGCGACGGTGCTGACCGGCCCGGGGGCTGACGTCGTCGACGCGCAGGCGGTGCCGGCCGGGCACCGCGACTCGGTGGTCCTCGGGCCCGGAGCGGACTCCTTCCGCGGTGGCCCGGCGAGTGACTTCGTCTACGCCGGATCCGGTGACAACGTCGTCCACACCGCGGGAGGACACGACTTCGTGGACACCGGCAGCTTCTCCCGGCAGACGCCGAACCACTCCCGCATCCACGTCGGCCCGGGTCCGGACATCGTGGCCGTCGAGGGCCGGGCAGCGGGCGTCGTGGTCGACGGCGGGACCGGCAGCAACCGGCTGTTCCCCTTCGACTTCTGCTGCCGCTCCAGTCGCATCGTCCTCGACCTGCCGCGAGAGGTGATGACGCGCGACGGGCGGGTGGTGATGCACGTCCGCGGCTTCAACCGGTTCGTGGTCCCGCTTCCCGCACGCCACTTCACGTTCGTCGGCACCGCCGCCCCCGAGCACCTCGGCTTCAACAGCGCGTACCTCTGCTGCCGAAGGCCGCCGAAGGCCCCTGTCCTGGTGCGCATCCACATGGGCGCGGGCAACGACCGGGTCGACTCGACCTACGAGCTCCGGGGCAGGGTGTCGGGAGGTCCCGGGAACGACCTGCTCACGACCCTCGTGCGCGCCACCGCACACGTCGGCATCAACCTGTCGCACGCCCTGGCCGAGGACGGTCAGCGGGTGCTCCGCCTCGCAGGGCTGGAGCGTTCTGACTGGCGGCTGGCCGGCTCCGTCCCGACCGTGCAGGTGACGGGAACACCGCACGCCGACCAGGTGGAGCTGTCGCACACCCGCTTCGGGCCTGCGCGGGGACTCGTGACCATGGACGGCCTCGGTGGTGACGACCGGCTGACAGTCCGGATCCAACCCGCCATCCTGCGCGGCGGGCCCGGCGACGACGTGCTCCGGGGAGGGGCTGGCGACGACCTCATCATCGGCGGTGGCGGGCGGGACCGCGCGGACGGCCAGGGAGGCAAGGACAGCTGCGACGCGGAGACCGAGATCAGGTGCGAGCTGCCCGTGGGCTGAGGTCCGGCCCGCAGGGCTCTAGCCTCGAGTCGTGCTCGACGCCTTCGTCGCCGGTCTGCTCACCGGCCTGTCGCTGATCGTCGCGATCGGGGCGCAGAACGCGTTCGTCCTGCGGCAGGGCCTGCTCCGGCAGTACGTCGGACCGGTGGTCGCGATCTGCGCGGTCAGCGACCTGGTGCTCATCGCCGCCGGCGTCGCCGGGATCGGCGCGATCGTGCAGCACGCGCCGACCGCGCTGACGGTCGTCCGGTGGTTCGGCGTCGCCTTCCTCACGGCGTACGGCGTGCGGTCCCTGTGGCGGTCACGGCACGCCGAGGCCCTGACCGCATCGAGGGACGCCGAGCCGCGTCTGCGCGGAGCCATGCTCCAGGCGACGGCCCTGACCTGGCTGAACCCCCACGTGTACCTCGACACCGTGCTCCTGCTCGGCTCGATCGCCGCCCACCACGGGCCGGCCGGCAAGTGGAGGTTCGGGGCCGGTGCGGGGCTCGGCAGCATCCTGTGGTTCAGCGGGCTGGGCTACGGCGCGCGCCTGCTCAGCCCGGTGCTCACGCGGCCCCGGGCCTGGCAGGTGCTGGACGTGCTGATCGGGCTGACGATGCTCGCGATCGCGATCTCGCTCGCCCGAGGCTGATCAGCGGGCCGCGGTCGCGCGCTTCCCGGCGTACGTCTTGCCCTTGCCGTACGACGGAGCGCCGCTCTTGCGCGGGCCGCCCTCGGTCTTCTGGCCGCCCTGGTAGCCACCACCGGAGCGGTAGCCCGCCTTCGGGTTGCTGCCCTTGTAGCCACCGGACTTGTGACCGCCCGAGCGCTTCCTGTCGTACGACGAGGTGGAGGAGGCCTTGGGCGCCGGGGAGCCGCTCTTGGCGAGAGCCTTCGCGGAGAGGTGGTCGGGCACGGTCTGGATGTCGTGGTGGAGAACCTCGACGCCGGCGCTCTGCTGGGTCCTCACGACCTGCTGCACGAACTTCGGCGTCGTGATCGTGATGACCGCGCCGTCGCTGCCTGCGCGCGCCGTACGGCCGCTGCGGTGCAGGTAGGCCTTGGCGTCGCTGGCCGGGTCGAAGTGGATCACCAGGTTGACGTTGTCCACGTGGATACCCCGGGCGGCGACGTCGGTGGCGACGACGGCCTTGGCCTTGCCGGTGGAGAAGCGGTGCAGGTTGCGCTCACGCACCTTCTGGCTCAGGTTGCCGTGCAGGTCGACGGCCTCGACACCCTGGTTGGTGAGGGCCTCGGCGAGCTCGACGGCGCCCTCGCGCGTCCGGGTGAAGATGATGGTGCGACCGTTGGCCTCGACCAGGCGGACCGCGGTGCCGACCTTCTCGCGGAAGCCGCCGACGGTCAGGGTGTGGTGGGTCATCGTGGTGACCGAGCCGGCGTTGGGGTCGAGCTGGTGGAGCTTCGGGTTGCGCAGGTGGGTGCGGACCAGCTTGTCGACGTCACCGTCGAGCGTGGCGCTGAGCAGCATCCGCTGCGAGCCCTCGGGGGTCATCCCGACGAGCTTGTCGACCGACGGGTAGAAGCCGAGGTCGCACAGGTGGTCGGCCTCGTCGAGGACGGTCAGCTGGATGTCGTCGAAGAAGCAGTAGCCGTTCTCGAGCAGGTCCTCGAGCCGGCCGGGCGTCGCGACGACGATGTCGGCACGCTGGCGGAGCTGGCGGGTCTGCTTGTCGTACGGCGTACCGCCGTACACGGTGACCATCTTGAGGTTCATCGACTGGGCCAGCGGCTGGATCGCCTTGGCGACCTGGTTGGCCAGCTCACGGGTGGGGACGATCATCACCGCACGCGGGTGGCACGGGCGGCTCTTGCTGCCGGCCAGCTTGGCGAGGGCGGGGATGCCGAAGGCGAGGGTCTTGCCCGAGCCCGTCTGGGCGCGGCCCAGCACGTCGTGGCCGGCCATCCCATCGGGGATCACGGCCTCCTGGACCGGTGTCGGCGTGACGATGCCCTGCAGGCGCAGCGCCTCGATCAGCTCGGCCGGGAGACCGGTGAACACGTTGCTCACGGCCTCGGTGTCGGACTCGGTCTCGGTGGTGTCGGCGGACGCGAGGTCGGCGTCGACGGTGTCGGGGGTGGTCTCGGACTCGGTGGACTCGGGCGCAGACATGCGTCGTCACAGCTTTCGGTTGCTCGGGTGCGTCCGGCGCGGGGCCGCGGGCGCGGATCCGGTGAGCCTGCAAGACGCGGTCTTGCTCCACCCGATCGCTGGTCTCCGCGCAGTTGAGTAAGACTGCGCCACCACACCGGGCTGTTGCTAAGAGAGTGGGCCTCGAACTCAAGCAGAGTCCCACTGGCTGAGGATGATCCTATGGGCGGGCGGTCTCATCGCCCGCATCGGCGACGAGGTGACCTGCGGCACGCGTCCGGGGCACTGCGGTGGACCCGCTGTCACGCGGGGTCATCACCGCCGAAGTGCCCGCACAGCACGCATCAAGTAGCAACAGCACCGCACCAGACGGGTACGACCTACGCTCGGGGGGTGCAGATTGCGCAGGCCCTGCGGGCGGTGGGCGACCCGGTCGACCTGGGTGCTGGTCCCGAGTGGAGAGTCCGGCTCCACTGATGCCGCGGTTGCATGCGCTCGAGCTGGTCCCCGACGACGCCGGGGACCACGCCGTACGCCGGGACTGGCAGGCCCTGTACGACGCCGGGCTCGCCTCGCAGCTCGACCATCCGGCGCCCACGAACACCCCCCACGTGACGGTGCTGGCCCTGCCGGCGATCGACCCGGCCGTCGAGTCGCGGGCCACGACGCTGCTGGGGTCGCTCCTGCCGTCCGCGGTGCGCAGCTCGGGCCTGGCCGTGCTCGGCGGCACGAAGGTCACCCTCGTCCGGCTGCTCGACGTCCCCGAGACGCTCACCAGGGCGGTCCTCGACCTACGCGACGCCGCAAGCGGCGAGCGCCACCCGGGCTGGCTCCCCCACGTCACGCTCGCGCGCCGAATGCCACGAGACCAGGTGCAGCGGGCGATCGACGTCCTCGGGTACGACGACCTGGAGCTCACCCTGACCGCGCTGCGCCGCTGGGACCCCGCGCAGCACGAGGTCCGCGTCCTCTGAAGCCGGTCAGGACCGCGCGACGAGCTCGGCGTACGCGCCCCGCGCCAGTTGCTCGCTGCTCGTGCCGACCACGCTGCGCAGGAGATGTGGTGTGGCGAGGTCCCGGTCGTAGTGGAGGTCGCCGCTTCCCTCGGCGGCGAACGCCTGGAACAGATCCACCAGCTCGGCCGTGCCGTAGCGCTCGACGAGGTAGGAGACGAGCGCCTGGCCCTCGAGGTAGTTCAGTTGCACGTGGTCCAGGTAGTAGTCGGAGCTGATCGGCAGGCGTGCCGGCAGCGACCGAGGGTGGAGCCCCCGGGCCATCGCGGCACTCGGCAGTCCCCCGTGCCCGTGCCAGCCGACGTACTCGGCGGACCCCTCGGTGAGCCAGGTGGGCAGGTAGCGGAGATAGGTCTGCATGGCCAGGTGGGTCAGCTCGTGGGTGAGCACGATCGGGTCGTCGACGACCTGGTCGACGTAGGCCGGGTTGAGCACCATCCGCCAGTGCGAGGAGGTGCCGTCGGCGTTGTGCAAGGGAAACGCCGCCGCCTCGGCGTCCGGTCCGGTGAACTCCTTGAACCCCCTCGCATGGCTGGTCGCCAGGACGACCGTCGGGATGTCGTTGGTGACCCCGAGCAGCAAGCCGCTGGCCGCCGCGGCCCGGTGACAGAGGGCGACCAGACGGTGCGCGAGCGCCAGGCGGCCGCGGTCGACGACCGCGAGGTAGTCGGCGTCACCGAAGGTCGAGATGGCCGATCCCTCCCACGGCGCCGGCAGGGCGTCGGGGTTGAACCGCGAGTCGGCGTCACTCTTCCCGGCGAGCTTCCAGGTGCCGTCGTGCTTGACGAAGGTGAAGCCGTCGTCGAGCTGGACCGGCGATGCGTCGAAGCCGTGGATCTGGTACGTCGTGGTCACCCGCAGGACGAGCGAGGGCTCGCGCAGCACGTGGTCGGGCTCGACGGTGCCGTCGACTGCGTAGGAGAAGGCATCGAGTGCAGCTTCCGGGTGTTGCGCCAGACCGTGCGCTGGGCGGCGAGGAAGGCGGGGCGGTCGGTGTCCACGGCACCGACGAAGGTCCGCAGGTCACCCGACAGGACGGCCCGGGCCTGGTCGTCGAGCTCCTTGGTGACCTGCGCGAGATCGTGCTTGCCCGGATCGCTGAGCGTGCCGTTCGAGGAGTAGCCGGGAAGGCTGACGACCGCGTGCCGGGTGTCGGTGGGCGGGGGCTTCGCCGACACCGGCCGGTTGAGGACGTGGATGCCCACCATCGCCGCCGCTCCGATGGCACACCACGCCGAGCGCCGTACCCAGCGATGCGCCATCGCGCCGTACTCCTGTCAGGCTCCACACCGTCGACCGAGCGCCGAGATCGTACGACGCCGGCGGCATCCGTCGGGCCGTTTCGTGCGCATACTGGACGGATGCGGACCGCCTTCGCACACGACGCCCTGCTCGACCCCGACCCGGCCCTCGACCACCGGGCACCCGGCGGAGCGGTCACGGTGGCGCTGTGCGGCAGCCTCGACCACGAGCCGCCATGCCCGGTGGCGCCGCACCACACCACCGTCGACGTCGAGGGTGCGTTGCTGCGGGTGCGGGTGCTGTTCGCCGTGGAGGCCGCCGACGAGGCTCGCGTGCGGTCGCTGGTCGAGGGCGCCCTGGCCGGCGGCGAGTGGACCTATCCCGACGGAGTGGTGAGCCGTTGGACCGTGATGTCGTCGCGTCCAGACGACGTGCGTCTGGCCGAGCGCGAGCACGCAGACCGCCTGGTCGCCACCTGACCCCGCGGGCCGACCGCCATGACCGCGCGGCGTACCGGCGCCCTAGGCTCGCGCCATGAGCGACCGGGAGCGGCTGGCAGGCTACGTCAACGTCTGGTGGGAGGCGATCGACAGCTTCACGCGGCTGCTCGAGGCGCTGCCGGCCGAGGCTTGGGCAACGCCCACCGACCTGCCGGGCTGGGACGTGCACGCCTGTGCGGCACACACCGCGCACCTCGAGGCCGTGCTGTCGGGTGCTCCCGAGGAGACCGTCGAGATCGAGGCCGGGCCGCACATCGCGAGCCTCGCCCAGGCGTACACCGAGCAGGGCGTGGTCTCCCGCCGCGACGCGACACCCGACGTGCTGATCAACGAGATCCGCGAGAGCGCCACCAAGCGACGGACCTTCCTGCTCACCGACCCACCGGAGGACGGCAGCGAGCTGCCGCCCAAGACCCCCGGTGACATCCCGTGGACCTGGGAGACCCTGTTGCGCAACCGGCCCCTGGACGTCTGGATGCACGAGCAGGACGTACGACGTGCCGTCGGCCGCCCGGGCGGACTCGACACGGCGCCGGCCCAGCACACCGTCGACTACCTGCTCGAGGGCATGGGCATGGTGCTCGCCAGGCGCGCCGCCGCTCCGCCGGGCTCGACACTGGTGGTCGTGATCGAGGGCAGCGAGCCCGCGGCCTTCGGCATCTCCGACTCGGGGCGCGGCGGGCCGCTGCCTGACGTCCCGGCTGACCCGACCGTGCAGCTCGCGATGGACCGCGAGTCGTTCGTGCTGCTCGCCGGAGGTCGGCGTCCGCCGGAGTCCGTCCACCTGACCGTCGCCGGCGACGCCGACCTGGCCGGGCGGATCCTCGGCGGGATGGCGATCACCCCATGAGCTGGTCACCGGCCGACATCGCCTCCCAGCGCGGCCGGACGGCGTTGGTGACCGGGGTCAGCGTGGGCGGTCTCGGCCACTACACCGCGCTCGAGCTGGCCAGGGCCGGCGCCCGCGTCGTGCTGGCCGGCCGCAACCCCGACCGGCTCGCGGAGACGGCCACGACGATCCGCGAGGAAGTACCGGACGCCCTCCTCGAGCGGCTGGTGGTCGACCTCGCCGACCTGTCGTCGGTCCGGTCCGCGGCGGCCGAAGCGGCGGCGTACGGCTCACTCGACCTGCTCGTCAACAACGCGGGCATCATGGCGACGCCCTACCGACGCACCGTCGACGGCTTCGAGAGCCAGCTCGCGACCAACCACTTCGGCCCGTTCCTGCTGACGGGCCTCCTGCTGCCACAGGTGGCGACCGGCGGGCGGGTGGTCACGGTGTCGAGCCTCATGCACCGGTTCGCGCGCCAGGCTCCGCTCGGTGACCCGAGCGTCAAGGCGAAGCCCTACCTGCGCTGGGTCGCCTACTCCCAGACCAAGCTGGCCAACCTGCTGTTCACCTTCGAGCTCGACCGGCGACTCCGGGAGTCCGGGTCGTCGGTGTCGGCGCACGCGGCGCATCCCGGGTACGCCGGCACCCACCTGGTCGCCAACGGCCGGTTCGGCCGGTCCGCGGGCGGCGTCGCCTCGATCTTCGACGCGGCCAACCGGGCCATCGGTCAGTCACCAGCGGTCGGTGCGTGGCCGACGCTGATGGCGGCGACCGCGGACCTGCCGGGCTCGACGTACTGCGGCCCGTCGGGTCTGGGCGAGGTCGCCGGCTCGCCCCGGCTCGTCGGCTGGACCCGACAGGCCGGCGACCGCGACTCCCAGCGCGAGCTGTGGGAGCTGTCCGAGAAGGCGACCGGGATCACCTACCCCTGACGAGGAGTGTCGATGGCGGCTGACGGGAGTGTCGAGGACGGGGTGCTGCGGACCCCGTGGCGTCGCGAGTTCGCCACTCCCGTCCGCGCGTTCCTCAAGACCGAGTCCGGGAGCGCAGGCATCCTCGTCGCCGCGATCGCCATCGGTCTGGTGTGGGCCAACCTCGGCGACAGCTATGAGCAGCTCTGGACCACGACGTTCGGCCTGGTCCTCGGCGAGCACAGCGTGACCCGCGATCTCCGGACCTGGGTCAACAGTGGGCTGATGACGTTCTTCTTCCTGGTCGTCGGTCTGGAGGCGCGACGCGAGATCGACCTCGGCGACCTCCGCGACCGCAGTCGGTTCCTGCTGCCGGTCGCCGCCGGGCTCTTCGGGATGGTCGTGCCCGTCGCGCTCTACCTCGCGCTCAACGCCGGCGGCTCCGGAGCCGACGGCTGGGGCGTCGCGATGTCGACCGACACGGCGCTCGCGCTCGGCCTGCTGGTGATGGTCGGGCGCGACGTCCCCGACCGGGTCCGGGCGTTCCTGCTGACTGTGTTCGTGGTCGACGACATCGTGGCCCTGCTGGTGATCGCCGTGATGTACACCGACCACGTCGATGTGGGGTACCTCCTGCTCGCGGTCGTGCTGTTCGCCGCGCTGCTGGTGGCCAAGCACTTCCATCTCGGTCCCGCCACCGCGTTCGTGGCCGGGGTGGCGATCTGGTTCAGCGTCCTCGCCAGCGGTGTCGACCCCGTGATCACCGGTCTCGTCATCGGCCTGACCGCCGCGGCGTACACGCCGGCGCGAGGCGACCTCGAGGAGGCGAGCGGGCTCTTCCGGCAGTTCCGCGAGGAGCCGACGCCCGACCTCGCCCGCACCGCGGCAGTCGGCCTGACCCGCACGCTGTCCCCCAACGACCGACTCCAGCGCTTCTACCACCCGTGGACGAGCTATGTGATCGTCCCGCTCTTCGCGCTGGCGAACGCCGGTGTCGCGATCGACGGGTCGTTCCTCCGACGTGCGCTGACCTCGCCGATCACGCTCGGCATCGTGCTCGGGTACGTCGTCGGCAAGCCGGTCGCCGTCGTGTCGGCGTCGTGGGCGATCGCCCGCCTGACCCACGGTCGCCTCCAGCCGGCCGTCGGCTGGGCATCGGTCGCAGGCAGCGGGACGATCGCCGGCATCGGGTTCACGGTCTCGTTCCTGATCGCGACGCTGGCCTTCGACGGCGACCACCTGGCCGAGGCCAAGGTCGGGGTGCTGGCCGCGGCCGCAACCGCCTCCGCGGCGACGTGGGTGGTCTTCCGGATCACCGCCCTGCTGCCACCGGACCGTCGTACCGAGGCGCTCTTCGGCCGGGCCGAACAGCTCGTCGACCTGTCCGTCGACGTCGACCCCGACCGCGACCACGTACGCGGACCGGTGGACGCGACCGTCACCGTCGTCGAGTACGGCGACTTCCAGTGCCCCTACTGCGGCCAGGCGGAGCCCGCTGTCCGCGCTGTCCTGGGCGAGAGCGACGTCCGCTTCGTCTGGCGCCACCTCCCGCTCGCCGACGTTCATCCACAGGCGGAGCTGGCCGCGCAGGCCTCCGAGGCCGCGGCCGAGCAGGGGAAGTTCTGGGAGATGCACGACCTGCTCCTCGCCCGGCAGCACCACCTGATGAAGACCGACCTGCTCTCCTACGCCGAGGAGCTCGGGCTCGACGTGCCGCGCTTCGGCAAGGAGCTGTACAAGCACGTCCACGCCGGACGTGTGGGCCAGGACGTCGAGTCCGCGGACATCAGCGGTGTCTCCGGCACGCCGACGTTCTTCGTCAACGGCCTGCGCCACTACGGCGCCTTCGACGCCCCCTCGTTGACCCAGGCGATCGCCACCGCCCGCGACCGGGCGCGGGTCCGTCGGCTCTAGCGATCCCCCACGACTTGTGCGGTGCTGTGGCCTCTTGGTGCATGCTGTGCGGCCACTTCGGCGGTGACGACCCCGCGTTGCAGGGGACTAGGAGCGGGTGGCGCCCTGGTCCTGCACCCACAGCCCGACCAGGCCGCGGAAGTGGGCCAGGAACTTCTCGTGCTCCTGGGGCGGGTACGTCGCCTGCACGGTCTCGACGAGCAGCCGGTCGAAGTCGGCTCCGCTCACCCATTCGGCGACCAGCGCGTCGAGGTGGCCGAGGTGGGAGGTGCACCAGTCGCGGTAGCGCTCGGTCTCGAAGTGCGCGTCGGCGAGGGCGAGGTAGGCGTCGAGCTTCTCGTCGTAGGTGCGGTCGGAGTCGGCGACCGCGAAGTACTCGTCCATCTCGAGGTCGTGGTGGGGTGTGCGGCCGGTCACCAGGCAGTAGGTCGACCAGCGCACGAGCGCCGTGATCGCCCACGGGAAGTAGTAGTGCAGCGACGTGACGGCGACGTCGGGGCAGGCGTTGGCGTAGTCGATCGGGTGGACGTCGTCGTCCTTCACCAGCATCTCGCAGGAGTTGAACTCCCAGTGGAAGAAGGCGTTCACGATCCGCGAGATCGCCACCGTCTGCTTGCCGGCCGAGGGCGTCAGGAAGTCGTGGGTGACGGCGTACCGGTTGTGCATCGGCTCGTCGGGCCGGAAGTCCATCACCATCGTCTCGGGCCCGATGGACAGGGCGCGGGCGAAGTGGTCGAACTCCACGGTCGCCTGCAGGTGCATCAGCATCTCGCCGGACTCGTCGTACGCGCGGTGCAGGTCGTCAGGGCCGTCGACCCGCGAGACACCCCGCCAGCCGCCGCCGTCGAACGGCTTCATGTAGAGCGGGTAGCCGATCTCGCCGGCCAGCACGTCGAGGTCGAAGGGCTCGTTGTACGTCGCACTGGTGTAGGTCCAGCGGTGGTTGTCGACGGGGTTCTTGTAGGGCACCAGGATCGTCTTCGGGACGTGCAGGCCGAGGCGGAGCATCGCGCAGTACGCCGAGTGCTTCTCCATCGACTGGAACGTGAACGGGCTGTTGAGCAGGTACGTCCCGTTCACCAGAGCCGCCTTCTTCAGCCACTCGCGGGGGTGGAAGTACCAGTGCGCGAGCCGGTCGATCACCAGGCCTGTGCGGACGGGGTCGACCAGGTCGAACGGCTCGATGGTCAGGCGCTCACTGGCGAGGTGGTGCGTCGTTCCGTCGGCCTCGAGCGGGCCGACGAAGCGCAGGATCTGCTCGAAGGCCTGCGGCCAGTCCTCCTCCGCTCCGAGGAGGAGCCCGATCAAGTGGTCCTTCGTCGTACCGGCCATGGCTCCGACCCTAGCCACGCACGTGCGCCGGCGTCTGCTCACGTTCACCGGAGGTGCTCTGGCGGATCAGGAGCGCGCAGGCTGACCCAGCGATGGCACGAGAGGCGGACGCCGGGAGTCTGCGTGGCTCCTGGCGGCCGCCTCCGCGACCCGGTGTTCGGGCGACGGCGCCGGCACCGGGCTCCCGCTGGCCTGGTACGACGTGCTCCTCGAGCTGTCCGCCGCCCGCGACGGCCGCCTCACGATGAGCCAGCTCGGCGAGCGGGTGGTCTTGAGCCGGAGCCGGGTCAGCCGGGTGGTGGACGAGCTCGTCCGGGCCGACCTGGTCCAGCGCGACGCCAACCCGGACGACGCCCGATCGGCGTATGCCGTGATCACCCGGGCCGGTCTCGACCGGTTCCGCCACGCGGCACCCGTCTACGTCGGAGCCATCGAGGAGGAGTTCGCCGGCGATCTCACCGTCGCCGAGCTCTCGGCCCTGGTCTCGGCCCTGCAGCGGGTGCTCGGCCGGCTCGATCGGTCGAGCCGTCAGCAGTAGCGCGGGAGGTGGTACGCGATCTGCTTGCGCCACCACGGCCAGTCGTGCGAGACGTCGTGGCCCCACACGTCGAGGTCGTGCGAGATCTGCTTCTCTGCCAGCAGGTGCCCCATCTGCCTGGCGCTCGGCAGCGAGCCGGTGGGGTGCGTCTCCCAGGCGCCCTGCCCGACAGTCAGGACGACGTGCAGTCGCGACCGCAGCCAGTCGAGGTGGTCTCCCCCCAGGTGCGGCACGTAGTCGACCGGGTTCGTGAAGTACGCCGCGTCACCGCGCTCGCCCCAGCCGTGCCAGGTCGACGGGTCGTAGTTCCCCGACTGGCAGATCGCGATGGGGAACAGGTCCGCGCGGGTCAGCGCCAGCTGAAGCGCGTGGTAGGCACCCATCGAGCAGCCGGTGACGATCGCGTCCCCCGCGCCGGCGCTGTCGGAGCCGACGTACGCCACCACCTGCTCGGTGATCCAGTCCTGGTAGGCGTGGTGCCGCCGCGCCCGCTCCTCCAGCGGCAGCCCGCGGTCGGACCAGCTGGCGTGGTCGAAGGAGTCGACGCAGTAGAGCTTGACCCGGCCCTCGTCGATCAGGTGGGAGACGGCGCCCACCATGCCGTTGCTCTCGTAGTCCCAGGCCCGGCCCTGCTCGCTCGGGAACACGATCACCGGCCGGCCGTAGTGGCCGTAGCGGATGACGGTGCCCGGCCGGTCGAGGCCGGGGGCGTCGAGCTCGAGCTGTGCGCGCTGCATCGGGTCCACCCTCTCAGAACCCGCCCGGTCAGAGGTGCTTGGTCGCCTCGCGTCGCGAGAGCCCCGAGAGCCGGCCGCCGAGCTGGTCGACGTACGCCCGCACCCACACGGGATCCGTGCGGGCGTACTGCCGCAAAGCCCACCCGGTCGCCTTGCGCAACCAGAACGACGAGTCGTCCAGGTTGTGCTCGATCGCGAACATGAGCAGGTCGAGGTCCGTGTCGGCGCCGTGGCCGAGCTGGCTGAGGACAGCCGTACGACGGAGCCAGAGGTCCTCGTCGACCGCCCAGGCGAGGATCACCGGCGTGGCATCGGGCCGATGACCGGCGAGGACACCGCCGACCAGGTGCCCCGCGACCACGTCCACGAGGTCCCACCACGCTCCGGTCACGACGAGGTGTCGGTCGAGGTCGAGTGACGCGACGTCCTGCCACGGCCGGGCGACGCGATGTCGCGCCAGCGCGAGAGCGGCGTACCGTTCCTCACGATAGGTGGCGCCGTCCCACCAGGTGCGGACCGTGGTCTCCCACTCGTCACGGTCAGCCGGTGCGAACGCCTTCAGGTGCGGGCGGAGCAGTGCCCGGAGCTCTGGCGCGCTGAGGCCGTGGTAGGGCATCGCCGACTTCATGTAGCGCTGCTGATCGGCCGCCCTCGCGGGGTTCCCCGCGGCCGCCAGCTCGGAGCGGAGGTCCTCGAGCGAGATCACGACCAGACCCGGGTCAGGAGGTCCGTCAGGTGCGGGTCGAGGGTGTCGCGCCAGCACGTCCACGTGTGCCCGTCGCGCATCTCGCCCCATCCGGTCTCGACGCCCACCCGCGACAGCTGGTCGCGCATGGCGAGGTTGTTCGCGTGGTTCTCCTCGGCCGTGCCACAGGTCAGTGTCGCGACCGGTGCGTCCGGCGCTGCCTGCTCGGCGGCCCGAACACTGGCGACGAACCCGGTCACCTCCGGCCAGAACTCGAAGCCGGACTCCTGCGGGTCGAGGTCGGCGGTGAAGAAGGAGCCGCTCTGCAGGAACAACCCGGCGAACGTGCCAGGGTCGGTCCACGCCGCATGCAACGCAGCCAGCGCGCCCAGGCTCTGACCCATCAGCACGGGCCGGCCCTCGACCCCCACGGCATCGCGCAGCGCGGGGACGAGGCGGGTCGCGAGCACTCGCGCGTACGCCGGGTTGGCGGCGTACCGCGTGTTGCGGGGCCCGGCCGCGACGAGCGCCACACGCATCCGAGGCAGTCGCCCCGCGGCGACGAGTGCACCGACGTACGCCGTGAGCCTGCCGTACGCGTCCATCTCCGGACCGTCGTGGGTGATCAGGAGCGGCAGGGGCTCTCCCGCAGCAGCATCCGCCGGCGACCAGAGCTCGGTGTCGATCCGCCCGACGGCTGTTCGCGAGAGCGTCAGCGGCCACCGGTCGGCCGGGACGGGTGCGAGGTCCAGCCACGTCGGCCGGCGGTAGCCCGAGAGCGCGACCCAGGAGTGGTCACCGAAGGGTCCGGGTACGACCAGCGGGTTGCTCGGATCGGGTCGCAGCCGGCCGTCGACGTCGAGGAGGTACTCCAACCGGTCGACCGGCAGGTCGCCGAGCCGTACCTCCCAGCCGCCGGCGACCCGCGCCATCGTGGTGTCGCCGAGCCGGAGGTGGGTCCAGACGCTGACCTGGGCGGCGTGGTGCCCCGGGTCCGCGTACCGGACGACGACGTCGTCGCCCTCCACGGTCGTCACGAGCTCCTCGGGCACCCGGTGACGCTATCGGTCGCCGCGCGCGGGCGGGAAAACGCGGAATGAATCGGTGTGGGGCGGCGAGTCGCGACGATCTGTTCCGCGTTTTCCGCCACCCCGGCGTCGCGTCAGGTGCCGACGCGGTCGGTATGGGTGAACAGGCCGGAGTAGGCGTTCAGTGCGGGTTGGCCGCCGAGGTGGGCATAGAGGACGTGCGAGTCGCGCCCGATCTCGCCGTCGCGGACCAGGTCGATCAGGCCGGCCATCGACTTCCCCTCGTAGACCGGGTCGATGATCATCCCCTCGAGCTGGCCGGTGAGCCGGATAGCGTCGAGCGTGGACTGCACCGGGATGCCGTAGAGATCGCCGGCCCAGCCCTCCAGCACGGTGATCTCGTCCTCGCGGAGGTCGCGCCCGAGCCCGATGAGCTCGGCGGTGTTGCGCGCGATCCGCGCGACCTGGTCACGGGTCTTGTCCAGGGTGGCCGAGGCGTCGATCCCGATCACCCGGCGTGGACGGTCCTGCCCTGCGAACCCGGCGATCATCCCCGCGTGCGTCGAACCGGTCACCGTGCACACGACGATGGTGTCGAAGAAGACGCCCAGCTCGCGTTCCTGCTGCTCGACCTCCTTCGCCCAGTGCGCGAAGCCCAGACCGCCGAGCGGGTGGTCGGACGCGCCCGCCGGGATGGCGTACGGCGTACCGCCTGCGGACTCGACGTCCTCGATCGCCCGGCGCCAGGAGTCGCGGAAGCCGATGTCGAAGCCGGCGTCGTCCAGCCGGACGTCCGCGCCCATGATCCGGCTCAGCAGGATGTTGCCGACTCGGTCGTTCACGCAGTCGGGCCAGTCCACCCACTTCTCCTGCACGAGCACGCACCTCATCCCGATCCGCGCGGCGACGGCGGCGACCTGACGGGTGTGGTTGGACTGGTAGCCACCGATGCTGACCAGCGTGTCGGCGCCCTTCGCGATCGCGTCGGGGACCAGGTACTCGAGCTTGCGGGTCTTGTTGCCGCCGTACGCGAGGCCGGAGTTGCAGTCCTCACGCTTGGCCCAGATCGTGGCGCCACCGAGATGCGCGGTGAGTCGCTCGAGCCGATGCACCGGGCTCGGGCCGAACGTGAGTGGGTAGCGCGGGAAGTCGGTGAGGGCCATGGCCGTAGTGTCCCGTGCCGCGCCCGGGCGGACCAGGGCGCGAGGGGCGGTGAGCCAGGGTCCGCTCCATCGTCCGCGGATCGGTCCTCTCTCACCGCCGCTCTCCTCAAGCGGCGGCCTCCGCGACATGATGGGGGCATGGCCGACCCGCGCGCAGGAACCCTCGCCCAGCCGTCCGACCTCGTCGACGTGGCACACCTGGTCACGGCGTACTACACGCTCGAGCCGGACCCCGACAACGTCGACCAGCAGGTCGCCTTCGGGACCAGTGGCCATCGCGGCAGCAGCCTGAGGACAGCGTTCAACGAGGAGCACATCGCAGCCACGACGCAGGCGATCTGCGACTATCGCCGCGACCAGGGGTACGACGGACCACTGTTCCTGGGCCGCGACACCCACGGCCTGTCGGAGCCGGCGTGGGCGACCGCGATCGAGGTGCTGGTCGCCAACGACGTCACGGTGCTGGTCGACTCCGCCGACCGCTACACCCCGACCCCCGCCGTCTCCCACGCGATCATCCGCGCCAACGGAGGCCGTACGACGGGCACCGGCCTGGCCGACGGCATCGTCGTCACCCCCTCGCACAACCCGCCAGGCGACGGCGGCTTCAAGTACAACCCGCCCCACGGCGGCCCCGCCGACACCGACGCCACCATGGTCATCGCCGCCCGTGCCAACGAGCTGATCCGGGCCAACCTCGAGGGCGTCCACCGGATCACGTTCGCCCGCGCCCGCGCCCAGTGCACGGCGTACGACTTCATGGCCACCTACGTCGACGACCTGCCGAACGTGGTCGACCTCGACGCGATCAAGCGTGCCGGCATCCGGATCGGAGCCGATCCCCTGGGCGGCGCGAGTGTCGACTACTGGGGCGCGATCGCCGAGCGGCACGGGCTCGACCTCACCGTCGTCAACCCGCTCGTCGACCCCACCTGGCGCTTCATGACCCTCGACTGGGACGGCAAGATCCGGATGGACTGCTCGTCCCCGAGCGCGATGGCGTCGCTGATCGGGCGCAAGGACGAGTACCAGATCGCCACCGGCAACGACGCCGACTCCGACCGCCACGGCATCGTCACCCCCGACGCAGGGCTGATGAACCCCAACCACTTCCTGGCCGTGGCGATCGGCTACCTCTTCGGCGGCGCGCGCCCCGACTGGCCGGCGACCGCGCGGATCGGCAAGACCCTCGTGTCGAGCTCGATGATCGACCGCGTCGCCGCCGACCTGGGCAAGGAGATGGTCGAGGTGCCGGTCGGGTTCAAGTGGTTCGTGCCCGGGCTGATCGACGGCTCGTTCGGCTTCGGCGGCGAGGAGTCCGCGGGTGCCTCGTTCCTGCGCCGCGACGGGTCGACGTGGACCACCGACAAGGACGGCATCCTCCTGTGCCTGCTGGCCTCCGAGATCCTGGCGACCACCGGGAAGAGCCCGAGCGAGCACTACGCCGGGCTGGTCGCCGTACACGGGGACCCGGCGTACGCACGGGTCGACGCACCCGCCGACCGCGAGGAGAAGGCCAAGCTCGGCGCTCTCTCCCCCGACGACGTGACGGCGACCGAGCTGGCCGGCGAGCCGATCACCGCCAAGCTCACCGAGGCTCCTGGCAACGGCGCGAAGATCGGCGGGCTCAAGGTGACCACCGAGAGCGCGTGGTTCGCCGCCCGCCCGAGCGGCACCGAGGACGTCTACAAGATCTACGCCGAGTCGTTCCAGGGGCCCGCCCACCTGGCCGAGGTGCAGGAGGCCGCCCGTGACGTGGTCTCCGCGGCCCTGGGCTCATGAGCGACGCCGGTCGCCCGTTGGCGCTCGGCCTGCTCGATGTCCTCGTCGGCGAGTGGACCCAGGAGGTCATCGGCCACGGTGACCCCACCGGGGCCGTCACGTTCGAGTGGTCGCTGGGAGAAGTCGCACGACGGCCAGACCTGGGAGCTCGACTTCGGCCTCCGGTTCGAGCGCCGGCCCCAGGACGTCCGGGTTTCCGGACGTAGGGCGTCCGGAGAGTGGCCTAGCGTGACGCCATGAGCGACGACCTGCGCGACCTCTCCGGTACGACGTACGAGCGCACCCGGCTGCGCGACGCCCGGTTCACCTGGATCGACCTGTCCGGCTCGCGGATCAGCCATGCCGGCGTGCGCGACGTACGGATGCGCGGTGTGGAGCTGGAGGACGTCGAGATCGACGGCGAGCTGAGGAACGTCGTGATCAACGGCGTGGACGTCGCCCCCCTGGTCGAGGCCGAGCTCGTCCGCCGCGACCCCGACTACGCGACGATGAAGCCGCAGGAAGCCGACGGCTTCCGGGTCGCCTGGGAGATCCTCGAGCAACGCTGGGCCGAGACCGTCCAGCGGGCACGCGGGCTCGACGAGGCGCTGCTGCACGAACGGGTGGACGGCGAGTGGTCGTTCATCGAGACGCTCCGGCACCTCTGCTACGCCACCGACGCCTGGGTCAACCGGGTCTACCTGGGCGACCCCGACCCCTGGGACCCGCTCGACCTCCCCTTCGACACCCTCCGCGACCTCGCCTGGGCGTACGACAAGGACGTCCGGCCGACGCTGGGCCAGGTGCTCGCGCTGCGTGCCGACCGGCAGTCGACCGTACGCCGCGTGTTCGCCGGACTCACCGACGCCCACCTCGCCGGCGCCACGACCCCGGTGGAGGGTGAGGGCTGGCCGCCGCCCGACCGCTATCCCGTGACCGAGGCGCTGTCGATCGTGGTCAACGAGGAGTGGCACCACCGGCGCTTCGCCGAGCGCGACCTCGCCGTGTTGACCTCCCGCTGACGGGTCCGCCGCCGCAGCAGGCGCGGCGACGGACCCGGTCCCCCTGGATCAGCGGTGCAGCGAGATCGCGTCGATCTCGCCGTTCAGCGTGACGACGTAGGCCGTGTGCCCGATGAACTGCATGGACGTCGGCTGGTCGAGGCCGTCGGCCACCGTCTCCATGGACCCGTCGGGGCGAACCCGCATCAGCGCATCGGCCGAGTCCGCCTCGTAGAGGCAGTAGGACTTCCGCTTGTCGGCGGAGAGGAACGACATCAGCCAGCGCACCTCCTCGTCGGCGTTGATCTCGTTGATCTCGGCCACGCCCTCGGGAGTGGGTTCCATCAGCTCGGCGTATCTGCGCTCGATCATGACGACGGGCA
>Ga0302254_10000059_pt1 | contig 18868 bp, 14 predicted proteins | sample I_Fen_E1_4_FD_194573 | JGI IMG/M metagenome (GOLD analysis project Ga0302254, IMG submission 194573) | Peat permafrost microbial communities from Stordalen Mire near Abisko, Sweden - I_Fen_E1_4 | ecosystem: Environmental > Terrestrial > Soil > Wetlands > Permafrost | place: Sweden: Abisko... | reverse complement strand
CGCTCGAGGGTCCTGGCCAGGTCCTCGTCGCCGGCATAGAACGCGGCGATGGCAACGCTGATCTGCTCGGGAATGGTGAGGTCGGTCTGCGCCGCCGCCTCGCGGACGTCGGCCAGGACCGGCTCACCCAGGCCCGCAAGCCCGGCGAGGGCCAGCAGGCGCTGGTCGCGGGCGTGCTGGCTCCCCGTGGTCATGACCTCGCGCAGCCACTCGGCCGTGCCGCCCGCGTCCAGGCGCAGATCCCCGGTCATGGCGGCAAGAGCCGTCACGTCGAGGTTCGCGGACCCGTACGGGAGGATCGCGAGCGTCCCTCCGGCGCGGAACGGCTCCAGGGCGGTCTCGCTCGTCTCGGCCGGGGCCTCGAGGCCGAACTGCTCGACCAGCACACGGTTGGCCAGGCCGGCGGCCACGACGCGGTCGGCACGCCCACCGTCGGTCCAGGCGAGATCCTCGAGGATCGGGACCACGCGTCCCCGGCCGGCATCGACCAGCGTGACGCGCGTGAGGTCGCTGCCGGCCTTGACGTTCACCGGCCCTGCCAGGGCAGCCCACGTGGTCTCGAGCCGCGTTGCGCGCGTCGTGACCACGTCGAAGGTCCGGGTGAGCGTGTCGCTGCGGAGCGTCGAACCACTGCCGACGGTCGCCGCGATCCGGATGTGGTGTGAGCCCTCCTTCAGCGCCGGCAACGGGACCTCCGCCACCGTGAATGCGTCGGCGGTGACGGTGACGCCGCTCATCGGCAGCGTGTCGGAGCTGACCGTGAACGTGACGGTCTCGCCCGTCGCCAGGCCGGACCCGAACCCGCGGACGCGGATGATCGGCAGGTCGGCCACCAGATACTCCGGTGCGATGGTTGCCTCCACGAAGAACGGCAGCCCGACCGCCAGGGACCCGCTCCCGGAGCCGGCCTCCAGCGCCGCATCCACGGCGGCTGCGCTCACGTGCCAGGAGGTGAGGTCGTCCGAGAGGGGTACCGGGACGGTGGTCGTGCCGTCACTGCCGGTCGCCACCAGCGTGCCGACCAGCCAGTCGCGGAAGTCGCCGCGGTCGTCCCCCCCGCCGCCCGTCGTATCGCCCCCGCCCCCGCCCTTGCCGTCGTCGTCGCCGGGCGTCCGGTGGGACGCGGCCCACGCGATGATCCCGTCGTTCACGGCGGCGTACAGCACCGGGACCGGGTCGACCTGCGACGCGGTACCCATCGCGTACAGCTTCTCGTCCACGGCCTGGACGAAGACGCTGGCCGCGACCGGCCTTCCGTCCGGACCGAGGGTCCGGATCGTCACGTTGGCGGTGTCCCCGGGGCGGTAGCGCGCCTTGTCCGGGGTGACCTGCACGGTCAGCGTGCGATCCGCGGGACGGAGCTGGGCCCGCCAGGAGGAGACGGCCAGGTCGTAGCCGTACCCGTTGAAGCGCACCGCCGTGATGCTGATGGACGGCACGGACGCCGCCGTGAAGGTGGTTCGGAAGGTCGGCGAGGCGCCGACGGTGGCATAGGTGAGCCCGCGCTGGGCCACGGAGTAGAAGTAGCGGGACACGGGTGCATGCTCGAGGCCGCCCATGAACGTGACGCGGACCTCGTCCCCCACGGAGTACTCGCCGGACTCACGGGCCGGGTCGGCGGGCTTGAGCCAGGCACTCCGGTCGCCGTTGCGCGGGTTCGGACCTTCCGCCGAGGCGGTCGCGGTGGTCGACCGGTTGCCCTCGTCGGTGTAGGTGGCAGAGACCTCGTAGGAGCGGCTGCCACCCTTGACGGTCACCGACAGGCTGAACGAGCCGTCAGCGCCGGTTCGGACCGTCGTCACCGAGACCGTGTCGACCCTGTCGGTGTCGTCGTAGACCGGCTCGACCTGCTTGAGGATGAAGTCGTACCGCGTGCCCGCCTGGCGGCGGACCGGCGTGTGCTGCACGACCTTGACCAGCACGGCTGCACCGGGGCGTCCGGCTCCTCGAGGGTCCACGTCCCACAGCCGGGTCGGCGGCGCAGTCTCGAAGCGGTCGAAGGCCACATCGCTGACCTTGCCGGTGATGTTGACACGTGTCCCGGCGAGGGCGGCGCTGGTGTCCACGAGGGCCGTGGCGCGGAACACGGCGACGTCGCTCGCCGTGCTGATGGCGGCTTCTTCGGGCAGGGTCGGGATCGCCTGGACGGCCGTCACGCCCCACTGGTCGGTGTCGGAGTCCAGGCGCAGGGTCACGGGGGCGGACGCGTGCCCGCCGGCGTCCGTGCTCACCTTCGTGCTCCCCGGGACGGTGTCGGAGGACAGCGACAGCTCCGTGCCCACGACCGGCGTGCCCTCGAAGAAGGAGGCGTCCACGGACGCGATCACCTTGGCGTCGCTCACCATCGCGTGGCGATCCGTCGTCATCTCCAGCTGGTAGCCCGGCTTGACGATCGTCGCGACCCCCATCCACAGCTCGCCCAGGCGCGTCTTGCCCGTGGAGAGCACGAGGCGGTAGCTGCCGACTGGGAGATCCCTCAACGCGACGCGGACCGAGAACGCCCCGTTGCTGTCCGGGGTCGCGCTGGTCGTGATGATCGCGCTGTCGGTCGCGTTGGACCCATCGCCGGCCCGCAGGGTCACTGTCACGGACGAAGGGACCTTTCCCGTCTCCCTGTTCCGGACGATGCCCCAGGCGTTGACGGTGTCGGTCGAGCGGAACGTCGATCGATCGCTGGTGAACAGCTGCCACCACTGGTCGTCCGCGGTGGGGCTCCCGCAGCTGGCGCAGTACCGGCTCATGGAGAACGGCTGGAACGCCGATTGAGCCCCGTATCGGACGACGAGCATCGGGCTCGAGGAAGGATCCTCCCCGAGCTTCAGCCCTGACGGGGTTGCGGCGACAAGCAGGCCCCGGGCGTCCGTGCCGCCGAGGCGCTTGCCGTCGATGGCGACCGCGGCCCCGGCAGCGGCCTTGCCGGTGGCGAGGTCGTTGACCCAGACCGCGGACTTGCCCACGCCCAGCATGGAGAACGTCGCTATGTCCGTGACCTGCAGCACGGCCTGGCGCGGGATGCCGCTCCACGTCTCGGTGACCAGGTACCAGCCGGCGGCGAGCCGCTTCGGGAGCTGGATCCAGGAGGGGCCGTCCTCGCTGCCCTGGACCTTGACACTGGCCTTGACCACCCGCGGCAGACCGGCCGTCGGGACAGCCGCGGCGGTGGAGACGAGCGTCCAGTCAGGCGCCTTCTCGACCGTCTTCCAGGCGCCCATCGCGGCCGTGAGGCCGGCGAGACGGTGGACCGTGATCGGGATCGAGGCCGGGGCCTTCGCGCCGTCCGGCATGTCCATCGAGACGCCGATCGCGGCCTTCTCACGCGGGTTGGCCTCGACGAACGACCTGGACAGGTTGACGGTCACCGCGGAGGGGGGCGTGGCCAGGGTCTCGAACCGGACGACCACGTCACCCGGCAGGACCTGGCCGGTGCCGGCCAGCGGGAGCCCGTGCTTCACGGTCACCGTGTAGACCCGGCCTTTCGCCAGCGGCTTGGATGGAACGAACACGAGGGTCCGACCGGAGACCTGGAGGCGCCCGGCGGTCGCCGGCGCGATCGTGAGGTGCTTGCTGAGGTCAGAGGCGGTCACCCCGGGCTGGTTGAACGTGATCTCGATCCCGGCGGTGAGCGGGACACCGGTGGCGCTGTCGCCGGGGATCGTCTCGATGATCGCGAGCGGGAGCGCCGTCTGCGCCGCCCAGGTCGCCTCGATGGAGCCGTCGGCGCGGGCAAGCGAGATGCGGTAGAGCGTGCCGGCCTGCAGCCTCCTGGTCGGGCGGAGGACCGCCGTCGCGCCGTCCGTCGAGGCGACCGTGAACGTGATCGGCGGGTCGGAGACAAGGTGTGCAGCGACGTCGCCCGGCGCGCGCCCGTCCAGGGTGGTCAGCTTGAAGGCAGTGTCCAGGGCGACCCCGCCCCGGCTGGCCTTCGTGGGCTCGAGGTTCGCGACGATCGGGGCGTTCGCCAGCGTCAGGCGTGCCCAGGCGGTGGGGTCGGGCGTGGGGGTGGGTGCCGGTGTCCCGGGAGCGGTGGGCCCGCCGGACGCGGCAGCGGTGGTGGCAGGGGACGTCGTGGAGCCCGGCGAGGGCCGGACGGTGGGTGCGGGCCCGGCGCACGACCCGACCAGGGCGGCGATGGCGAGGAGCGCCGGAAGGGCCCGGACGCTCCGTCGACCGGAGGCTCGCGTCGCGGCGCTCGTGGGGGTGGGACCGGGACGCCCGCTCGTGACGTCGCCCATCTTCGTGCTCCCTGGCGCTGCGGAAGCCTGGTCCGCTCGCGATCCGGGCATGTGACGTTTCGCGGGCGGTACGCGTTACCCGCACGGGTGACCGCACGGCTCCGACGGCACGGTGGCTGCCCGTGCTGTCGGACAGCCGGTTCGGTACCATGTCGTCCGAGCCCCGTCGGACCCGGTCCCGGGGCCGTTCGCCGTGTCCGGACGGGGGTGTCCGGTCCGCGGCCGTCGAGGTGGGATCCGGAACGTGAAGCTCGTCGTCGGCCTGGGGAACCCGGGCAGCCAGTACGCGGAGACGCGGCACAACATCGGCTGGATGGTCCTGGACCGGCTCGCGGACCGGGCCGGGCGGTCCGGTCGCGGGCGCCAGCGCGACGCATCCGAGAGCGTCCAGATCCGGTACAAGGGCCTGGATCTCGTCCTGGCGAAGCCCCTGACCTTCATGAACGACTCCGGGGTCGCAGTGCGGAAGCTGCTGGCCCGCGAGCGCGTGCCGCTGGCGGACGTCCTGGTGGTGGCGGACGACTTCGCGCTGCCGTTCGGGAAGCTGCGGTTCCGGGAGGCGGGGTCCCACGGCGGACACAACGGGCTGCGCTCGATCATCGAGGAGCTGGAGTCCGAGAAGTTCAGCCGGCTGCGCGTGGGCATCGGGGAGCCCGGGCGTGGGGCGATCGACCACGTGCTCTCGAGGTTCGCGGCCGACGAGCGGACACGCCTGCCAATCCTCCTGGACGCGGCGGCCGACGCCGTGGAGGCGTGGGCGCGCGATGGGACGTCGAAGGCGGCGAACCGCTTCAACCCCTTCGAGCTGCAGGCTCCGGCGTCGGCGGTCGTGGACGGCGTGGACGCTCCCGGGCCGGGCGAGGTGGGTGGGCCCGCAGACGAGACGGGCGTGCGCCGGACGAAGACGGGCTGGCGCCGGATCCTGGGCGGCGACCCGGCCGGCCAGGGCGAGGGCGGCGATGCGGCGGGCGGGCGTGGCGATGGCGGCCGCGACAGAGGCGGCCGGCGGTGACCGACCGGTACCGCGGACGGTCGACGCGCGAGCGGAAGCTCGCCGAGAAGGTCGCGCGCGACTGGGCGGAGCGGCGGGCCGCGGCCGAGGTCGGGGAGCAGGCGGTCGACCTGGACCGCGCCTCGGTCGAGGCCGAGGTGGAGCTGCTGGACCCGGCGGCGCGGCGGACCGAGCCGGACGCTCCGGGATCAACGGGTGCCGTCGCCACAGCCGGAGCCGCACGCGGTCGCCGGGCCGCCGCGCACTCCCCGAGAGAACGGGCGGGAACGCCCTCCCGCGGCGGCGCCGGGCGGCGCGTGCCGGATCTCGCCGTCCTGCCGAGACTGCTCCACGAGACAGGCTCGTTCGCCACGCTCCGGGAGCGGCTCGGTCCCGTCGCGGCGCCGGCGGCCGGGATCCACGGGCGTCACGTGGGGCTCACGACGGTCCCGCACGGGGCGAAGTCGTATCTCGCAGCGGCGATCGCCCTTGCCGCGGGCGGGGAGCGGATCTGCTGGGTGGCCCGGGACGCGGAGATCGGCGACCGCGTGGCGGAGGAGCTCGGCGCGTGGCTGGGGGACCCGTCGCTGGTCGCGGTGCTGGAGCCGCGCACCTCGCTCGCGTACGAGCGGTCCGAGCTTGTCCCCGACGAGACGGCCGCACGGGTGGCGGCGCTGGCGGCATGGCGCGGGGGCCGGGCGAAGGTCCTGGTCGCCAGCGTCCAGGCGCTCCTCCAGGCGACGCTCGCCCCGTCGGACCTGCCCGCCCAGATCCGGACGCTCAGGCCCGGCTCGCGCGTGAACCTCGACGCGCTCCTGTCCGAGCTGTTCGAGCGCGGCTACACGCCCGTCCTGGAGGTGGCCGGCCGTGGCGAGTTCGCGCGGCGCGGCGGGATCCTGGACGTGTTCCCGCCGTCGGCGGCGCTCCCCGTCCGGATCGAGCTGTTCGGCGACGAGATCGACTCGCTCCGCGCCTTTGACCCGACGGATCAGCGGAGCGTGGAGCCGGTCAATGAGGTCGCGCTGCTCCCGGCGACGGAGTTCCTCCTCCCGCAGGGTGGCGTGGACGAGATCAGGGCACGCCTTGGGAGGATGGCCGCCCGGCTGCCGGAGCGTCTCGCGGCGGACCTGGCGCGGTTCGCGGGTGACGCGGCGCCGGAGGGGGCGGCCCACGTGACCGCGGGGCGCGCACTCCCAGCCGGTGACGCCGCCGAGGTCTGGTCGCGCGTCGTCGCGCCGCAGACCGGGCTGGACCACCTCGATCCATCCACGCTGTTCATCCTCGACGAGCCCGGCGACCTCGCCGACGCCGCGGAGTTCCTCTGGCGGCAGGCGGACGAACGGCGCGCAGAGCTGGTCGAGAACGGTGAGCTGCCCAGGGACTGGCCCGCCACCTACCTCCCGCCGCGCGACTGGAAGGCGCGCCTCCACGGCGCCCGCACGCTGGAGCTCACCTGGCAGTCCGAGGCGGGCACCGCGGACGGGATGGCGTACGCAGCCAGGGGCCTCACCTCGGGCGACCTGTTCGGCTGGCGCGATCCCGTGCTGCCGCCCGGCCGGACGGAACGGCTGGTGGACGGCGTCGAGCACTGGCTCCAGGAGCGTGCTCGTGTCGTGCTGGTGAGCGACCAGGCGCCGCGCCTCGCGGAGCTCCTGGGCGAGGCCGGCCACGCCGTCGGCATCGTCAACCGGATCGCGGAGGCCCCGCCGCCCGGGGCCATCGCGCTGGTGGAGCGGAGCCTCAACGGCGGCTTCGAGGGTGGCCCGGACGGGCTGGCGGTGGTCACGGACCGCGAGCTGTTCGGCACCGTCCGGGTCCGGCGGCCGAAGGCGATGCGGCGCGTCGTCCCCCGCGACATCCTGGAGCGGCTGACGGCAGGGGACCTGGTCGTCCACATCGACCACGGCATCGCGCGCTACGAGCAGATGCTCCGGCGCGGCGAGGAGGGCCAGGAGCGGGACTACCTGGAGCTCTCGTTCGCGGCCGGGGACCGGATCTTCGTCCCCGTGGAGCAGATCACCCGGATCTCGCGCTACTCGGGCGGGGAGTCGCCGCAGCTGTCGCGCCTGGGCGGGACGGACTGGCTGCGCACGAAGCAGCGGGTCCGCAAAGCGGTCACCGACCTCGCAGAGGAGCTGCTCAGGCTCTACGCGAAGCGGGAGGCGGCCGACGGGTTCGCGTTCAGCCTCGACTCGCCGTGGCAGGGCGAGATGGAGGCGTCGTTCCCGTACGAGGAGACGCCGGACCAGCTCCGCGCCGCCGTCGAGGTCAAGGCGGACATGGAGACGCGCCGGCCGATGGACCGGCTGGTCGTGGGCGACGTGGGCTACGGCAAGACCGAGGTGGCGCTGCGGGCGGCGTTCAAGGCGACGCAGGACGGCAAGCAGGTCGCCGTGCTGGTGCCGACGACCGTGCTGGCGGGGCAGCACTTCGCCACCTTCTCGCAGCGGTTCGCGGCCTTCCCGATCACGGTCAGGCTTCTCTCGCGGTTCGTGAGCGCGAAGGACCAGGACGCGGCGGTCGCGGGCCTCGCGAGCGGCGGCGTGGACATCGTCATCGGGACGCACCGGCTCCTGTCGAAGGACGTGGCGTTCAGGGACCTGGGGCTCGTGGTGGTGGACGAGGAGCAGCGCTTCGGGGTCGCGGCGAAGGAGCGCCTGAAGCAGCTGCGATCGGCCGTGGACGTGCTCACCCTCTCCGCCACGCCCATCCCGCGGACGCTGAACCTGGCGCTGGCCGGAATCCGGGACATGTCCGTGATCGAGACCCCGCCCGAGGATCGCCTGCCGATCCAGACGCGCGTCGCGGAGGCGTCCGCCGGCCTGGTCCGGGACGCGGTCCTTCGCGAGCTCGACCGCGGCGGCCAGGTGTTCTACGTCCACAACCGGGTGGAGACCATCGAGGCCCAGGCGGAGCAGCTCCGTCGGCTCCTGCCGGGGGCGCGGATCCTCGTCGGGCACGGGCAGATGGGCGAGGGGCAGCTCGAGAAGGTCATGCTCGCCTTCGCCGACGGCGCAGCGGACGTCCTCGTCTGCACCACGATCATCGAGTCCGGCCTGGACATCCCGAACGCGAACACGATCGTCATCGACCGCGCCGACACGCTGGGTCTCGCGCAGCTCTACCAGCTCCGCGGACGCGTCGGCCGGTCCTCGCGGCGCGCGTACGCGTACCTGCTCTACCGCCGGCGCGAGCGCATGAGCGAGGAGGCCCGCAAGCGGCTCCAGGCGATCTTCAACGCCTCGGAGCTCGGCGCCGGGTTCCAGATCGCGCTCGCCGACCTCGAGATCCGCGGGGCGGGCAACATCCTGGGCGGGGAGCAGTCCGGGCACATGGCGGCGGTCGGGTTCGACCTGTACTCGCGCCTTCTCGCCGAGGCGGTGGAGGAGGCGAAGGCGCGGCGCGAGGACCGCGTGCCGGTCCGCGAGGCGCCGCAGGCGGTGGTGGACCTCCCGGTCGACGCGTACCTGCCGGACGACTACGTGCCGGAGGTGGCCCAGAAGCTGGAGCTGTACCGACGGCTGGCCCGGACGCGGACCGTGGGGGACGTCGCCGCGTTCCGGCAGGAGGTGCTGGACCGGTACGGCCCGATGCCCGCCCCCGTCCTGCGGCTGGTCGAGGTGGCGGAGATGCGGCTGTCGGCGGAGTCCGCGGGCGTGGCCTCCCTGGCGCGCGAGGAGGGCTGGCTCGTCGTTCGGTTCGGGGCGTCGCTCTCCAGGGCGACCGCGATGCAGCTGCTGTCGCCGTCGTTCGGGGTGCCGCTGCCTGGAGTTCGGCCCGGGGACATGACGTTCGCCTCGAACCAGGTCCGGATCCGGCTGCCGAAGGACGCGCTCAAGGGCTGGACGCTGACGCAGGCGGTGGTGGCGCGGCTGGTGGCGGCGGCCGGGGTGGAGGGCGGGGCCGACGCGACGAGGCCGTGAGCCGGACCTTCGGCGAGTTGCTGCGTCGCCGTGCCACGACCGTATCCCATGGAACATTGAACGTTCCGTGATCGGGCGGCTTCATACTCAGTGAGGCAGCCAGACTGGCGGCCGGGACAGGTGCCGACATGCAGGCAGGCCTCGTCGAACGAGCGCAGCACGGTGACGAGGATGCCTTCGCGGCGCTCGCCGCGGCGACCGTCGATCGCTCGTACGCGCTGGCGTATCGCATCCTGCGTGACCCCCACCGCGCCCAGGACGCGACGCAGCAGGCGTTCCTGAGCGCATGGCAGAACCTGCCGACGCTGCGTGACCCGGAGCGCTTCGACGCGTGGCTCCGCAGCCTCGTGGTGCGCGCCTGCTACACGGAAGCGAGGCGCGACCGACGCTGGACCGCCCGCGTCCGCCTCATCCCGACCGACACGGCCGCCGTCCCGGACACGGCTGTCTCCCTTGCCGATCGGGACGAGCTGGAGCGCGGATTCCGCCGGCTGTCAGCGGAACAGCGAGCCGTCCTCGTCCTCCATCACTACCTGGGGTACCCGCTGACGGAGATCGCGGCGACCCTGGGGATCCCCGTCGGGACGGCTCGGTCCCGGCTGCATTACGCGTCCCGCCAGCTTCGGGCCGCGATCGAAGCGGACGCTCGCCCGATCAGCTCCAAGGAGCGCACCGCATGAACACCCCGCCCGAATTCGAACAGCGACTCTCCGCATGGCTCGAGGACGGACCGGTGGACGCGCCGGACGGGACCCTCGCGAACATCCTCGCTGCCATCCCATCGCTATCACAACGACGTGCCGCCGTGCGCGTGCCGTGGAGGACTTCGTCCATGAGTGGTCCGCTCCGGGCCCTGATCGGCATCGCCGCGGTCGTCGCGATCGCCGCCGGCGCCCTCTTCGCTTTCTCGACCCACCAGCCGGGCAACGTGGGCGGTCCGCCGTCCGCGACGGTGGTTGTACCTGCACCGTCGCCCAGCGCAGAGCCAGCGACGTCTTCACCGTCACCTTCACCCTCTCCGTCGCGCGCGCCTTCGGCCTCGCCGACGCGATCACCCTCGCCGACCGCCGCACCGACGCCGTCGCCCGTTGCCGTCGTCACGCCCAAGGCGTGCCCCGGAGGCGATCTCAAGGCGGAGGTGATGGACTGGCAGGGCGCTGCAGGCACCAGGTTCGGCACGGTCAGGCTCCGGAACACGGGCACGGGCAGCTGCCTCGTCAGCGGAACACCGGCAATCCAGCTCGTGGACGGTCATGGCACGGTGTTCCTCGATTCCGCCAACCTCGGCAACCCCGCGAGCGCATCGCCGGCCAAGCCGCTGTTCACGCTTCGCGCCGGCGGCGCCAGCAGCCTGTTCCTCATGGCCGGGCTCACGAACTACTGCGGGGCCGACCCCGTCGCACCCGTTCGTCTCGCGCTCGTCCTCCCGGCGGGTCTGGGGCGCGTCGTTGCGACGGCTCCCGCGGGCGTGGAGATCACCATGGCGCCCTGCAACGGCCCGAACGTCGCGACCGAGCTCCACGTGCAGGTGCCCTGGTCCACCACGGCCCCCTGACCGCTGGGGTCCCTCGGCCCGCGGGAGAGCCGGGCCGCTCGCGTGCCCTCGCGGGACCTGTTGACGCCGGGTGGTAGCGTGCGCCGATGACCAGATCGCTGCTTGCCGACCCGTTCGCGCACCATGTCTGGGCGACGTTGCGGCTGATCGACAGCTGCCTCGCGCTCAGCCCGGAGCAGCTGGCGACCGGCGTACCGGGGACCTACGGCTCAATCCTCGAGACGATGCGCCACACGGTGGGCGCGGACGCCTCGTATCTCTCCGTCCTGAGCGCCGGACGCTTCCCCGTGATCGACGAGGACCGGATGGATCTCGGCGAGCTTCGGTCGGTGATGGAGGCGAGCGGGCCTGCATGGTCCTGGCTGCTGGCACAGGACCTCGATCCTGACGTCGTCGTCGTGCGACTCCGTGACGACCGGTCCGAGAGCCATGCACCGGTGGGCATCAGGTTCGCCCAGGCGCTGCACCACGGAACCGATCACAGGAGCCAGGTGTGCACCGCGCTCACCGCGCTGGGGGTGGAGCCGCCGGCGATCGACGCCTGGGACTTCGCATGGCAGGACGGGCGGCTCATCGAGGTTCCACCCGCGTCCTGACGTCATCCGTTCGGCATGGCATTGGAGGATCCCCGGACGTTCGTCCCGGCGGAAGGAGGCAGGCATGGTCAAGCACGGCACCGTCGAGGCCTACATGGCAGCGCTTCCGGACGACCAGCGCGCGGTCCTCGAGGAGCTCCGCGCGACCATCCGGGCCGCCGCGCCCGAGGCGACCGAGCAGATCGCGTACGACATGCCGGCGTTCAAGGTCAACGGCCGGTTCCTCGTCTCGTACGGTGCGTACAAGGACCACTTCAGCCTGTTCCCCGCGAGCGGTGCGGTGCTGGCGGCGCTCGGCGACGAGATTGCGCCGTACCGCACCGGCAAGGCCACGATCCAGTTCACCGCGGACCGGCCACTGACCGCTGACGTTGTGACCCGGCTGGTGGGGGTACGGCTGGAAGAGACCGCGACTCGCGGTGCCTGACCCGCTCGACGTCCGCCGCATCGCCTCCGCGGAGCTGACCCCAGCGGAGCTCGCCCGGCTCAGAGACCTGTTCGCGGCCTGTTGGCCGGCGGGGGAGTTCACGGTGGATGACGTGGACCACGCCCTCGGCGGCGTGCACTGGGTGGCGGAGGCAGGCGGGCGGATTGTGGGACACGCATCGGTGGTCGAGCGTTTCCTCGAGGCGGATGGGCTGCCGATGCGGACCGGCTACGTCGAGGCGGTCGCGACGCTGCCGGCCTGGCGGGGCCGGGGGATCGCCACGCGGCTCCTCCAGGCCGCCGGTGAGCACATCCGGGCCGCGTTCGAGTTCGGCGCGCTGAGCACCGACGTCCACGGGTTGTACGAGCGCCTTGGCTGGGAGCGCTGGTGCGGCCCGACGTTCGTGCGCACCGTCGAGACCGCGGTCCGCACGGAGGACGAGGACGACGGGATCATGTTCCTGCGCACGCCGCGGACGCCGCCGCTCACGCTGACCGAAGGGCTGACCTGCGAGTGGCGGGTGGGCGATGCCTGGTAGGACGCCGAGGGCGACCTCGCGGGAGGTCGCCGGCGCCGGGATCAGTGCCTGACCGCTGCGCGACCGAACGGTGCGCTCTCATGCCGTACCAACCGCCGGGCGACCGGGAACTTGACCGGATCGGGCCGACCCGCCACGGTTCCGCCGCGTCGCGACCGGATCGTCACGGCGCCGCCCCGTTCGGTCGCCGGACGACTCGTCACGCCGATCCTCGGCCGTCAGGCCTTGCGGACGAGGTCGCCCACCCGGACCGTCCCGCCGGTGATGACGCGCACGTACATCCCGCGCATCCGGTTCGCGCGGCCCGTCGGGGTGCTGATCCAGCGGAGCGCATCGGCCCCGAAGCGGGCGCTGAACTGCGCGCAGCCGGTGTGCGGGAGGTCCGTCACCTCGAGCTCCACGGTCCCGATCGTCAGCCGGGTGCCGGCCGGCAGGTTCTCCGCGGAGAGGTCCAGGTCCAGGTAGAGCTGGTCGCCGGCCAGGGGCCAGCGGGATCGATCGGGCTCGATGGCCGCGAGGACGCGCGTGTTCATGAGCGTGAGCTGGGCGGCCGGGTTGGCGGCGTGGTCCGGCGTGGAGCGGCTGCCGCGGGCCAGCCAGGTATCGCTCACGAGCCCGTTCGCCACGTCGAGGACGGCTTCACCGAGGACCTCGCGTTCGCCCGGGGCCGGCCGGGCGACGATCAGCTCGAGCGGGGCGGCGTCTCGGGGCGAGGCGAGGACGTGGTCCAGGTGCCGGTCCAGGTCGCGGTCAGGCGCTTGTTTCGTCTCCATGGGAGAAGTGTCGCCGATTGCGGACATGGCGTCGTTGTCGGGCCCGGCAGCCTCGCCGGGGCTACCTCCGGCACTTGGCGCCGCCGCCGCCTCGGCCGACGCTGCCGTCAATCGAACGGAGGCTCGCCATGACAGCCATCGCACCGGTCGCCTGGCACGGCGCCGACTACCTGCGGATGCTGGACGCCAAGGACGACACGGGGATCACGGCCCTGCTGACCGAGGACGCCCAGATTGTCGATGAGATCACCCGGCGCTGGCATCGCGGCAGGCACGAGATCGGCCTGGCGCTGCGGGAGGTCTTCTCGCGGCTCTCGGACGTCCAGTCCACGGCGGAGGACATGCACAGCGTCCGCTGGGGCGACGTGGAGGTGGAGACGTTCCTGCTCCACCAGGCATACGAGCTGGACGGGGCGACCTGCAGCGTCGTCTCGCCGACCTGCCTGGTCTGGCGCCGGACGGCCGAGGGCTGGCGGCTGGCGCTGATGGAGTCGATCCCGACCACGGTGACCTGACCTCCGGGCGCCGGGACTGCGGCGGCGGCCGGCCCCGCCTGCTCGCCCGGGTCCGCCGCCTATGATCCGCCGCATGGGCGACCTTCCCGATCTCCCCGGTTTGCGCGATCCCGGTGCCCTGCCCCGCTGGGCCTTCGCCTTCCCGGGACGCCTGCGGGACGAGCTGACGGCGCTGGCGCTCGCGGGGACGAAGACGACGACGGCCGGGCTGCTGGTCGAGATGGAGCTGGACGGGGAGGCGGTGCCGGCGCCGGGCGACCGCTCGGTGCTGGTGGACTCCGATGAACGACCGGTGGCGATCGTCGAGACGGTGGCGTGCCCGGTGGTCCGGCTCGCAGACGTGACGGATCGCCACGCGATCGACGAGGGAGAGGGCTACGCGGACGCCCGAGAATTCCGGGTCGCGCACGAGCGGTTCTGGAACGGGTATATCGACGACCTGCGGGACCGCCTGGGCGACCGGTCCTTCGAGCTGACCGACGACACGCTGATCGCGGCGGAGCGGTTCCGGGTCGTGGAGCGGCTGGACCTGCCGTCGGGGCACACGATTGTCGAGCCCGCGCCCCCCGCGGAGGTGCCGGTGCTCGCCGGGGTGCTGGCGCGAGCGTTCGTCCGGGACCCGATGGTCGCCTGGCCGATGGTCTCGGATGCCGACCTGGTGGCGCGCATCCGCAGGATGTTCGAGGTGGTGGACTCCGCGTTCGCGGCCGAGGGGTGGATGTACCGGGCCGGCAACGGCCTCGGGGCGATGACGCTCCTCCCTCCCGATAGCGACGACCGCCAGGCCGAAATCGATGCGACGATCGCGCCGTCAGTCCTGCCGCTCGCGCCGGACGCCGGCGAGCGCTACGAGCGGTTGTGGTCGTGGATCGCCCAGAGCGTCCCGGGCGAGCGGCACTGGCTGCTGGACCAGCTGGCCGTGGAGCCGGCGGCGCAGGGGCGGGGAATCGGGGCGGCGATGCTGCGGTTTGCCATCGAGCGGGCGCGAGCGGACGGGCTGCCCCTGTTCCTGGAGACCGGCGTCCGGGCGAACGTCTCGTTCTATGAGCGGTTCGGGTTCCGGGTGATGCTCGAGGGGGACGTGCCCGGTCACGGTCCTCGCATCTGGTTCATGCGGCGGGACCCGCGCGCCTGACGCCTGACCCGCGCGCCCGACGCCTACCCGCGCGCCTGACTCGAGGAACGCGCCCGCCACCCGACCGGCGCCCGACCCCCACTTTCGGCCCCCTATACCGCGGCGCTCGACCCGGTTAGGATGACCCGGGAGGTGCACCTGATGGTTCGACGACACGAGTCCTGGATCACGGCAGCGCTGGCCGTCTCGGTGGCCGCCGTCGTGGCGTCCTGCGGCGGCGGAGGGGCGACGGCATCGCCCGCGTCCACGTCGGCCGTCGTGCTCGAGTCGTCCGCCTCGCCATCGGCGTCGGCAGGTGCCAGCGCAGGCGCGTCGGCCGCCGCCACGGCCGGGCCGTCAGCGGGACCCACGTCCACCCCCACGGCCGCGCCCGCATCCACGCCCACCGCACCGCCGGCCGCCGCCACCGCCACGCCGGCCGGTGGCCCGACGGGGCCAGCCACCCTCGATGCGCAGGCCCAGGTTGGCGCCGGCACCCAGTTCGAGGTCAAGTGGACCGGTCCCGCGACCAACGGGGACTACGTGTCGCTCATGGCCTCGGGGGCCGCCAAGTGGACCAACGAGCCGTACTTCAACACGACCGTCGGCAGCCCCGGCAAGCTGATCGCCCCCACCACCGCCGGCAGCTACGAGCTCTGGTATGTCCAGGGGTCGGACGACTCCATCCTCGCCCGCAGGCCGGTGACGGTCACCCCGTTCGTCGGCTCGCTGGATGCGGCGGCGAGCGTCGGGTCCGGCACCGAGTTCAAGGTGTCCTGGACCGGCCCGGACGCCCCCGGCGACTACATCACGATCGTGACGCCCGACGCCGTCAAGTGGACCACCGAGAGCTACGCGTACACGAGCGCGGGCAACCCGGCCTCTCTCGTCGCGCCCGTCGGGTCTGGATCGTACGAGCTCAGGTACGTCAGCGGGGCCGAGGACCGCACGATGGTCCGGCGGCCGATCACGGTTGCGCCGATGGAGATCACGCTCAAGGCGCCCGCGTCGGTCCAGCACGGGGCCTCGTTCCAGGTGGCCTGGACCGGCCCGGACGGCCCGTCGGACTACATCACGATCGCGCCGGCCGGCTCGCCGGCGGGAACGTATCTCAACTACGCCTACACGCGATCCGGGAGCCCGGTCACCCTGACGGCCCCGGACACCGCGGGCAAATACGAGATCCGGTACCAGTCGGATCGCGTTACCGGCACGTTCGCGAGCGCCCCGATCGAGGTGAAGTAGCACACGGAAGGCCGGCCGGTCGCCCACGGGCGCCCCAGGCACGCTCGCCACACCCGCTGGACTCTCGCCCATGAACGACGCCATCCGCGCCAACCGCGACGTCTGGGACGCCTGGACCGGGGTCCACACCGCCTCCGAGTTCTACGACGTCGCGTCATTCCGCGACGGCCGCCGGCCGGTCCGCCTGTCCGACTACGAGCGTGACGAGGTCGGGCAGGTCGCCGGCAGGTCGCTGCTCCATCTCCAGTGCCACTTCGGCCTGGACACGCTCTCCTGGGCACGTCTCGGAGCCGACGTCACGGGGGCGGACTTCAGCGAGAAGGCCGTCGATGCGGCCCGGGCGCTGGCTGCGGACATCGGGGTCCCCGCGACGTTCGTGGTCTCGAACCTGTACGACCTGCCGGACGTCCTCGAGGGGGAGTTCGACGTCGTCTACACGTCCAAGGGAGTCCTGGGCTGGCTCCCGGACATCGCGGGCTGGGCTCGGGTCGCAGCCCACTTCGTCAAGCCCGGCGGCATCTTCTACATCACCGAGATCCACCCGGTTGCCCAGGTGTTCGAGGACGAGGGCGTGGCGCCCGGCGAGCTGCGGCTGGCCTACCCCTACTGGTCCCACGAGGAGCCGATCACCTTCGACGTCCACGGCTCCTACGCGGACCCGGACGCCATCCCCGGCTCCGGCCTCGTGGAGCACAGCTGGGACCACTCGCTGGGCGAGATCGTGACCGCGCTGATCGATGCCGGTCTCCGCATCGACTTCCTGCACGAGTTCGACTTCTGCGAGTGGAAGCTCGACTTCCTGGTCGATGCCGATCAACGCCGGTTCCGGCTGCCGGCAGACTCGAGGGGCCAGCTGCCGCTGTTCTTCTCGATTCGGGCCACGAAGCCGGTGGGCGCCGCGGGCTGACTGCCGGGCGTCACCGGCCCCGGCGCCATCCGCCGTCGGCGCGCACACTTCCCCCATGACGACTCCGTGGTTCGGCCTCCATCTCCCCAACTACACGTTCCCCGGCACCCCGCCCGAGCGGCTCTTCGACCGCGTGGTCGAGCAGGCGCGCGCCGCCGAAGATGCCGGCTTCAATCTGGTCACCGTGATGGACCACATGAACCAGATCCCCGGCATCGGGCCGCAGACGGACCCGATGCTCGAGGGCTGGTCCGTGCTCTCCGCGCTCGCCCGCGAGACGAGCCGCGTCCGGCTGGGGACCCTCGTCACGGGCGTGACCTACCGCAACCCGGCGCTGCTCGCCAAGACCGCCACGACCCTTGACGTGATCTCCGGCGGTCGCGCGGTCTTCGGCATGGGCGCGGCCTGGTACGAGGCGGAGCACCGTGCCTTCGGGTTCGACTTCCCGCCCATCGGCGAGCGGATGGACCGCCTGGAGGAGGCGCTCGCGATCGCGAGGGCGATGTTCACGGGGGAGCGATCATCCTTCGGCGGCCGCCACTACCGCATCGACCAGGCGCTCAACGTCCCACGGCCGGTGCAGGCTGGCGGGCCGCGGATCATCGTCGGTGGCGGCGGAGAGCAGCGGACCCTCAAGATCGCGGCGAAGTACGCGGACATGACCCACTGGTTCCCACTCGGTCTTGAGACGCTGGTGCACAAGACCGGGGTCCTTGCGCGCCACTGCGAGGCGATCGGCCGCGACCCGTCCATGGTGGAGCGGACCATGGCAGCGCCCGTGATCGTGGGAGCCACCGCGGCAGCGGCGCGCACCGCCTGGGAGCGCCTGCCGGAGGACCGTCGCGCCACGACGGTGCCCGCGACGCCGGGCCAGGCCGCGGAGACGCTCCGCCCGTACCTCGACGCCGGGTTCACGGGCTTCACGTTCAACAACAACGTGTACGCGACGCCGGAGCACCTCGCCGTCGTGGGCGAGCTGCTCCGCCTCATCGGCGGGTAGCGGCGAGAGCCGGTCGGGCGCGATCGGCGGGCAGGCGGGTGAGGCCACCCCGCGCCCGAACGGCCCTCCCGCGGCACCGCGGGCTCGTCTATCGTGTAGCGCGCAGTCGGGTCACCGCATCGCGATCACAGCGGGGCGAACGTGGACATCCAGCTCGGCGAACCGCACATCTACAGCCTCGAGCCGCGGCTTCCCATGGAGGAGATGCTCCGCCGCGCGGAGGAGCGCAAGACCGCGTCCCTGGGCACGGGCATCGGCGGCCTGCTCTCGCGCCCGAAGTCCGAGGACGTCGTCCTCCTGGCTACGCAGCGCCGGCTGGAGCCGTTCTGGCACGTGGACTGCCACGCCCACTACGTCTACGACCGGACCCGGACCTACACGATCCCGTCCAGTGCCCCCGACGTCCGCGCCGTGACGCTCCTGGGCGAGGACTTCGCGGTGGTCCAGTCCGGCAAGGCCCCGGCGGCGTTCATGGTGTCGCTCATGGAGCACTGCATGGAGGACATCCGGGACGAGGTCTTCGTGGACGGGCAGACCGGCGTGGCCGTGGCCAACGGCGCCTCGCTGATCACGGGTCCCCGGACCGAGGTCATGGATCCGGCCACGCTGGGCGAGGACGAGACGATCGTCATCGTGCCCGAGCAGCGCGCGTCCGCCATCGTCCGGCAGCTGCTCGCCAAGATGCTCCGCCCGCTCCAGGCGGACACGGTCCACGAGGAGTCCCTCGCGATGGACCACATCGAGCTCTTCTACCGGCCGATCGTGGCGTTCGAGTTCCAGCTGCCGGCGAAGGACCGGCGGGGCGTGGTGGAGGTCGACGCGCTGACAGGGGATGTGAGGACGGCTTCGTCCCTGAAGATGCAGATCACGCGACGCGTGAGCCGGGACGCGCTGTTCGACATCGGCGCCGACACGGTCGGGCTGCTGGTCCCGGGCGGGAGCATCGCGGTGAAGCTGGCGCGCGTCGCGCTGGACAAGGGGTACTGAGCGAGACCGATCCGCGCCGCGGGTCGGTCGCGACCCTGCCCGGTGTCCACGGCGACTCCGCCGGC
>Ga0302254_10000055_pt1 | contig 19441 bp, 17 predicted proteins | sample I_Fen_E1_4_FD_194573 | JGI IMG/M metagenome (GOLD analysis project Ga0302254, IMG submission 194573) | Peat permafrost microbial communities from Stordalen Mire near Abisko, Sweden - I_Fen_E1_4 | ecosystem: Environmental > Terrestrial > Soil > Wetlands > Permafrost | place: Sweden: Abisko... | reverse complement strand
GGAGGCGGAGACCGCCGGCAAGCCCGCCCCGAAGGCCAAGGCCGCCAAGCCGCAGGAGAGCACCTTCGACCAGGTCGTGAAGTCCAGCACCTTCCAGTACGCCGTGAAGTACGCCGCACGCGAGGCCGTGCGCGGCATGTTCCGGATCGGCCGCCGCTGAGCCTGCGCGTGACGACGGTGACCCCTCCGGGACGAGGCGGCAGAACGCGGCGCTCACAGCGCCGGCTCGCGCCACGCGAGCTGGACGACGTCGACCCCTCGGTCGCGGGTGACGAGCCGGCCTCGGCCGGGTGGGAAGGGCCCAGGACGGATGCCGCCGGTCAGAGGAGCTTCCTCGGGACTGCCCGACAGGACGAGGCCCGGCGCGGCCAGGTCGCGCAGGGACTGGAGCACCGGCTCGTAGAGCGCTCGGGAGGCACCGCCGGCGCGTCGCGCGAGGGCGAGGTGCAGTCCGACGTCGCGTGCCTGGGCGAGCAAAGGCAGCAGCACCTGCACCGGTGAGCCCTGCTGCGTCGCCACCAGGTCGTGGTCGTCGACCACGACGAAGACCTCGGCCCCTGACCACCACGACCGGTGGCGCAGCTGCTCGGGCGTCACGTCGGGGCCCGGGATGCGGTGCTCGAGGTAGGTCGCCAGGTCTGCCAGCGTGGGCAGGGCGTGGGCCCCGGAGGTCAGGTAGTGGAGGAGGTAGTCGTCGGGGACCTCGCCCAGCATCGAGCGCCGGTAGTCGACCATGACGATCTGCGCTCCCTGCGGCATACGGGCGCGTATCACCTCGTGCTCGCCGCCGGCAGCGGCGTCAGCCGGTGCCGGCCACCGTCGTCCTCGCCGTGGCGGCGCTGTGCCGGTGGGTACCCGCGAGCCGGACGACGTACGTCGTGCTCCGCGGCCGCCTCGTCACCAGGAAGGCGACCGTCCCGTCGGCGGCGAGCGACGCGTGCTGCACCGGGACCAGCCGGCCCGCGCGCCGTCGTAGGAGCACGACCCGGTCACCGGCGTGACCACCGGTGGCCGTCGCCACCACGTCCGCGTCGGCGCCGTCGGGACGCGTCGACGCGCTGAGGGACGGCACCATCGCGACCCGCCACGGACCGCTGTGCTGGCCGCGGCTGACGCGCAGCCGGTAGCGGACGGTCCGGCTCGCTGCCGGGGTCGCGATCGCGACCGTGCCGGCGGCGTCCGACGTCGCCGACCCGACGCCGAACCAGCGACGGGGTCCGCGCACCTGCAGGTGGACCACGCGTCCGGCCAGCCCGGACCCGTCCGCGGCCCTGACCACGCCGGACACGGTCAGGGAGCCGCCGACGTCCACGCGATGGCTCGGGGCCGACAGGCCGACCGACGCGACGACCGGTGGGACGACGACGACGCGCGCTCGCGCACCCGTGTGCCTGGGCGTCGGTGCGAGACGGACGACGTAGGCCGCCCGGCGCCCGGGGGTGTCGACGCTGAACGAGACAGCCCCGTGGGGGTCGAGGGTCCCGACGCGGACCCCGGCGGCGTGGTGGCGGACCCGACGCACGAGCTGGACCCGGTCACCCGGGCGGCCGCCGAGCGTGGTCGCCGACAGCACGGTCGTCACCCCGTTCACGGCGGCGGTCGCCGACACGGTCGGGACCATCTGCACCAGCCAGCGGGTGCTGTGGACGTGGTGGTCGGTGTGCCAGCGGAACCTGGCCGAACGCGTCAGCGGCGGGGTCACGGTGCTGGCCGCACCCGCCGCATCCGTGGTCGTCCGGGCGACCGGGCGCCAGCGTCGCGGACCGCGCACCTGGAGGACGACCGGGTAGCCGGGCAGCGGGACGCCGTCGATCGTGGTCAGCGTGCCCGAGAGGGTCACCGTCTCGCCGACCCCGGCGCGGTGGGTCAGGCCTGCGGCTGTCATGCCGCCGGGTGTCCCGGCCGTGGCCGTCGGCGTCGAGGTCGAGGACGGGTCGTCGGACGGTGTGGACGAAGGCCCGGCGCCGGCCGATGGCGACGGTCGGTCGGTCGGCTGCGGCCGGTCGGTCCCGGTCCCGGTCGGCGTGGAGGTCGGCGGGGCGGTGGTTCCGCCCGGCGGGGCCGAGGTGGCGGGCGACCCCGGGGCTACCGGGGACAGGTCGTGACCGGGCCGCGTCGGGGCGGCACCGACCCGGCCGGCCCCCGGCGCGGGAGCGGGAGCACCGATCACGCTGTGGGCGATCTGCTGCACGGGGTCGGGGAGGTGCCCGGTGTAGGCCGCGGCCATGCCACTGGTGAGCGCAACGGTCAGCACGACCGCCGTACTGCCCGCGCCGAGCCGGCCGACCGTGCGCCGGGGAAGGGGGCGCACCTTCGACGTCGAGCCGTGCGCCTCCCGGAACGCTGCGACGTACTGCTGCTCGTCCGCGAGCTCGGCGTCGGTGCCGGGAGCGCGCAGAGCACGGACCAGGTCGTCGTCGGCCCAGCGGCTCAGGTCGTCCTGCTCGCTCATCGCACACCACCTCTCGCAGCTGTTCGGACCCGTGGGTCGCGGGACAGGGACTTCAGGGCGCGGTGCACGGCGACGCGCACCGCCCCGGGTTTCTTGCCGACCAGCTCGGCGACCACCGCCACGTCCAGGCCGGCGACCACCCGCAGCATGACCATCTCCGCCTGGTCCGGCGGCAGTGTGGCCACCAGCCGGAGGGCGGCGGCGGTCGCCTCTCGCTCCACGGCGTCGTGCTCCGCACTGGGTGCGCTGTCCTCGGCCCGGTCGGCACGCGGCTCCGCGACGCTGACGACGGGCCGGGTGGCCCGCGCCCGACCCTGGTCGACCGCGCGGTGCCGGGCGACCGTGAACAACCAGCCCCGGAAGGCCTGGGCATCGCCCTGGAAGCCGTCGAGGTCGCGCACCACCTGGAGCCAGGTCTCCGCGGCGAGGTCCTCGGGTGCGTCGTTGCCGCGCACGGTCAGGTACCGCAGCAGGGGCGGGTGGAGGGTCCGCCACAGCACCGCGAACCCGTGCTCGTCACCGTGACGGGCGAGCTCGAGCGCCTCGTCGAGGTCCGTGCCTGCCGGGGCAGGCTGCCGCCCGCCGGTCCGGTCTCCCAGGGAGTCGGGCCGACGGACGGCGTCATGGGGATGCGAGGCGTCCAGCGCCGTTCCCTCCGGGTGTGCGGTGCCGGACTCAGGAGACGACGGTCCCGCTGGTGCTCGCTGCGAACCGCGACCCACCCGCATAGGCGAGACGGTAACCGGTGCCGGGTGCGGTCGGCTCGTGGAACCGGGCAACTCCCAGCTTGTTGGTCACGTCGGTGCCGGCCTCGGTCCAGGTGTCCGTCCCCGGTGCCTGCTCCAGGAGGGTCACCGTCCGGTGCGCGAGCGGGTGGCCGCCGCCCTTCAGCAGCCCGCTGACGACGAAGTCGGTGGCCGACGCCCGTCCACGGATCGACAGGGAGGACGGGTGCTGGACCCAGACCCGGGTCGGATGGCTGAACGCGCCCGGGATCCCGGTGGTGTGCACCAGACGCAGCCGGTAGGCGGTCGACCGGTTCGGGGCGTCGGTGAAGCTCACGGTGCCGTCAGCCGCAGTGGTGCTCGTGCCGACCAGGTGCGCGTGGTGCGACCCGACCGTGCGGGCGAACAGCTTCACGGTGCCACCGGCGACCGGGACACCCTCGTCGGTGACCGTGCCGGACACGGTGGTGGACTCGCCCTTGGCGATCCGCTCCGGCGTGGCAGTGATCGTCAGGTCGGGGCGCGACACGACACGCACGACGCCGCTGGTCGCGGGCTGCAGGAGCGGCGTACCGAGGAAGACCAGGCGGTACGCCGTGTCCGCGGCCGGCTCGACCCGGAACGCGACGTTCCCCAGCCGGTGGGTCCGGTGGACGGCCTCGAAGGTCCAGGACGTCGAGTCACCCGTACGCGACACCAGGAGCACCGGCCGGTGCCGGAGCGCGACGTGCCCGGCGAGGAGCCGGCCCCGGACGAGGTCGGTGCCCCCGGGCTTCTCGACGTGGTGCACGGCGCGGATCGACAGGGAGGTGTTGATGCGGTGGACGTGGTGGTGCGGCGTACGGACCCGGACCCTGACCACGCCGCTGTAGCTCTGACGGGCGTCGGTGTCACCGGCGTAGTGCCAGCGGTAGCGGGTCGTCACCTCGGGAGTGACCGACTCGCGCAGACCGCCGTGGGTGCGGGCGATGGCGTCGCCGACCGGGACGAAGTCGTCGGAGCCCATCGGCCGGGCCTCGAGCGTCACGGTGCGTCCGGCCGCCGACCCCGAGCCGGCGACGGCCAGGGAACCGGCGATGGTGTCCGTGCCGCCGGGGCGCACGGCGCCGTGCACGGCGCGGATGGAGAGCGACGTCGATGCGACGCCGGTGTCGGCGGACGCGTGCAGCGCCGGCAGGGCGACGACGCCGGCAGCCGCCGTCGCCAGCACCGCGGCACCGGCCGCCGTACGTCGTAGGGCACTGAGGCTCATGGGGGTTCCTCCTCGCTGGGCGCCCCGGTACGGGCGCGTGTCACCCATGAAGCGGACGAGGAGGCGATCGCGTTACAGGGACGGGTCCCCGGGGCTACGACGCCCCGGCGGCTGCGCTGACCGGGACCGGCTCAGGCGAAGACGATGGTGTGGTTCTCGTGCCGGATGACGCGGTCCTCGCTGTGCCAGGCCACGGCCCGGGAGAGGACGGCGCGCTCGACGTCGGCGCCCCGGCGTTGGAGGTCGACGGCGGTGTCGGCGTGGCTGACGCGGATCACGTCCTGCTCGATGATCGGGCCCTCGTCGAGGTCCTCGGTGACGTAGTGCGCGGTGGCGCCGATCAGCTTGACGCCCCGCTCCTTGGCTTTCGCGTAGGGACCAGACCCGATGAACGCCGGCAGGAAGGAGTGGTGGATGTTGATGATCGGGACGCCGAGCTCGGCGATCAGACCGCCGGAGAGGATCTGCATGTAGCGGGCCAGCACGACGAAGTCGACGTTGCCCTTCAGCAGCCGCAGGATCTCGGCCTCCGCCGCGGACTTGTCGGGTCCCGCGGAGGGCACGAAGAAGAACGGGATGCCGAACCCGCGCACCTGCTCGGCCATGTCCGGGTGGTTCGAGATGACCATGGCGACGTCGATGTGCAGCTCCCCGCGGCGATGCCGCCAGAGCAGGTCGACCAGGCAGTGGTCGGACTTCGAGGCGAGGATCCCGACGCGCTTGGGCACCGACATGTCGCGCAGGGTGACGGTCAGCTCGAAGTCGTCGGCGAGCGCGGCGTCGAGGTCCGCTTGCAGGCGGGGGAGGGCCTCGGGTACGCCGTCGAGGGTGAACTCGGTGCGCTGGAAGAAGGCGCCACCGACGGGGTCGTCGGAGTACTGGTCGAGCGACACGATGTTGGCCCGGTGGGCGCTCAGCACCGCGCTCACCGTCGCGACGATGCCGGTCCGGTCCTTCCCCTGGACGATGAGCGAGGCCAGGCCGCCGGGGTGCTGCTGTTGGCTCAACGTGTCGTCTCCCGCCCTTGAGCACTCGATCGAACGAGGTGCGTTCCGTGGCCCGAGTCCTTGCCGGGCAAGTCTCACAGAACAGGGTCCTGGTAGGCCGAGCGGGCTCGGTGCGTCGACCTACTCCATGCTTCAGGCTCAGCGAGCGGGCGCCGGCCGTACGACGAGTGGCGGAGGATAGGGGATTCGAACCCCTGAGGGCTGTTAACCCAACCCGCTTTCCAAGCGAGCGCCATAGGCCACTAGGCGAATCCTCCGCGGAGGAGGCTACCCGGGGCGGGACGAGCCGACGAAATCGCTAGGGATCCTTCGGACGTCATACGATCCGAGCCTTCTATGGCACCGTCCGTATGACGTCCTGCGGGCCACCCCTCGACTTCGTCCGTCGTACGACGGTCGCCTAGACTCCGGGGCAACCCCCCATGCGGCGGCATCTTGCTCAATCCCCCAGGGCCGGAAGGCAGCAAGGGCAGGCGAGCTCTGCTGGGTGCGTGGGGGGCCTCTTCATGTCCGGGTCCGGTTTCATGTCCGGGTCCGGTCGCGGTGGGGTCTAGCATCCGGTCGTGTCGTTCCTCGACCTGGCGATCGTCTGCGCGGTCGCCCTGGCCGGCCCCCTCCTGGCCACCCCGAGGGGCTGGCATCTGCCCGTCATCCTCGGGGAGCTCCTGGCCGGGGTCGTGCTGGGCGTGTCCGGCCTCGGGATCCTCGACGCCGGCGACCCGACGTTCACCTTCCTCGGCAACGCCGGCTTCGTCCTGGTGATGTTCGTGGCCGGGACCCACGTCCCGATCCGCGACCCGCGCCTGCGTCCCGCTCTGCACACCGGCCTCGGGCGGGTGGTCGTGGTCGGCGTCGCGGCATGCCTCCTCGGGTACGCCGCCGCACAGCTCGTCGGGATCTCCCACGCCCCGCTCTACGCCGTCCTGATGGCGTCGTCCTCGGCCGCGCTGGTCCTGCCGATCGTCGACTCGCTCGAGCTCGCTGGTCGCAACGTCGTGGAACTCCTCCCGCAGGTGGCCACCGCCGATGCTGCCTGCATCGTGCTGCTGCCGCTGGTGATCGACCCCCATCACGTCGCCCGGGCCGCGCTCGGAGCCGCGGTCGTGCTGGTGGCCGGAGGCGTCCTCTTCGTGGCCCTCCGTGCGGTCGAGCGCAGCGGCGTGCGCCGACGGGTGCACGGCGTCTCGGAGGACCGGCAGTTCGCGGTCGAGCTGCGGATCAGCCTGACCGCGATGTTCGCGATGGCCGCCCTCGCGATCGCGATGCACGTCTCGCTGATGCTTGCGGGCTTCGTCTCGGGCCTGGCCGTCGCCGCGGTCGGCGAACCGCGGCGCGTCGCCAAGCAGCTGTTCGCCGTCACCGAGGGGTTCTTCGGGCCGGTCTTCTTCGTCTGGCTCGGCGCCGGCCTGCAGCTGGGCGACCTCGTCCACCACCCGTCGATGGTGGCGCTCGGCCTCGGGCTCGGGGTCGGGGCGACGCTCGCGCACCTGGTGGCCGTCCCACTGCGCCAACCAGCGCCGTACGCGATGCTCGCGAGCGCCCAGCTCGGCGTACCCGTCGCCGCCGCCGCCATCGGCGCCCAGCTCGACCTGCTGCGCCCGGGCGAAGGAGCCGCGATCGTGCTGGGTGCACTGGTCGTGCTGGCGGTGACCGTGATCGGCGGCTCCCTGGCCGCCCGTACGCGGACCGGGCCGGGCGCCGAGGCCCCTCCGGAGCCCACGGCCGCCTGATCCACCACCCGCTCGGCTCCGCCCTCCCGGTTGTCGGCGTGGCTGGTTAGGGTTCAGGAGTGGAGTCACCCCTCGCGCTCTACCGGCGCTACCGTCCTGAGACCTTTGCGGAGGTCATCGGGCAGGACCACGTGACCGAGCCGCTGCGCGCGGCTCTGGCGGCCAACCGGGTGAACCACGCCTACCTCTTCTCCGGACCCCGCGGTTGCGGCAAGACGACCTCGGCGCGGATCCTCGCCCGCTCCCTCAACTGCGAGCAGGCGCCGGTCGCCGACCCGTGCGGCGAGTGCGACTCGTGCCGCGACCTCGCGCGCCGGGGGCCGGGCTCGATCGACGTGATCGAGATCGACGCGGCGTCTCACGGTGGTGTCGACGACGCCCGCGACCTGCGCGAGAAGGCGTTCTTCGCGCCGGTCCGCAGCCGCTACAAGGTCTACATCATCGACGAGGCCCACATGGTCAGCACGCAGGGCTTCAACGCCCTTCTCAAGCTGGTCGAGGAGCCGCCGCCCCATCTCCGCTTCATCTTCGCCACCACCGAGCCGGAGAAGGTGCTGCCGACCATCCGGTCCCGCACCCACCACTACCCGTTCCGGCTGATCCCGCCGCGCCTGCTCTCGTCCTACCTCTCCGAGCTGTGCGAGAAGGAAGAGGTCAGCATCGAGCCGGCCGCGCTGCCGCTCGTGGTCCGGGCCGGTGGGGGCTCGGCGCGCGACACCCTGTCCGTCCTCGACCAGCTGATGGGCGGCGCCGGGCCCGACGGCATCACCTATGCGCTGGCGGCGGGGCTGCTGGGCTACACGCCCGACACCCTGCTCGACGAGGTCGTCGACGCCTTCGCGGCCGGCGACGGGTCGGCGGTGTTCGGCGTGGTCGACAAGGTGATCGAGACCGGGCAGGACCCTCGCCGTTTCACCGAGGACCTCCTCCGCCGGCTCCGCGACCTCGTGATCGTCTCCGCGGTCCCCGACGCCCCCGCCACGGGACTCATCGACATCGCCGAGGACGCCGCGGAGCGGCTGATCGCCCAGGCCGCACGCTTCGGTCCGGCCGAGCTGAGCCGCGCCGCCGACCTGGTCGCGACCGGCCTCACCGAGATGCGTGGCGCCACGGCCCCGCGGCTCCTGCTCGAGCTGATCTGTGCGCGGGTGCTGCTGCCGGGTGCCGATCACTCCACCGAGGGCGTCCAGGCCAGGCTCGATCGGCTCGAGCGCCGGATGACGATCGCCGGTGGCGAGCCCGCCGCGCCGGTGTCCGGCCCACCGCACCGGGTCGAGCGTGCCGCCCCCGCGGTGACCCAGGCGGTGCCCGCACCGCAGGCCCCGGCGCCGCAGGTGCCCGCCGAGCCCGTCGCCGAGCCCGAGGCCGAGGCCCCGCCGGAGGCCGACGTCCCTGAGTCGGAGCCCACCTCGGAGCCCATCCCAGAGCCCACGCCTACCCCGGCGTCCGTCCCCGAGACCGCGGCTGGCTCGCCGCTGAGCCTGGTCGACGTACGCCGCCTCTGGCCCGACATCGTCGAGGCCACCAAGCAGCGCCGCCGGGTGACCTGGATCCACCTCACCCAGCACGCCCAGGTCGTGGCGGTCGACGCGCAGATCCTGACCCTGGGCTTCGGCAACGTCGGGGCGCGCGAGTCGTTCGACAACGGCGGCAGCGCCGAGATCGTCCGGCAGGCCGCCATCGACGTCGTCGGCCACGACTGGCGGGTCGAGACGATCGTCGACCCGGGAGCCGACCCCGAGGCCGCTCCGCCGCCCGCTGCCCCCGCAGCACAGGCGCCGGCTCCGGCAGCCGAGCCGGCCCCGGCCGATCCCGCGGAGGCCCCGCCGTTCGCCCAGCCCGAGCCACCCGCCCCCCACCCGTCGGCGACCGCGCGTCAGGCGATCGCCCCCACCCGCACCGCCGGTCGCGACGAGACCGCGCGCACGGCAGCCGACTCCGACGGCGGCGCGCGCCCCGACGACGCCGACGCCGAGTCAGCCGGCCTCGACGGTGCCCAGCTCCTCCAGGAGGCGCTCGGTGCTCAGGTCATCGAAGAGATCCCCCACCAGTGAGAGACGACAGGTGAAGCCATGACCCAGAACCCCTTCGACGCGCTCGGCGGCGGCGGTGAGCCCGGTGGTTTCGACCTGCAGGGTCTCCTCGCCCAGGCGCAGCAGATGCAGGAGCAGCTCGAGAGCGCCCAGGAGCGCCTCAGCGAGGCGCGGATCGAGGGCACGGTCGGGGGAGGTGCGGTGACGGTCACCCTCAACGGCATCGGCGAGCTCGAGGCCGTCAGCATCAAGGCCGGCGGCTTCGACGGCTCCAGCGACGACGACCTGAGCGACCTCGGTGACCTGATCGTCGCCGCCTACCGCGACGCCAAGTCCCAGGCCGACGCCCTGGCCAGCAGCGCCCTCGGCCCACTCGCCGGCGGCCTGCCCGGCGGCGGTGGCGGTATGCCCGGGCTCGGCGGCTGACTTTGTACGAAGGCATCGTCCAGGACCTCATCGACGAGCTCGGCCGCCTGCCTGGCGTGGGTCCCAAGGGCGCCCAACGGATCGCGTTCCACCTGCTCCAGGCCGAGCCTGCCGACGTACGACGGCTCGCCGAGGTCCTCCTCGAGGTGAAGCTGCGGGTGAAGTTCTGCTCGGTCTGCTTCAACGTCTCCGAGGACGACCAGTGCCGGATCTGCCGTGACCCTCGGCGCGACCAGACCGTGATCTGCGTGGTCGAGGAGTACAAGGACGTCGTCGCCATCGAGCGGACGCGGGAGTTCCGCGGTCGCTACCACGTGCTCGGAGGGGCGATCTCGCCGATCGACGGGATCGGTCCCGACCAGCTCCACATCGCCGAGCTGCTCAAGCGGCTCGCCGACGGCGCGATCACCGAGGTGATCCTCGCGACCGACCCCAACCTCGAGGGCGAGGCGACCGCCACCTACCTCACCCGTATGCTCAAACCTCTGGGACTACGCATCACCCGTCTCGCGAGCGGACTCCCCGTCGGCGGCGACCTGGAGTACGCCGACGAGGTCACGCTCGGGCGGGCATTCGCAGGGAGGCGAACGGCCGAATGACCGAACAGACCACGACGGACCAGATCCTGGCCGCAGGGGCAGCGCTTCCGCCGGTCACACCGGGTGACGAGTTCGCCGCCCAGATCGCCGACCAGGTCGAGAGCTTCCTGATCGCGCTGCGCGCCGTGGCCGCCGAGGGCGACGCGGGTCGCAGCATCTCGCTGCTCCTGCTCGAGATCAGCCAGATCCTCCTGGCCGGTGCGCGGCTCGGCGCCCAGGTCGACTTCACGCCCGAGGAGGACTACCAGCCCGACGTCGGGCCCGACGCCGACCTCGACGGGCTGCGGCTCCGCCTGGCCGACCTGTTCGGCGACATCGACACCTACAGCTTCGTCTTCGACCCCTACGACCCCGAGCAGGTCGACAGCCAGCTCTCCGACGACCTCACCAGCATCGCCAGTGACCTCGAGAACGGCCTGCGCCACTTCCGGTCGGGCAACACCGCCGAGGCGTTGTGGTGGTGGCAGTTCTCCTACGTCGCCTCCTGGGGCAACCTGGCCGGCGCGATCCTCAACGCCCTGCTGTCCGTGGTCGCCCACGACCGTCTCGACGTGGAGTTCACCGGTGAGCTCGACCAGGTCGCCGCGGCGAATGAGATGTTGGACAGCCCGCCCGACGCCCCCCAGTAGAATCGAGGCCGCCTCCGCGCAGCGTCGCACGGAGCGTCGTACCCAGCCCCCAACGCTTTGAGGACCTGACCGTGGGCATTGTCGTGCAGAAGTACGGCGGCTCCTCGGTCGCCGACGCCGATGGCATCAAGCGCGTCGCGCGGCGGATCGTCGACACCCGGCAAGCCGGGCACGACGTGGTGGTCGTGGTCTCGGCCATGGGTGACAGTACCGACGACCTGCGTGACCTCGCCGAGCAGGTGAGTCCTACGCCTCCGCCGCGCGAGCTCGACATGCTGCTCACCGCGGGTGAGCGCATCTCGATGGCGTTGCTGGCCATGGCGATCGCCGAGCTCGGCCACAAGGCGCAGTCGTTCACGGGCTCGCAGGCCGGCGTGATCACCGACTCGGCGCACGGCAAGGCCAAGATCATCGACATCACACCCGGTCGCATCGAGAAGGCGATCGGTGGCGGGGCGATCGCGATCGTGGCCGGCTTCCAGGGCGTCTCCCAGGACACCAAGGACATCACCACCCTCGGCCGTGGCGCGTCCGACACCACCGCGGTCGCCCTGGCTGCGGCCCTTGGTGCCGAGGTGTGCGAGATCTACAGCGACGTCGACGGCGTGTTCACCGCCGACCCGCGACTGGTGCCCACCGCCCGCAAGCTCGACCACGTCTCCACCGAGGAGATGCTGGAGATGGCCGCGTGCGGCGCGAAGATCCTGCACCTGCGGTGCGTCGAGTACGCCCGCCGCTACAACATCCCGGTCCACGTGCGGTCCTCCTTCTCCCAGAAGGAAGGCACCTGGATCCTGCCCACCCCGGAGGGAGCAGTCGACATGGAGCAGGCGATCATCGCCGGCATCGCCCACGACCGGAGCGAGGCCAAGATCACCGTGGTCGGCGTACCCGACAAGGTCGGTGAGGCGGCGCGCATCTTCGAGGCGCTCGCCGAGGTCGAGGTCAACCTCGACATGGTCGTGCAGAACATCTCGGCCCAGGCCACGGGCCTGACCGACATCTCGTTCACGCTGCCCCGCGAGGACGGCCAGACGGCGATGGCCGCCCTGGCCAAGCTGCGCAGCGACGTCGGCTACGACCACCTGATGTACGACGACGAGATCGGCAAGGTGTCCCTGATCGGCGCCGGCATGCGCTCCCACCCGGGCATCACCGCGCGGTTCTTCGCCGCGCTGGCCAACGCCGGCGTCAACATCGAGATGATCTCCACCTCGGAGATCCGGATCTCGGTGATCGTCGACGAGGCTGACGTCTCGGCGGCGGTCCAGGCCACGCACACGGCGTTCGACCTCGACAGCGCCGAGGTCGAGGCGGTCGTCTACGGCGGGACCGGACGATGAAGCACCTGAACGTCGGCGTGGTCGGTGCCACCGGCCAGGTCGGCGCTGCGATGCGCCAGATCCTGGTCGAGCGCGACTTCCCGATGGCCTCGGTCCGTTTGTTCGCCTCCGCGCGCTCGGCCGGCACCGTCCTCCCGGTCGGCGACCGGGAGGTCATCGTCGAGGACGCCGCGACCGCTGACCTGAGCGGGCTCGACGTCGCCCTGTTCTCCGCCGGTGCCACGGCATCGCGTGCGCTCGCGCCGCGGTTCGCGGCGGCGGGCGCGATCGTGGTGGACAACTCGTCGGCCTGGCGGATGGACCCCGACGTGCCGCTGGTCGTCTCCGAGGTCAACCCCGAGGCGATCCGCCAGGCCCGCAAGGGGATCATCGCCAACCCGAACTGCACCACGATGGCCGCGATGCCGGTGCTCAAGCCGCTGCACGACGAGGCCGGTCTGGTGCGGCTGATCGCGTCGACGTACCAAGCCGTCTCCGGGAGCGGCCTGGCCGGGGTCGACGAGCTGGCGGAGCAGCTCGCCGCCTCGGGCGACAAGGCCCGGGAGCTGGCCTACGACGGCACGGCGGTCGTCTTCCCCGACCCGGTGAAGTATGTGCGCCCGATCGCCCACAACGTGCTGCCGCTGGCCGGCTCGATCGTCGACGACGGGCTGTTCGAGACCGACGAGGAGCAGAAGCTCCGCAACGAGTCCCGCAAGATCCTCGGCGTACCCGACCTCCTCGTCTCGGGCACCTGTGTCCGCGTCCCGGTCTTCACCGGCCACAGCCTGTCGCTCAACGCCGAGTTCGCGCGCCCGCTGACCGTGGCGCGGGCTCGGGAGCTGCTGGCCTCGGCGCCGGGTGTCGAGCTGACCGAGATCCCGACGCCGCTCGAGGCCGCCGGCCGCGACCCGTCCTACGTCGGCCGGCTGCGGCAGGACCCCGGGGTGCCCGACGACCGCGGGCTGGTGCTCTTCGTCAGCAACGACAACCTCCGCAAGGGCGCTGCCCTCAACGCCGTCCAGATCGCCGAGCTGGTCGCCGCCACCACCCCATGACGAGCCGCTGACCTCAGGGAGGTCAGTGGTGCGGATGCTCGTCCGGCCCAGGGCGCAGGCGCCGTCCCAGGGTCGAGGCGGGGAGCACGTCGGCCCGGTGGTCGACCTGCAGCGTGGTGTGGTCGATGCCGAACCGCTCGGCGAGCACCTCCTCGATCGCCAACCGGCGCTCGTGGCAGTCGGCGCCGGGGTCGACGAGCACGTGCGCGGAGAGCGCCGGGAAGCCCGAGGTCACCTCCCACACGTGCAGCTCGTGCACGTCGGTCACGCCGTCGACCCCGCGGATGCCCTCCTCGACGGCACCGGGCTCGATCCCCCGCGGTGACGCCTCGAGGAAGATCCGCGCGCTGTCGCGCAGCAGGCGGTACGCCGCCACCGCCATCAGCGCGGCCACGACCAGCGTCGCGACGGCGTCGGCCTGGTTCCACCCGGTGAGGTAGATGACGAACCCGGCCACCAGCGTCGCGACGAAGGCGACCAGGTCGGTGACGATGTGCCAGAACGCACCGGCGATGTTGAGACTGCGTCGGTCGGCCCGGGCCAGCAGCGCGGCGGCGCAGAGGTTCACCAGGATCCCGATCGCGGCGACCAGGGCCATGGCCCCACCGTCCACGTCGGGCGGATGGATGAGCCGGCGTACTGCCTCGACGACGAACACCACGACGAGCACGGCGAGCGTCAGTCCGTTGACCTGGGCCGAGAGGATCTCGGCGCGCTTCAGACCGTAGGTGTAGGCGCCCGAGGCCGGCCGCGCCGCCAGCCGGATCGCCACCAGGGCCAGACCGATCGCGGCCGCGTCGGTGAGCATGTGGCCGGCGTCGGCCAGCAGTGCGAGGGAGTCGATCAGGAGGCCGACGACCACCTCGACGGCCATGAAGGCGACGATCAGCCCGAGCGCGCCGAGCAGGAGCCGGCGGTCCGCGTCGGGTTCGGGCGCGTGGTCGTGTGACATGGCGCCTCCCTCCGCGGTTCTGGACAGCGATCCCATGATCCACCACGCGCCTGGGCGAGCGCGGAGTGGTGGGCGCCACCGGGACCAGCGCCACGGCCCGCCTCCTCGTCGCCCACGCGATGGCTCGCCCGACAGGCCAGCTCGCGAGGCTGGTGCCGGGCCGCGCCGGACGGGTGGTCCGGGACGGGGTCCGTGGGCATGATCGGTGGTGGTCAACGAGAGGAGTCCCCATGTCCTTCGCGCCGCCGCCGACGCCGTACCCGAGTGACCGCTACACCGGAGAGGGCGGCGAGGCCAGTGGTCGCTTCCGCCCGACTGACGCACCCCCCGGCCTCGAGTCGGACTCGGGCTGGACGGACTACCTGACCACGGGTGCCGGCACCGACGGCGACTTCGGGCTCTACCGGTGGCACATGTCCGGTCCACCCGGCGGGCCCGACCCGCACTTCCATCGCTCGCTGTCGGAGTCGTTCTACGTCCTCGACGGCGAGGTCCGGCTGTACGACGGCCGGGGCTGGCTCACCGGGGGTCCGGGCGACTTCCTCTACATCCCGCCCGGAGGCGTCCACAGCTTCCGCAACGAGTCCGGCGCGCCCGCGACCATGCTGATCCTGTTCGCGCCCGGTGCTCCACGTGAGCGGTACTTCGAGGGACTCGTGGAGCGCGCCACCCTGGACGTGAAGCCGACCGCCGAGGAGATGGCGGAGTTCTTCCGCGTCCACGACACCTACTGGGTGTCGTAGGCGGCGGGTGGTCAGGCGTCGGCGGGCTGCGCCGGCTTCGCACTCCTGTCCCAGCCGTGCGGCGTGTGCTTGCGCAGTCCCGACCCTTCGATGTCGACGTTCGGCAGGATCCGGTCCAGCCAGCGGGGCAGGTACCACGCGCGCTCGCCGAGCAGCGCCATCACGGCGGGGACGATCGTCATCCGGACCACGAACGCATCGACGAGGACGCCGAAGGCGAGCGCGAAGCCGATGCTCTTGATGGTCGGGTCGCCGCCGAGGATGAAGCTGCCGAAGACCGAGCCCATGATCAGCGCGGCGGCGGTGACGACCCGGGCGCCGTGCCGGAACCCGCCGATGACGGCCTCGGTGGGGCTGTCGCCGTGGATGTGGTCCTCCCGCATCCGACTGACCAGGAAGACCTCGTAGTCCATGGCCAGCCCGAAGAGGAGTCCGATCAGGAGGACCGGCAGGAAGCTGATGATCGGGCCGGTGCCGTCGATGCCGAGGGGGGCCGAGAGCCACCCCCACTGGAAGACCGCGACCAGCGCCCCGAAGGTGGCTCCGACACTGAGCAGGAACCCCAGCGTCGCCTTGAGCGGCACCAGCAGCGACCGGAAGGCGATGGTGAGGAGGAGGAAGGACAACCCGACCACGAGCAGCAGGAAGACGGGCAGTGCGCCGGCGAGCTTGCCGGAGATGTCGATGCCGACGGCCGTGTTGCCGGTGACCAGGATGTCGGTGCCGCTCTGGGACTCGATGCCGCCGCGCAGGTCGCGGATCTCGGTCACCAGGTCCTTGGTCTCGGCGTCGGAGGGCCCGCTCCGAGGGATCACGGTGACGATCGCGGTGTCGCCGGCCTGGTTGGTCACCGCAGGCGTCACGAGCGCGACGTCGGCCAGGGTCGGGAGCTGCCGGCTGAGCGCCTCGGTGGCCCGGGTGATCTCGGCGCCGCTTCCGTCGACCACGAGGGTGAGTGGGCCGTTGAAGCCCGGCCCGAAGCCCTCGGCGAGCAGGTCGTAGGCAGCGCGCTGGGTGGTGTTGGTCGGCTGGGTGCCGTCGTCGGGGAGGCCGAGCTCGAGCCTCAGCGCGGGCAGGGCGATGACGCCGGCGCCGAGGATGGCCACGAGCAGGAAGGCCCAGGGCCTGCGGGTGACGGCGCGCGCCCAGCGACTCCCGAACGACGGGCGGGTGCCCAGGCGCGCCTGGCGGCCCTTGAGGCCGGGGATGGGCCAACGGTGGAAACGGCTGCCCGCGAAGCCCAGGAACGCCGGAACCAGGGTGAGGGCTACCAGGACTGCGATCGCGACCATGCCCGCCGCCACGAGCCCCATGGCCGTCAGGAAGGGGATGCCGACGACCGAGAGGGCGGCCAGCGCGATCATCACGGTGGCGCCGGCGAACACCACGGCGCTCCCGGCCGTCCCGACGGCACGGGCGGCCGACTCCTGGGGATCGAGGCCCGCAGCGAGGTTCTCCCGGTGGCGGGTGGTGATGAACAGCGCGTAGTCGATCCCGACGGCCAACCCGACCATGAGGCCGAGCGTGGGCGCCGTACTGGTCAGGTCGAGCACCGAGGTGAGGGCGTAGACGCCGGCCATGCCGGTGCCGACGCCGACGAGCGCGGTGATCAGGGGGAGTCCTGCTGCGAGCAGGGAGCCGAAGGTGACGGCCAGGACCAGCAGCGCGACCAGGACGCCGAGCCCTTCCGCGCTCGAGGTCTGCGACTGTGCCTGGACGGCCTCGCCACCGTACTCGACCTGCAGACCGGCGGACTCTGCCGCGTCGCCCGAGCTCAGCAGGGCGGACTGGTCCGCCGGCGTGATGGCGTCGGCGGTCACCGTGTAGGTGACCGTCGCATAGGCGATGCGGCCGTCCTGCGAGATCGCCTTGGTCTGGAACGGGTCGGACACGGCGGCCACGTTCGGGCCCTGCGCGGCCTCGGCCACCGTCTGGTCGATCGCGGTCCTCGCCGCGGGGGCGGTCACGGTCTCTCCGACAGGGGCCGCGAACACGATCCGGGCAGCGGCCCCTCCGGCACCGCTGGCCGGGAAGCGCTCCTGGAGGAGGTCGCCCGCCTTGATCGACTCGACCCCGGGGATCGTGAGCGTCGTGGTGGTGCCCTTGCTGAAGCCGGCCGCGATCCCGCCGAGCACGGCCAGCAGCAGGACCCAGGCGAGCAGGACGGCGCGGCGGTGCCCGTAGGCGCCGCGTCCGAGGCGGTAGAGGAACGTGGCCATGACGAGGTCCTTCGCGCAAGGAGGAGGGGGTCGAGAGCGGTTCCCCGTCAGTATCAGTGCAGTGACTGCATTAAAGCAACTCGTGCATGTATAGTGACGAATCGGTACCGGTCGAAGGAGAAGCCATGATCGCGTCTTCGACCGACTCCGCCACGGGTCAGGCCACCGCGGCAGCCCCGGTCTCGCGCCGGGAACGCAAGAAGCAGCAGACCAGACAGACCCTGAGGCGCGAGGCCCTGCGCCTGTTCGGCGAGCGCGGCTTCGACGCCACCACGATCCAGGACATCACCGACGCGGCGGACGTCGCGCCACGCACCTTCTTCCTCCACTTCGCCTCCAAGGAGGACGTCCTGCTCGGCGACGCGCGCGACCGGGTCGCGGCGTTCGAGGAGACGCTCCGGAGCCGGCCGGCCCACGAGGACGGGTTCACGGCGGTGCGCGCGTCGGTGGTCGCGCTGCTGGCGGCCGACGACACCCCGGTGGAGCAGACGCGTCTGCAGGTCAGGTTGATGATCGACGCGCCGAGTCTCGTCGGCCGGGTGTACGAGCACTACGTCGAGTTCGAGGAGATCATCGCCCGGGCGGTCGCCGAGCGCTACGACCTCGACATCGACCGCGATGCCTACCCGCGCCTGCTCTCGGCGTGCGCGATGACAGCGGTCCGCGTCGCGATGGTGCTGTGGCACGAGCGGGGCGAGCAGGAGTCACTCGCCGACGTGGCGGCCGAGCTGTTCACGGTCCTCGGAAGCGGGCTCGCGACCGCCGAGGTGCGGTCGCGCCACGGGTGACACATCTGTCGGGCTGACAGTGTGCTGGTTCAGGACATCGGCGACAGATGTCTCAAGACATAGGCGACACATGTCGCAGGTCATCGGCGACACCCTCGCCGGGCTCGATGCTCGGCCATGCCGCAGCCCACGTCGAAAGCCCGCCTGGTCATCACCGCCCTGTTCGTCGACCACCAGACACCAGCCGAGGTGGCCGCCCGCTACGGCGTGCACCGCGCCTGGGTCTACAAGCTCAAGGCCCGCTACGAAGCCGAGGGCCAGACCGCGTTGGAGCCCCGGTCGCGTCGCCCCAAGACCTCCCCGTCCGCCCTGTTGGCCGAGGTGGTCGAGTTGATCGTGCGGGTCCGCAAGGAACTGGGCGACGCGGGACTGGACGCCGGGCCCGAGACCATCGCCTGGCACCTTGAGCACCATCACGGACACCGCGTGTCGAGATCGACGATCAGCCGCCACCTGACCCGATCCGGGCTGATCGTCGCCGAGCCGAAGAAGCGACCGAAGTCCTCCTACATCCGGTTCGAGGCATCCTTGCCGAACGAGACCTGGCAGTCGGACTTCACCCACTACCGACTCACCCGTCCCGACGGCCGCCCAGGTGCCGATGTCGAGATCATCAGCTGGCTCGACGACTGCACCCGCTACGCCCTGCACGTGTCCGCGCACCCCCGGGTCACCACCCCGATCGTCAAGCGCACGTTCCGCGAAGCCGCAGGTCAGCACGGCATTCCAGCCTCGACCCTGACCGACAACGGGATGGTCTACACCGTCCGACTGGCCGGCCACGGCCGCCAAGGCGGCCGCAACGGCTTCGAGCAACAACTCCGCGACTGGAACGTCGTCCAGAAGAACTCCCGACCCAACCACCCCACCACCTGCGGCAAGGCAGAGCGCTTCCAACAGACCATGAAGAAGTGGCTGGCCGCCCAGCGCGACCAGCCCTCAACCATCCTCGAGCTGCAAGCTCTACTCGACCGCTTCCGGGCCGAGTACAACCAACACCGACCACACCGCTCCCTGCCCCACCGCGCCACCCCGGCCACGCTCTACGACCAGATGCCCAAGGCCCTGCCGGGGCCGAGCCACGATGCCGACAGCCACGACCGGGTCCGCCACGACCGCGTCGACAAGTCCGGCACCGTCACCCTGCGCGTCGCCGGCCAACTCCGCCACATCGGCATCGGACGAACCCACACCGGAACCCACGTCATCCTGCTCGTCCAAGACCTCGACATCCGCGTCGTCAACGCCGTCACCGGGGAGCTCCTCCGCGACCTCACCATCGACCCAGACAAGGACTACCAGCCACAGACCCCGAAATGAAGAAACACCCGAACCCACGTTCCGTGGGTCCGGGTGTCGCCGATGTCTTGAGACATCACATGGTCGGGCTGACAGGATTTGAACCTGCGACCCCTTGACCCCCAGAGACCTCGTGAGCGTGATGTCGAGTGTGGGTGGGTGTGCACCGGTGGGTCTCGACAGGCTCAGCGGGCTGCTCTGGAGTGG
>Ga0302254_10000054_pt1 | contig 19567 bp, 20 predicted proteins | sample I_Fen_E1_4_FD_194573 | JGI IMG/M metagenome (GOLD analysis project Ga0302254, IMG submission 194573) | Peat permafrost microbial communities from Stordalen Mire near Abisko, Sweden - I_Fen_E1_4 | ecosystem: Environmental > Terrestrial > Soil > Wetlands > Permafrost | place: Sweden: Abisko... | reverse complement strand
GGCGACACCCGGGGGTTGGGCAGGGTCGTCTGACCAGTAGACCTCCGCCCCGAACATGGTCGCGATGGTCATGTACCCGCACCAGATGCGCGCCCACGGGATGTAGTCGTCGGGGATGATCCTCAGGCTGCGCTCGATGGTCCGGACGTTGACCTCGAGCTGGATGTCCCCGTCCTCCGTCGCCTCGCGAGGCGTGTAGCCGAACGTCCAGCTGGGCCAGAACACCACCGGAACGTGGTCGACTCGCCGGTAGTCCCAGAGGTCCCTGCGGAGCTGCTTCTGCCGCTCGACCTGCCGGTGATCGATCACCAGCGAGGGCTGGCCTGTGCCCCGCCATGCGGTCACCCCTGATGCTCCCTGCGCACGGCTACCGGCTCCCCATGCCACAGGCCCGAGCGTAGGCGTCGATGACGGTCCCGATGCCCGCCCCGATGAGCGCCCGTGGATCGTTCGGCAGGACGCCCTCGCGAATCGCCCGGTACTGCACCGGCAGGTACTGGCTGAGGAGGGTCAGCGGGATCGGCCGCCCCGAGAGATTGTCGACGAGGCGCTCGACGGCTGCCCGCACCTCGGGCTGCGGCCAGTAGTAGCGCGAGCGGTCGCTGAAGCTGAAGTCGCGGGCGAAGCGGAGCTCGTCCTCATCGCCGTGGAAGTAGGGCCGCCAGTGCTCCGGGTGATCCACCATCACGCGCTGGAGGGTCTCGCGCAGGCGTGATGCGACGACGCCGGGACGGCGGACCAGCCACTCGCCCTCGATCGCCTCGAGTGCGAACAGCGTCTCCCGGAGCGCGAAGGTGAGGCCGGGACCCACCTTGAGGACCGCGAAGTGGTCCCGGACCATCCTGGTCAAGGCTTCCTCCACCTGGTAGTCGGTGGAATGTGCCTCGTAGACCAGCGGCGCCTGGCTCGGCGCCCGGGACGCGAGCGCGGCGGCGGCCATGTCGTCGTACTCGAAGACCACCGCGTCCCCGAACTCGACGCCGGGCTGCGTGACGAGGGCGAGGACGTGTTCGAGGGCATCGCCGACGCCGTGCCTCGTGAACGCTCCACGCGTCTCCGCCAGCGTGCGCTCGACGGCGTCGACGCTCGTCACGGCAGGGGCGGCCGAATCGGCGAGCTCGCCGCCGGGGATCGGGACCTCGCTCCCCACGACGTAGACCGGGCGCGGGGCGTCCGCGGGGAGGAGTGCCGCCGCTCCCTCCGCGACCGCACACAGGTCAGCGGCACGCTCGGCGACCATCGCCTCGTCCAGGGGTCTATCCACCGGATCGTCGGCGAGCCGCATGCTGGCGTCGAGGTGGATCTTCGTGAACCCGGCCAGGACATAGTCACGCACCAGGTCGCGCGCCAGTCCCATCGCGGCGTCGCTCCCCTGGGACCTCCAGACGTGCGGCCCGAGGTGATCGCCACCCAGCACGATGCATGCCGTCGGCAGGCCGACCTCCGCCGCGATCGCGTGGACGAACGAGCGGAAGTCCGTCGGCGTCATCCCGGTGTACCCGCCGAGCTGGTTGACCTGGTTGCTCGTGGCCTCGACCAGGACGATGACGTCATCGCGCCGCGCCTGGGTCATCGCGGCCCGGAGGACGGACCGGTCCGCCGAGCACACGGAGTAGATGCCCACCCGTTCGCCCGCCCGGTTCGCGCGGGCCAGGTCCAGCAGCCGCGACGTCGCGTCCCGGCCGTCCGCCCCGTCAGCCCACCATGTCATCGCGGGAATCCCTCCAGGGCTGCCAGGGCTTCGTCCAACGTCGGCTGGCCGTCGATGCCGCCGAGTTGCCGGGTCGAGATCGCGCCGGACACCGCACCCCAACGAAGGCAGTCGGGGAGGTCGGCGCCGTCGAGCCAGGCGCGCAGGAAGCCCGCGTTGAAGGAGTCGCCGGCCCCGGTCGTGTCGAGCGGTTCGACGCGCATGGCGGGGACCCGGATGAGCGGCCCCTCGGCGCGGCAGGCGAGGGCTCCGGCCGCGCCGAGCTTGACGGCGACGATCGGTCCTCCGTCGGTCCGCCCGGCCGCACCGACCCGTGCGAGGGCTCGCGCGGCCTCCTCCACGTCGTCCAGGCGAGCGATCCGGCGTGCCTCGGTGGCGTTCGGGAAGAAGATGTCGCACGCGCCGAGCATCGCCGCCACGCCGCCGTCCCAGTTCCCGGTCGGATCCCAGTTCGTGTCGAAGGAGGTGGTGATCCCCCGCGCCCGCGCGGCTGCGAAGAAGCCCGGCAGCCGGTCCCGGCTCGTCTCCTGGAGGTAGAAGCAGCCGGAGTGGATGTGACGCGCCCGTCCGACCAGGGATTCGGGGATCGTGTCCACGTCCATCGCCCCGATCGCACCCATCTCGGTGAGGATCGCCCGATCCCGGCCGCTCGTGAGGATGACCGTGGACCCGGTCCGCTGGGCGGGATCCACCAGGCAGGCCGAGACGTCGATCCCGCGCGAGCGCATCGCGTCGAGCATGAACCGCCCGAACGCGTCGTCTCCGACGACGCCGAAGTACGCGACCCTGAGGCCGAGCCGCGCGGCCCCGCAGGCGAAGATCGCCGACGAGCTGCCGACCGTCATGTGCACGGACTCGATGACCCGTTCGACCTCGTCGAAGACCGGCACCGGGTCCGGGTCGGAGACGACGATGTCCGGGTTGATCTCGCCGATGGCGAGGATGTCGATGTCCTTGATCGGGCCGTTCATGCTCAGTACCCGCGATACCAGCCGTCGACCGGGGCAGGCGCGGTCGTCAGGCGGCTCGAGCGCTCGTGCCACGGTCGGCCCCGTGCGTCCACGAGCTCCTGGAGCCGGGCCAGGCGCTCGCGACCGGTGGTTTCCAGGAACCCGTCCCGGGCCCACGGTGCCATCGTCGCCGCCTCGGCCCAGACCGACCGGCCGACCAGCACGCCACTCGCCCCGCGTCGCAGGCCGTCATGACCTGGGCCTCGAAGGTCGCCTCGTCGACGCCTCCGGACAGCAGGACCCAGGGGAGCGTCGACGCAGCGTCGAGCTCGGCGCAGGCGTCCGTCCAGCGGGATCGGTCGGCCACCGACGGGTCGTACGGGAACTCGGCCTTCAGGACGTCCCCGCCCAGCGGCGTGAGCCGGCGCGCGGTCTCGATGACGACCTCCCGGCGCGCCTCGCCGACCAGCTTCTCCCCCTCGGTGAGCGAGAAGGAGATCGGCTCGACGAAGAGGGCCATGTCAACGGCCCGGCAGGCCTCCGCGACATCGGCCACCAGCCGCTCCTGGTCGCGCGCGTTCTGCGCGTCCGGGTGGTAGTAGACGAGGAGCTTCGCGGCCGAGGCGCCCATCCGCTTCGCCTGCTCGACGCTCCAGCCGTCGAGAACCCGGCTGATCCGCGCCGTCGGCGATCCCAGGTAGCCTGTCGCCTCGATCGCCACGATGAGGCCCGCGCGGGCGGGCATGGAGCCATCGCTGACGCACTGTGCCGCGCCGATCTCCGGGTCCAGCAATGTGCCCGTGGCGACCGGCGCGAGGGCGCGCACCACGGCGCGCTTGAACTCCACCATCTCGTCGTAGGTCACCGATCCCGGATCGGCCGGCCTCAGCTCCTTGCGAAGATTCTGCCGGTGATCGAGGGCGAGGACGGCGAACGTGCCGCGCTCCGAGGCGCAGGCGGCGAGGCCGCGTCGTGCGCCGAGTACATACGTCACGCTGACGACTCCGGGGATTGGCGGAAACCGGTTGACGAGTGACTGCAGGGTCGACGATACAGCGCCGGCGCACTCCTCGACAAGCACAGTCTGCGCACCACGTGACCGAATCATGAGTGTATTCCGCATGGTGGGTCCATATTGCGCACGCCAAGTGCACAATATGCGCAAGCCTTGTCCGCGATGAACGGTCAGGCCAGGTTGCGCCGCATCGGCACGCCGGTGTCCCGGCACACGGTCGTGAACTCGATCGACTCGCCGACGGCGGCGGCGGCCTCGCTCCTGGGGACGACCACGTAGCCCAGCGCCGGGAACCAGTCGACCGCGGTCTCCGTGAGGAGGTACAGCACCCGGATCCCCTCGTCGCGCGCGAGGGCCTCCGCGGCCGCGACGATCTCGTGCCCGAGGCCCGAGCCGCGCCTGTCTGCCTCCACGACGACCGAGCGCAGCAGGCCGGCGTCGCCATAGCGCTCGACCGCGGCCGCCGCGACGATCTCGTCCCCGTCGCGCGCCACGACGCCGGTCACAAAGGCCTCCGCCGCGCCCTCGACCGGGAGGCCTGCCGCCGACAGGAGCCGTTCGACGCGGGCCACGTCGGACGGCACCGCCCGCTCGATGAGCATCAGCAGCACCCGTCTCCACCGCAGCAGCCCGTGCCCGCCACCGGCAGCCCGGCCCGGGTGGGGAGCCCGACCGGGCGCACGGCGCCGGCCGGCTTGGTCGCCTTGACGATCGCGCTCACCATCCCGTCCGCCACGTCGTGGGTCGGGGTGAGCGAGATGTCGGCCAATCCGGCGGCCTCGAGCCCGGCTCTGAACTCCGAGAAGGAGAGCGCCCCGGCGATGCAGCCGGCGAACGAGCCCCGCTCGGCCCGCTCCGCTGCGGTCAGGCGGTCCTCGGCGACGATGTCGGTCACGCCCATCCGGCCACCGGGCCTGAGCACGCGGGCGATCTCGCGGAAGACCGCCGGCTTGTCGGCGGCCAGGTTGATGACACAGTTGCTGATGACGACGTCGATGGAGCTTGCCGGGAGCGGGACTGCCTCGATGTGGCCCTTCAGGAACTCGACGTTGGTGGCACCGGCCTGTGCCGCGTTCTCCTGGGCGAGGGCCAGCATCTCGTCGGTCATGTCCAGGCCGAAGGCGCGGCCCGTCGGGCCCACGCGCCTGGCCGAGAGGAGCACGTCGATCCCGCCGCCGGAGCCCAGGTCCAGGACGCGTTCACCTTCGCGGAGCTCCGCCACGGCGGTCGGATTCCCGCAGCCGAGCGAGGCGAGGACGGCCTCCTCGGGCAGCTCCGCCTGCTCCAGCGCGGTGTAGAGCCCGGCGCCGATGGTCTCGGGCTCACCGGAGCAGCATGCCCCGGAGGTGGCCTGGAGGGCCGCCGCCGCGTAGTGGGCCATGACCTCGTCGTGGATCGTGTCGGTGGTCATCGGTCGTTCCTCAGCAGGTGGCGGGGGCCAGGCGCAGGGCGCGCGCAAGGCGGCCCCCGAGCGACGGGTTGCAGCAGGCCCGCGCGCACCCGGCGATGCGGACGAGACGGTCGTGCTCGATGTCGAGCTCTCGCTCTCGCTGGATGAGTGCAACGAGCTCGGGCGTGGTGATCATGGTGCTCCTGTTCCGACGGGACTGCCCTGGTCGCTCCGCCACGGCGCCCCGTCCATGTCGTTGATATTGATACTTGTCAACATAGGTACTTGTCAATACCATTCTTCGACATGAAGCGCCTCACCGATCCCGACGCCATGCTGCTCCAGGGCCTGGCCGACGCCACCCGGCTCTCGATCCTGCGCCAGCTCGCGGGCGGGAGCGAGGTGTGTGCGTGCGACTTCACGGCCTGCTGCGACGTCGCCCAGCCCACGGTCAGCCACCACCTCAAGGTGCTCCGGGCGGCCGGCTGGGTCACCTCGGAGCGGCGGGCGTCGTGGGTCTACTACCGGCTGCGGCCGGAGGCGGTGGAGCGGCTGCGGTACATCACCGGGGAGCTGTCGCAACCTCTCGCTCCCGCCGCGTTCGCACGGCCCGCCGCCGCCGACGTGCCGTAGGCTTTCCGGGAACGGGCCCTGGCACCCTGCCGGACCCGAGGTGCTGGAGGAGCGCGATGACGGATCCGCCGTACCCGCGGGTGCACGTGGTGATCAACCCGGCATCCGGCAAGGACGAGCCCATCCTGAACACGCTGAACGACGTGTTCCGGGAGTACGACGTCGCGTGGGACATCAGCCTGACCCACAAGTACGGGGATGCGACGAACCAGGCCCGAGCCGCCATCGCGTCGGGTGTCGACCTCGTGGTCGGGTACGGCGGCGACGGCACGCAGCACGAGATCGCGAACGCGTGCCTGCGCGCGGCGGCCGAGACCGGGCGGCAAGCGCCGATGGGCATCCTCCCGGGCGGCACCGGCAATGGGTTCGCCCGGGAGATGGGCGTGCCCAAGACGCTGCGCGAGGCCGCGGTCCTGCTGTGCACGAGCACGAAGACCCGCTCCATCGACGTCGGCCGCCTGGTCAGCGTCGAGCAGCCGCAGGCGCATGACCGTTACTTCATCCAGCGCCTGTACGTGGGGATCGAGCCCGAGGAGCAGACGAGCCGCGAGCTGAAGGAGAAGTACGGCGTCTTCGCCTACGCGATCAACATGGCCGAACGTGCCGGGACCAAGGAGCGCCACCACTACCGGGCGGAGGTCGACGGCGACCCCCTCGAGTTCGATGGATCGAAGATCTACGTGATCAACTCGGGAATGATGGGCACCGGTCTCCAGATCACGCACACCTACGCGATCGACGACGGGCTGCTGGACTGCTTCGTCCTCGACCCTCAGAACCTCGACTCCATCGCGGCAGCCGCGGTGCGGTTCCTCGACGTGCATACCGCAAGCGCGAGCCGGTACTACCGGCAGGCGCGATCCATCACCATCGCCGCGGAGCCTGATCAGCCGGTGTGGGCCGACGGCGAGCACATCGGACGGACGCCGGTCACCGTCGACGTGCTGCCCCGGGCGCTGACCGTTGTCGTCGCCTGAGCCGCCGCCGCGGCTCGGCCCGTTCCATCGCGGGTTCGACAGGCTGTACCCCGCGATCCGGTTCACGTACGAGCGCATCATGGGGCACGTCTGGTTCACCCAGATCACGCCGACGCTCTGGCTCGGCGGCGCACCGACGTACGAGCGCGACTTCGATGCCCTGCTGACCCTGGGGATCACGGCCGTGGTCGACATGCGCGCGGAGCGCTCGGCGGAGCCCGCCTTCTTCGAGCGGCACGACATCGCGCTCCGCCAGTACCGGGTGCCGGACGTGACCGTGCCCGACGAGGACGTCCTGTCCGACGCGGTGCCATGGATCGGCGACCGGCTGGCCGAGGGCCGGACGGTGCTCGTCCACTGCGCGAAGGGACGGGGGCGCTCGGCGACCGTGCTCGCCGCCTACCTGATGCAGGCGGACGGACTGAGCTTCGACGAGGTGAACGAGCTCCTCACGTCGAAGCGCAAGCTGGTCAAGCTGGAGGACCGGCATCGCAGGGTCCTGGAATCGTGGATCGCGAAGCAGTCGCTGGCGCCTGACCGGGCTGTGGCGCCTGACCGGGCGCCCTAGGCGGGCCGCCGGATCGCCCGACCAAAGGCCACGAGCGCCAGGACGCACCCGGTCGCCAGCAGCGCATTGCCAAGCATGGCGACCGCCAGGCCGACGGTGACGGACAGGAGGCCCATCGCAGGCGGGTAGATCGTCGAGCCGATGGTGGCCATGCCCGCGAGCGAGCCACCGACGGCGGCAGAGCGCTCCGGGTGACGATCTCCGCCGAGCGCGATGATCATCGGGAACACCGGGCCCGACGCGACGCCCGCCACGGCGAATGCGGCGATCGACAGCGGCAGCACCGGCACCAGCACGGCGGCGGCGATCGCGACAGCCATGGCCAGCGCGCATGCGATCGTGAACCGCAGGTGGTCGAACCGGTCGGCGATCACGGACGAGACGAGGCGCCCGACGGTCAGCCCCGCCCAGTACAGCGACAGCGCCAGGGTTGCCGTGGTCAGCGGCGCCGGCTCGAGGAACCGCACCAGCCAGTTCGAGACGCCGATCTCGGACGCCACGTACGCCGCGATCGCGAGCCCGAGCAGCAGCAGCGGGCCCGCCAGCAGGCGCGGGCCGCCCCGAGAGGCCTGCACGCGAGCGCCCGCACCGACTGTCGGCCGCCGTCCGCTGGGCATCGGGACGATGAGGTAGGCCACCACCAGGAGCGATACGACCGCGCCCGTGCCGACGGCGACCGCCTGCCACGGGACACCGCCCTCGACCAGCACCCCCACGACAAGCGGCGCGGCGAGGGCCCCGACGCTGAACGACATGTGCAGCAGGTTCATCGCCCGGCCCCGGCCCTCGCGATACACGTCCAGCACGAGGCCGTTCGCCCCGCCGTCCAGGCAGCCTGCCCCCGCGCCCGCGGCCAGCGCCGCGACCACAAACGCCGCCCAGGCCGGCGCGAGGCCGAGACCGACGATGCCGAGACAGTGGACGAGCACGGCGCCACCCAGGACCAGGCGACGGCCGAGACGCTCGGTCAGAGGACCGCCGCCGAACGACCCCGATGCGTACGCGACCGCGTAGGCCAGGTAGAGGATGCCGATCCCCGCATCCGTCTGTCCGAAGGTTCTCTCGATCGAGCGGATGAGCGACGGGAGGAGGAGTCCTGTCCAGCCGATGGCGAGCAGGGTCAGGCACGCGACGACGCCAGCCGCCAGTCGCGCGCGCTGGCTCATCGCCGTGTGAACGGGAATGGAGTCCGGGCTGCCGTCAGACACGATGGACATTAGACCCGATCGCGACGCCGGCCCGGCGGTGCTTCGGCGAACTCAGCGCGCCGATGTGCCCGCGGCAGGGCTCGTAACCCGATCGACAAGAACCGGGCGCCATCCTCGTGCCATCGCCCGATCGGCGGGATGCGGATCCATCATCCGGCTCGAGCGGGCGATCCATCTCGATCGTTGTCGGGTCCGCCTCGCGGATCCGGGGCTCCGAAAGGACCGCCATCATGACTTCGCTCTCGCCCGGCATCACCGACCATCGGCACGGGCCGCAGCTCGCCCCATTCGATGAGCCCGCGACGATCGCCTCGCGCGTCCGGAGCGCGGTCGTCGACCGTTCGACGCTTGCCATGGGCGGCGTCGGAGCGCTCGCCGCGGTCCTCTACCTCTGGAACCTGACGCTCAACGGGTTCGCCAACACCTACTACTCGGCCGCTGCGCTGGCCGCCTCCCAGAGCTGGTCTGCGTGGTTCTTCGGCGCGCTCGACGCGGGCAGCTTCATCACGGTCGACAAGCCGCCTCTGTCCACCATGCTCATGGGCCTCTCGGTCCGGGTCTTCGGCCTCAGCTCCTGGAGCATCCTGTTCCCCGAGGCCCTGCTCGGCGTCGGCTCCGTCCTGCTGCTGTTCGCGGTCGTGCGCCGCCAGTTCGGCACAGCAGCCGCAACGATCGCCGGCATCGCGCTCGCGGTCACGCCCGTCGCGGCGCTCATGTTCCGCTTCAACAACCCCGAGGCCCTGCTCACCTTCCTGCTGGTCCTCAGCGCCGCCGGCGCCCAACGTGCGATCGAAACCGGCGCGCACCGCTGGCTGGTCCTGGTCGGTGTGGCAACCGGCCTCGCCTTCCTCACCAAGTACTTCCAGGGCTTCCTCGTGGGCCCGGCCATCGTGCTCGCGTACGGCGTCGCGGCGAACGCGTCCGTCCGGCGCCGGATCGCCGGCGTGGTCGTCTTCGGCGCCACCACCCTCGTCACGGCCGGCGCCTGGGTCGCGGCGGTCGTCCTGACGCCGGCGGACCTGCGGCCGTACATCGGCGGGTCCACGACGAACTCCGTCCTCGACCTGATCTTCGGCTATGACGGCCTGGGCCGGCTCCTCGGGGCATCCTCCGGCAGCAACGCTGGGGCGAACTTCAGCGGGGCGGCGGGGCTGCTTCGCCTCTTCAACGCAGAGCTGGGCGGCAACATCGCCTGGCTCCTGCCGTTCTCGCTGATCGCGCTCGTCGTCGGCCTCGTCCTCACGGCCAAGGCTCGCCGGACCGACCTCGCGCGCGCCGGCTACCTGCTCTGGGGCGGCTGGCTTGTCGTGACGGGCCTCGTGCTCAGCCTCATGTCGGGCGGCTCCCACCAGTACTACACGGTGGTCCTCGCGCCCGCGGTCGCCGCCCTGACGGGCGCCGGCTTCGTGGCCTTGTGGAGCCTCCGCGACCGGTTCAGGTTCGGCGGCCTGGCCCTGTCGGGTGCGATCCTGGCGACCAGCGCCCTCTCGTGTCTCCTGCTCTCCCGCAGCCCCGACTACCTGCCCTGGCTGGCGCCGACGGTGATCGCCATCGGGCTCGGCTCGGCGGCGTTCGTCGCGGTGCCGGAGCTGCCCGGACGCAGGGTCGGCCTGGCGGTGGCGGGCGCAGGGCTCATCGCGATCCTGGCCGGGCCGGCCGCGTTCACGCTCCAGACCATCACCAGTTCCCAGCAGGGCTCGATCGTGACGGCCGGTCCGACGGCGAGCGCCACGGACTTCCTGAGCGGCACGTCGAGCGGGATGGGCGGCGGGCGCGGGACGGCGTTCGGCGGGCAGGGCGGGGCGCCGCGCGGATCGTCCGCCAGCCTCGCCGGGGGCCAGGCCGGCCCGTCGACCTCCTCGTCGTCGAGCTCCGCGTCGACCGGCACCCTCGCCCAGTACCTGGTCGCCAACCGCGGCACCGCCACGTGGGTGGTCGCGGTGAGCAGCGCGCAGAGCGCGGCCGATCTCGAGCTCCAGACGGGCCTCCCGGTGATGTCCACCGGCGGTTGGAGCGGCAGCGACAACGCGCTGACCCTCTCCGAGCTCGAGTCGATGGTCTCGTCCGGCACGCTCCGCTACTTCATCGTCGGCGGACAGGGCGGCATGGGCGGCGGCCAGGGCGGCTCGTCCGACGTCACCGCCTGGGTGGCCGCCAACGGGATGGCCATCACGGTCGGCGGCACGACGGTCTACGACCTGTCGGGTGCCGCGACGGGCTGACGGCATCGGCCATGATCTGGGGCCCCGGTGGTCCGGGCCCCCACCGGGCCGTTCGCGGCATCCCGGCGACGCCGAACCGCAACGCTGCCGTACCCCCACGGGCAGATTGCCGCGAGCCCACGCTCCCCGACCATGTCCGCCGTGGCCCCCAGCTGAGGGGAGCTGGGTTCGCGCGCCGAGAGGGACCGGGCACGTCGTCCCGGCCCGGCGGGGGACCACCGCGAGCGGAGGAGACACGGATGCTTGCCACCCAGCGCGATCCGTTGCGCACCCTCGTGCCGGCGGCGGTGCTGATGCTCCTGCTGGTCGTGGCGATCGGGATCGGCGTGGCCGACACGGCGGCCACGACTCTGCCGCCGCAGCCTCCCGTCGACTCGGGCGCCACCGCCTGGATGCTCACCTCCACGGCGCTGGTGCTGCTGATGGTGCCCGGCCTGGCGATGTTCTACGGCGGCCTCGTCCGGACCAAGAACGTCCTCGGCACGATGATGCACAGCTTCGCCGCCATGGCGATCATCGGCGTGCTCTGGGTCACGGTGGGGTTCGCGCTGGCCTTCGGGCCGAACGTCCTGGGCGGCTGGGTCGGCTGGGACCCCGGCCTCGTGTTCCTCCGGAGCATCGACAGCACCGTCAGCAGCAACGGCGTCCCGGACCTGGTGTTCGCGATGTTCCAGGGCAAGTTCGCGATCATCACCCCGGCGCTGATCGCGGGCGCCTTCGCCGAGCGGGTGCGGTTTCGCGGCTACGTGATCTTCATCGCGCTGTGGAGCCTGCTGGTCTACTGCCCGCTGTGCCACTGGGTGTGGTCGTCCGCCCCGGGTGCCGAGGGTTTCCTGTACCAGCTGGGCGCGATCGACTTCGCCGGGGGCACGGTCGTCCACATCTCGGCCGGCGTCAGCGGCCTGATCGCCGTGCTCTACCTGGGCTCGCGGCGCGGCTATCCGCGCACGGCCATGCACCCGAACAACCTGGTCATGGTGATGATGGGCGTGGGCCTGCTCTGGGTCGGCTGGTTCGGCTTCAACGCCGGCAGCTCGCTCTCCAGCGGGGTGAAGACGGCTCAGGCGCTCACCGTGACCCAGGTGGCGGCCGCCGCCGGCGCGCTCGCCTGGGTCTGCATCGAGGCCGTGCAGCACCGCAAGGCCACCGGCCTCGGCATCGCCTCGGGCATCCTTGCGGGCCTCGTCGTCATCACGCCCGCGGCGGGGGTCGTCACACCGGCCGGCGCCGTCGCACTGGGCTTCCTGGCCTCGATGCTGTGCTACGGCGCCATCCTGATCAAGAACCGCCTGGGGTATGACGACACGCTGGACGTGTTCGGCGTGCACGGCGTGGCGGGCATGGCAGGAGCGCTGCTCCTCACCTTCTTCATCCGGGCCGGCGAGATGCCCCAGGGCCGCGACGTCCTCCAGCAGCTCGCCGTCCAGGCGCTCGGCGTCGCGGTGACGATCGGCTACGGTTCGGCCGTCACGATCGTGCTCGTCGTGGTCGTGCAGAAGGTCTTCGGCCTGCGCCTGGGCACCACGGGCGAGATGGCGGGCATGGACCACGAGCTGCACGGCGAGCACGGCTACGGCCTGCTGAACCTGAACTGAGAGCCGGTGGAGTCACACGCATGAAGCTCATCATCGCCATCATCCAGCCGGACAAGCTGGACGAGGTGCACCAGGCCCTGATCGCCGCCGAGATCTTCCGGATCACGGTCAGCCGGGTCACGGGCCACGGCCAGCAGGAGGACCCCGAGCTGTACCGCGGCGAGGAGGTGGCCCCCAGCCTCATCCCCAAGGTGCGGCTGGAGATCGCCGTCAACGACGCCTTCGTCGAGCCGACCGTCAACGCCATCCTCGGAGCCGCGAAACACGGCGGGGGCACCATTGGCGACGGCAAGATCTTCATCATGCCGCTCGAGGAGGTCATCCGGATCCGAACCGGCGAGCGCGGGGGGTCGGCGATCTAGGATCGGCTGCCTCTCCGACCGGGACCGCGGACCACGGGCTCCCGGCCTCCGTCGGCCTTCGCGCGGCTGTAGGGTTCGCTGTTGGTGGTTTCAGGCCACCGACTCGATGGAGGCGTGATGCTGGGTGGTGTCGAGGCCGGCGGGACGAAGGTCGTGTGCGTGATCGGGAACGGGCCAGACGAGATCGAGCGCACGACCCGGATCGAGGTTGCCGAGCCGGAGGCGACCCTCGCCGCCGCGGTGCGCTTCTTCCGCGGGGCGGTCGACGACGGGATCGTCCTGGACGCGATCGGGGTCGGCTCGTTCGGGCCGGTCGAGCTGCGTCCCGATCACCCCCGGTTCGGGTGCATCACCAACACCCCCAAGCCGGGCTGGGCCGGGACGGACATGGTCGGGCCGTTCACCGGGGTGTTCGGGGTTCCGGTGGGGTTCGACACCGACGTCAACGCGGCCGCCATGGCGGAGGGGCGATGGGGAGCCGCCCGAGGACTGGGGTCGTTCGTGTACCTGACCGTGGGCACCGGGATCGGGGGAGGTGCCATCGTCGATGGCCGCCTGCTCCGGGGGCTGGGGCACCCGGAGATGGGCCATGTGCCGGTCCCACGCCGGCCGGGCGACACGTTCGACGGGATCTGCCCATTCCACGGCGACTGCCTCGAGGGCATGGCGAGCGGCCCGGCCGTCGCCGCCCGCCTCGGCCGGCGGGCCGAGGATCTCGGCGTCACCGACCGTCAGGCGACGGTCGTGCTCGTTTCCTGGTATCTCGCGGCCGGCGTGAGCTCGCTCGTCTACGCCCTGGCACCCGAACGGATCGTCGTCGGAGGCGGCCTGGGATCGATGCCGGGCCTGGTTGCCGCGACCCGCGCTGCGCTGGAGGACCGCCTCGGTGGCTATCCGGGGCTGCCGGAGCACGAGGACCTCGATTTCGTCGCGCCGGCCGGCTTGGGCGGCATGGCGGGACCGCTCGGGACCCTGGTCATCGCAGAACGCGCTGCAGCGGCCGAGGTGGGCTGACATACGCTACGGGCAGCGTCCTGGGCCGTGATCCTCGCCCGCGGTCAGCCCGAGGGTCGGAAGGGGAATGCGATGCCACCGACGGGCTTCAGGGAGCTGGTCAGGGAGAGGTACAGCGTGCGGGCGTACGACCGGACGCCGGCCGACGAGGCCGCGCTGGCGCGGATCCTCGAGACCGTCCGGATGGCACCGACGGCGGCGAACCGCCAGGCCTTCCGAGTCGTCGTCGTGCGGACCGCGGGGCGGGAGCAGGAGCTCCGGCGGATCTACGATCGCGACTGGTTCGTCCAGGCGCCGCTGGTGCTGGCCGTCTGCGCCGTCCCGGACGAGGCATGGGTTCGTGCGGTCGATGGCTGGTCGGCAGCGGGGGTCGACGCGACGATCGCCATGACCCACCTGCTCCTGGCCGCGGCCGATGAGGGTCTCGGCACCTGCTGGGTCGCCTCCTTCGATCCGGCCGCCGCGGTCGAGGTCCTGTGCCTGCCTGACGGCGTGGTCCCCTGGGCGTTCACGCCATTGGGCCACCCCTCCGACACCCGTCCCCCGAAGGAGCGTCGGCCGCTCGAGGAACTCGTCCTCGACAGGCGGTGACCGCCGGTCACCGGCGGTCGAGGACGGCCGGTGATGCCGCACACGAGGCGCTGAGGTCGGCTTCCCGGCGTCGAGTCCCCTCGGTGCCGCGACCGCGACCGCGTCGGTGTCGGCGCTCGGCCGACCGGTCATGACGGCGTGTCATGACCGCTGCTGTCAGGAGGTCCACATTGGGAGTGTGCCGCACGCCGGGGTCGCGCCTGCCGTGGACGCCCATCTTGACGATCCCCCCTGGTCGACGCCCCGTGGAGTCGACGCCTCGCAATTGGAGCCACCCCGTGAAGAGCGATCTGGAACTGCAGTCCGACGTCGAGCAGGAGCTGCGCTGGGAGCCGGCCGTTCGTTCCGAGCGGATCGGCGTCTCCGTCGCGGGGGGCGTCGTGGAGCTCGACGGCCACGTGGACAGCTACTTCGAGAAGTGGGCCGCCGAGCGCGCCGCCATGCGTGTCTCCAACGCGAGGGCGGTCGCCAGCCAGATCATGGTCGACGTGCCGTCCTCGGCGACCCGGACCGACGCGGACATCGCGCGGGCGGCCTTGGATCACCTGGAATGGAACGCCTGCGTGCCGGACACGGTCCGGGTGCAGGTGACCGACGGACGCGTGGAGCTCAAGGGCACCGCGGAGTGGCAGTTCCAGCGGGAAGCAGCGGAGGGCGCGATCCGATGGCTGACCGGCGTCAGGGGAGTGACCAACGAGATCGCCATCAAGCCGGCGGTCCGTGCCGTTGACGTCCAGGACAGGATCAAGAAGGCACTGACGCGCAACGCCTCGCTTGATGCCCAGCACATCACCGTCGACTCGTCGGGTGATGCGGTGACCCTTCGCGGCTGGGTGCGCTCGTGGGCGGAGCGCGAGGAAGCCGAGCAGGCCGCCTGGTCCGCGCCGGGCGTGACCTCCGTCGACGACCGCCTCACGATCGCCTGAACGCCCGAACGCACCGGCCAGAGGGCGGCCTGCCCGGATCCGCCGGCACATCACGCCCGTGGCGCTCGGGCAGCATCGCCCCGGCAGTTGCTGGTGCGGGAAGGGCCGATGTCCCAGACGACAGATGACGGGACCCGCCGGAGCGTTCTCGTCTCGCTGACGGTGAACGGCCTCGAGACGCTCGCGCTCGGTGCCGCGGCCCTGGCGGCCGGTTCTGCCGCGCTTCGCGCCCAGACAGCGGCCAATGCCGCGGACATGGCGGTCGTGGCATTCCTGCTGATCGGCGTGCTCAGCGGGGCCCGACCGGCCGACGAGCGCCATCCGCTCGGATACGGGCGCGAGCGCTTCTTCTGGTCGCTGTTCGCGGCGCTCGGCATCTTCGTCGGTGGAGCGGGGATCGCCCTCGAGGGGGCCGTGAGCTCCGCGCTGAACCCGTCGCCCCTGGACCACTTCGCCATCGCCTACGTGGTGCTGGTCTCGACCGTTGCGCTCGACGCCGTCGCCCTGTCGGTCGCGCTGCGACCAATTCGACTTGAGGCAGTGGGGCGCGGGATCTCGCTGCGCGCCCAGGCGCAACGGAGCACGGACCCGGCTGCGATGACTGTCGTCGTCGGGGGTGCTTGCGCGATCGTCGGTGCCGTCGCGGCTGCCCTGGGGCTGGTCGCGAGCCAGGTGTCAGGGAGTGCGCTGCCGGACACGCTCGCGAGCGCATTCATCGGAGTGATGCTGATCGTCGCCTCCGTCATCCTGCTGCGAGTGAACCGGGCGCTGCTCCTCGGTCGCGGGGTCCCGGCCTCGATGCTGCGCGAGATGTCCCGGATCGTTGCCGCTCAGCCCGGGGTCGTCGACGTGCCGGACCTGTTTGCCGTGGTCGTCGGACCATCAAGCCTGATCGTCGACGGTGACGTCACCTTCGCCGACGACCTGACCGTCCCGGGCCTCGAGCAGGCGATCATGCGGGCGACTGCCGCACTGCGGGAACGCTGGCCCTCGATCGACTACGTGTATCTCACGCCGGTCCCCCAGGCGAGGTCGCGCCGCCGCCGGTCTTCTGCCCGAACATGAGCGGCACTTCCTCGGCGCCGCTGGGGCAGTTCAATGCGACGTGACCAGACGGACGCCGATCCGGTCCGCCGGCCCGCCACGCTGCTGGGATGTGCCGTGCGGGCCCCGACTGGCGGCTCGCCGACACGGCAGGACGCCACCGCGAGGATCATCCCCGCACCAATTGGCTGCGGGACGTCATCCTCGAGGGTCAGGATGGCCTGGTCAACATCACTCGGCCGGCGGAGCGAACCCTACCGATCGCGCTCGGTGCCGGTCAGGACGGCGTCACCATCGTTGCGCTTCCGGTCGACCGCGACGGCCGTGCCGCCAACCGCTGCGCCGAGTGCGCCTCCGACGAGAGCCCCAACTGGCCCGGCGACGACCGCCCCCAGCGCGGCGCCGACCACAGCGCCACCGACGGTGCCATCGGTCTCCTCATCGTGCCGCGCGTACTCGTCGCGGAGCATTTCGCGCCGCTCGACGGCGTCACTCATGAGGGCTTGGCGCTCAGTGGAGATGGGCTCGTTCATGGGGGTGAGACTCCTGCCGTGGTCCTCGCGCCCGTCGGCGCTCATCGTGAGTGTGCTGGCAGGTCACCGCGGCGCCATGACGGTCCGTCACGCCCGCGAGGACGATGCGACTTTCGGGCGCGGCCCGCGGCCTGCGGGCCCGGGTGTCGCGGCGCGCGCCTCAGGCCGGCGGCAGGCCGAGCACCGCGCGCAGCGCGTTCGCAGCCTTCCGGAGTGCGGTCGTCGCCGCCGGCACCCGGTTGTACGCCGCGCGGAACGTCGCGGCCGTCTTCGCGCCGGCCATCTGCTCCAGGAGTGACTGGATCGTGCCCATCGCGCTCTTGACGGCGTCGGCCTGGGGCTGCACCGCTCCCCAGGTGGTCGCCCGCAGGCCTGCGGCGTACGTGTCGTAGGCGGCGAGGCAGGCCCGGGCCGCAGCCTTCGCCCGCGTCAGCTGCGACTGCGTCTGGTCCTTGGACGCCGCGACCTGCGCGGCGTCACACGCGAGGATCGCCGCATCGCCCTTGCCGGCGAGGGCGAGGTACGTGGTCGCCAGGCCGGCGGCCGCGGGCGATGGGGCCGCGGGCGATGCGGTCGCCACCGGGGCCGGGGATGGCGTGCTCGCGGGCGGTGCAGGGGTCGCGGCGGGGGACTGCGACGAGCCGACCGCAGCGGCAGACGCCGCTGCCGTCGGTGCGGGGGCGGTTGCGCTGGCGGGCGCGGCCCCTTCGCCGCTGCAGCCCGAGAGGGCCAGGGCCAGGGCGAGGAGTGCGGCCAGCCGCTTCGTCCGCATCGCGTGCCTCCAGGAGAACTGGCGGGGACGCACGAGGAGGCTACCACCGGCCGCACCCGACCAGCGCCGTCTTCGGCGCCTCGCTTTCGTGCCCGTCCGGGTCAGCCGGTCCCAGACGTGGCCACGCTACAGCGGCAGAGAGGGCTCGCCGGGGCCGTGGGTCGTTCGCAGCGGGTGCTCGTGCATGGTGGCCGCCACGACCGCGGCGATGATCGCTGCACCGATGCCGACGTAGAAGGTCTGGGCGACGGCGGCGCTGAACGCCTCGTAGATGCCCGAGACGATGTTGGACACGAACGGCGCGACGACGGCCTGTGCCTGTGCCGGCAGGGCCGCCAGGATCGCCTTGCCCAGGTCGAGACCGACGCCCGCGACCTTGTTGAGGTCGAAACCCCCGCTGCCCATGGCCTGCTGGATGCCCGTCACGATCTGCGCCGGGACGCCGGCGCCATTCATCTTCGGGACGAGCTGGTCGTTGAAGCCGGTTTCGAACAACGTGCCCGCGATGGCCAGCGCGATCGTGCCGCCGATCTGGCGGAAGAACGTCAGGTTGGACGTCGCAACCCCCAGCTCGTGGAACGGCACCGCGTTCTGGACGATGATCGTGAACACCGTGAGGGTGGGGCCCACACCGACGCCCGTGACGAACATCCACAGCCACAGGACCGGAAGCGGGGTCGTCGCCGACAGCTGGGTCATCATCGCCGCGCCGACGCCCATGACGATCAGCGCTCCCACGGTGAGCCACTTGTAGCGACCGGTCCGGGCGACGATCTGCCCGGAGATGATCGAGCTGCCGATCAGCCCGACGAGGAGCGGGAACACCGCGTAGCCCGATGCGGTCGCCGAGTAGCCCTGCACGAACTGGAACCAGCGCGGCAGGAAGATGATCGAGCCGAAGAACGCGAAGGCCGCGAAGAACGTGGCGATCATGGAGCTCGAGTAGGTCCAGATCCGGAACAGCCCGAGCGGGATGATCGGCTCCTTCGCGCGCGCCTCCACGAGGATGAACAGCACGATCCCCACCAGGGCGATCAGCATGAAGCCGCCGACCGTGGGCTCCGTCAGGGCGTTGAGCTCGTGCGTGGTCGCGTTCTGGATGCCCTTGTTCGTGAGCCCCACGAGCAGGAAGCCGATCGCGACGGTGAAGACCAGCCCGCCCAGGATGTCGAACTCGCGCGTCGCGCGCGGGTTCTTCACCGTCGGCAGGAGGCGTCCGATCAGGTACAGCGAGACGATGCCGATCGGGATGTTGACGAAGAAGATCCAGTGCCAGCTGAGCGTGTCGGTGAGGAGCCCGCCGAGGGCCGGGCCGATGATGAACGCGATGCCGAACACGGCCCCGAACAGGCCCTGGTACTTGCCCCGCTCGGCCGGCGTGAACAGGTCGCCGATGACGGCCAGGGCGACCGGGAAGATCGAGCCGGCGCCGATGCCCTGGAGGCCGCGGAACGCGATGAGCTGCGGCATCGTCTGGCTCAGGCCAGATAGCGCCGAACCGACCAGGAAGATCCCGATGCCGATCATGAAGATCGGCTTGCGGCCGTAGAGGTCGGACAGCTTGCCCCAGAAGGGAACGCTGATCGTGCTCGTGAGCAGGTAGATCGTGACGACCCAGACATACAGGTCGTTGCCATTGAGCTCCGTCACGATCTTCGGCAGCGCGACCGACACGATCGTCTGGTCGAGCGCCCCGAGGAACAGCCCGAGCATGACCGCGACAAGGATCTCCATCTTCGCCCGGAACGGCAGCCCGAGCGCGGGGTCCTCCTCGACGGTCTGGACGTGGATCTCGTCGACGAACTCGTCCGGGGCCGTGCCGTCGGTCATGGGTGGACTGGCCTCCAGGTCAAAGGCGTTGGCGTCGAGCTCGCAAGCCGCGCCAGGTTTCCGGATCGTGGATGGAGGACGAGTGTCGTGGCCGCGCGGCCAACGGTCAACAGGATCGCGCCCCCGTCGTGACTTCGAGCCCCGATCCCTGCCTGCCGAGTGCTCATGTTGTGCGCCGCCTCCGAGCGGGCTCCCAGCCTCCTCACAGGTTGCGGCGTCAGGGTGG